>SXGR01657801.1_pt1 | contig 35191 bp, 25 predicted proteins | sample 3174711 | NCBI WGS metagenome assembly SXGR01 (sample SAMN11356860, study PRJNA531348) | freshwater metagenome | isolation source: freshwater sample F1-60 | place: China: Fuxian Lake, Yuxi | collected 2017-12-25 | reverse complement strand
GCGCTGGCCGGGAGCGCGGCGGCGGTCTCAGGGAGGGCGCGGGCCTCGGCGGAGGGGTTGGCGGCGCTGATGGCGGCGGCCGACGGGTCGACGCCGGGCGACTGGGTCGCCGCCGCGGTCGAAGGCTGGTTCGGGGCGCTGTGCGTGTCCAGTCGGGGGGATCAGGCCGCCCGCAAGGCGGATCTGGAGGCGGCGGCCTCCTGGGCGCGCGGCTTCGAGTCGCTGGGGGCGATGCTGGAGGCGGCCTCCCTGATGACCTCGGAGCGAGGCCGGGTGCTGGTCAACGCGGCCGCCGGGGCCGATCGGCTGTGCCTGTCGACGATCCACAAGGCCAAGGGCCTGGAGTGGCCCGTGGTCTTCGTGGTGGGCGTGGCCGAGGGGCGCTTCCCGAGGGGCTGGGAGGCGCCGCCCGAGGCGGAGATGGAGGAGGAGCGGCGCCTGCTGCACGTCGCCATGACGCGGGCGCGGGAGCTGCTGGTGCTGACCTACCCGCGCTCAGGCCGCACGAGCAGGGGCCAGACGATCGGCCTGGGGCCTTCGCCGCTGCTCAAGGAGCTGGGGATAGGCTCAGGCGGCGCTGGATCGCCGCTCGTCGAGGTCTGGCGGCTGGAGGAGGGCGACGATCAGGCCGCGCCTGCGCCCTGATCGCGGTGCTTCGAGGGCATCAAAGAGAGCATGGCGCGCAGTCCTATCGCGGAGATGCCGACGCCGACGAGTCCGCCCAGAGTCAGGGCGACGATGACGCTGAGAGCTTCCATGCTTGCGCTCCTCATCGAGGGTGTTGTTCAAGTTGTCTGGCAGCGTGCGCGCAATCCGATTCGTACCACGGGTTCAGCGGGGGGTGAATAAAAGTGCGCGCCGCTTGACCTGGCCCCAGCCTCTCCTTGCCAGGCGGGCATCGGGAGCCTAAAGGTGTCGACGGTGACCGGGCTGCGGCAAGGAATGAAGGCCGGGTAGGCGGCATTGAAGGATTCGACGTGGACGGTTCGGTGAGCCAGGAGCAGGAGGAGACAGGATGATGAGGGGTCATGGCGCGCGGTTTGAAGCGTGGAGGGGCGCGCTCATCGGCCTCGTGGCGGCGCTCGGGGGGCTGTCGGGGTGCCAGAGCGGCGGCGCGGCCAGGGCGATGCCGCCGATCGTCATGCCCGAGGTGCTGCCGACCGACCCGCCCTCCGGGATCTCGGCGCCCGATGGGGCCGAGGGGCCGGTCCTGGTGCAGCACACCGACGGCCTGCTCTACGTCCTGGGTCTGGGCGGCGATCTTCAGGTGGGCGACGGCGTCGCGCTGAGCTACGGCGGCGTGTGGTCGGACAAGGCCGGCGAGCGCCCGCGGGTCGGCTTCGTCAACGTCACCCGGGTCTTCCCGTCGCAGGTGGCGCTGGTCCAGCCGCTCTACTTGATGCCAGGAGGGGCCTTCAAGGGAGCCCGCGCGGAGCTGTGGAAGAAGGCCGTGCCGCCGAAGATCGGCAAGGGCGTCGGCCTCCTGCGCGAGGTCCGGGAGGGCAAGGGGGTCTTGAGCCTGGGGGCGCTGGACGGGGTCCAGCCCGGCGACCGCTTCGCGCTCCTGTCCCCGACGGTCGGCGGCGCGCGGCTCGGCCAGCGCCTCGTCGGCTTCGCCTCGGTGCAGGACGTGGACAAGAAGAGCGCTCTGGTGGCGGTGACGCACGAGGGCGGCCCGGGCGGCGAGGCGGCCGAGGGGCAATGGGCGCTCTTCACCGGGCCGGGGCTCGTCGAGCGCCCCAAGGCGACCCTGATCCAGGTCGGCACGCCGGTGGGCGGCGACGCGGCGATGCGAGACGAGATCGTCGAGGCGCTCACGGCCTACATCGCCGAGGGCGGCTTCGAAGGCCTGCGGGCCGAGGGCATCGACAGCGCGCCGGACCCGCGCAGCCCGGCCTTCGGGCGCCGATCGGGCCAGGACTTCGTCGAGGCGCCGAGGCTGCTGCTCGGCGCGGCGGTCGCGCAGGACAAGATCGTCTTCAACTACGCCAGCACGGGCCTGAGCGTGGCGCACAGCATGATCGCGGCGACGCCCGAGGAGGGCATGATCGCGGGCCCCGCCTCGGAGACTTCGACCCTGTCGCCGGTCTTCCACAACCTCGTGGCCGCCGCGCTGACGCACCGGGGCGAGAACGAGGCGGCGATCTTCCTGCTGGAGACCACCCTGGGGCAGGGCGGCTGGGACGGGCCGAACCGCTGGCACGCCCGCGATCAGCTCGCCATGCGCTGGAGCCAGGCCAATCAGAACTGGGAGGCGCTGCGCACCGTCCAGGAGGACGTCGCCAGGGCCGAGTCGCTCAAGGACACCCCGGCGGTCATCAACGCGGTCGGCACCCTGATGGCCCTCTTCGAAGAGATCGATCGCATGGAGCTCAGCCTCGACGAGGCCGAGCGCTTCTACACCCTGCGCAAGTCGCTCGGCGAGGGCGTCTACGCCACCCACGCCCACCGGGCCTACATCGAGGTGCTCTACAAGGCCGGCAAGACCGAGGACGCCGCCCGCGAGCTCGCCGCGCTGGAGGAGGGCTGCAAGCCGGCCCTCGATGAGGCTCGCGCGGCCATCGGCCGGGGCGAGGAGGCCGACCCGGAGAAGTCCAGCTGCATCTCGGACATCTACTATGCTTTGATGACCTTCTACTGGCATTCCGACAGGGACGACCCGACCCGGCGTCAGCTCCTCGACCGGGCCACCACCCTGGCCGAGATCAACGGGGACGCCAGCATGGGCACGATCCGCCTCAACCAGGCCATGGAGGCCCTCGGGGCCGATGATCTCGACGGCGCGATGATCGGCTTTCTCGAAGCCCAGCGCCTCTTCGAAGCCGAGCACTACACCCCCGGCGTCGCCCGCGTCGAGCAGCTCTCCTTCAACCTCCACCTCGCCCGGGGCGATCGGCAGATGGCCTTCGACGCGATGATGAGCGCGGCGGATAAGTACGCGCGGATGAACGACATTACAGAGTTGATCGGATCGTACCGTTCGGTGGCGCGCCTCTACATGAACGTGCCGGGCAATGACATGATGCTGGCGGCCTACGCCCGCTCGGCCTACGCCACGATGAGCGAGGCGCTCAGGCTCCAGCTCGCCGGCGACGACTTCGCCAGCGCGGCGGAGGTCTTCTTCGTCAGCGGCCGCTTCTTGCTGGGCTCCAACTCCGATCAGGCGCTCCCCTTGCTGGAGCGGGCCTGCGAGCTTGCGCTCCAGACGGCGCGCTTCGGGCTGGCGGCCATGGCGCGCGTCTCGCTGGCCATGCTCGCCCAGGCGCAGGGCGACGGCGCGGGCTTCCGCGCCAACATCGATCTGGCCAAGGAGTACGCGCGGCTCTCGGGCGACGCCGATCTGCTCCAGGCGATCATCCAGGCCGAGCAGGGCTCCTTCGAGCCGCCCCCGACGACCCTGTAGACCCTCCGCCCTGCGTCGTGATCCCGACCCTCGTATCCCCCCAGCGCGGCCCCGGCGGGGGCTCCGCATCCGGCACCAGCCCCTCGATCGCCCCCGGCAGCTGAAGGGCAGGTTTGCTCAGTGAAGGTTCCAAGGCCCGCGACGATCGCCCCACGCTCCTCGCACCGCCCCCGTTGGGGACGGGCTCGTCGGGTGGGGCTAGAAGCGCGGGGTGGGCTGCGCCCTGTCGGTCGCAGGCCAGCGCAAGACCGATGTCGACACCAGGGGGCGTGAAAACCCCAATCCACAGGCCCACTTCGACGCGGCGATCCAACCCCACGATCCGCGCTCGTCCGCCCGCTGGCCTGCGCCCATCGGGCGCAGCCCCCCCGCGCCTCCAAGCCCCACCCGACGAGCCCGTCCCCCCTTGTGGGGGGCGGTGCGAGGAGCGTGGGGCGATCGGCGAGCGCGGCAGGACTTCAGGCTTCACTGAGCAAACCTGAGATGAAGGGGTCAGAGAGGCGCGATCTTGCCGTTGATCGCGACACAATCGCGCCACGTCCCCTCCACCGACCCCATCCCGAAGAGGATGGCGCGCTCGACGACCGCGCCCGGAGCCAGCGCCGTGCCGTCGACGACGGCGTAGGGGCCGACCCGCGCCCGCGGCCCGACGGAGGCCAGAGCGCCGACGAAGGCCGGCTGCGCGAAGAGGGCCTTGTCGTCGATGGCGCCGGGGTTGGCCAGCGTCAGGCCGCCGGGCGAGAGCGGCGCCTGGGGGACGATCGAGGGATCATCCAGCACGGCGCGCGTGGCCTTCATCAAGAGCGCGGGGGTGTCCACGGCGATCCAGAAGCGTTCGTCGACGTGGGCCACGGGCGCGTCCTCGGTGCCGAGCAGCGCGGTGTAGACGTCGGCGACCATGCAGGCGGAGGCTTGGGCGTCGGCGGCGCGCAGGACGGCAGGCATCAGGCGCGGCTCGATGAGATGAAAGCCCATGAAGTCAAGCTCGGCGCCGGATCGGTCGCCCTCGCCGCGCAGGCCCACGACGCGGCCCTCGGCGTCTGCCCAGAGGCCGCCAGGGTGGGCGCCGTCGGTGGGCCTGGCGATGAGCGAGGCCGCTGCGCCGCAGGCGCGGTGGTCGGCCAGCGCGGCGCGGAGATCGAGGCCCGCGAGCGCGTCCCCGTTGACGGCGATCGTGGTCTGCGCGGGGCAGCCCATGGCCCTCCAGAGGCCAGCGACGCCGCCGGCCGTGCCCCTGATGGCCTCCTCGTGGACGAAGGTCAGGCGCAGATCGCCCGTGGCAGGGCGCAGCGCCTCGGCGATGGCCTCGACGGCGGGCCGGATGAGGTGGCCGAGGTGGTGGGTGTTGACGCCGACGTGGCGGACGCCCGCGCGGATGAGGTGGTCCAGGGTGTAGGCGATGATGGGGGTGTTGAGAAAGGGGATCAGGGGCTTGGGCAGGGCTTCGGTCAGCGGCCGCATGCGGGTGCCGAAGCCAGCGGCCAGGATCATCCCGATGGGCGCGTCGTGGGTGTCGGTTTGCATCGAGGCTCCTTTCTATCGTCCGCGCCATCGATGGCAGGCGGCGCGGGGGGCGTCAAGGGGGAGCTTTGTCGTCGAGGGCGACTTGACGTGAGCGCGGCGAGGTCAGATTTTGGGGTGGCGCGGCGTCCAGGGTGGTCGGCTTCAGGATTCCTGCTTCAGCGCCGACTTCCGAAGGCGAGAATGAATATGTGCGCTGAAGGGGCGTCGGAGCCTTCGGTTTTGCGCGCCGCGCGATTGGGGCGATCGATCTCAGGGACAAGACAGGGAGCCTGGCCAAGATGAATCAAAGAAAGAGAGGTCACTTCAGGGGCGTTTTGACGTGGCTCGGCGCCGCGCTGCTCTCCATTACGGCGACGGCCTGCCTCAACGGGGTCGGCTCGGAGTGCGCGGGGGACGAGGAGTGCGGCCTTGCCAGCATCTGCCTGACGGAGGATGAGGGCTTCCCTGGCGGCTACTGCACGATAGAAGACTGCGATCAGGTCGGCTGTGACCTCAACAGCGAGTGCTTCGTCCTGGACATCAACGGCGACGATCGGGTGGTGTGCCTGGAGTTCTGCACCATCGATCTGCAGTGCGACCGGCTCGATTACGAGTGCTTTGACGTCGACGGCGAGAACGTCTGCTTGCCGTCCGAGGGCGCCAGCGGGGGCCAGGCGCCCTCGGGGAGCATCGGGTCCGGCTGCGACATCGACTCTGAGTGCGACGAGGACCTCTGCCTGACGAACTTCCGGGGCGGCTATTGCTCGTCGGAGTGCTCGTCGAACTCGGACTGCCCGAGCGGCTCGCACTGCGAGGACTTCGGCTGCCTCCAGAACTGCTCCAACAACGATCAATGTCGCTCGGGCTATGAGTGCTTGACCGACGAGCTCAACGCGCCCTCGTGCGTGCCGGGCAACAACAAGGTGGTCAAGAACCCCAACGGCCAGGACGACGGCGACCCCTGCGTCTCGGACGTCAACTGCAAGGGCGGGGCGTGCCTGCGCGAAGGCGAGGGCAACCCCGGCGGCTACTGCACGACGCTGGATTGCGACAACGACACCGGCTGCAACGGCGGCATCTGCGTCATCAACAACGCCAACGGCGTCTGCCGCTCGGAGTGTGACGGGGACGGGGACTGCCGCGATGGCTACAAGTGCGTCACGCAGGCCCAGCAGGGTTATTGCGTGGCCGAGGGCGGCGGCAAGGGCGGCGTCAACGTGGCCGAGTTCGAGATCGAGTGCCAGCGCGGCGACACGCTCACCTTCACGGTGCCCAGCGGCGCCTCGGGCTTCTACATCGCGCCCTTCACGGAGAGCGACGTGGTCATCCCTTCGAGGTTGAAGGGGCCGAACATCGACCTGGACCTGATCAACGACTTCAACTTCTACTCGCTCAACTCGCAGCTGCTGGAGACCATCGCGCCCTTGCAGTTCCCGGGCAGCGACCAGCGCGAGTTCGGCGGCGATCTCTCCGACTGGGGCGGCAGCTACGAGCTGGACGTTCAGACCAACGCCAGCGAGGTCTGCTTCTACGTCATCCCGAGCCAGGTCCCTGGCACGGTGCTGGACATCAACTTCTACCTCGTCGGCGTGCCGGGCGTCTCGGCCAGCGGCGCCGAGGGCAACCGCGACATCCAGTCGATGATCTCGACCGTGCGCTCGCTCTACTCCAAGGCCGGCGTCTCCCTGGGGACGATCCGCTTCCTGGAGGTCAGCTCGGCCGACGAGCGGCGCTTCAGCAACATCCGCGACTTCAACGACGTCTTCGAACTGGTCACGCGCTCGAAGAACCCGGGCAGCTCGGCCAACGAGCTCTTGAGCGTCAACGTCTTCCTCATCGAGGAGTTCAACATCCCGCAGGCGCCCGGCTTGCTCGGGGTCAGCCTCGGGCTGCCCGGGGTGCAGGGCGTCCACGGCTCGGTGGGCACGGGCTTGATCTTCACCAGCATCAACTTGAAGGCCTCGCCGGCGAGCCTGGGTCAGACCATGGCGCACGAGATCGGCCACTTCCTGGGCCTGCGGCACACCACCGAGCACGGCGGCGACTCGCACGACCCCATCAGCGACACGGATCGGTGCAGCGATCCCGAGAGGGGCTCGCGCTGCCCGGACGCGACCAACTTCATGTTCCCCTTCTCGCTGGGCAATGTGACCCAGGAGCAGGTGACCGACGGCCAGTCCTTCGTGATTCGGCGCTCCGGTCTTGTGAAATAACGACAGAGACGACAACGCCTGCGCCCGCCCGGCGCTCAGATCGCCGGGCACGCCGAGGAGAACGACATGAGACGCATTGTAATGAGCATCCTGGTGGCCGTCGTGGGGCTGGCCGCGTCCATCGCGGTGGCCCAGGACGCCCGCAAGCCCGCCCCGAAGGTGGCCGAGGTCGCCAAGGTCCAACGGCCCATCACCCCGGAGGCCGTCGACAAGGTCAAGCTGCTGCTGTCCGGCTACGACTACTTCCCCACGCGCGAAGATCTCGAGCGCGCCACGCCCAGGGCCTACGAGGTCCTCTTCCAGATCGCCTCGGACGAGGCCGCGCTGCCCAGCGCCCGCACCCGTGCGCTGGACGCGCTGGGCCTCTTTGACGCCAAGGCCGAGGTGGCGGTCTTCCTGGAGACCTCGCTGGCCGAGGCCAGGTTCGAGGGCATCTACCTGCGCCACGCCGTGACCTCCTCGATGAAGGCCTTCGGCCCGAGCGCGCTGCCCTGGGTGACGCCCTACCTCAACCACCAGGATCTCCAGCTGCGCCTGAGCGCCATCCACGCCGTGGGCCACTTCGGGGGCGACGACGGCAAGGTCATGCTGCGCGAGGTCGACCGCCTTGAGCGCGACCAGCTCGTCAAGAGCCAGATCAAGCGCTTCGTGCGCTGACCTCGCGCGTCGATCCCCCCCTGTCCTTCGAGGGCGCCCGCTTTCCCATGCGAGGGGAGGGGCGCCTCGCCTTTTGGCCCTCGATCCCGTGAAGGCGGAGGCTGACGCCCGGCTTAAGGGCTCCGCGTGGACCTCAGAACGCGAGCCCTGGCGTCGTTGACACCCCCCTCTCTTTCCCGTATCACTTCATGCACTTGTCCCTGCCCGTGGGCCTCGTCCCTGACGCGGTTCATCCTTGGGCGGGGCCTCGCTGGCCGGCTCCAGGGCCGCTCGACGGGGCGTCGCGACAAGGGAGCGTTCGGGCTGTTCGCGCGCGGGGCGGGCGGCGGTCCCCTGAATCAGGAGCGAAGATGACGAGCCGAGGTCGGCGTGTGCTGAAGATCAAGAGGCTGGCTTTGTGGGCGGCGTGCGCTCTGGCTGGGGCTGCCTGGTCCGCGACGGCCGCGGCGCAGTCCGACGCCGAGGAGGCGCTCGACGGCCTGCTCGGGGAGGAGGCCGAGGGGCAGCCCGCCGAAGGCGGCGAGCCGGGGGAGGAGAGCAAGACGTTCTTGCCGTCGACCTCGACCTTCGAAGGCGGCTCGGGGCTCTTTCGCCTCTCGTCGGCGCAGACCGGCAAGGAGATGACCTTCCGGCTCTCCTTGATGGGGCAGATCTTCTCGGGCGAGGACGTGGTCAGGGCCAACGACGAGGCCTCGCGCTTTACCGGGACGCTGGGGATCTCGGCGACGCCCTTGCCGTGGCTGGAGCCCTACCTGGTGCTCAAGGCCAGCTCGGCCAGCAACACCTTCAGCTCGCCCGAGACGGTGCTGGCGCAAGGCGACGCGAACCTCGGCGTCAAGGGGGTCTATGGCCTCGCGCCGGGCTTTGACGCGGGCGCGGACCTGAGGCTGATCTTCTTGACCGGGCCAGGGACGACGAGCTTCGATCTGGGGGCCACGGGCGTGCGCTTCGCCCTGCTGGGGACCTTCGACGGCCGACAGCTGCCCGAGCCGCTGCCCTTGAGGGCGCACCTGAACCTGGGCTTCTTCGCCGACAACTCCGATCAGCTCCTGCCCGAGGACGCCGAGGGTCGAAAGCTGATCCCGTCGAGGGTCGATCGCTTCACGCAGGGCGTGAGCGCCTTCAGCCAGATCCTCTTCGGGCTCGGGGTGGAGGTGCCGCTGGAGTACGTGACGCCCTCGCTGGAGTACAACCTGGGCGTGCTGACGGGCGAGGAGCCCGATCCCCTCTGCCTGAACCAGCCGCTGGGCTGCCCGTCGAAGGCGGGTTTTTCGGGCAACCCTCAGGCTCTGACCCTGGGGGTCAAGACGATGCCGCTGGAGGGGCTGGTCCTGAACCTGGCCCTGGACCTCGGGCTGACGGGGGAGGACGTGCAGGGCGTGCCGGCGACGGCGCCCTTCAACGTGATCTTCGGCATGACCTACGCTTTTGATCCTCGCTCGCGTGAGAAGATCGTGATTCAGGAGAAGATCGTCGAGAAGGACAAGATCGTGAACGTCAAGCCGCCCGCGTCGATCATCGTGGGGAAGGTGCTCGACGCCGACACGGACAAGCCGGTGGCGGGCGCGGTGGTCCACTACGTCGATCAGGGCGTCAGCCGTCAGGTCACGGACGCCGAGACGGGGGGCTTTCGCTCCTATGAGTTGACGCCCGGGGTCGAGGTCGAGCTGGAGATCTCGGCGGCGGAGTACAAGACGCGCAAGGTCAAGCAGGCGCTGGTCGAGGGCGAGGTCGCGCTTGAGGTCAAGATCAAGCCGGAGGGCAAGACGGGGGTGGTCAAGGTCGTCGCGAGGGACGACAAGGGGCAGCCGCTCAAGAGCGGGGCGCTCCTGTTGACAGGCCCGAAGACCTACACCGTGCAGCTCGACGGCAACCCCATCGAGCAGAAGGTGCTGGCGGGCCAGTACACCGTGGCGATCACCTCGGCGGGCTTCCTGACGGCGGGGCGCGATCTGGACGTGGAGCCGAAGCAGGATCACGACGTCGCCATCGACCTGAAGGTCAGGCCGGAGGAGGCGATCGTGAGCGTCGGGGAGACGCGCATCCTGATGGACGGCCGCCTGCAGTTCTCCAAGGAGGAGGACGCGCTGGAGGACTCGGCGCGGGCGAAGCTCGATCAGGTCGTCTCGGCCCTGCTGGAGCACCCCGAGTTCACCCGCGTGAGGGTCGAGGGGCACTGGGACGACTCGGGCGCGGCCGACAAGCGGATCGAAATCACCCAGAAGAGGGCCAAGGCCGTCATGGACTACCTCGTGAGCCGCGGGATCAGCCCGAAGCGGCTGGAGGCCAGGGGCTTCGGCTCCGAGGTTCAGCTCGTGCCCAACTCCTCGGCGCGCAACAGAGCGATCAACCAGCGGATCGAGTTCGCGATCATCTCCACCAGCAACGCCAGGGAGCAGTGACAGGCTGCCGGCGGTCGGGCCATGGATCAGAAATTCTCGGTACAAGTTCGATCCGGCGGCGGCTACACCTACTTGAAGCTGCGCGGCGTGATCGATGAGGACAACAACCTTTCGGCGCTCCTGGGCAGGATGGACGCCGAGGTGGTGGTCCTTGATCTGAGCGAGGTCGATCGGATCAACTCCTACGGCGTGCGCGACTGGGTCAACTGGCTCGGGGACATCGAGTCGGCGGGGCGTCGGCTGGTGATGATGCGCTGCTCGCCGGCCATCGTCGGCCAGGCCAACATGGTGACCAATTTCTGCGCTCGCGCGGTCATCATGAGCTTCTTCGCGCCCTACTTCTGCCCCTCGTGCGAGCAGCCCGTCAACAAGCTCCTCAACGTCGAGCAGTTCCTCGACGGGGCGGCGATCAAGGCGCCGGACTACCTGTGCGATGTGTGCGGGGCGGCGCTGGAGTTTGACGACTTCGAGGAGTCCTACTTCGCCTTCCTGCAGGCCGTCGATCCGTCGCAGATCAGCTCGGAGATGCGCCGCGTGGTCGAGGACGTCGCCCCCGATCTCGAGCGCAAGATCAAGGCGCTGAACGAGGGTCGGATCACGCAGCTGAGCGGCCCCCTCCACACCGCGTCGATGGAGCACGCCGAGGGGCCTGGCTCGGGCAGCTACGGGGGGCTGATTCGATCGGTCGGCGAGGCGCAACGCGCCGCGATCATTGGGGATCTGCCGGAGAAGGTCCGTGAGGCCGTCGGGCGCGCGGGGCAGGGCGCGCAGTCGAACGTCGCGGCCCCTCCCCCTGCGCTCGCTGCGCCAGCCTCGTCCGAGGTGGCCTCGCCGAAGGGGGTCCAGCCGAGCGCGGCTCCGTCGAGCGGGGCGGCGGCCTCGAAGCCCGGCGGATCGCTGGGCGCGCTCCTACTTGTCTTGTTGCCCTACGCGCTGATCGGCGTTGCGCTGCTGGTCGTGGCGGTGTTGCTCTTTCTGGTGTTGACCATCAAGTGAGGCCATGGCCGATCCCAGCCAGGACATCCCCGAGCGAGGCGGCGCGCTCAAGCGTCAAGTCGATCTACTGCGCGCCATCCAGGGGGCGCTTCTGGACGCCTGCGTCGTCGTGGATCGAGACAAGCGCGTCGCCGGCTTCAACAGGCCCTTCTTCGCCCTCTTCCCCAGGCGAGTGGCCCGGAGCCTGGAGGGGGCCCGGCTGGGCGACCTGATCGATCTGCGCCTGAACGACGCGGCCTTTGATCCGATGGAGGTGTGCCTGGAGCGGGGCGCGGCCGTGCGCTTTGACGAGATCGAGGGCGTGGTCGTCGAGGGCGCGCGCTTCCACCTCATCGTGACCGCCTCGCCGATCTTCGAGGGCGAGTCCCTGGTGGGGGGCGTGGTGCTGCTGCGGGACGTGAGCGACGAGGTAAAAATCCAAAGCAAGTACCAGAGCATGCTCCACGAGGAGGCCAGCGCCCGGGCGAAGATCGAGGCGCTCCTTCAGGAGCGGACTGGCGCGCTGCTGGCGGCCAACGACGCCCTCAACGCCCTCCAGGCCGAGGTCGGGCTCTACGCGCGCGGCCTGCTCCTCCCCGACCCGGCGCAGATCGATCCGGGCCGAGGTGCGGGTGGAGATCTTGCGGCGCCGTCGGTCAACTCCATGCCGGCGCGGTCGACGCGCGCCGTCGGAGACGCCGTCGGCCAGAGAGACCCTGTTGGTGAGATGGGTGCCGAGACGCCGTCGGCCAGGATCGACGACGCCGTCGGGGCGATGGGCGTCGAGACGTCAGGTCAGGTCATCGATGGGGGCGGCGCCGTCGGGGGCGCCGATGAGGACGTCGTTGATGAGATCGGCGCCGTCGGAGGCGCCGCTGGAGAGGGCGTCGAGGAGGTGGACGTCGAGGCGCAGTGGGCCTGGATCGAGGAAGAGGCGCCGCCAGCGCCGCCTCAAGACGGCGGCGCGAAGTCCACCGATGCCGCCGGCCAGACCGACGCCGATGAGCTCGGCTGATGTGGTTTTCGCTGCGGGCAAAGATGATCGCCGCGATGGCGACGCTGCTGATCTTCATCATCGCGCTCTTTGGCATCTTGCAGGTGAGGATGGCGACCTCGGCGCTGGATCTGGAGGTCGGGCGGCTGCGGGCCCTTCACACCGAGCACGCCGTGACGATAGGGCTGCGGACGGCCAGCAGCATCGCGGCCGGGAGCCACTTCCTCATCGCCGACAACAACTTCGGCGCCCTTCAGGACAAGCTCGGACCGGCGCTTGCCGAGGCCCGCTCCTCCGCCCTGCCGATCACCCAGGCCATGATCGTGGATCCTGCCGGCGCGGTGCTGGCCTACGCCGACGCGGACCCCAAGGCGGCCTCCCCGGGCCGCCTCGACGTGGGGGATCTGGAGGGCCTCAAGGGCGCCCGCGCGGCGATCGAGGAGGACGAAGGGGTGCCGGCGAGGGTGCTGGCGACGGCGCCGATCATCGACCGCAACGACAAGCTGTGGGGTTACGCCAGGTTCGTCCTCGACCTGGAGGGCCTTCGTGCCGATCTGTCCAGCGTCGAGCGCAATGCGGGCGAGCGCCGCGCGGCGATCCTGGAGAGGGCGGCCTTCATCGGGGCGCTGGTGGTGCTCCTCGGGGTGGTCATCACCGTCCTGCAGGCGCTGGCCATCACGCGGCCGATGGTGGAGCTGGCCCGCTCGGCCCGCCGGATCGCGGAGGGCGACATCGACGCGCGCGTCCCCGAGCGCGGCCGTGACGAGATCGGCGAGATGGCGCGCAACTTCAACGACATGGCCGGTCGCCTGCGCGGGCTGCTGATCGACACCGCCGCGATGACCGCGTTCGAGCGCGAGCTGGAGGTCGCCCGGATCATCCAGGAGACGCTCCTGCCGCCGCGAGGGCTGGTGCGGATCGGGGGGATGGAGCTGTCGGGCTTCCTCGAGTCGGCGTCGCTATGTGGCGGTGATTTCTGGAGTTTTCTGGATCTGGGCGACGGCCGGGTGTTGTTCTGCGTGGGGGACGTGACGGGCCACGGGGTGCCGGGCGCCATGATCACGGCGGCGTGCAAGTCGGGGCTGGACACGCTCAACTCGGTGACGCGAGGCCAGTTCAAGGTCGCCTACCTGCTCGACGAGCTCAACCGGACGATCCACGCCGCCGCCCAGCGCAAGTTCACGATGACCTTCTTCGCGGCCATCGTCGATCGGCGCACCGGGCAGATGGAGATGGCCAACGCGGGCCACAACTTCCCGATCCTGGTGAGGCGCGCGGCCGTGCGCCCGGGGGAGGCGGCCGAGGTGACGAGCCGGGCGCTGGTTTGTCGAGGCAACCGCCTCGGGGATCAGCGCGACAGCCGCTACAGCCCCCTTGAGGCGCCTCTGGTGCCCGGCGATCTGATCTGCCTGTACACCGACGGGGTCACCGAGTACCGTAACGAGGATGGTCACATGTTCGGGGAGCGGCGTCTGCGGCGGCTGCTCCACGACCACATCGACGGCAGCCCGGAGGCGATCATCGACGCCATCGTCCACGACTTGAGGGCCTTCGCCGGCCCCTCCGTCCAGGAGGACGACATCACGCTCGTCATCGCGCGCTACGGCGGCGAGCCCAGGGCCAGCGCGTGATGGCCTCCCGTCGTCGGTCGCGGCTCGCCGTGGCGACCCCGGTCGCCCTCGCGCGGCGGAGCGCGGCGGCGCTCGGCCTCAGCGCCGCGCTGTGCCTCGGGTGGCCCTCAGGGGGCGTCGTCGAGGCGCAGGGGCGCTACGAGGGCAGCACCGAAGCTCGCCGGATCTTCGAGGAGGGTCAACGGCTTGAGCAGAAGGCCGTCGATCTCAAGGCCGCCAGACCCAAGGACTCCATAGCCCTCTATAAAGATGCCCTGGAGCGCTACGAGGCCACGATCAAGGTCGATCCCGAGTTCATCGAGGGTTACGTGCGGCTGGCCTATGTCCATTACGCGCTGGGCAACGGGCGCGCGGCCGTCGGGAGCCTGGACCCGGCGCTTGAGCGCTGGCCCGACGACCCTACGATCCACCGGGCCTACGGCGCGGTGCTCTTTGACCTGCCCGGCCGCCGCGACGAGGCCGTCGGGCACCTTGAGGCCGCGGCCGAGGCCGACGAGGAGCAGTTTGACGTCTTCTTCCTGCTCGGCAAGCACTACTACGAGCGCAAGACCTACGACAAGGCCGCCCGCGCCTTCCGCCAGTACCTCCGCCTCAAGCCCGAGGACGTCCAGATCCACGGGACGCTGGGCAACATCTACCTCAAGACCGAGAAGTACGAGCCCGCGCTGGCCGAGTTTCGCCTCGTCCTCTCGCTCGACGAGGACAACCTCGCCGCGCAGATCAACATCGGCAACATCCGCTTCAAGCAGCGCCGCTACGATCTCGCGGTCGAGCAGTTTGAAAAGGTCCTGGCTCAGGACGCCGAGCAGAAGAACGTCCACTTCAACCTCGCCTCGTCGCTCTTCCAGCTCAAGCGCTTCGACAAGTCGCTCGTCCACTACAGGGCCTTCCTCGATCACCGCCCGAGGCACCCGACGAGCCACTACATGGTCGGCCGCTGCCTGTTGAGCCTCGACAAGGACGGCGAGGCGCGGGAGGCCTTCGAGGCCACGATCCGGGCTCAGGCCTCCTTCGCGCGGGCGTGGTGGCATCTGGGCCTGCTCGACATGAAGGTGGGGAAGGTCGCCGAGGCGCGCTCGCGCCTGGAGGTCGGGCTGGGCCACGCGCCGGAGGATCCCTTCATCCTCTCATCCCTCGGCGACGCGCTCCGGCGCCTGGGCTTGCCGCACGAGGCCATCGTGCGGCATGAGGCCGCCATTGCGCTGGATTCGAAGGTCGTGGACTTCCACCTCGGGCTTGGGCGCTCGCGCTTCGCGATGCGGCAGCTCGATGAGGCTGCGGCGGCCTTCGAGGCCGCGCTCGCGCTGGAGCCCGGGTCCGAGCGCGCGCGGGGGCCTCTGGCGGTCGCGCTGCTGCACAGGGCGCGCGGCTTCGTGCGCGACGACGCGATGGAGAAGGCGGAGAGGGACGCGGGGCGGCTCCTGGAGATCGGGGCGCGGGCGGCCGAGGCCCACCTGATCCTGACCGCCGTGGCGATCCAGCGGGGCGATCTGGTCGGGGCGCGGCGCAGCCTGGAGCTTGCCGCCGAGGCGGCCAAGGCGCCCTGCGACGTGGACTGCCCGGCGCCATGGGTCCAGCGGGCCAGGGGGCGGCTGGCGCTCGCGCAGGGGGATCATCGGGGGGCCATCGAGGCGCTGACGCCCTTGCTCAAGGGGGGCAGGGCGCCGGACGTGGGGGTGGCCAACGATCTCGGGCAGGCCAGCGCGGGCCTGGAGAGGTGGCCCGAGGCGCTGGAGTGGTTTGTCATGGCGCGGGATCTGGGCCTGGAGCCTGCGCGGGCGGAGCGCAACATTGCGCTGGCCTGCATCCAGGTCGCCCAGCAGCTCGGGGAGGCGGGGCAGTGGCGCGAGGCCGTCTCCGTGCTGGACACCGCCGAGGGTTACAGGGCGAGGCTGGGCGAGGCCGAGAAGGTGGCGCTGGATCTGTCCAGGAGCCATGCGCTGGCGGAGGTCAACAACTTTGCCAAGGCCCAGAGCCTGCTGGACGCCGCGGCGCGGGCGCTCCCTCGTCTCTCCAGCGAGGATCGGGCGCGGCTGCCGGAGGAGGGCGCGCTGGCGCTGGGCTTGCGGCAGGCCTACATCCAGCTGCGGCTCGGGAGGGTGGATCGCGCGCTGGCCCTGGCCGAGCGGCTGCCGCGGGGGGAGAGCGTCAACGCGCTGCTGGCGGCGGCGTGGACCGCGCAGGCGGTCGAGCACTTCGAGAAGGGCCGCCTTGGGCCGGCGCGGGTGTCGCTCAGGGACGCCGCGGGCGTCGCGCGGCAGGACGAGGTCATCGAACATAACCTGACTGTCCTGGATTACGCACAAGGCAACAAGGGGAAATCGGGCGAGGTGTTCAAGAAGGCGTCGGAGTCGGGGGTGGCGGAGGCGCTGTTCAACTACGCGGTCTACCTGGACGACGTCAAGGGCGACGATCGGGGGGCCTTTGATCTCTACAAGCGGGTGGCCGAGCGCGGCGGCCCGCGTGCGGACGAGGCCCGGCGTATTGCCGGGGCCAAGGGCCGCGTCTTCGGGTACGAGTGATGAGAGGCGGGAGGCGAGAGGCGTTCAATGTGATCGTGGCGTTCCTTGCGATCGTGGCGCTGGCCGGGACGGCGAGCCCGGCGCGGGCGCAGGGCGAGGTTGAGGAGCGGGTCTATACGGTGGCGCTCTTTGCGCCGGACATCAACTTCAGCGACGCGATCAGCAAGGCGGGCTTCGTCAACGCGGTGGCGTCGGCGCTCTCGTCGCGGACGGGGCTCAAGTGGCGCGGCCAGTCCTTCGGGCAGGCTGGGGATTTTAGCGCGGCGGCGCGCTCGGGCGGGGTCGATTACGCCATCATCGGGGGTACTTACTGCGCCTCGTCCTGCGTGGGGACGCCGGTGGCCTTCGCCTCGGGGCAGGGTGCCATGTCGGTGGTCGGGCGGGGTGCGGAGTCGGTGGCCGCGATGCGGGGTCGGACCTTGATCCTGCCGCAGCCCTCCAAGGCCTATGAGGGCTTCGTGTCGGCGACGCTGCTGGGGCACCAGGTCGAGGCCAGCGAGTTCTTCGTCATCAAGACCACCGGGGACGCGCGCTCTGCGCTGGCGGCGGTCCAGATCGGGCAGGCGGACTTGACGGTGGCCTTCGACGCCTACGCCGTCGGCCTCGGGGTGCTCTACAAGACCTCGGCCAGCCCGTTGCCGGTGGTCACCCAGGTCAACCAGGCCCTTGACCCGGAGCTGGCCGCGCGGATCGCGTCGGCCTTTCGGGGCGTCGGGGTGCAGGGCGGCGGGATCATCACGGGCTTCGGCGGCTCCGGCGAGGGCCTGCAGGCCTTCCGAGGCTTTGCCTTCTCCAAGGCCCCGGCGCTGCGCCCCTCGATGGCCTCTGCGCGGCCGCTGCGCCTGCGCTTCCCCGTCATCAGCGCCGCTGGCCTGGACAGGCTATCGGACGCTCGACAGGAGACGCTCATCCCCACCCCTGAGCTTCGAGAGGAGGCGCCCTGAGCGTGACCGAGCCTGCCCCCATCCTGCTCATCGGCCCGCAGCCGTCCAGCGACGATCCCATCCACCGGCTGTCGGCCGCCCTTGGGTCCCCCGTCGAGGTGATCGACGATCCGACCGACAGGGTCAGGCGCCTCATCGGCGCCCCGGGGGCGCTGGCGCGTCGGCCGCGGCTCGTGATCGTGGACCTCGACGGCGATCCGGGCGACCCCTCGTGGTCGAGGCACCAGGCCTCGCTGGAGGTCTGCGCTTCGGCGTGGGCGCGGGCGCACACGGACCTGCCCGTCGTGCTCCTGGGCGATCGTCGCGGCCGCGAGGAGCTTCAGGCGCTCCTGCGCCGGGACTGGGTGAGCCACATCGTGCCCCGGTCGCCGCCTGAGCGCCTGGACGAGCTCCTGATGATCGTGCGGCGCCGAGAGGCCCGCGCCCCCGAGGGGATGCCCGCCGAGCTGATCGGCCAGGCAGCGGGGGGGCTCTCGCTGGTCGTGCGGAGCAGCGGACAGAAGGACTCGGCGCTCGGGGAGATCGGCGCCTTCATGGAGCGCTGCGGGGTCCAGGCGCGCGTGGCCCAGGCGGCCTGCGTGGTCGCCGACGAGATGATCATCAACGCCGTCTACAACGCACCGACGGGCACAGACGGCGCGCCGCTCTACCGAAGCCGGGACAGGAGAGAGGTCGTTGAGCTCACCGAGGCCGACGCCCCTCGCCTGACCTGCGCCTGCGACGGGACGCGGCTGGCGCTGTCTATCCGGGATCGCTTCGGGAGCTTGACCCCCGAGGTCTTGCGGGCGGCGATGGTCCGCGGTCTGGAGGGCGGCCAGGACCAGATCGAGCAGAAGCAGGGGGGCGCGGGCCTGGGGCTCTACTTCATCCTGCAGTCGGCCACCAAGGTGATCTACACGCTCAAGCCCGGCCGCGCCACCGAGGTGGTGGCCCTCTTCGCGCTCGGCGGCGGCTTTCGCGCTTTCGCCGCGCAGCCCAAGTCCTTTCACATCTTCACCGGATGAGGGTGTCGACCCTGGCCGAGCCCAACTTCAGGCGGTCGAGTGGGAGATGATCCTTGCCTTGAGAGGGCAGGGGAGGGTATAAAATAGGCGGGCTCAACACAGCAGTATCACTTTTCGTGCCCATCTACTCCTCGGGAGGAGACACGTGAACCTTTCCAAGACCCCAGGGCATCTCCTCGTCGCGAGGCCCAGGACCTCGTCGTTGTTGCTGGTTTGCGCCGCGATCACGGCGACGACTTTTGCGGGCCTGGGTGAGCGCCCGGCGGAGGCCGATGGGACCAAGCCGCGCTTCTTCATGCACGATCTGGCGCCTCACAAGAAGGACTGCACGACGTGCCACGAGAGCACGGGGGAGAAGGGCAAGTACCAGATCAAGACGGCGACCTTCGGCACCGGCGGCGCGCACGCCGGCCCGCCCATCGCCTGCGACGACGCCGGCTGCCACGCCAACGAGCAATGGACGGGGCCTGGGGTCGGGATCGCCAACTCCTTCTGCTTCAACTGCCACGCCCACAAGCCCCCCGTCTACCCCAGGGTCCGCAGCCGAGGCTACAGCTCCTTCGTCCAGAACGGCTTCAGCCACGAGGTCCACATGAAGCGGACCTCGAACGACTGCAGCGTCTGCCACGAGCCGGCCTCCTTCCGCAACAAGAAGGTCCTTGACGGCTTTGAGCTCAACTACATCCAGCGCGACATGACCATGCCGGGCCACGTCCAGTGCGCCCAGTGCCACTCCCAGCGCCAGGGCAGCTTCTTCGTTCAGCCCGAGCTCACCAAGGACTGCGCGACCTGCCACGCCACCTCGGCCGAGACCACCCAGAAGTCGCGCTTCGTCGACTCGACCGACTTCCGCGTCTCCTACGCCTTCCCCCTGGCCAAGCAGAAGTCCGGCAATCGGACGCTCTTCGCCTCGGACTTCCACGAGAGCCACGCCAAGAAGTCCAAGGACCGCCAGAAGGGCAAGGACTGCGTGTCCTGCCACGCCAACGCGGCCACCAACCCTGGCTTTGTCGTCCCGATGCCCGACAAGGCCGCCTGCGAGACCTGCCACAACGGGCAGACGGCCTTCAGCACGCTGACCGCCGAGTGCAACCGCTGTCACGTCCAGAAAGAGGAGCGGATGCAGTGACCCTGCCGACGCCCAGTACACCGGATGGAGGGAGCGCCTTGAGTGTTGATCGTCCCACGACCCGCGCATGGAGGACCGCCCGCGCCGCCGGCGCTCTCCTCTTTGCGCTTGCCCTCACCGCCGGCCTCGCCGCCGTCCTGACGACCTCGTCGGTGACCTCCGCCGAGCCCTCCAGGCAGCAGAAGTCCGCGTCGCCCGTCCAGCGCCTCGGCCTGACCGACGCGCCGGCGCGCTTCAAGCACGACCAGCACGACACCACCAAGTGCACCAAGTGCCACTTCAAGGGTGACGACGACGCCTCGAAGACCCGCCCGGGCCGCAAGGACCACAGCCCTTGTGACAACGGCTCGTGCCACGGCAACCTCTTCTACGAGGAGGGCGACACCAAGACCGAGCGCCGCGTCTGCCAGGTCTGTCACATGGAGAAGAACCCTGAGAAGTGGATGGATCTGACGAAGATGCAGCCCTATCCGAGCCAACTCTACTCGGAGCGCACCTTCCGCGTCGAGTTCTCCCACAAGAAGCACGTCGGCTACGAGAACTCTCGCGTTGAAAACTGCTCGACCTGCCACCTCGGCGGCCCCAAGTCCGAAGGCGAGGGCGTCAAGCCCTCCCACGCCAACTGCGGCCAATGCCACGCCAGCGGCGGCGCCATCAAGCCCACGCTCGACGACTGCGACAGCTGTCACATCAAGAACGAGGGGGACAAGCGGCGAACCCCCTGGCGCAACGATCGCGTCGACGCCCGAAAGGCGTGCCGGGTCGGGCTCATCGAGCTGAGCTACGAGGACGGCAAGTCGGGGCGCGTGGGCAAGTTCTCTCACAAGAAGCACCTCGACTACGGCGAGACCACCTGCAGCGACTGCCACGACAACGTCCGCAATGCCGATAAGCTCAGTGATATCGTGCTCTTCGGCGACTGGCGAGGGGTCAAGATCAAGACCGAGGTCTGCGGCAACAAGGCGTGCCACAGCGGCAAGAAGGACGCCGCCTTCAGCGTCAAGGGCAACTGCTCCAACTGCCACGGCCCGGGCTGCAAGACCGAGAGCTACGGCAACAGCGTCGAGCTTGATCTGAGCCCTGGCGGCTACTGACGCCCCTCTCCTGGCCTTCCTCCCCCTCGTCCTCTCGACGCGCCGTCCTTCTCCCCCCAATTTTCCTCTTCAATGGCCCTTCGGGCCTCTGGGACTGCGGGTCTCCGGATCGCCGGATCTCCGGGTCCGAGGCCCGTCGGATCAACGGCCTGCTGGGTCTGCGGTCCTCTGGGTCTGCGGCCCGCTGGGTCTACGGCCCGCTGGGTCTGGGGACCGCTGGATCGACGGCCAGCTGGGCCTGCTGGGTCAAGGGCCCAGTGGGTCTGCGGCCGGCGGGATCGCAGGTTCGGCGCGTCGCCGTCCTTTGGTTTCAGTGGGGTTCCTCTCTGTCGCCTCTGAGGCGGCGCACGACCTTCTGTGGCAGATCCTCTCGGCACTGACCGGCCACCAGCTCCTCGCCGCGCCGCCTCCTGAGGTCGGCCCGCTCCAGCCTGTCGATCACCTCGTTGAGGGTTTCGACGAGCCCGTCCTCGCAGATCTCCTCGGCGAGCTCGCGCGCCAGCGCGATCTGCGTCGACGCGCTCTGGCCTGCCGCCAGGGCCCCGAAGCCCGCCTCGCACAAGGCCAGCGCCGCCGAGCGCTGGTCGTCGAGCGCCGCGAAGATCTCCTGCGCGCGCTCCAGCGCGGTGGCGGCCTCGGGCAAGCGGCGCTGGTGACGCCGGAGTTCGGCCAGGTTCAAGAGCGCGAGGCCCTCCAGGTGGCGATCTTCGAGCTTGTGCGAGAGGTTGAGCGACGCGCTCAGGTGCTCCTCGGCGTCTTCCCAGCGGGCCTCCGCCCGACAGAGCGCGCCGAGGCCGTAGAGCGCGTAGCTCTCGGTGCGCTTGTTGCCGCTGAGCAGCGCGATCTCCAAGGCCTCGGTCAGCCTCGCCATCGCCTCGTCGTAGAGGCCCTGGTCGGTGCAGAGCATCCCGAGGTTGATCAAGGTGTTGGCGGTCGCGCGGCGATCCTGGATCCGGCGCTCGATGTCCAGGGCCAGCGTCAGGTGTCCGTAGGCCTGGAGGCGCCGCCCTTGTTGGTGGAGCAGGACGGCGAGGTTGTTCAGGACGATGCTCTCTCCCTGGAGGTCGCGGATGGTCTTCTTGATCGCCAGGGCGTGCTCCAGGGTCTCGATGGCGGTGCGCGAGCGACCTCTGTGGATGTGGAAGATGGCCAGGTTGGCCAGCGAGTCGCTCTCGCCGCGCAGGTCGCCCAGCGCGCGGCGAAGCTCCAGCGCGCGGCGCAGCGGGGCCTCGGCCTCGTCGAGCTGGCTGCGGTTGAGGAACAAGATGGCCAGGTTGGTCAGCGCCAGCGCCTCGTCCTCCGTGTTCTGGACCTCGCGGGCGACCTCGATGGCCCTCTCGAAGAGCGCCTCCGACTCGGCGTGGCGACCCAGTCGCAGGAGGGCGCTTGCCTGAGCGGTCATCGACTCGCCCTCACGGCGCCGGTCGCTCAGGGCGGTGGCGCGCGCGTGGGCAGACTTCAGGAGATCAAGGCCTTCGAGGGTCCGGCCGGTCCTGGAGAGGAGGCGGCCGAGCGTAAGCTCGGCCTCCAGGAGAAGGTGAGGGTCGCGCTCGAAGGCCTCGGAGTGGGCCAGGGCGTCTGAGAGGATGGCCTCGGCTTCGGGGTGGCGACCTTGCACCATCAGGATGTTCTTGACCCTTGAGAGCTGCACGCGCCAGTGAAAGGGCTCGTTGGGCTCGGTCAGGGACAGCGCCAGGGGGTAGAAGTGGTCGGCGTCGGGGTAGGCGTAGCGGCCTGCGGCGAGCTCCGCGGCCTCCAGGTAGCAGAGGCGCGCCCTCTCGCGCTCTCCGCCCTGGTTCCAGTGCCACGCCAGGCCGCCGATGTCGACGCGGACCCCCTCCGAGGCCGACATGCGCCGAGCGACCTTGATGTGCAGCGCGCGGCGGCGGCGAGGGTGCATCCTGCCGTAGGTCACCTCGCGGATCTTGTCATGGACGAAGTGCAGCTGGTGGAGGCCCGGCCCATCCGAGATGATCTCCCGGCGGCGCAACTCATCGAGGTTGTTCAGGAAATCGGTCATCCCGCCGCCGAAGAGGTGGTGGAGCTGCGCCTCTTCCATGGGCTTGCCCAGCACGGCGGCGGCCTCGCAGAGCTTCAGGGCGCCGTGGGGCATGTTGACGAGGCGGTCGACCAGGAGGCTCTGGATGGTGGTGGGCAGAGGGAGTGCGGCGATCACGTCGGCGGCGCGGCGACCCTTCTCGCTCTTGAGGTGCCACACGCCGGTGTCGTCCAGCGCGATGAGGCCCTGCTCGACCGCCAGCATGAGGAGCTCGGCGACGAAGAGTGGGTTGCCCAGGGTCAGGGTGTGGACGCGCAGCGCGAGGGCCTCGGGGATGCTGTTGGAGCCGAGCATCTGCGCGACGATCTGGCCGACGGCGACGGTGTCGAGGCGCTGGACGGGGTAGGTCTCGACGTCGCCGGTGTCCATCAGGCGCAGGATCTCCTCGCGGTGCTCCTCGGCGCGGGTCATCGCCAGGATCATCCAGGGGCGACCGCGCCGGATGCTGGACAGCAGGCCCTCGATGGCGTTCAGGCTCGTGGCGTCGGCCCAGTGGAGATCGTCGAGGACCAGGAGCAGCGGTCGGTCGCCGCAATGGGCTCGGAGCGTCAGGTCGAGCGCGTCGATGACCTGAGCGGAGCCCAGCGGCGCGGGGGGATCGGCGGGGCCCACGGGCAGCTCATCGATGAGCGGCGCCAGCAGCCGGCCGGTGATCCCGAAGACCCGCTGGACCTCATCTGGTCCGAGTTGTCGGGCCTTGCCGGCGATCTGCGCCAGGGGCCTGCGGAAGAGGGACAGCGGGCTGGACTGCGCGGCGGCGATCCCGGCGCGATCGATGGTCGGCGTGGTGGCCTGGCCGATGAGCACCTCCATGCGCCGCCGCCGCGCGATCTGGATCATCTCGACCGCCACGCGCGTCTTGCCCACGCCGCTCTCGCCTTTGAGCAGGCACATGCCGCCCTGGCCTCTGGTCGCGTCCTCCAGATGGGCCTCGATGCGGGCCACCAGCTCGGAGCGGCCCGTCAGCGCGGGCTTGTACAGGAAGGCCTGGGGTGTCGGCCCGCCCAGGTCGGGCGGCGTCACCACGCCCTGGAGGCTCTCCAGGGCGTGCTGGACGGCCTGGGCGTGCCCTGGCCGCGCCCCGGGCTGCTTGGCCATCAGCCTCAAGATCAGGGCCTCCAGGCCCTTGGGAAGCATCCAGCCCAGCGCCGAGGGGGGCGTCGGGAGGTCGTGGAGGTGTCGCGCCAGGACCCGATCGGCCTGGGACGACTCAAAGGGGCGCTGGCCGGTGACGATCTCATAGAGGATGCACCCGACCGAGTACAGATCCGACCGGGCGTCAAAGGGGGCCCCCTCGATGCGCTCCGGGCTGATGTAGTGCGCCGTCCCGGCCAGGAGCCCCGCCACCTCCATCGAGTCGGCGCCGAGGCGCGCCATCGCCTGCGTCGCGATCCCGAAGTCGACCAGCACCACCTTGCCCGCGTCGGTCAAGAAGATGTTGTCCGGCTTCAGGTCGCAATGCACCACCCCCTCACCGTGAACATAGGCCAGCGCCCGGCACACCTGGATCATGTGCCCGAGCAAGGTGAACTGCGCCTCCGACAGGGTCCTCGCGTCTGGCTCCTTGCCGTCGAGGTTGACCACCTCCGATCTGAGCGGCGGCGCCTCGCTTGAAGGCCGGGGCAGGGCGACGGCGGTCGGCGCCGTCGGGGTGCGCTCCATGGCCAGCGCCTCGTTGAGCGTCTGACCTCGGAGCAGCTCCATCGCGTACCAGGGGACGTCGCCCTCCATGCCGTGGTCGAAGACCTTGACCACGCTGGGGTGATCGAGGCGGCTGAGCGCCTCGATCTCCCGCTGAAGGCGCCGCAAGGTCTGGACGCTGTCCACCCGCAGGGTCTTGACCGCCACCTCCTGCTCGCCCTCGACGTGCTTGCCGAGGTAGACGACGCCCATGCCGCCATGCCCGAGCCTGGACAGGAGCCGATAGGGTCCTGCGCTAGAGATGTGGTCCCGGCCCAAGGTCCCCCCTGCCGCTCGTCGTCGTTCATCATGTCAAGAAATCGCCCAGGCGAGGATACCAGCGCGACGCCCTGACGCCAATGGCCTGCCCTCAGCCTTCTTCTGCTTCGAGCCACCTGCGGGCGCGCGGCAGCAGCCTGTCCTGGGCCATGAGGGAGAAGCCCGTCAAGAGCCCGTACAGGACGAGCACGCTGCCCACGCGGGTGAGCGCCTCGGAGAAGTCCACGGGGCCGTCGAGCAAGGCGGCCGCCAGGATCGGCGCGCTGATCGACAGCGGCAACAAGAGCGTCCAGGTCAGCACCCAGGCCGCCACGCGGCGCTGGGCGCGGATCGCGCGGCGAAGCACGGCCTCGTCGAGCCTGCCCTCCGCCTCGCGCTCCAGGGCCGAGGCCAGCTTCGACCTTGAGGCGAACAGGACGCTGGCCTGCCGGGCGACGTTGTCGACGAGCGTGACGTGGACGGGCAGGGCGTCGAAGCGCGCCTGGAGCGCCGCTGCCGCCTGCCGCGCCGGCTCCAGCGAGGCCTCGTCGAGCAGGAGCGACAGGGCCACGCCCTCACCCTTGATCTCCAGACGCCGGCGAGGCCGGACAAAGCCGAAGGCGGCAAGGCCCATGCCCAGGAGCTGCGCCGCGACGCCGACCGCGATCAGATCGGACTCGCGCAGCCAGACGACGCCGAAGCCGAAGCACAACACCCCGAGCGTGATCAGCCCCGAGCGCCGCTCGGGCCAGAGGTGGAAGGCGTCGAGCGCCTCCAGGCGCAGCGACTCGCGGTGATCGCCGTGGCGCACCACGGCGCGCGTCTCCTTCAAGGTCAAGGTGGCGGGCTTGCCGTCGATCGTGCCAGTGATGGTGGGGAAGGGGGCTTCCATGGAGGGAGAGGGTGCCACGGACAGCCGATCAAATCCAGCCCTGGGGTCGTCCATCGGACCGATCCCCGCGAGGCTCGGCTGGGGGGCCTGGACCGAGGGCGCGTCAGTCGAAGGAGTCGGCCAGCACCGAGCGCGGCAGGCCGGTGCTCGGATCGGGCTCAAGGGCCTCGGCCTCGAAGGCCTCCAGCAAGCTCGCCTCGATCAGCGCCAGCTTGAGCCGCGTCTCCAGAGACGCGTCCACGGCGAACTCCAGCGCCTCCTGGCTCTTGAGCGATCGACCGTAGCGCATCCTCAGGACCTTCTCCTCAAGCGCCGTCAAGCCGGCGCTGCCGCCCTCGTCGACGCTCTGGAGCTGCTCCGCGGACGCCTCTGTGCGCTCCAAGGTCGCCGTGCCGGTAGAAGTGGTTGAATCCACGCTCTCGGCCGCGTCTGTATTCTTTTTATCAGCCTTCCGGCTTTTATCTTCGCTCAAAGTCACCCTCGCCTGGCATGTCGAGGCGAATCGCCTCTGGAGGGGATGATCCCCAAGGGTTCTGGAGCCACTCAAGTCCGGTCAATTCGGTCTTCCTGACCGCGCTGGTTCCGCTTCCCTCGGCTCACCGGTTATAGCCCCGGCACTGCTCTCAGACAAGTTTTTGTCCGACGATATCCCCGCTCCTCGACCGCGCCGACCTCGCCTCCACAACCACCGCCCACCCCAGATCGCCGTCAACACCAGCAGCACGCCGTAGACGATCTGCGTGTAACCCTGCACCCAGGCGATCAACCTCGGCAGCTCAAATCCGATCGCATAGCCCACCATCAGGATCAACACGTTCCAGGCCAGCGCCGAGACCCCCGCGAAGAAGAGCGCCCTGCTCCTTGAAACCCCCGACATCCCCGCCACGACAAAGAAGAAGGCCCTGACGCCCGGCAAGAAGCGGTTCAGAGCGATGTACGCCGCCCCGTGCCGCGCGAAGCCCGCGCAGAGCCTGTCGACCTTCGGCCCCACCGACGCCGAGGTCAGCCGCCGGTGCAGCCACGTCCGCCGCTTCGTCCTGGCCAGCCACACCCCCACCTCGTAATCGATCCAGGCCCCGCCGACGCTCCCCGCCGTCACAAAAGCCAGCACCCACGGCATCGACCACCCCACCGACGCGATCATCACCGCCCCGAGCAGCGTGATCGTGTCACCCGGGAAGGGCGGAATGACGTACTCGATCAAGGCCGCCAGCCCCAGCACCCCATAGCCCAGCAGCGGCGGCAGCGCCGCGATCGCCTCCAGCAACTCCTCCAAGACGCGCCCTCCAGATCAGGGTTGATGAGCAACCCCCCTTGGCCCACAATGCCCCCGGATCACCCCCCTTGATCTGGAACACACCGCACCGGGAGTATAGGCCGTGACCCCTCACAAGATCGACATCCACCACATCATCGATCCCTTCATCGAGCGCGTCGACACCCGCCGCGTCGTCCTCGAGACGCAGCTGCTGCCCCGCGCCGCCGAGACCCTGCGCCAGAGCCTCCCCGCGGGCCTGTGGATCGTCCTGAGCGACGCCAACACCCACCAGGTCGCCGGCCGCGCCGTCGAAGAGAGCCTCGAGCGCGACGGCCTCCCCTTCGAGCGCGTCACCCTGAGCCCCAAACCCGGCGAGCACGATCCCATCGCCGACGACGACCGCATCGAGGAGCTGCGCCTGCGCCTCGTCGAAGACCCCAGGCCCGTCGCCCTCGTCGCAGTCGGCGCCGGCACCATCAACGACGTCGCCAAGATGGCCTGCCACAAGGCCAACATCCCCTACGCCGTCGTCGCCACCGCCCCCTCCATGAACGGCTACACCTCCGCCATCGCCGCCATCCTGAGCCAGGGCGTCAAGACCACCGTCCCCTGCCGCGCACCCATCCTCTGCATGGCCGACCTCGACGTCATGGCCCAGTCCCCCTACCGCATGATCGCCTCCGGCTTCGGCGACCTGCTCTCCAAGCCCGTCAGCAACGCCGACTGGCGGCTGAGCCACCGGCTGCTCGACACCGTCCACTCCGCCGACACCATGGCCCTCGTCGAGCAGGGCTTCGCCTTCCTCGAAGGCGTCGCGCCCAGGCTCCCCCTGCGCGACGTCGACGCCGTCGGCCGCCTCACCGCCACCCTGTGCATCTCCGGCATGGCCATGGCCGTCGCGGGCTCCTCCGCGCCCGCCAGCGGCGGCGAACACCTCATCAGCCACTACATCGACATGACCCACTTCGCCTTCGGCGACCCACACGACTTCCACGGCTGCCAGGTCGGCGTCGCCACCATCACCACCGCCGCCCTCTACGAAAAACTCACCGCCCTTGATCCCGACACCATCGACATCGAAACCCTCATCGAAGAGCACCTCCCCCTCGATCAGTACGAGGCCCTGACCCGCTCCCGCTTCGGTCCCCTCTCCGAGGCCGTCATCGAGCACATGCGCGCCCTCTACCCCACCCCCGACACCCTCCGGCAGCGCCTCGGCCTCCTCAAGAAGGAGTGGGCCTCCATCATCGAGGACGTCAACGGCAGCCTCAAACCCGCCCGCGCCATCCGCGATGACCTCCTGGCCGCCCACTGCCCCGTCACCTTCGAAGAGATCAACGTCGCTCCCGAACGCGCCCGCGCCGCCATCGTCTGCAGCAAGGACATCCGCGCCCGATACTCCATCCTCCACCTCGCCTTCGACCTCGGCCTCATCGACACCTGGGCCGACGAAATCCTCAACGATCTCCACGGTATATGATCGACTGACGCCAACCCCTTTCCACGAGCGCCGCCATGCCCGACAACAACCCCTTCGACCTCCCAGACCCCTCGCAGGCACTCCCCCTGCTCCACGCCCTCCACCCCTCGCTCCCCCACCTCGCCACCTGCGACGCCTCCGGCCACCTCCAGATCCTCGACCTCGACGCCCTCACCCCCCTCAACCACCACAGCGCCTCCCTCGACCACGCCTCCGGCCTCACGCTGGCCATCGGCGGCCCCCCCTCCAGGCCCCTCGTCGCCTGGATCGACCCCAGCGGCACCCCCCACCTCTGGGCCTACACCGCCAAAGAGGGCCTCGCCGCCTCTCCCTGCCCCCTGCCCACCCTCGTCCCGACCACCCTCCAGCTCCCCCTCGGCTTCCGCCGACCCCGCCTGCGCCATCACCCCAACCTCTTCACCCCCGCCACCCGCCTCCGATGGACCTCCCCCCAGACCCTCTCCATCACCTGGGCCGGCCCCGATCTCCTCAAGCCCGCTGACCTGCGCATCGATCGGCAGATCATCCGCGTCGATCTCTCCCTCGATCCGCCCTCCACGCCGGCCACGCCGCTGCCCTCCACCCTCGACTTCGAAACGATCGCCCTCGACGACCACCCCGACGGCCCGCGCTGGCTCTCCCCACAACCCAACGGCGCCACCCTCCACGCCCAGGGCCACGACCGCCCCCTGTCCTTCATCCCCACCTCATCCCTCCCCGACCTCACCCCACTCGGCCACCCCCGATGCGCCCTCGCCCTCTCGCGCCTCGGCCTGCGCTGGGACGGCACCGAGGTCACCCTCGACACCCTGCGCGCCGACGCCCTCTCGCGCCTCGGCGATCCCGACTCCTCAACGCGCACCGGCCCCGTCCGCCCCGACACCCGCGTCGAAGGCCACTCCTTCACCCTCCTGGCCGACTCCAGCCGCGCAGACCGCCTCCTCCTCCTTCGACCCCCCTCCAGGCCCTCACCCCGCGTCCTGCCCCACCCCGTCCTGAACCTCATCCCAGACCACGTCCGACGCCGACCCCTCGACCGACCCCGCGTCGATCTCCTCGCCAGCGCCATCGACGCCCTCGAAGACTACCTCGCCGTGTGGCGTCGACCCGGCGGCGTGGAGCTCTGGAGCCTCCGCGCAGGCGATCGCCTCAAGGCGTGGCCCTTCCCCGCAGCACCCGGACAGGCCGATCGCCGCCTCATCCTCATCGGCGACGATCCCGACTATCTGCCCGAGCTGCTCATCCTCGAAGCGCCCGCGCCGCCCGGCGACGCCGATCGCGCCGTCCTCGTCGCGCGCGTCGAGTTCGGCGATCCTCACGTCCAGCCCCTCGGCCACCTCCTCATCCCGCCCACGACCCGGCTCGATGACCTCTCCCCCCTCGATCCCGACCGGCGCCGCTGGTCCCTCAACGACACACACCTCACCCTGAAATAGAGCGATCGCGCCAACTTGCGTTGAACTTGCCCCCCCCAGCGGATATCATGGCGCCGATTCAGCGCTTCGCGGAGGTCAAGGATGGACGCCGTCGAAATCACCCAGGGAAGGGACACGCACGTCCCCGAGTTCGTCTTTCAAGTCCTGTGCGCCCGCGCACGACGCGGCTTCGGACCGCTCGACCGCGACTCGATGCGCGGGCTCCTGGTCCGCTGCGGCCTCCGCGTCCAGGATCTCCTCCTCCTGAGCCCCAATCCCGTCAGCCTCATCAACGAAGACCTGGGCACCGACGCCGATCACCACCGCGTCAGCGACATGTTCACCCGCGCCGCCCAGAGCCACCTCCATGCCCTCGACGAGGGCCGCGCCCGCGACGCCTTCCTGGCCCGCATGGGCGCCGTCATCCTCCAACTCCACGCCCACACTCCCTACCGAACCACCCTCGAAATCCCCCACCAGGGCGCGCCTCCAGCTGACCCCGAGGCAGACAGCGCTCCCGAAGCAGACAGCGACCCCGAGGGCGACAGCGATCCCGAAGAAGAGGACGCCCCAACCGACCCCGAAGGAGACAGCGACCCCGAAGGAGGCAGCGATCCCGAAGGAGACAGCGACCCCGAAGAGGAGGACGCTCCCACTGACCCCGAAGGAGGCAGCGATCCCGAAGGAGACAGCGAGCCCGAGGAAGACAGCGACCCCGAAGAGGAGGACGCCCCCCTCGACACGGACAGGATCCTCTCGGAGCTTCGCGCCTCGCTGCCCGAGCTGCCTCAGGTCAGCGGCGCCCCCCACTTCACCGAGCCCGCCCCGCCACCCCGACCGCGCCTCCAGAAGAGGCCCCGATCGCGCCCGACCCTCTTCAAGCTCCCCCCCCACCGATTCGAAGAGGCCTCCGTCGCCTCCATACTCGCCGTCCTCGAAGGCGACCTGGGCCCCTTTCCTCACTTCCCGCCGCCCTCGACCCCTTCGCTTCCGCGACCCGCGCCCCTGCGCCTCGGCCGCCCCGACACCCACAAGAGCCTTCAGGCCCCCGTCCTGCCTCCGCTCCAACCCCTTCGACGCGCCAACCTCGACGCCAAAGGGCGAGACATGGACCGCTGGCTGAGCCTCCCTGGCCTCATCATCGGCACGGGCGGCGCCGTCATCGGGACCTGGCTCATCGTCGAGGGCCTCGTCGGTCGCAACGTCGCCCTGGCGCTGGCCGGCATGAGCTTCGTCCTGGTGGGCTTCGCCTTCGACTTCGTGATCGAGCTCGTCAAAGGGCTCCGCGTCAAAAAGCGCCAAAGCCCCCTGCCGGGATGAAATCCACCCCCGAAGTGAATATTCTTGAACTTGCGACGTCGTCCGCCTTGGTCATGGGCCGCTCGCAGGAGGTCCCTGTCTCACCGCAACGAGGGGCGTGATGTTTGATAAGAGGTTGTTCCTTCTCTCCTTTCTCCTCATCCCCGCCACCCTCTCGGCGGGCTGCGTCGTCACCGACGATCACTACGGCGCCTGCCACGAGGAGGTCTGCGACACCTATTGCGATGTCTATTGCGACCCCTTTGGCTGCTGGGAGGAGTGCTGGGACGAGTGCTACTGCGCCGACTACGACTATCACAACGACGCCTATGACGATCACAATGACGATCAGGACGACGAGCGCGACGACGATCAGGACGACGAGCGCAACGAGTGCGCCCGCGACCGGGACTGCGACGAGGGCGAGTCCTGCGTCGACGGCGACTGCGAGCGCAACGTCAGCGAGGAGCGCGGCGAGGCCCAGCTTTGCGATCCTTGCACCTCCAACGAGGACTGCGAAGGGGAGGGGAGCCGCTGCCTGGACATCAACGACGACGAGCGCGTCTGCGCCGCCGCCTGCGCCGTGAACGCGGACTGCCCCAGCGGCTTCGAATGCGCCGGGATCAGCCTCGAAGCCGACGCCGCTCGTCAGTGCCTCCCTCTTGCGGTCGAAGGTATCCGCTCTTGTGGGGTTGATCCCGACGCTTGCGTCCTCAACGTCGATTGCGAAGAGGGTCGGGCCTGCGTCGATGGCCGCTGTCAGGCCCTCGACCCCGCCGCTTGTCAGGAGCACGCCGACTGCGCTGAGGGTGAGGCCTGCATGAGCGGCGTCTGCGCCGAGGTGGAGTGCTTCACCGCTTCGGACTGTGAGGCCAACCAGACCTGCGTCGACGCCCGCTGCCTGCCCGCTTGCGCCGCCGACGCGGACTGCGAACCCGGCTTGCGCTGCGATCCCCTCGGCTTCTGCGCCCCCTCGGCGGGCTGCGACTCGGACGCCGACTGTGCTCCTGAGCAGACCTGCATCGAAGGCGTCTGCCTCTCCCCCTGAATCCTCCCCGGCTTTCCTCCCAAGAGGGGTTGATCAAGCCGCGTCAGCGGCAAGGCGTCTGTCTCTCGCCTCTGAATCCTTCGTGGCCTTTGCCCTGTTGAGGGGGTGTGGAGCAGGCTCTGATCGTGCGGCCAGCGCAATGGGCCGCCCCAGGCTTGCGCCCGGCGCTACAGATCAGGGACGCCCCTACGGGGCTCACGACGGGCTCTAGACCAGCCCGCAGCATCGTGGCGCTCGTCTCGAGGCCCTCAACATGGAGGGCCGCTGATGAGAGGTGACACGATGCCTGGAGGTTGACGCCCCGTCGAGAGCCTCGAAGAGGCGTCGCTGGGTCTGTAGCGCCGGGCGCGAGCCTGGGGCGAGCGGGCTCTGCGTCCCTGGTCACAGCCTGGTCCATACCCCTGTTGAGGGCCATCGAGTCCACGCGGCGGCTCGCCCATCGTTCAGCGCGTCACCGTCGACCTTGCCTGTTGAGGGCCATCAAGTCCACGTGGCGGGGGCTGCTGCGCTTCTCCTGATCCCTCCTCATCCTTGGCCTTGTCGAAGACCGGCGTCGGATCCTATAGAGGTTCGGAGTTGGCCGCTCGTTGGCCACTCTGTTCCAGTAAGTTTTCGATATAATTGATGTTTTTTGGAGATTCGGGGTTCGCGGAGGAGATCCGCTGCGGGCGGGGAGGGGGTGAGATCGCGGCGTCGGTGGTCAGCGGAGGGAGGGGCGGAGGCGGGTGTAGGCGAGGGTGAGGGTGTAGAGGAGGGCGCCGACGGAGACCATGGCGCCAGCGGTGGAGCAGTTGATCCAGATGGAGATGTACATGCCGAGGGCGGCAGAGAGGAGCCCGTGGGCGACGGCGATGGCGATCATGGATTGGAGGTGTCGGGTGACGAGGTGGGCGGTGGCGGCGGGGGTGATGATGGCGGCGATGACGAGGACGGCGCCGACGGCTTCGAGTGCGGCGACAGTGGTGATGGAGAGGACGCTCATGAGGGCGGTCTGGATGAGGGCGACGGGGATGCCAAAGGAGGCGGCGAGCGCGGGGTCGAAGGTGGAGATCTGGAGGGGTCGGAAGAAGACGACGGCGAGGGTGATGACGAGGGCGGAGAGGATGGCGAGGGCGATGATGGAGTGGTCGGCGACGCCGAGGACGTCGCCGGAGAGGACGCAGTCGAGGTCGATGTGGGCGTCGCTGGCCAGGGCGCTGATCATGATGACGCCGAGGGCGAAGAGGGTGGTGAAGACGATGCCGATGGCGGCGTCGGAGCGGGTGCGGCTGCGGCGGTCGACGACGTTGACGAGGAAGGTGGTCACGAGGCCGGCGAGGGTGGCGCCGATGATGAGGCTCCAGGTCTCGCTGTTTCCGGTGATGAGGTAGGCGGCGGCGACGCCGGGCAGGGCGGCGTGGGAGAGGGCGTCGCTGAGCAGGCTCAAGCGCCTGAGGTAGAGGAAGCAGCCGAGGATGGCGCAGGGGATGGCGACGAGGGAGGAGGTCAGCAGGCCGCGCCACATCCAGTCGCCGATGGTCCAGGGTTCGATGAAGAGGTGGTAGAGGCTCACGGGGCGGCCTCGGGGTGGGCGTCGTCGAGCTGGCGCTGGATGCGTGCGCGGCGCTCGCGGTCGCGCAGGAAGAGGGCGATCTGGCCTTGTCTGGGTGCGAAGAGGAAGGCGAGCGCGAAGAAGGAGGAGGCGACGAGGACCATGGAGGGTCCGGAGGAGAAGCCCTGGAAGAGGTAGGAGAGCAGGGCGCCGAGGAGGCCGGAGAGGGCGCCGAAGGTGGCCGACAGGAGGATCATGATGTGGAGGCGGTCGGTGAGGAGGTAGGCGGTGGAGGCGGGCGTGATGAGCATGGCGGCGACGAGGACGACGCCGACGGCCTGGATGCTGGCGACGATGGTCAGCGCGACGACGGCCATGAGGCCGTAGTGGAGGGCCTGGACGGGCATGCCCATGGCGCGGGCGAGGGCGGCGTCGAAGGTGACGAGCTGGAGGGGTCGGAAGAGGAGGGTGACGGTGGTGGCGACGAAGAGGAGGATGCCGCCGAGGAGCTTGATCTCGTCGGGTGCGATGGCGGCGGCGTTGCCGAAGAGGAAGTCGTTCAGTCCGCTCTTGGCGGCGGAGGGGGTGTTCTGGATGTAGCTGAGCAGGACGACGCCGACGCCGAAGAAGCCGGCCAGGACCATGCCGAGGGCGGCGTCGGGGTAGGTGCGGCTGTTGCGGGTGATGTAGCCGACGGCCAGGGCGGCGAGCAGGGCGGTGGTGGCGGCGCCGATGACGATGGGTCCGAGGGCCTTGGTCTCGACGAGGAGGAAGGCGATGCCGACGCCGGGCAGGGCGGCGTGGCCGAGGGCGTCGCCCATCAGGCTCAGGCGCCGCAGGACGAGGAAGGTGCCCAGGATGCCGCAGGTCAGGCCGACGAGGACGGAGCCGGCGACGGTGGTGATGAGGAAGTCGTACTTGAAGGTGAAGAACTCGACGACGCGCTCGGGCAGCGAGGGGGTCGATGCGGCGGCGGGGGTGGCGATCAAGAGCAGGGCGAGGGCGATCAGCGGGGCGTTGAGGCGTGGGGGCATGGGGTGTGGGGTGCGTCAGGCGGCGATGAGGACGCGGTCGGCGTTGGCGCCCTCGATGACGGCGAGCCGGCCGCCGTAGGTGCGGGTGAGCAGCTCTGGGGTGAAGATGTCCTTGGAGGGGCCGTAGGCGACGAGGGTGCGGTTGAGCAGCATGAGGTCGTCGAAGTAGGCCCGCGCGGTCTGGAGGTCGTGGTTGACGACGATGACGGTGCGGCCGCTGTCGCGCATCTCGCGAAGGAGCGCGACGATGGCCTCCTCGGTGGCGGCGTCGACGCCGACGAAGGGCTCGTCCATGAAGATGAGGTCGCCCTCCTGGGCCAGGGCGCGGGCGAGGAAGACGCGCTGCTGCTGGCCGCCGGAGAGGGCGCTGATCTGGCGGTCGGCGAGCGTGGCGATGCCGACCTTCTCCATGGCCTCGGCGGCGACGCGGCGATCCTGTCGCGAGGGTCGTCCGAAGAGGCCGAGGCGGCCATAGCGGCCCATCAGGACGACGTCCTGGACGGTGACGGGGAAGTCCCAGTCGACGTCGCCGCGCTGTGGGACGTAGACGACCCGCTGGCGGACGCGGTCGAGGGGCTGGCCGAAGAAGGCGGCGCGGCCGGCGTCCAGGGGGAGCAGGCCGAGGACGCCCTTGATCAGTGGCCGTGACGGCGCGGGCTCGCACGATGGCCTGGCCGAAGACCCCGGCGACGTGGCCGGCCTGCGCATCGCGGAAGATGAACGGCTGCCCGCCGCGCGTGAGATCCAGCCTCCCTAGCGACGCGTT
>SXGR01619616.1_pt1 | contig 35208 bp, 32 predicted proteins | sample 3174711 | NCBI WGS metagenome assembly SXGR01 (sample SAMN11356860, study PRJNA531348) | freshwater metagenome | isolation source: freshwater sample F1-60 | place: China: Fuxian Lake, Yuxi | collected 2017-12-25 | reverse complement strand
GGCGACACCTTTGAAGCGGTGGTAGTGGCCGGTCGGTCTGGTTACGCCGTCGAAGAAATTGGTGTAGCGATGGCACCGCGTACAAGTGGCGCGTCTTCGGCAAGTAACGGCAAAGCAATTGTGCTCATCGGCAAGTCACTCTTGACAGTTTTGCTAGGTCTGCACTTTCGAATTAAGAAGAATGGCTAGACCAGCCCACCGCCAATTGAAACCGAATTGGGGAAGTCGTGTGTGAACCTTATATTGCGTCCATTCAGCAAAGTCTGAGCATGTCCCAACTTGCTCGGGGTGAGTGAAGCGTATTCAGCATGGTCTGCTTGAAAAATTGCCGCATCAAGCGGTTCGCCATAGTGGTAGGGAGTAAAACCAAGAGCGTGCAGCTCGTCATCGCTGTACATCGGGTCGTGAACTTTTGCTGTTGCACCCATCTTCTTCAATTCCTCAACAACATCAAATACTCCGGAAAAAGCTGTTTCTTTTACGCCACCTCGGTAACTGGCGCCAAACACACCAACTGTTTGCCCCTGCAAATTTCCGTGCACTTTCGTTAGAAGGTCTACGCCATAGCGAGGCATTCCAAAATTTGCCTGGCGAGCCGCATCCACAATGGTCGCTGCAGGGTCATTCCATAAATACATCTGCGGATAAATGGGAATGCAGTGTCCACCGACGGCAATACCCGGTTGGTGCACATGGCTATAGGGCTGCGAATTGCATGCCTCAATCACTTTATAAATATCAATACCCTGGGCGTCTGCATAGCGGGCGAACTGATTGGCTAACCCAATATTTACATCACGGTATGTTGTTTCAGCAAGCTTCGCCATTTCCGAAGCTTCACACAAACCTAAATTCCACACGCCGTTCGGCTTCGGCAAATCTGGACGCTCATCAAAGTCCAAAACGCTTTTATAAAACTTCACCCCTGCCTTTGCGCAAGCAGTAGTTAAGCCACCAACCAATTTTGGGTAACGACGTAAGTCAGCAAACACTCGACCGGTTAATACTCTTTCGGGGCTGAAAACCAAGTTGAAGTCAACTCCAGCCGTTAAGCCCGAGCCTTCTTCGAGCATTTTTGCAAACCGATTTCGCGTAGTGCCAACGGGGAGTGTGGTTTCGTAAGAAACCAGTGTTCCTGGCTGCAGGCCAGCAGCAATATCTCGAGTTGCAGCGTCCATCCATCCAAAATCCGGGATGCCTTTACTATCTACAAACAATGGGACAACGACGACCACGACATCAGATTTTTTGACGGAATCGGCTGTATTTGTGGATGCCGAAAGCAGCCCTGCTGTTACTACTGCAGTCAGTCGTTCTTCAAGAAAGGCCTCTCCAGGGAATGGGGTGGATCCGGAATTGACAACGCTCACGGTCTCGCTATTCACATCACATCCAATTACCGAAAACCCTTTGGTCGCAAATTGCACTGCAAGAGGCAATCCAATCTTTCCTAGTGCAACAACTGAAATCTTCATGTTCGCAACATTACTTCGTAAATCAACGGGGATTTACAGTTTTGTAGCAGTGGCATAGATATCCAGACCAATTCGTTTTAAGAATGGAAGGCGCAAAGTAGCAATTCGAACTCGATCAAGTGCACGAATCTGAAGTCGCATAGGCAATAGGTCCTGAACATTGTCAATATTCCTGATCTCAATTGACTTGATAGTTGTTTTACTCAACATGGTCTTAATTTCTTTAGTCGTGGTGAACACTGTGCTCGGTGCAGCGGTTCCATCAGATTTTCTGTCGTACCACCAAGCATCTTGCTTTGCACGCTTAGAAACTTGCCGAGGACTATTTACATGTTTGCTTCGGCGAAAGGTTTCCAACGGTCTTGTTATCCAGCGTTTGTATGAAAGGGCGTTGTAAATCATGAAAATGAAGCTTCCGCCAGGCTTCAAAACACGAAGGCATTCTTCGATTGCTTTTGGCAGGTCTCCGGTGTGATGCAGGCAACCTATAGAAATCACATAATCAAAACTGTTGTCCGGAAATGGCATGGCTAATACCGATTCCTGTAAAAAGGTTACTGAGGACTGCTGAGTGGTTTTCGACAAGAATTCAATTGGTCCGCGTGCTACGTCAAGCCCAGTGTAAATAGCACCGCATTCGATTGCTTTTCTTCCGACTGACCCGTAGCCAAGACCCACCTCTAAAACTTGCTTACCCATTATTTCAGACCACGGAATAACCGAAGTGTTTGCCAAGTAGGGGTAGTACCAAAAAAACCACTTGTCGAACACGGAATGGCCATTTGGGTCACTTGGGTCGATTCCTAGTTTTGCAGCTGCACGTGTTCCTGATAATTCAGACCAGTAAGCATCATTTTGGTTATCAATATTCACGGCTGCGCCTCAAACCTTTTGATTGATTTACGTAATCATATTGGGGGCCACACAAGCGCACGATCTATTGTTGAGTTGTGTCCATGAAGATTCTCAGCGTTGTGGGCGCGCGACCTCAATTCGTCAAACTTGCGCCAATTCATCGGGCAGTAATCAATTCGGGTCATCATCACATCATTGTTCATACCGGACAGCACTACGACCCGCTTTTGTCGGATGTATTTTTTTCAGAGCTTGGGATTCCAGAGCCAGATGACAACCTTCATGTGGGGTCAGGATCACATGCTGTACAGACTGCATCAATGATGGTTGGACTAGAGCAAGCCTTCGATCGCCACAAGCCAGATTGGATTTTGGTCTACGGCGATACCAATTCGACACTTGCGGCAGCATTAGTTGCAGTAAAAATGCATGTTTGCGTTGCGCATCTCGAGGCAGGTTTGAGGTCGTTTAATCGGATGATGCCCGAAGAACATAATCGGATTCTCACTGATCACGCTTCAGATTTGCTTCTGGCTCCAACATTGGTCGCAATGGATCATCTTGCGCGTGAAGGGCTTGCTTCAAAATCAGTTTTGGTTGGAGATGTAATGACTGATGTTTGCTTCAACACCCATAAAAAGGTATTGGAACTTCCGCCGAAGTTGCCAGATAATTGGCCCACTACAAATGATTGGTTAATCGCAACAATCCACCGCCAGGAGAACACAGACAACGAAACAAGGCTGAGACAGATTGTTTCATATTTGGCTGAATCCACCTATCCGATATGCCTGCTTGTTCATCCAAGACTTCGAGACATTGCGCAAAAATTCGGAGTTGAGCTAAATGTAGGTTCAATTCGCACGTTTGAACCACTGAACTACCCTCAACTTGTTTGGTCTTTAAGCAACTGTGTTGGTGTGATTACAGATTCTGGTGGCATTCAGAAGGAAGCCTTTTTACTTGGTGCACCATGCATAACGCTGCGCACTGAAACTGAGTGGACAGAAACCGTCGATCTGGGGTGGAACACTCTTGTCCCCAATTGCAATCTATCAATCAACTCGGTTTTATCCAAGACGTATACATCTAACGATTCAAAACCATATGGCCAAGGGCGAGCAGCTGAAGAAGTCGTTTTGCAGCTAGAACGTAATGCCAATGGAAAATAGTGATCGAGTGCGCCTTCGCGTATGTAGTGCTCTTCTCGCCAACAACCGTGATGAGCTTGAAAGGGCTTTGGAAATTCCAAAAGAAGTTCTTGGTGATGACTTATACATTGCCGTAAGGAGTGCAGTCGGGAATGCTCCAATTCCAGGGGATCATCGATTGGTGAATTTGACTGTGTATTTGCCGGCCTGGGTTCAATATGTAGGCCAGAGAGCAATTTTGTTATTTCCAAGACTTGCCTCGCGACTACTTCGTAGCAGCGGCCTTCACCACCAGATGTTCTGACTCATGACAGCTGAAAGCAATCCAAAATTAAAAGTGCTGGTCATGCATGCACTCCGGCCCAGCAGTAGGCAGACCACAATCGATCACCTCGAAAGCTTTAGAGAACATTTACCGAATGCAGATGTTCAGTACTTGCATTTTCAGCAACCAATACCCAAAGATCTCACCCATGTTTCACCCGACATTTTCATAATTAACTATGATTTTTTGAATTACAGATTTACTCCGTTATGGCAATATATAAGGAATCGCCATAGGGATATTGCACGAAGATCTGGGAATGTTGTTGCCATCGCCCAGGATGATTTTTGGGCGAACAAGTTGCTTGATGACTGGTGTATGAATTGGGATGTAGATCGAGTCTTGACACCGATTTCTAATGATCTCGATGTCCTGTATCCACGGAGCTTCAAATCTAGGGAATTTCGCACCGTTCTAACCGGGTATGTGAAATCTGGTCCCGTTCCGTCAACCCCATTGTTGAGTGAACGAAGTATTGACCTAGGCCAACGCGTGCGTGATATGCCGTCCCATTTAGGAAGACTGGCGCGGGCAAAAGCTCGTCAAGCAGTAGCGCTGGCAGATGCAGCAAAACTTGCTGGATTCACTGTTGATGTCTCTACGCGAGTAGAAGATTCGTTTATTGGCCCAGCATGGTTTGAGTTTCTCTCGTCCTGCAGATTTACAGTTGGAATGAAAGGTGGAGCAAGCCTGCATGACCCCTACGGCTTAACGCACACGCGCGTTCAAGCCTTTATTGCACGTCACCCTTATGCGACCTTTGATGAAATTGAGAGCAAGTGCTTCAAGGGAAAGGATATGAAACACGAATTCACGGCAATAAGCCCCCGCTTGTTTGAATCGGCATTGGCAGGTACGTGCCAAATTTTAGAACGTGACGACTACCTAGGTGTGTTGGAACCATGGCGAGATTACATTCCGTTGAATCGAGATTTTTCAAATATCGACGAGGTTCTGAATGCCATGAGAGATCTCGATCGTTGTCAGGTAATTGTTCAAAATGCGCGCGCAGCTCTTGTTAAATCAGAGATGTTTGATTATTCAAGATTGGTTTTCAGTTCTTGCGAAGGTCTACAAGAACCGCGAGGCATTAATGATGCCGAATGGGCAAACTTTTCTGAGTTTTTACAGTTCTCCCAAACTGCACAAGACATTGCACCCGAGCTACATGATGCTGCTTTGCACGGGTTGGGACAAGTATTTCGAAAGTCGAATCAAACCAAACCAGAGGTTTTAGTTGTACAGCAATTGATGAGTAAATTCGGACTTGATCGTTGGTATGTGAACATGGCTGAGAATTCAAAGAAGGATCGAGTTAGTAGGAGAGCCCCCTGGATTTGGCGGTCGCCCATTGCAAAAGATGTTGAAGCTAATGACTAGCAATCAATCTGATGTGTTGATCATTGGCGCTGGCGTAGTTGGGCTGGGTATCGGAGTAGCACTTCTTCGAAGCAACTCATCGCTAAAAGTAAGCATTCTTGAATCAGAGCCAAAACTGGCACTGCATGGAAGTGGCCGTAATAGTGGTGTGCTACATGCTGGTTTTTATTATTCACCAGATTCATTGAAAGCACAATTAACCAGGCGAGGCAATGAGTTACTGCGACAACTATGTCATGACGAAAATGTTTCTGTGCGGGAGTGTGGAAAAGTTGTAGTAACAAAAAATGCGGATGAAAACCGTCAACTCATTGACTTGCAGGCTCGTGCTATTTCGAATGGTGTTGAAGTTGAATTAATTGATCCAGCTGAACTTGCTCAACTGGAACCGTTAGCAAAGACTCACGAGATGGCTCTGTGGTCTCCAAACACTGCTGTTGCAAGTCCTACAGAAGTCACTGAAATGATGGCGCGCGTATTCTCGCGGGTTGGCGGCGAAGTGCTGTTCAATCACCAAGTAGAGCGCATAGTCGACAACAAAGTAATTTTAAACGACAGGGTTGCCATCACGTCACGCCATGTGGTCAACGCCGCAGGTCTGTATGCCGACCGAATTGCCCACACCGCAGGTGCCGGCACTAAATATACGATTCTGCCTTTTAAGGGGTTGTACCTCTATGGAAACAACCAAGCACCTTTGCTGAGTAGACACGTGTACCCCGTACCAGACCCAAGGAATCCTTTTTTGGGCGTGCATCTAACAGTGACTGTTGATGGGAAAACAAAAATTGGGCCCACAGCAATTCCCGCATTTTCGCGTCTGAATTACTCGAAATTTGGAAATATTCGACCAGATGAATTGTGGTCAATTGTGACAACTTTGCCGAAGTTCCTATTGAGCAAGCATCACGATGGACTTGGGCTCATTCAGTCGGAGATTCCAAAATATCTCCGCAGAGTGATTGTGAAAAAAGCCTCAGAACTAGTTCCTTCAGTGCAGCCAGATCAATTTGTCACTTGGGGTAAAAGTGGGATAAGAGCCCAACTGTTCAATCTTGAAGAAAAAAGACTCGAAATGGATTTTGTCGTGGAATCAGCAGCAAATCAAACACATGTTTTAAATGCCGTATCACCAGCATGGACAGGATCGCTCAGCTTTGGAGAATATGTGGCCGAAAAGGTGATTGAGCAGTTGTAAGCGTCTGAACTCGTATTGGATCTAGGCTCAATTGATCAGATGAATGCAAGCCACGAAGAGAGATAATTTTGAACCTAAGCGGGAGACGAGTTTTAGTTATAGGCGGAGCAGGTTTCATCGGGAGCCATGTAGTTGCCGAATTGCTACGAACCGATGTTGCAAAAGTTGTTATTTTCGACAATTTTGCTCGCGGGAAGAAAAGCAACATTGACGAATATCTCCTTGATCCAAGATGTTCAATTTTTGAAGATGGCGGCGACATTCGTGAAACAGATGTTTTAAATGCTGCAATGAAGAATGTAGACGCAGTCATCCATTTAGCAGCTATGTGGTTGTTGCATTGCAAGGATTATCCTCGAACGGCTTTTGAAGTCAATATCGCTGGAACATTTAATGTTTTAGAAGCGTGCGTGAATAACGATATTGAAAGGCTGGTGTATTCGTCTTCTGCATCGGTTTATGGGGACGCAGTGGAAGTACCAATGTTAGAAACGCACCCGTTCAATAACCGTAATTTTTATGGCGCAACAAAGATTGCTGGTGAGGCGATGTGTCGAGCGTTTCATGATCGATACGGACTGAGTTATGTGGGCTTGCGATATATGAACGTGTACGGCCCGCATCAAGACCAGACCGCCGCCTACACAGGGGTAATTCCGATCATGCTGAACAAGATTGACGCAAATGAACCACCATCAATTAATGGCGATGGATCGCAAGCATACGATTTTGTTACTGCTCGAGATGCCGGTCGGTGCAACGTATTGGCGTTGCAATCAGAAGTAAATGATGAGTTCTATAACGTTGGTACAGGGATTCAAACAAGCATTGGTGAGCTCTGTGATCTCATACTTGAGCTTCGACAGTCTGATCTAAAAGTATCGTTCAACTCGTACAGCGCTGAAGACGCTCGGCGGCTTGTGCAGAACAGAATTGGCTCTCCTGAAAAGGCATCTAAAGATTTGGGCTTTATGTATGAAGACGATCTTCGTTCTGGCCTCTTAAATCTCATTGATTGGCGTAACAATAACAAAGGTCGCTATTAAATGGCTGAACGAAACATTGCCATCTCACTTCCGTCAATCGGAGATGATGAGTGGAATGCTGTCCGCGAGCCACTGGTATCTGGCTGGCTTACTCAAGGGCCTAAAGTTGCCGAATTTGAACAAAAGTTCGCAAATTTTCATCAAGCAAATCATGCTCTTGCGACAACTAGCTGCACAACTGGTCTTCACTTAATGTTGGCTGCCTTGGGTGTTGGTCCTGGTGATGAAGTAATCATCCCAGCATTTACCTGGGTATCAACAGCAAACGTTGTGTTGTATTGCGGGGCGACTCCAGTTTTTGCCGATGTAGATTCGCGCACCTTTAATATCAATCCCGAAGATATCGCTCACCGAATAACCCCTCGGACCAAAGCAGTAATGGTCGTTCACTTATTCGGTTTGTGCGCAGATATGGATGTCATTCGTTCGGTCGTTCCAAACCACATTCCATTGCTGGAAGATTGTGCATGTGCTGCGGGAGCAACATATAAGGGCAAATACGCAGGGACTATTGGTCTAGCCGGAGCATTCTCATTTCACCCAAGAAAATCAATCACCACTGGCGAAGGTGGCATGGTGACCACAAACGATTCGAGCTTTGCCGCACTGTGTGACCAACTTCGGAATCATGGAGCATCTGTTTCAGAAGAAATTCGCCATCATGGACCAAAACCCTATTTATTGCCTCAGTTCAATTTGATGGGCTTCAACTACCGAATGACCGATTTGCAAGGTGCTGTTGGAGTGGTTCAGATGGAGAAACTTGCTTCTTTCATTAAGGAACGACAGCAGTGGGCAGACTATTACTGCGAACAGCTAGCTGATGTGGAATGGCTAAGAATGCCATATAGGCCATCAGAAGATCAACATGCCTGGCAGTCATTTGTTACCTATGTGGAACCGGAAAAAGCTCCAGAATCTCGAAACAATATTATGGAAAGGCTTCAACAACAGGGTATTTCAACTCGACCGGGCACGCATGCTGTTCACATGTTGGGTTTCTATTCTCAAAAATATGACATAGAACCAAGCGATTATCCAGGCGCTCGTGACTCAAACAACTATTCAATGTCAATTCCTCTGCATAATCGGATGACCGATGATGACTATAAATATGTAGTTCGCATAATTAAGTCACTTTGACATGTGTGGAATTTGTGGAGTTCTAAACTTTGATGGAAGCAAGGTAAGTTCAGAGCTTCTCAAGAAAATGACCGACTCAATAGCGCATAGAGGACCTGACGGGGAGGGCTGGTACCAAAGCAAAGGTCTTGGTTTCGGCCATAGACGTTTAGCAATTGTGGATCTTTCTCCGTTGGGTCATCAGCCTATGGTTACACAAGATGGAAGGTATGCACTCACATATAACGGTGAAATCTATAACCATCGTCAAATTCGTAAAGAACTTGTTTCAAAGGGCCATTTCTTCAGATCGCAAACAGATTCTGAAGTAGTCCTTCATGCGTGGGAAGAATGGGGCTCAGGTTGTGTTACCAGATTCAATGGCATGTTTGCGTTTGCCGTTTGGGATTCGGTTCAACAGGAACTATTTCTTGTCCGGGATAGATACGGAATCAAACCAATGTACTTCTGCAGAACTTCTAAACATTTAGTATTTGCATCCGAAATAAAGGCGATATTGCAACACCCACATGTTTTTGCCGAGTTGGATCATGAGGGACTACTTGAATATCTAACATTTCAAAACTTTCTGTCAACCAAAACATTGATTAAAGGGATATTCCTAGTACCGAGTGCGTCAATCTCAAAAATAGATACCAGAAGTTTCGAAGTTGAAACTAAGCGCTATTGGGATTTTCATTTTGAGAGCCCTAAGCAGAATGTCGACGAGAGAGAGTGGGAGGAAGAACTCGATAGACTGTTAAAGCAAGCGGTAAGTAGACAGTTAACCGCCGACGTAGAAATCGGGTCCTATCTGTCAGGTGGCATGGACTCTGGAACACTTGTCGCTCTGGCTTCTCGTGAATTGAAAAACTTGAAGACGTTTACATGTGGATTTGATTTGTCGTCTGCATCAGGAATCGAGCTCGGATTCGATGAGCGAGAAAAAGCTGAAGCCATGTCAGCAATTTTTAAGACTGAGCACTATGAAAGAGTCCTCAAAAGCGGCGACATGGAAATGTGTATGCAGGACCTAGTGTGGCATTTGGAAGAGCCGAGAGTAGGACAGAGCTACCCAAATTATTACGCTGCGAAATTGGCTAGTAAATTCGTCAAGGTCGTACTTTCAGGAACGGGGGGAGACGAACTCTTCGCAGGATATCCGTGGAGATACTTTCGAGCATCTGGTAGTCAGAACTTTGAGAGTTTTATTGATGATTACTATAAGTATTGGCAGCGTTTGGTTGATAATCGCCATATCAAACCGATGTTTAGTCCAATTTCAAAGCATGTTGAAAAGGTTTGGACAAGGAACATCTTTAGGGATGCATTCTCTCCTCACAATATTGATCTAAATGGTCCTGAAGACTACGTAAACCATTCGTTGTACTTTGAAGCAAGGACATTCCTGCAAGGGTTACTTCTGGTTGAGGACAAACTCAGTATGGCTCATGGACTGGAGACAAGAGTTCCTTTTCTAGATAATGATTTGGTTGATTTTGCTATGGAGTGCCCGATTAACCTAAAAATCAGAAACCTTGGTTGTGTCTCCCGAATTAACGAAAATGAATCCGAAGAGGCCAAGAAAAAATTTAAAATGACCAGCGACGGCAAAGATATTCTGAGGAAAGTAATGGCTAAGTACGTACCACGTTCGGTTATTGAGGGAAAGAAACAAGGCTTTTCATCCCCAGATGCGAGCTGGTTTAAGGGTGAGAGCATAGAGTTTGTTAAGGGCAGGTTACTATCTAGATCAACTCGAATTTATGATTACCTTGATAGATCGACAGTCGAAGGTCTTGTTAATGACCATTTGGAAGGGAAAGAAAACCGCCGTTTGCTCATTTGGTCGCTCTTGAGCGTTGAAACATTCTTGGATACTTTTTTGTAGAACCTCGAATATCATAAGAATCAAAAAATGTTAAGTAAATCCGCATACTTCTTTGCAATCAGGGAAAAACCAGTCAATTAAGTTGGCTGTGATCTTGGGGTTATTCAGACTGAATAAAGGTGAATTTTGCTTTTCGGATAGTTTGCATTAACAGTCCCGAATATCAACGACGATTATTTATCTATCCAAAATTCTGGCCGGACTACCTATATAAATACCAGGCACAACAAGGTCAGATAGCACCGCACTTCCCATGCCTACAATAATATTGTTGCCTATCTGAACCCCGTCTCGGATCGAACAGTTACCCCAAAGGCGAACATCACTCCCTATCTTTACGGATCCTGCAATCACTACACTTTGTCCAATAAGCCCACCTTCACCGACATTAACTCCATTTCCAATACACGTATTTGGCCCTACCCTTACATTCTGATGGATGTGGGTGTGCTGCAAGAATCCACTTTGAATCACTGTGTTTGCTTCTATCCTGCAATTCCTCCCAACTAGCACTCCGGCCAAACTTGGCCTGTCTAACCACTTTCCAGATTGATCCTTGATAGCCCCTAAAGCGTCGCTACCAATTTTTACACCATCTTGAATTTCGACGTCGTCTTCAATTTTGCAGTTTCTAATTACACACCCGACTCCGATTACGACATTGTCTCCCAAAACTACATCATGTGAAATGTAGGAAAGTGGTCCTATAGACGAAGTTTGTGGTATCACAGCACCGATTTCGACGATACTCCGTGAATCAATCAATTTATTTACAGGAGCTTTTAAAAAATGAATCAATACCAAATAAAAATCCAGCTCTGGTTCATCCGTTGCAATATAAGTAGCATCCTGGTTCACTAGAACGGTCAGCCCTTTAAGCCTCAACATTTGACTTGAAACCAAAATGACACCCTTGAATTCAATTCTCCCGTCATTCCATAAATCTGAACTAGTTCGTAGAAAACAAACTGATCTGTGATTACAACTTAGGATTGATTGGGCATGATTCCATATATGATTCTCATCTCCCCTAATTGAACTGGTTCGACCATTTGAAGCAAGAAACGCAACGATGTCCTTCGCTCGATATTCAGTCATATGGATGTTGGTCAAAATAGGTTTCAGGATGAATTAAGAGATAAATCAAAGAATGGCAATCCTTTAAATGCTGACTTAGCGACCGCCTATCTCCATTTAGCAAAATGCCGTTAAGGTAAGATTTCCATTGTGTCCATTCAGAGTCGGACAAATATAGCGATTTGTTGAATAAGCCGAATCCTGGCTCGTCATCGTATGCTTCGTAGAGCATGCCGAAATCCTCAGCTTTATTGTCACGCCAAAAATCAAGATTGTTAAGTCCAGTTCGCCCAGAGTGGCTTGCGATACCTCGGATAGCAATCCCAAACATTGACGACAACACTTGTAAATCTCTTTTCAAACACTCTGCAGCATCGTCTGACCAAATATCGGACTGATCGATAACTTCAGAGTGGTAGCCAAGTTCGTGACCTTCATTGATGATTCTCTTGATTGTAAGAAAATTGCCAAACTCAAAAGGGTTGTACTTACCGTGCAGACGAACAAAAAAAGTAGCCTTGATCTCCAGAGTGGAAAAAATCGTGAGTAAGCGGTTGACTTTGAAAACATCTTCGTCGATGTCAACCCTAAGCACAATGCATTTCGGTGGACGATCTGCAGATAAGTTGACAAAATCAGCACAACGAATAAAGTGATAACCAGATTTTTTAGCGTGGTCCAGTTCGCTTTCGATGTACTGGAATGTAAACGGATTTCGCATAAATAGATCAACCTTGAAAGAGGTGGGTTAGTCAGCTGGAGGAGTTTTAATGGGCCATGGCGTATTCGCTCCCTCAAATTTTATGCCATTCAAGAGAAATTCATCTCGTAACCGGAAGTTAACCAATACACCGTTATCTTTCTTTTGAAAGACAACGGCACTTCCGATTGCCACACCATGTGCGCAGCCTAACTCTAACGCATCGAGAATATGTCCCAATTCCCCAACACCACCATGGGCAATCACGGGAACTGGTACAGAATCAGCAATTGATCGAATAGTCGGAATGTCCATTCCATCCCACATGCCCTCATTATCTATGGATGTAATAAGTAGTTCTCCAGCACCATACCCAACCGCATCCACTGCCCAAACATCTGGGTGCAAGTTAGTCAATAGTCGACCCCCGCTTCTCATTACTCGCCTTCCTAACAATGGAAATCGTTTCACGTCTATCGATACGACAACTGCTTGATTTCCATAAACACTTGCAATTTCAGAGATCAATTCGTTATTACTGATCGCCGCACTATTTAGAATTATCTTTTCAAATCCGATGTTAAAAATAGTGCGTGCGTCCGAAAATGATGTGACCCCGCCTCCGTAAGCCATTGGCATGAATGCTTCATTTGCAATCTCTTCTAAAAGCTTAAAATCTGGCTTTTCGCCCTTTCTCGATGCGGATATGTCAAGAACAATGATTTCATCCACTTCAAGTTCATTAAAAATTCGTACCGTGTTTGTCGGGTCGCCGATATATACAGCGTTCTTGTACTTTCTGGTCTTTACTAGCCGCCCGCCAGACAACAAAAGCACCGGAATCAGTCTGCTTTGCAGCAATTCAGATCTCGCTGAAATTCTTCAAAATTTTCATTCCACTACTCAGACTCTTTTCTGGATGAAATTGAACACCGTATATATTTTTGTTATTAATTGCCGAATCAAAAACAACGCCGTGAGATGATTCCATTATTGAATCTAGTTTGTTGTCTACCTGAACAAAGTATGAATGAGCAAAATAGAATCGTGCATCATTTGGAATTCCTAAAAAAAGGGGGTTTATCTCTTGGCTGACACTTCGGTTCCATCCCATATGGGGGACTCTTATTCCTAATGACGAGTCGAATTTAGAAACTTTACCTTTAATCCACGAAAGCCCTAACTCGTCACCCTCGTCGCTACTAGCAAGCATTAGCTGCATCCCTAAACAGACCCCAAGGATCGGTATTTGCTTCGAATACGCCACGTCGTTTAAGGATTCCTTTAAACCGCTAATCGAATTAAGTCTCCGCATTGCGTGATCGAACGAACCGACACCAGGTAACACTAGTTTGGTAGAGGAAGAAACTTGGCTTGGCTCAGAGATAACATTGCTTCTTACACCTATTCTCTTAAACATATTTTGAAGTGAACCCAAATTTCCCATACCGTAATCAAGAATTGAAATCATTCGAACCTCAAATAGGAAAACAATATTTGATATAAAAACTATGAGTGATCCGATTTTTCTTCAGCAAATAGAAAAAGACAGGCCTAAACAGCTCGAACCGTTTCTTATACGTCTTAAAATCTCTCCAGTTCCTTTTAACTCCATTTGTGTAAAAGAAAAGTTGGTCTTCAGTCATGTTGATTCGCTTTAACACAAACTGAAGGAGTAAAGGATCGACTTTAACGGGTTGATTCATAATCTCAAGACCCTCTTCTCGAGTTATTGTTCCTATTCTAACTTGTGATGCGACAGTTAACTTCCGGAAATCAATACCAAAAGCCTTAGGAGCCCAAAAGGTGTGGACAAAAGCAGAAGCCCGATTCTCTAGATGATGTCCTCCATAGTAGATCCATCCAGTTTTGCTAGTTAGCTCGGTTCTGGCATTTTCTTTGTCGTAATTCACATACCAAAGCGGTCGTATGATTTGCTGGTTGTTCAAAATTGTCCATCTTAGAAATTTGTTAAATGTGAGGTTTGGGAAAGTTTTCATTTTCAGCCGACCATATTTTCTATGTACGTCTTTGATGTATCCACCGTCGAAGTAATTCTGGCTTATAGGAGAAATTCCTTCAGTGATAAATGAATGTCCCTCAAGAATGTACGAAACTCGATATTTCGACGCAGTCGATCGTAAAACTTGAATAATTGCCACATCGGTATCGGCATCAAATTCGAGAAGACCAGCCTTGATTATTGCAGCCTTGATATCATCGATTTCCTTATTGTCGACGACATAGGTACATAAATCAATAGATAATGCGCGGGTCACTTTCTCTATGTTCATAGTTGCTATTGCGCTATTCCAGGTATTGTCATAATGAACTGCGAGTGGACGTAGACCCCATTCAACTGCTTTCATAAGCAAGTAGGAAGAGTCAGTGCCTCCACTGACGCCAATCACACAATCGTATTTTTTATTCTTCCCTTTGGCTTTGATTTTCTTAATTAAACGATTCAGTTCATCAGTGCCTTTGGTAGTCCCTGTCCCATATTTTTCCGCAATCTCGTCAATTTGATGGCAGTATGAACACACTCCAAGAGAATTAAATACAATTTTCGAGATTGAAGAGTCGTAAACACACCTCGAGCAGACTTGGATCATGCCATGAAGAATAACGCTTTTTCGTAGACATTTTTGGTGCTTGATTAGTTCACACTTACGTGGGGGCTTGGTAGGTGCAGCAGAAATCTAAGGTAAGCGATTCTCTACTTGGAGCGTAATGTCGAACTTGATGACTACTCAAAGTAGTGCAAAAAGGGCCACGCTATTCCCTCCTAGTTCCCTGCGAGGTTGTAAGGTTGGAGTCAAATTCAAAAAGACTATAAATTCCGAAGCTGCATTTATTTCGAATTCATTTGTCGGAGTAAAGCATTTGGTGCTTCTATACGAGCAGAAAATTGACGTATTACGGATGCGAATAATGAAGTTAATTACTATCGAGGAGATGATCGTACTTAGGAGTAAACGCCCGTTAGGTCGTGGGATGCTTAGCTTTAAGGGCATTTTTCTTTCTCGAGAAATGGAAATGAATTGATTAAAGGGAATGTTAGAGAGCCTAATTTCCTGATCGGCGGAACCGCGGCTGCGGGAACCAGTTTTTTGTCAGCAATTTTAGTTCAACATCCCGAGATCTATCTTCCGAGGAAAATGAGACCTGAACCCCATTTTTTTTATAAATCCTGGGAGTTTGAAAAGGGGTTGAATGCCTATTTGGAAAATTGGTTTGACAAAGTCCCTTCCGAAAGTATTGCAGTTGGAGAAAGGTCCTCCTCCTACCTTTTTGGTGGATCAGAGGTAGCAAAAAAAATTGCGACCTATTACCCCAACATGCGATTTGTATTCACACTTCGAAATCCTGTTGAAAGAACCTGGGCGAACTATCGCTATACGGTTTTAGAAGGACTGGAAACTTTAGATTTTGAAGAAGCACTACTTTCTGAGAATCAGCGGATTCTTGAACAGCAAGGTATCTGGGCAGAGATACAACCTTACAATTACACAGGACGAGGTTATTATGCTCGACAACTGCAATGTTTTTTTGATCTGTTCCCTGCTGAAAACATTCTGATTTTAAAGTCGGAGGATTTAGCGGCGGACACAGACCGCAACCTCTCCCGAATCTACGATTTTCTCAGACTTGAGACAAAGCAAAGTCGATATGTCCGCCCTCCGAATCACACGAGCGTTAATGTCCTCAATGCAAGTGTTCAAGCGGAGCTGAGAGAACAACTTGCGGAGAAATTTGATGAGGCTGTCGAAGCTGTTAGGCAACAATTGGATTTTCGGGAATTAAATTTTTCAGTTAACGAATACCACTTGCTGAATAAGCTTCAAAATAACTTGACTGCGTCAAAGATCGAGATGCCGACTTGGGCAAAAAAATATCTCACAAATCTATTTAAAGAGGACATGGCAGATCTAAGGAATTTAGTTGATTTTGACATATCTGACTGGATCGAAACTCAGTGAGTGTTGGAGGGGTAATTTGGATTACCGGTTTGTCTGGTTCGGGTAAATCAACAACAGCGGGAAGAGTTGTTGACGTCCTTCGATCGAGAGGGCTTCAAGTCATTCAACTTGATGGCGACGAACTTCGTGGAGTCTTTGGCGAGGACGGATACCTTGCGCAAAATCATGGCAGTGAAGCTCGTTTTTCGCTAGCTTTCAAGTATTCGCGGTTATGTAAGTATCTAGGGGACCAAGGTCAACTTGTTGTGATTGCCACTATTTCGCTGTATCACGAAATTCATCTTTGGAACAGAGAAAATATATTAAATTATTTTGAGGTTTTTTTGGATATAGATCAAGAAGAATTAAGGCGGCGAGATCCAAAGCAGATTTATTCGCGATTTGATGCAGGTGATCTTGTAAATGTGGTTGGACTGGACCTACCTTTTGATGAGCCAGTGGATGCTCAACTGCGTCTTACTGAAGAAGGTCGTACACCTAGTCAAGTTGCGGAGTTGATAATTGCAGAGTTTGATAAGGCTGAACACTTTAAGCACTGATAGCGAATGTTGTTTTACTACTTTCAGTAGAGTTTGATTGAAAAGGGTTGGTATAGTCGGTAAGAATTCAGGTCTTGAAAGGAATTGTTGTGGGGGATAACTTGATCGACGGAAATCGGCGACTAGGTGATTTTTCTGGCCTAGCTTTGGATTATGCCGAAAACAGACCCGACTATTCAGATCAGGTCCTCAAGGCAATAACTGGACTTTTATCTAAGCCATTAGTGGAGTGTGACTTCGCAGACGTGGGAGCTGGAACTGGTATCTGGACGCGTATGGTGTCAAATCTGAGACCACGCTCGACAATCGCCATTGAACCAAATTCGGATATGCGGAGAATGGGTACCTCCTTCCAAACAGGTCAGGTAATTGATTGGCGTGATGGCATGGCTGAGAATACGGGTTTAATGGATTGCTCCGTGGATTTTTTGTCAATGGCGTCGAGTTTTCACTGGGCGGATTTTGAACTTGCAATAGGTGAATTTTGGCGGGTTTTGCGCCCTGAGGGAATGTTCGTCGCTATTTGGAACCCCCGTTACATAGAACCTGGGTCGCTTCTTGCCGGAATTGAAGACTATCTTTATTCACTCAAACCCGATCTACAAAGAGTTTCGTCGGGGCGTTCAGGATTCACGGCAAACCTTGAAGATCGCTTACGACTTTCAGGACGCTTTACAGATGTAGTTTTCATGGAGTCCAAGCACGAAATCAAGATGTCGCCTGCTCGATATTTGGGAGCCTGGCGGTCAGTTAGTGATGTACGTGTTCAGCTTGGGCCCTTAGGATTTAATGAATTTCTTGCGGTTGTCGAGGAAAGGACTCGCGATCTTGAATACGTACCAGCCGTGTACCAAACGCGTGCTTGGGTCGCCCGAAGAGTTTCTTAGCTTCTCGGAAGCTTTTGAATCACTGAACAATTAATTAGGCAAAGCAGAAATAGAATAGGACGTAGAAGCATGGAAATTACACGCCGACCTTCTGGCGCATCAGTCCGGATTCTTTTTTAACAGTCTTTATTCCAGTTATCGTTGTAATCGACAATATGAAAACTTTCAGCACAGCAGTTGCGTCTTTTGGTTCGAAAGCCAACGTACTACGAAAGCTTTCTCATGTAATCAAATCAGCTCGACTTCTTCCTCAGGTGAGTTTTGGGGAACACGAATGGAATAGCAACAGAGAAGCAGTGCTTCGCCAAATAAAAGATCAACTTGATTCTACATGTTTCGCTGTTCGGTCCAGTTGTACCGAAGAAGACACGGCTTACATCTCAAACGCTGGAAAGTATGCCACAGTACTAAACGTTGCATTACTGGACTTAGAAGAAGCCGTGAACCAAGTTTTTGCCTCGTTCGGCGATGCTCCTGAAGGCAGTGAAGTATTTGTGCAGCCAATGCTTGAAAATGTAATCAGATCAGGTGTTGCATTCAGCCACGACCCAATTTCTGGTTCTCCTTACCGGGTCGTTTCGTGCTTCGAAGGAACTGATACTACTGCAGTTACGAGTGGGCGAGGAGGTGAAACTTGGTATCACGCTGTGGATTCGACTACATACGCTGATACGCGGATAATAAGCCTAATAAAATTGATTGATGAATGTTTGGCTGTTTTCGGAAACATCCCTATTGATATCGAGTTTGCTGTAACGGCATCAAAAGGCATTGAAGTGGTGTGGCTACTTCAGGTTCGTGCACTTCAAGTGGGTGGAGTGCCAGAAGATCTTCAAGAGTTTCGCGCTCGAATTGCGCAGGTTGGACAACAAATTGCGCGTGGTATGAAATCACATCCATTCCTGATGGGAGATCGAACAGTTTACGGAGTTATGCCAGACTGGAATCCGGCCGAAATTTTGGGATTACGTCCGCGTCCACTAGCCCTCTCTTTGTATCGTGAATTGGTAACCGACGCCATATGGGCCTATCAGCGTAATAATTATGGTTACAGGAATCTCAGAAGTTTTCCGTTGTTGGTTCACTTTGCCGGAATGCCATATGTTGACGTCAGACTCTCATTTAACTCCTTTGTCCCAAGCACGTTGAGCGATGATGTTGCTGCAAGATTAGTTAATTACTATGTTGATTCGTTGGTAGCGGAGCCCTACCTGCATGATAAAATTGAGTTCGAGATTGTTTATTCTTGCTACACACTCGATCTTCCGCAACGACTTGAGAAACTGAGGAGTGCTGGCTTCTCGATAAAGGACACCGAGTTGATGTCGGCGGCTCTTAGAGATCTAACAAACCGGGTAATTCACCCAGATAAAGGATTATGGCACGAAGACTCGAGGCGACTCGATTTGTTGGATGTGCGTCGTGACGCGCTGTTTGCTGGAGAATCTGACATCGTGGAACGTATCTACTGGCTACTTGAGGATGCTAAACGATACGGCTCTTTGCCGTTTGCTGGCTTAGCTAGGGCTGGTTTCATCGCTGTCCAAATGTTGCAGTCACTTGTGAGCGTCGGAACTTTAAGCGATGATGACTCCTCAGCATTTATGCGCTCAATCTCGACAATTAGTAAACAAATGACTCTTGATCTTGCCCTGCACGATAAAACAATTTTCTTTTCAAAATATGGGCATTTGCGACCGGGAACATATGACATTTTGTCGTCACGCTATGACGAGGCTCCGGATCAATATTTTGGTGCAAAATTCGATAATGAATTGATAACCGAGGTCGAACCATTTCGCTTGAGTCTTCCGCAGCTATCAGAACTCTCTTCGAAACTCAACGAGCACGGACTTGATATGGAGCCCGTAGCTTTATTCACTTTTATGAAGTCTGCGATTGAGCAAAGAGAAATGGGAAAATTTAAATTTACTCGTAATCTTTCAGATGCTTTGTCAATGTTGGGGACGCTAGGCGAGTCAGTAGGGATATCACGTGAGCAAATGTCTTTTGCTGATATCGCAGTCATTAAAGAGATTCATGTTGGCGGCGGAAGAATAAAGGAAATTTTGGAAAGAAGTATTGCAGTTGGACAAATGCGATATGAGGAAGGCCAACGAATAGTTTTACCTTCTCTCATCACAAAATCTTCTGATCCTTGGTCATTTCGTGTCCTTGACGACGAGCCAAATTTCATTACTAAAAAGAGGGTGATTTCCGATGTATCCATGTTGGGTGCTCCAAATGATCTCCGTGGGAAAATCGTATGTATCCCCAGTGCTGACCCTGGCTTTGATTGGTTATTTGCTACTGGAATTACTGGGCTGATAACGGAGTGGGGGGGGTCAATAGCCATATGGCCATACGATCCAGCGAATTAGGCCTACCATCCGTCATTGGTGCGGGTTCGCGCAATTTTCTACGTTGGTCAAAAGCTGAGTGCCTCGATATCGATTGCGGAGCTCGATTGGTAACGATCGTTAGATGAAACGTGTCGTCATTACGCAGAGGATCGAGCTGTTAATAGAACGTGACGAGTTCCGTGATTGCCTTGATCAGGCAATGGTGCTTTGGCTTGGTCAATTGGGAGCAATCCCGATACCAGTACCGAACAGGTTGGCTAACTCTGGGGAATTGGATTCTTCCCTACAAGTTTGGCTTGACGAGATTCAGCCAGCTGGTGTATTGCTCAGCGGAGGAGGTGATCCATTTTTGAGGGATTCAAGGTATTTTGTGGAAGAAGCGTTGATCACATATGCTAGAAAGTTGAGGCTACCGCTTCTTGGCATTTGTCGAGGAATGCAAAGACTCGTAATTGCTTCTGGTGGCAAGCTCATTGAGTCCGATAATCACATTGGCGTACGACATGGAATTACGCATCAAAAACATGGATCTCGTTCCGTGAATAGCTTCCACAAGATGAAAGTTGTTGATCTTCCAAAGGACTGGATGACAATTGCGGAAGGCGAAGATGGCTCAGTGGAAGGCATTCAACATGCGAATCTCCCATGGCAAGGGTGGATGTGGCATCCAGAACGTGAGGAATCGCCGGACACGTACGACCAAAAAGAAACAAAAATGCTATTTGAATTGGACAACTAATTGAAGGCAATAATATTAGCTGCTGGTCGCGGGAACAGGATGGGGCATGTCACCGACGATCAACCCAAATGCTTTGCAAAATGGGGCGACAAAACACTATTTGAGTGGCAGTTAATGGCATTTCACAAAGCTGGAATTCGCGACATCGCAGTTGTTACTGGATACAAAAGTGAATCTTTTCGTAAGTTTGATTTAGTCAACTTCCATAATCCTGATTGGTCAGCAACCAACATGGTCTACTCGCTTTCATTAGCTAACGAATGGCTAGTAGCGAATGAGTGTCTGGTTGCATACTCCGACATCGTATTTAGTCCAGGCATAATTAGAGCACTTGCAAAAAGCCAATCTGATATATCAATAGCATACGACACCGACTGGTTGAGGCAGTGGCGAGAGCGTTTTACAGATGTGCTCTCTGACGCAGAAACCTTTCGAATAAATGAAAACGGCGATGTCTACGAACTAGGCAAAAAAGCCTCGTCAGTAAGTGAGATCCAGGGGCAATATATGGGTCTATTGAAAATCACACCTATGGGTTGGGCCAAGCTCACTCAAGTCTGGCGCGAAAGCACTAAAAATCTTATGGAAAAAACACAAATGACTCATTTACTTAATGCTGGTCTCGAAACATCAAAATTTTCTGTCTACGGAGTAAAGAATCAACTATTCTGGCACGAGGTGGATAATCAAAATGATTTGGCTATTCTTAACCGGCATATTCCCGACGAAGTAATGGAGGCACACGCTACTCAGGGAATTGAATTCTATTAGACGTCCTGATTAAGTGAAATAGAAATCCAATGTCTGAGTATTCCTATTGCTGACTTTGGGAGGACTCGGAATCAAACAAATAAAATAGTTGCACATGCTAACCTAAATATTATTGGTAAAAGTACGTCCTAAAGTAATCGCCTTTAGGTCCGGATTTTCAAAGAACCACGTAGCCCAAATGGGAGAGCTGGATTCTTTAGGATTCAGCGGACAAGTGGATGTGTCGAATTAAGAGAGAAGAGCATTTGAGTCAATCCCAATTAACCGTTTTGGGTTAATTGCGTAGTGTCTATACTTATTCCTTCAACATTGAGAACCTATGGGATAGTTGACGCAAATCAAAAGCCGTCATATTTTAAGCGTAGGAGTGCAGAAGACGCCATGGTTAATGAGAGAACGAACAAGGACAAAAGTCTGATCTTCATATACCCTGATTATCACTGTTCGTTTGTATATCGAAACGAACTAAGAAAGATGGGTTGGAAAGCAGACATCTATGTACCCCACAACTACCCGAAAGCGCTTTTGTACGGGTCTCCAGACTTGGTTGGCCCGTCATTTAAGTCTGAAAATTTGCTTAATTTGATTATCTACGGAGTTAAGACACAAATTCTGTATCTTAAAATTCTCAGGACTTACAAATATCATTTTTACCACGGGAATCTAGAGCACTTCACAATATTCGAAAAGGGATTGATGCTAGACAAGTTATTCGGAAAGTCATTTCGGATAAACCTTCTGTTGGCAAAGATGTTAGGAAGAAAAATCTTGTATCTTCCGTCGGGCGCCCCGGATGAGGAGATGCCGAATGTAATTGCGGCACTGGGAAATGATGAAGAAAGCGTTGCGGTTCGTGATCGTGCAATGATGGAAATTCATTTCAAGACGTTAAAGAGGTACTCAGATTTCAATATCGGCTTCGGATTACTTGATTCATCTCAATATCGGGCCCGTCATCTGAAATACAAGTCGATTGATTTGGTTGAATGGCGACCTGATCTTGAGATACCCGACCAATTCCTACTACCACCAACAAAGAAAATTCGAATCCTACATTCCTTCATGTTTCAGAAAGAAAGAAGACTGGAGCAAGGTGGGTGTATCAAGGGAACTGCGTATATTGAAAATGCGATTAAACGACTAAAATCAGAAGGATATGAGGTAGAGCAAATCTCTTTTGACGGCGTCCCTACTGGCGATTATAAATTTTATCAAAGTCAGGCGGATATTGTCGTCGAGGAGATAATTCGTGGAAGTTGGGGATCGACCGCGGTTGAGTGCATGGCTCTTGGTAAACCAGTCGTAACGTACATAAGGTCTGATTGGGAGAAAAGGTATTACTCTTTGTTCCCAGGTACTAAACCATTACCACTTGTGAACGCTAATAAATGGACAATTTATCAAGTGTTGAAAGAGCTTCTTGACGACACACCAAATCTAAATGTTATTGGGGGTATGTCCCGTGATTTTGCAATTAAGCATCTCAATCCTGAGATAAACGTTAGAGAATTTGTCAAAGCGATAGAAGGTCTCTAAACGCCAACGATCTCCCGTTGGGATCAATGAGTTGCTGTATCGCATCCCCCTGCTATCCAGTAGATTGGTTTGAGGATCAAAATACAAATAAAGCTCGATCGTCTTTGCAAAGCATTTAGCAATCGCGAGTATTCCTTGTATTTCCGGAACTGCATTGTGATTCTACTTACTGAACGCACCGAGGTTAACGAGCAATTTTTAGTTTCACTACAAAATACAAATCAAGTCCAATTAGTGCAGGAAGATTTGTTCTTATCATGAACCGACGAATGATGTCCCCGATTCCAAAAGGAATGGGCAATGAATCAAGATTATGCGTCCGAATTTCCACATCTCCATATCTTTCGAGAATTGAACGAAGTGCTTTTCTTGAAAAGTACTCAGTAACTGGTGCGGCTTCACCTTTCTGATTGTGATCAGAAAACCATCGAAGTTTTTCATCCGCCAAAATACTTACTGGCTGCTTGAGGTTTCTAAGAGCCAAACGAAACATTGGAATAGGGCAAACAATGAAATTTCTAGCAGAAAACAATGAGTAAACCATTCCGCAAACCACGCCGCCAGATTTTGCAACCCTACACATCTCGGCGATTGCTAAATTAAAATCACCTGTGTGATGAAGTGAGCCGATTGCAACAACCGCATCAAAATTTGAGTTGGGGAAGGGAGCCCTCAGTGCGTCGCCTCGAATGCTTGAGTGTTGGCCCGGAATTTCTTTCAACCTTCGGTTACACGTTGCTACTGGTGCTAGCGCAATGTCCATACCGGTGTACGAGCCTTTGCGAGAAGCAAGGCAAGATGATACAGATCCATACCCAAGTCCTACTTCAAGAATCTTCTGCTTATCTGCGAGAGCCGTATCAAGGAATGGCAGCAAGTAGGGGTAGAAGGAAAAAAACCACTCATCAAATATTTTGAGTGAGCGAGATGAATCGTCCGTGATCCCTAACCGGTTGGCCAAATTGGTTCCGCAGAGCTCATTCCAAAACTCAGCATTAACTTCACTAACGGTAACTTTTACCACTTGATAATTGTATCTGGTAACCCCGCTTGGCGGCCTGCAAATTCAAGCATCGCCTGTTCGTCCATCGTGGAGGATCCACTGAATTCGTCGCCCGATCCACGATTAAATCAAACCTGAAATCTGGAATCGTAACCCTCTCAATTTGTCTATAGGTATAGTAGAACTTGAAGTCATCTGGTGTTATGTGATGTCTTCGGAAAGATTAATGGGTTGGGAGTAGATTTGCGTTTGCTGCGATTTTGCATATTTTGGGTTTCATCATTGCCATCTGACGTTGCCTTGGGGATTGGGTATCGATTGATTCGAAGGAGCCGTCGTTTGTACTTTCTACTTGGGATACCAGGAAGACTAATAGCGGGTCGCGGTAAATGAATCGCCCATCCGTGTATGTATTGCACGCCTTGAGGGAGGATTCAAGATCAACAACCATTGATCACACTGCTTGTTTTGGCAGGCACCTGCATGGTTGCAATGTTGAATACATCAATGTATTTGGGAGAATGCCATCGAAGACTGCCTCAGACATGGTCATCGTCACATATGAGCTAATCGGACTCCGTAATCTGCCAATTTGGAATGTTTTGCGACAGCGATTGACACCATTTCTTCGTAACTCGAAGATCCGTGTGCTGATGCCACAAGATGACTATTCCCGTTCGGATGTTCTAGATGAATTTGTAGCCAGCGAAAACTTTGAGTTCGTATTCAGCCCTATAACCCGTGACTTGAGACAGTTATACCCGAAATCCATAGAGAAAGGAGTGGAATTTCACGAAGCCTTTACAGGATATTTTGAACAATCAAATTGGGCTCGTTTGCAACAATTCTCACAACCATTTAGCGATCGAATTGTTGATGTTGGACAACGTGTCAGGTATTTGCCACCCCAATTGGGTGATAGGGCGGGCAGAAAAGGCCTGTTAGCAATCAAGTTCGCTCAGATCGCATCCAAGGAAGGTTTTGTCTGCGACGTGTCTACCAAACCCGACGACGTATTCGTAGGAGATGAGTGGTGGAAATTTCTTGGCAACACGAAGTTTACTGTAAGTCGCCGAGGTGGAGCCTCGATGGCGGACCCGACAGGGCGCCTTGCAGACAGGGTGCGCCGTTTTCAATTACGTCACCCAGAAGTAAGGACTGAAGAGCTTAGTAAAAGCCTTATTTTTAAAGGAGGACGCGAAGGCGATTTCTCGGCGATTAGCCCCCGACTGTTTGAGGCTGCGGCAATGGGAGTGTGTCAGATTCTTGAGCCAGACCATTATGTGGATGGACTCAAACCATGGGTTCATTATCTTCCGATATTTGAAGATTTTTCAAATATCGAAGAGGTATTTAACGTTATGAGAGATTCCGATCGATGCAACGAAATAGTGAAAGAATCGCAGAAGGTTCTCCTTCATGATAACAACCTTACATATTCAGCGTTTGTACAAAGGTTCTGTAAAGTAACGAAATTGGAACAAAACCCTACACTTGGCTCATCTTTTAGTGACTCGTCAGAGCCTTACGATGCGTGTATCAGTGAAAAGAATGGTTCAATCACGTGGGTGCAGGGTTATATTGAGCGATGTTTTTTGAGGAGGAAGTTGTCGAAGGCTATTGAGTCTTTAGAGATTGGCAGACTGTTATTGGTAGACGAGAAAGACGCTTCCTGGGCTGAACACGCAGAGGCTCACAGTGAAAGTCTGATTTTGTGGCTTAAGTCGTTCAAAAAAAATGAAATGATTATTGAGTCGTTCGTGATCCCTTGGAGGTCTATGACAAGTCTCATCTCTAAAGAAAACTAGGATTTGTACAGTGTGCGGGTTGGCCGGTTTCCTATCCCTAGACGGCACAGAAATAGTTAAAGCGGATCGCTTTCTCACAGTTCTCGGGGATCTGATATCGCATAGAGGACCAGACGGCTATGGAACATGGATTAGTGGGAACCGATCCATTGGGTTGGCACACCGTCGACTAGCAATTATTGATCTATCAGAGCATGCAGCACAGCCAATGTCTGGGCACAACGGATTAGTTATTTCCTACAACGGAGAGATTTACAACTATAAGGAACTTAAAAAAGATGCTGAAGCAAAAGGAATACATTTTTTGTCAGAATCTGATACTGAGACAATACTGTCTTCCTACGCTCAATATGGGGTCAATGCAGCCAGACACCTTCGTGGGATGTTCGCATTTGCCTTGTGGGATGAAAAAAAGAATCGTTTGATTCTTAGTCGCGATCGATTCGGCATCAAACCCCTCTACTACACAGTTACAGAAAACTTGTTTGTGTTTGCTTCGGAGGCTAAGGCGCTGCTTCCATTTCTGCCGACGATTAGTACTAATTCTGATGCGTTGGCAGAGTATTTAACTTTTCAGTACTCCATCAGCAACAAGACTCTGTTTGAGGGCGTTGATCAGGTGAAGCCTGGGCACAACATCGTTGTCGAAAATGGGGTTATTTCTATTGAAAAGTATTGGGATATCCAATACGAAGTAGATAATGGATGGACTTCACATTCGGCGGAAGAAGAACTCCGTAAACTTCTGTTGGACTCCATTGATGTTCATTTGCGGAGTGACGTAGAAGTGGGGATCTATCTCTCTGGCGGCATTGACTCATCTTTGATTGCAAGTCTTGCTGCAGGACAAACTGGATTTGGAGGCAAAGGATTTCATGGTCGCTTTACCGATTACCCAGGTTATGACGAGAGCAGTTTTGCAAAAACTGCATCCGATTCTTTTCAGGGTGATTTGTTCGTCAGAGATATAACTGCATCAGACTTTCGGGAGCACATCCGCAAAGTTATCTACCATCTCGACTTCCCTGTAGCTGGCCCAGGTTCATTTCCTCAATACATGGTTTCCAAACTCGCTAGTGAGCATGTCAAAGTTGTTTTAGGCGGCCAGGGAGGAGACGAGATATTTGGTGGTTACGCCCGGTATCTGGTTGCTTACTTTGAGCAATGCATTAAGGCGGCAATTGATGGAACGTACAAAAATGGAAATTTTGTCGTCACTATTGAGTCAATTGTTCCTAACTTGGGGATACTCCGTGAATACAAGCCTCTCATCAAGGAGTTTTGGAAAGATGGTCTTTTTGGACCATTAGACCAAAGATTCTTGCGATTGATCGATCGATCCATTGATATGAAAGAGGAGATTAGTTGGCAGGACTTGGATATTGAAGGCGTATATCAACGGTTCTACGACATCTTTAACAACAGATCCAACGTTGCAAAAGAGGCCTATTTCGACAGCATGACTCATTTTGAGTTCAAGACTCTGCTGCCTGCATTGCTTCAAGTAGAGGACCGAATGAGTATGGCTCATGGGGTTGAAAGCCGGGTTCCTTTTCTTGATCACCCTTTAATTGAGTTTGCAGCAACTGTTCCAGCAGATATCAAATTTGAGGGCGGTCAGTTAAAGCATTTGCTAAAGAAGGTATTTGCCCGAGAATTGCCTCCAGAGATTTTGGCTCGCCGAGACAAGATGGGATTCCCTGTCCCATTAAAAGAATGGTTTGCTTCCGAACTCAATGATTTTGTCCTTGAAATAGTCGCTGATATGAAGACGAAAAATCGAGAATTTGTCAATACGGATGCGGTACTGAAAAATTTCGATGAAAGTGGTCGCTTTTCCCGAAAGACCTGGGCGCTACTTTGCCTAGAGCTATGGCAACAAGAGTTTCATGACAGAGCATCGGAGTACAGGGCACTTCTCAAATAAACTAACAGGATGAGAATTTTTGTTACTGGTGCTGCAGGTCAAGTTGGATCCCATGTTGTAGATAGTGCAATTGCCAGAGGGGATGCGGTTGTAGGTATTGACAACTTCGCTACCGGACGAGAAGTGCACGTTGCTAAATATTCTCAGTACAGCTTTGTAAACGGATCAGTCTCTGACACGGCACTCGTGAATCGGCTTGTTGGTGAGTTTAAGCCTGATGTGATTGTGCACACGGCAGCGGCCTATAAAGATCCAGATGATTGGTTGACTGATGTGGATACCAATATTCGCGGAATGGTCAATTTGGTGAATGCCACAAAAGAATATTTCGTAGGCCGGTTTGTCTATTTTCAAACTGCATTGATTTATGGTATGAAACCCGATGAGAACCCGGTTTCTTTACAGCATCCACGGCGTGTTGATAACTCGAGCTACTCAATTTCTAAGGGTGCCGCCGAGGACTATTTGGTGCTGTCAGGAATTGATTATGTGACGTTCAGGTTGGCGAATGTTGTTGGGCCGCGAAATGTTTCTGGTCCTCTCCCCATCTTTTTCCAACGACTGTCTGAAGGCAAGAAATGTTTCGTTACACCGGCCCGCAGAGACTTTGTGTATGTTGGCGATTTGGTGAAGGCGGTAATGATGGCAAGCCAAGGCACTGGCAAAGGTACGTACCACTTTTCGAGTGGAGGCGATGTTGCAATCATTGAGTTGTATGACGAAGTGGTGAAGGCAATGGGGATAAGTGAGTATCCAGAGCCAGAACGACGTGAGCTTTCGCCTGATGATGCGCCTTTAATTTTATTGGACCCATCTCGTACATTCGCCGACTTTGGCAACATTGAGTTCACACCATTGAATGTCACGGTATGGAATGCAGTGAAGTACTACCAGGAATACGGCGTAACGGGTGGGTACACACATTTAAAGAGTAACGATTGATGCGACTTCTTGTAACAGGTGGAGCGGGATCGCTTGGCTCGAACATCATTGAGAACATTGGCGATGAGTGCGAAGAAATTGTAGTTGTTGACAATTTTGCAACGGGTAAACGAGCGTCCTTGCCTCCCCGCAGCAATGTTCAGGTTGTTGAAGGATCGGTAGCTGATGCCGAACTCGTCAACAGAGTTTTCTCATCATTTAAGCCCACCCATATAATTCATAGTGCCGCTGCTTACAAAGACCCTAATAATTGGGTAGAAGACAGTCAGACAAATGTCATCGGCTCGATAAATGTTGTGCGGGCTGCAGAATCGCACCAAGTGGAACGTTTGGTTAACTTTCAGACTGCTCTGTGTTACGGAAGGCCTAAACAGGTTCCAATTCCTGTCACCCATCCGCTGCAACCATTCACCAGTTATGGAATCAGTAAGACCGCAGGAGAAGCCTTTGTCTTAAGCGGCCATACCCCGTCCGTTTCGTTGCGGTTAGCCAATGTGACTGGCCCACGATTGGCGATTGGTCCAATTCCTGCCTTTTACAAACGACTGAAGGCAAATGAAGGTTGCTCGGTTTCAACAACCATAAGAGACTTCATTGATATGTCCGACTTTTTGTCGTTACTGAAATTGGCATTGAAGTCGGACTCACCAACAGGTGTGTTTAACGTGTCGACTGGTGAGGGTCACACGATTGCTGAGATTTTTCGCTTGGTAGCAAGCCACGTTGGGAAGCCCGATGCACAACCTGTGGCGGTGAACCCGCCAGGTGCTGATGATGTTGCCGAAGTTGTGCTGGACCCTTCATTGACTAGTGCGGTGTTTGGTTGGAGTGCAAAAGTGCCTTTTGAAGAGACCATAAACAAGATGCTCTGTTGGTATGACGTGCATGGAATCACTGATGTGTTTAGCCATTTGCAGGAGAAGAAATGACGTATCCCGAGTTCTCTGGAAAACGAGTGCTGGTGGTGGGTGGTGCAGGGTTCGTTGGTAGCAACCTGTCTCACATGTTGCTACAAAGCGATGTGAAGTCATTAACGATCATCGACAACTTCATGTCTTCTGAACAGGTGAATGTTCCTACTGACCTCCGCACGCACCTAATCCCTGGCTCAATCGCTGATGATTTTATTTTACAACAGATTCCGGCAGATATTGACTATGTGTGGCATCTTGCGTGTTATCACGGTAATCAGTCATCAATCTTTGACCCCATTGCAGACCATGACAACAACAACATAACTTCACTGAAACTGTTTGAGTATTTGAGCCACCGAAACAACGTGACCAAAGTGGTGTATTCGGCAGCTGGCTGTGCAGTTGCCGAGAAGACATATGGTGAACCAACCGCAACACTTGAAGACGCACCCGTTTCACTTTTTCACGACAGTCCATATTCCATCTCGAAACTTGTTGGCGAGATGTATGGCAACTACTTCTTTACTCGTACCGGCATGCCGTTTGTAAAGGCGCGTTTCCAGAATGTGTATGGTCCACGAGAAATTCTTGGCGCCGGTCAATGGCGAGGCACGTATGCAACGGTGTGGCGCAATGTGACACCAACCTTCATATGGAAATCTTTGAATGGAGAATCGCTGCCACTTGATAATGGCGGAGAAGTTAGCCGAGACTTTATTTTTGTGGACGATATTTGTCGCGGATTAATCGCCTGTGCAATTGGCGGGAAGCCTGGGGAGGCGTACAACATCGCTTCTGGAGTGGAGACAACAATTCGTGAACTTGCTGAAGCAATAACAAAAACAACCGGAAATACTGCTCCCTTGGACATTCGTCCTGCTCGAGAATGGGATAAATCTGGAAGACGTTTTGGCTCAACAGAAAAGTCACGTCGCGAGCTGGGCTTTGAGGCAAGGGTTTCTATTGTCGAGGGTATTGAGCGCACTGTCCAGTGGACCAAGGACAACCGTCGTATGATTAGTGAGTGTATTGATCAGCACGAGGACAAAATGAAAGAAGTCTCAGCCATCTAATCGAGAAGATTGAGCGTGCCAAGTTCGATCTGCCGCTGCAGCTGAGGTATGGATTTTCGAAGTTCTTCGAATGTTCCCACCCCAAGAACCTTGCCATTGTCTAGATAGATCACTTGGTCTGCATGTTGCACTGTAGATAATCGGTGGGCAACGATAACCACAGTGGTGGTTCCCCGAAGACTTTCAATAGATGACATCACCGCGTGTTCGGTTTCGGCGTCGAGCGCACTAGTGACCTCGTCGAGAAACAGCAGTGATGGATTGCGGTACATTGCACGGGCAAGACCAATTCGCTGTTTCTGGCCACCCGAAAGCCCTTGCTCCGAAAGTTCATCAGTAGCGGAGCGCCCATCAAGCACGTGTGACAGTTGGGCTTTTTCGATAGCGGCATTAACGGATGCATAGTTAACAGCCGCGGGATCCCACTCGAGTGCAATGTTCTGCATGAGAGACAGCCTTGCAACGTGCGTGTCTTGGGGGACGTATGCGATGGCTGTCGAAGATGAATATACCGTTCCTTCCTGTGGGTGCAGAAGGCCAAGGCATATATCAACGAGAGTTGTCTTTCCAGCCCCTGAAGGGCCCACGATTGCGTACTGAAAGCCGACAGATAACGACAGGTTGACATGGGACAACACTTTGCTTGTACTTGATGGGTACTGAAAGGAGACATCTTCCAACACCAGTGCGCACGAATTGTCCGTTGCTTTGTTTTGCTTCGTCGACTTAGACGCAAATTGTCCAAGTAGGGACAACTGTGCAATTGGAGCGGTAGAAAAAAGCTGAAGAATGAGGGCTTGAATTCGGTTGACAATTGGAAGTAGCCGAAAACCGGCTGCGGCAAACACGGTGACGGCAGCAACAGCTGCTTCAGGACCAGAGATTGCGTATGTGCCACCGGCAATAATTGCCAAGCCCACTGCCAGGATCAATTCCATGAAGTATCGAGGCAACATGGCTAGGAAAACAACTCGCCCTCGGGCCAAAGCCAGCGCTTTCCTCTTCTCACTTAGCTGGGCTCCAAGCGATGTAGAAGGGCTGATACTGAGTAGTTTGCTAAGCGAATGTGCATCCGAAAGAATCTCATAAACAAAGTTAAAATATGTGCCAGAAGATTCGCCAGCCTCACTTGACGATTTAGAAAGAAGCCTGTGCTGAATTAATGCAACCAATGCGAAATACACAGCGGCAATAACTGCGGTAGTTGGTTGAAGAAATAGTAAAGTACCAAGGATGAGGACTGAAGTTGCAGCCTCAGAGAGAATCGTGACGACAGTTATGAGTAACCCTTGCACCATGTTAGTTGGACCACGGTCAATGCCGTTGTAAAGATCTGTAACAGACTGGTCAACGCGCTCATTCCATGTCTTTCCCATAAGTTGATCGAAGTTTGATGAACCTATTTCAACCTCTTCGAGGGCAAACCTCTTGACAGAAATCCAAGAAATAATGGTTGAGCAGATCGTCCGTAAACCAAAAAGCGCAATAACCCAGACAAGCGTTGTGCCGCCAGAGCTGATTGCAATGGATTCACCTCCAGAAGGTGTGGTGAAAACCTGCGACACAAAATACAAAGCAATTCCATCGAGGCCCGAAAGCAGGATCAAGCCCATTCCGTAAAGGAAGAGAACTCGCTTCCCCCGATGGGAGAGGATAGCAAAACCTTGTCTAAAAAGATGCCAAATACTTTTCATTGATGAATCATTTTGTCAGCAATGAGGACGGCGGCAAGGCCATCTGCCAAAGTGACGATTCCATCGTTGCTTCTGTTTCTGACTGCATCTCGAAATGCTAGGTGCTCCGCCAGCAATGGCTCTACTTTGTTCAGAGCAAAGCGGATGATGTCTCCTTCGGACACACCGCGAAATGTAGACACGCTGTCCCATGAGCTCTGAAACTTTGCATTTTCATAAAAGGTTAGGTCGGCAGTAAGAGTGTCGGCAACGAGTGCACCTTTGTCGCCGATGACGGTTGTATTTCGTTCCTTAAATGGTGTTAACCAATTCACAATGTGATTGACAATGACACCATTTTCTAGTTCGCCAACCGCAACAACCATGTCTTCGTGGGGTCGTCCACTTCGGTGTGTCGTTTTCGATGAAATGTTTTTGTATGGGCTTTGAGCAACCCACGCTGTGAGGTCAATGTCGTGAGTGGCTAAGTCTTTCACTACTCCAACATCGGCGATACGCGCAGGGAATGGTCCTTGCCGACGCGTGCTGATTTGAAATATCTCACCAAGCAGTCCCTCTTCAATTTTTTGACGCATGGCACGCAGTGCAGGATTGAATCGTTCAATATGTCCCACGCCGCCAATTAGATTTGCGTCGGAATACGCTTTCACCAGTTGCAATGCCTCAACGTGTGTAGGGGCGACTGGTTTTTCGATAAGCGTGTGTACACCAGCATTTGCCAGTTTGAGGCCTATTTCAAGGTGAAAAATTGTGGGTGCTGCAACCACGCAGTAGTCGATATTGCTTGCGATGAGGTCATCGAATGAATCAAAAACATGATGGCCGTTGATTTCGCTCTGGCCACTGATTGCTGGGTCGTGAACACCTACAAAATCAACTCCGTCAATTTGATCAAGCAACCGCATGTGGTGACGCCCCATCATTCCGAGACCAATCAAACCTGCCCTCAGCGGCTTCATGCGCCAGCGTTCGCGATCTCGTTTACTGCCGCAACGATTGTGTGCAAATCTTTCTTGCTGAGCGATGGATGCACCGGAATGGATAGGCATTCTTTTGCAACTTTTTCGGTGACAGGTAGTAAATCTGTGCGGTTATAGGAGGGAAGACGATGAATTGGGGTTGGGTAATAGACGCCATTTCCGACACCACGTTTGGTGAGTTCTTCTGAAAATTTGTCGCGGTCGTGCCCGACAATTCGTATGGTGTATTGATGAAACACATGTACCGAATTTGATGCTGTTGGGGGCGTGACTACACCACGAATGTTTGAGGAGAGAAATGCAGCATTGGTTTGGCGAATTGTTGTCCAGCCGTCTACTTTCTTCAGCTGTTCTCTGCCAATGGCAGCATGCAGGTCGGTCATTCGATTATTGAAACCAACAATTTCGTTTGCATATCGCTTTTCCATGCCCTGGTTGCGCAAAAGTTTTGCATTACGCGCTACGTCACTTGAATCAGTAGTGATCATTCCACCTTCACCGGACGTCATGTTTTTGGTGGGGTAGAAAGAGAACGAGTTTGCAATGCCAAATTTGCCAACTGGTGTGCCATTAAATGCGGCGCCTACTGATTGAGCGGCATCTTCAAACAGCAACAGATTTCGTTTTGAGCACAACTCTTGAAATGCCGTCATATTTGCTGGGTGACCGTAAAGGTGCACAGGCATTATTCCTTTTGTCTTTAAGGTAATGAGTGACTCGGCAGCCAATGGATCGAGGTTGAAATAGTCCTCTTCAATATCTGCAAACACGGGCGTTGCGCCCGTGAGGGCAACTGCGTTAGCGGTTGCGGCAAAACTAAATGACGGAACGATGATCTCATCGCCAGGACCAACCCCCGCGGCAAGAAATGCAAGATGAAGCGCAGAAGTGCCGGAGTTGACGGCAACGCAATGTGATGAACCAATTACTTGGCTGAATTCACTTTCAAATGCAGCAACTTCTGGGCCTTGAGCCAGCATGCCCGACTTCATTACACGCTGAACTGCGCGACGCTCTTCTTTGCCAATAATGGGCTTCGCTGCAGGGATCATTGAGTTACTTCACATCTTCTTTCATGCAACCGTAGGAGTCTTTATGGTACTTAGAACCAGTTTTAGGACACTGCCAAGAAGTGGAAGAAATCTCTATCAATTTGTACCCAGATTTACCCACCCATCCAATTTGTCTGGCAGGGTTTCCTACTACAAGGGCATGGTCAGGGACATCATTGGACACAACTGACCCCGAACCCACAAGCGACCATTCTCCAATCACCACTGGAGCGATGCAAACAGAGTGAGCACCAATTGATGCACCGTGACGCACCGTGACGCCTACCGCATTCCAATCTGATGCAGATTTAATGGTTCCATCGGCGTTAATCGCTCTTGGGTATTGATCATTTGTCAGCACCACATTTGGGCCGATAAACACACCATCTTCAAGGACTGCTGGTTCGTAGACCATGGCGTCGTTTTGCACTTTGCAATTCGCACCTATTACGACTCCTGAGCCGATATAGGCGCCTCGACCGACAATGCAATTTGCTCCGATGCGAGCATTTTCGCGAACTTGCGCAAAATCCCAAATCTTGGCTGAAGAGTCGACTATTGCGCTGGGAGAAACTTCACCCTTCCAGTTGAGATTTTCATGGTTCATACCAAACAACAGTACAGAGGTAATTGCATCGTTTCCGTCGACTGAAGTGACGGCCAGGCGATCTGCGGCACTCAAATGGTTCCGATGAAGGCTGCTGCCTTCCGGCTCTGACCTGATTCTCGGGCACTCGTTGCACAGGACCCGACCGCCACCTCACTCGACGGAAACGGTTG
>SXGR01468827.1_pt1 | contig 35224 bp, 20 predicted proteins | sample 3174711 | NCBI WGS metagenome assembly SXGR01 (sample SAMN11356860, study PRJNA531348) | freshwater metagenome | isolation source: freshwater sample F1-60 | place: China: Fuxian Lake, Yuxi | collected 2017-12-25 | reverse complement strand
TGGCGCTCGCGGCTACCAGGCAAATCACAGTCTGAATCTTTCGGGCGATTGAGCTCACTCGCGCGAAGCCACCGCGACAGCGAAGATTTGCGTGAAGACTCCACCGCCATTCGCCACACTCCGCATGAAGGCAATGTGCCGCCCGTCCGGCGAAAATACGCAGGCGAACGGTAGCGCCGGCGCCGCGTTGGCCGGCGTCAATCGCCGCGTCGCGCCGCTCGCCACGTCGGTCACGCACACGCCGCCGTCCATGACATGCGCGATCGCGCGCCCATCGGGGCTCCACGTAAACGCCGAGGCGATTCCGGATGGATTGCGCGTAATCTGCTGCAGCGCACCGCCTCGCGGAGGGACAAGCCAAAGCTGCACCACCGCCGCATCGTCCATCTTTAGAAACGCGATTTGCGAACCGTCGGGCGACGCGCGCAGCCAGTGCCGCGGCGTCGCGGCCACCCCGCGAAATTTCCGCTCTTCAGTAAACGTGAGACGCCGCTGCCCGACGCCTGCCGGGGGCGCGGGCCGACGCCTCGCCGTTCCCTCGAGCGGAGCCGCACCCCCGCGCGTGAGGTCCGCGGGCAGCTCGACGATAAACACCTCCGCGTGCTCGCGCCCATCGCGCGCGGTCACGTTGCCCAAAAACACGAGCTGGCGACGACCCTCGGCCGAGACACCGCCCACCCAGCCCTCTTCAAACGCGCGGCTGATTTCATCCGAGCCCGGCTTTGGCCGGTTCACCGTGCGCGTGACAACGACCGAAAACAATTCGCCGTCGTGATTGCGCGGGTGGCTGCGCACCACGCGGACACCGCTCTCGGCTGGCCCGGGCACGGAAACGGCGATGTTGCGCTGATTGAAATCGCGATCGCTCCCCTCGCCCGTCGCCGCGCCGAGGCAAGCGAGCACGTCGTCTTCGTAGGTATTGCTCACCCACGCGCCGTCGGGACTGAACACGTGCACGTGCGATCCTCCACGCAGCGCGCCCGGGGTGAACGGGGGCGCATAGTTCATCGCGTCGAGCGACCGCGCCACACCGGGCCGCCCCACCTCCACGAGCACCCCGCGTCGGCGCGTCATCCCGTAGCTCCACTCGGACGTCGGATGCTCCGGGCCGTGAACGAACACGATTTTCGGTTCCCGCGGATGATACGTGACGACACCGCACGCGGTGCCGTTCTTCGTTTCGTAGAGCGTCTGCACTTCTCCCGTAGCCACCTCGACCTGCTCGATTCGCGTGCCGTCGAACACGCTATCAACTGTGCGAACATCGTAGACGATCCAGCGACTGTCGGGCGACCACACGTTCACATTCGTCAACACATGGCCGTACGGCGCATGCGTGAGCTGGCGTTCCTGCGCCAACGCGAGGGACGTCAGGCCGATCATTCCGAGTGTCTTCATGGTGTGGACCATCGTAGCAAGGCGCGTGAAAAACACAGTGGAATAGACTCAGGGCAATCTCGCCGCGGCCACCGGGAAACGCGCGTTCATCGCGTGGAGCTCCGAGTCGAGTCGGTGCCTGAGCACCTTCGCACGGAGCGGTTCGCGGGCGGCGAGATCACGCTGTTCACCGGGATCGGCGGCGAGATGGTAAAGCTCGTCGCGGTCTCCATCGTAGAAGTGAACGAGCTTCCAGTCACCAACACGCAGCGCGGATTGCGGGCGAGTTTGGCTCACGGCGAAATCGGAGACGCCAATGTTCGGCAAAGCGTCGGCATAGCCAGTTTCCGGATGATAGTAAGGAAAGTGCCAGACGAGCGGCCGCTCCCGTTCGGCGGCAGTCGGCACCGCGCCACGCCAGAGCGGAAGGACGTTGCGACCGTCGAGCGCGACGCGGCCCGGCAGTAGCGCCCCGGAGGCGGCCGCGAGCGTGGGCAAAAGGTCGGTCCCGATGAAGGGCGCGTCGCTCGTCGCACCCGCCCGGATATGGGAGGGCCAGCGCACCAGCCACGGAACGCGCAAGCCAGCTTCATGGAGGTTCCACTTGCTGCCGCGGAGCGGACCGTTCGCCGCGTATTCGGGATGGCCGCCGTTGTCCGAAGTGAAAACTACGAGCGTGTTTTCCCGCAGCCCGAGTTCGTCGAGAGTGCGGAGCAGTTGGCCGACGTAGTGGTCGAGGGTTTCGACCATCGCGGCATATTCGAGGCGGCGCGGATCGGTACCAGTGGGATAGCGGGCGCGGTATTTTTCGATGAGCCACGCCGCGCGGCTGTGGATCGGATCGTGCACGAAGTAGTGCGCCACGTGCAGAAAAAACGGGCGATCGCGTCGCGTGCGCAGGAACGCGATCGCTTTTTCGGTGAGTGTGTCCCGTCCGTAATCGCCCGCGGCCAGCAGCTCGGTCTTCAAAGCAGGACGCTCACGGTAGGCGTAGGTGTGGTTGCCAAAATCCGGGTCGCCCTCGGCGTAGCCTTGTTGCAGCGGGCCGTGCGTGGCCGACCAGCCCAGGTAGCCGCCGGTGTGCTCGCCTACGTGCCACTTGCCGAAGTAGCCCGTCGCGTAGCCTGCGCCACCGAGGACTTCGCCGAGCGTCACTTCGGCCAGCGGCAGGTTGAGCGGATACGGCGGGCCGACGAGAGCATGGCCGGCCGGGCGTTTGGCCGTCGGCAATTTCGTGACAAACTCAAAACCGAGCCGCACCGGCGAACGGCCCGTGAGCAGTGCGGCGCGCGAAGCAGAGCAGATCGGCGCTGCGGCGTAACCCTGCGTCAAACGCATGCCGTCGCGACCAAGGCGGTCGAGGTGCGGTGTGTCATGAATTTCATGGCCGGTGCAGCGCAGGTCGCGCCAGCCGAGATCGTCGGCGAGGATAAAGACGATGTTCAGCCGTGCCGCGCCCGTGGCGGCGGAGAGCGGCCACGCGGCGAGCCCGAGCCAGGCGATGATCAGCCCGGGCAGCCGCCGGAGGAGGCGAAGGCCAGCCGCGCTCATCGGCGGGCGGCGGGAGCCACGATGGAGAGTTGCGCGGCGAGTTTTTCCATGGCCTCGCGATGCACCGGGTCGGCGGCGCAATTCACCGTTTCGCGCGGATCGGTGCGGTGGTCGTAAAGTTCGCGGGCCGCCACCGCACCGGTCGCGAGTTCACGCCATTCGACGTACCGGAAACGGTCCTCGCGAAGCGCATAGCCCATGTGCATCGGTGCGCCGTAGGCGGGACGAGGATGTTGCGATAGCGCGAACGGCTTGCCGGGCCCGGCCGGATCGCGCAGCTGCGGCACGAGGCTGCGGCCTTCGAGGGCGGGGTCGGCTGCGAGCCCGGCGAGCGCCGTGAGCGTCGGATAGACGTCGATGAGCTCGGTCAGGCCAGAGGTACGACCGCCGGCGCGGGCGACGCCGGGCGCGGCCACGATCAGGGGCACCCGGGCATCGAGCTCGTAGTTGGAGGTCTTGGCCCAGAGGTCGTGTTCGCCGAGGTGAAAACCGTGGTCGCTCCAGAAGACGACGACGGTGTTGGCGGCGAGACCGCTGCGCTCCAGCTCGGCGAGGACGCGGCCAACCTGCGCATCCAGAAAACTGATCGCCGCGAGATAACCGTGGCGGAGTTCGGACGTCTGGGCGGGCGTGAGCGGGCCGCTCTTTGGCACGCCGCCATAGCCGCGGAGTTCCTGCCAGTCGTGCGCGGCGAGCGCGGGCGCGCCGACGGGCGCGCCAGCGGGGTCGGGCGGCGCGAGCCTTGCGCGGTCGTAGATATCCCAGTAGCGCTTCGGCGCATTGAACGGCAGGTGCGGTTTCCAGAAACCCACGCCGAGAAAGAACGGCTCACGGGACGAGGCGAACTCGCGGAGCACGGTGACGGCCGCGGTGGCGATCTGGCCGTCAAAATAAGCCTCATCAGGCACGTCGAGGCACTGCACGGGTCCAACCTTGGCCTTGGGGCCGGCGGCATCGCCGGGGACCACCCAGTCCTGCCAATGAGCGCCCTCGGCAAAACGCGGCGGGCGCGACCACGAAGGCGGGTCAGCAAAAGGAAACGGCGGATGCCGCGGGCCACTCTGGTTGTGAAAGAGTTTGCCGAGACCAATGCTAACGTAGCCGGCTTGCTTAAAGGCCTGCGGCAGAGTCACGACGTCCGGCAGCGTTTCACGAAAATGCGTCTGGAGATTCCAAACGCGCAACGTATCGGGCCGGCGGCCGGTGAGGACGGAGGCGCGCGAGGGATTGCAGACCGCCTGCTGGCAATAGGCGCGCTCGAAGACGACGCCACGCCGCGCGAGAGCATCGAGGTGCGGCGTCTTCACCTCGGGATGGCCGTAGCTCCCGAGGTCGGCCCGGAGATCGTCGGCGGCGATCAAGAGCACGTTGGGCCGCGCGGCAGCGGGCGCGGCGGACCCAAAAACGACGGCCAGTCCAAGGAGCGCGGGGAGGGGGAAACGAAACACGGAGAGGGAGAGGACCGAGGTTATTTTTGCCGGCGCGTGCGGTCGGCTTCGACCGCCACGGTCAAAGCGTCGGCGGCGGCCTGAAGGCGGGCAACCCGACCCGGATGGTGCGCCGCGACGTCCGTGGATTCGCCCGGATCGCTCGGAAGGTGGTAGAGCGCGGGCGACACGGTGGAGTCGCCGGTGGGCTTGTTGCGCGTGACGGGAGGTCGGACGAACTTCCAGTCGCCGTCGCGCATGGCGAGATTGTGGGTGTAGTTGGGCACGGCGCGATTCCACTGCCAAAATCGCAGCGGGGCGGGCGGCGCGGACGCGCCGCGAAGGTGCGCGGCAAAACTCACCCCGTCGAGCGGCAGCGCGGGGCGGCCAAGGCCGCAAATGTCGGCAAGCGTGGGCAGCAAATCGGTGAAGTGCGCGGGGAAATCGCTGCGACCGGGAGCGAGGGTCCCGGGCCACGAGAAGACGAGCGGCACGCGGATGCCGCCTTCGAAGACATCGTATTTCGCGCCGCGGCGATCGTGGTTGAAGCGCGCACCGGCGAGCGGATCGGGGCCGTTGTCGCTGGCGAAGATCACGAGCGTGCGCTCGCGGAGGCCAAGTTCGTCGAGGGTGGCAAGCAGCGCGCCGATGCCGCGGTCGAGAATCTCGACCATCGCGTAGCCGGTGGCCGTGTTTTCGGGAAAGCCGCGGTCGGTGTAGGTTTTGACGAGGTCGGCGGGCGCACCGAGCGGACGGTGCGGGGCGTAGTGCGCGAGGTGCAGAAAAAACGGCGCGGCGCGGTGGCGGCGGACGAAATCGATCGCCCGGTCGGAGAGTTCGTCGGTCAGGTAGCGTCCTTCGAAGCGCCGGAGCGCACCGTCGATCTCAAGGGAAAAATGGTCGTAGCGCTTGATGTTCTCGTCGCCGACGAAGCACGCCACCTCGGCAAATCCCCGGCGGCGCGGGTGCCACTCGTCGCCAAGGCCCACGTGCCATTTGCCGACCAGCCCGGTGCGATAGCCGCGGGCGGCGAAGAGATCGCCGAGCGTGGTCTCGTCGCGGTGCAGACGGGTCAGCTCGGGCTCCGTACGCATGGTGAGCGACACGACGCCCGTGCGATGCGGGTAGCGGCCGGTCAGGAGCGCGGCCCGCGCCGGGGCGCAGACGGCCGAAGCGGACGTGGCGCGGTCGAACCAGACGCCCGAAGCGATGAGTCGGTCAAGATGCGGCGTGCGGGTGCGGCCGTGATTGAGCGAGGCCAGGTCGCCGAGCGCAAGGTCGTCGGCGAGGATCAGAATGACGTTGGGTGGCGGAGCCGGTTCAGCCCATGCACTGGCTGCGAGCAGGGCCGCCCAGGCCGGCAAACAAACCGACGAAAACCAGCGGAGCGCGCGCATCGTTACCACAGAGAGCCAGAGCATAGCGGAGGCGACCTTAAAATCGGATTTCAAAACCGCCCGTCGACACCGAAAAAGACGCCGACCCCGTTAAAGTTGGTGCCCTGCCGACGACTCGGCTTGTAGCGATACCACTGTTGCGGCTCATCGAAGAGATTCTCGACATTGAAGAAGAACTCAGTGCCCGGACGAAGGGTCAACGTCGTCCCCACGTTGACCAGCGTCCGCGTCGCGCGATACCGCAACAACGCCTCCGTCGTCGAAAAGTCGGTGAGGTTTTCGCCCGTGTAGTTGGCCGACACCCGGACGCCCACCCGGCGGTATTTGTAGGTGAAGCCCGCGTTGCCGGACTGCGGCACAAAGCCGGCCACCTGCCCGGTACGCCGCACCGTGGCCCCGCCGAAATTTCCCTCGGTGCGGAGCCTCGTATAGTTCGCAAAGACGCCCAGCCCGCGCAGGAGCCCCGGTAGAAACGTGAGCTGTTGCTGGTAAGAAAACTCCCAGCCGTCGATACGCGCCCCGCCGGCGTTGGTCTGGCTGCGCAGCGTATAGCCCGCGTAGTCCCCGTTGTAGCCGTTGTCCGCGCCGCTCGGCACGAGTCCGAGAACATTACTCACAATGTAGTCGCGGATGTTTTTCTGGAAATAGCCGACCGAGACCATGCCGACCGGCTCGAAGTAGTATTCCAGGGTTGCGTCGTAATTCTTGGTGAACTGCGGCTTGATGGCCTGATTATTGATCGTGAGCGTCTCCGCCGCCTCGTTGACCGCTTCCACCGGCAGCAAATTGGCCGTCGGCGGCCGGCCGATACCGTTCGACCAGCTGGCCCGGGCCTGCAGGCCTTTGGTGAACTGATAGGTGAGGTGGGCGCTCGGAAACCATGAGCGCGTCGTACCGGTTCCGACCCGCGGGTTGTTGTAGTCGAAACGCGCCAGTTCACGCGGGTCGGTGATCGGCGTCGCGGGTTTCTTCACTCCCTTGATGGAGGCAAAGGCCTCGACGTCGACCTGCTCCAGACGGACGCCCGACAGGACGCGCAGTTTCCCCAGTTGCACGCGCGACTGGGCGAAGGCCGCCGTGAGGGTTTCATCCAGGCTGCTCGTGCCGGTATATTTCTGCGCCTCACTCGCATACTGATCCTCGACCCACCGCCGCGGATTTTCGCGCATATCCACCACCAACGCACCCAACGTCGGAAAGGGAATTCGTCCGCGCGCCTGCCAAAAAGAGTTGTTCAGAGAGGCACTCGGATCGATCAACCCCGGCAGATCATCTGCCGCCCCGGCGCCGCCGCGGATGCCGTCGGGCCCCGCGTAGTTGAATGTGCGGTTGCCGCCCGTGATATCGATGTGGTTCACGCGGTATCGGCCACCGGCCTTGAGTTGCGTCAAAAATTGCCAGGGCAGATTGACCGTCGCGGCGCCCGAGGCCGTGGCGATCCGGGTGAAGCGTTTGTTGTCCCGCCGCGTGAGCACCCCGGTCCCGTAGCTGCGCGGATCGAAAATGCTCGCGCCCTCGGTCTGAACAAAGACCGGATCGGTGACCGACGCCGTCTCATCATAGCGCCAACCGAGGTTGGTCACCCGCATCGTGAACAGCCCGCCGCCGGGGTAGGCCTTCTTCGGATAAGGTCCGTCGAATTGGATCACGCTGCTGCTCGTGAGCCCGCCATCGTAGTCGAGCTTGAGCCATCCGGCCTGATATTGGCCGCCGACGTTGAACAGCCGCTGCAGGTCGAAAAACGCCCGGGTGAAGGTGTTGATCTCGAAAAAATTCGTCGGCTGCGCCCGCACGCGCGTTACGGTATCCGTGAAGTCCGGATAGATCTGCCCGGGTCCGGTCGGCTGTCCGCCTGCGTCCACGGCCAGCACGCGGGGCGTGTTGACCGACGCGGTCGTTTTGAGTTCGGCCAGGGTCCGCTGCGAGGCATCGCTTATTTTCGTGGTAAAATAGACGCTGCTCCGATCGGAGATTTTGTAGTCAAAACGCACGCCGTAGCTCTCCTGTCGGCCGGCATTGTAGACGTCGTTGGCGACGAAGGTCCGGACGTAGCTCGGCCCACTGGTCGTGTCGAGGCGCTCCTGCTGCGTCACTTTCGCGCCGCGGTTGTTCTGGCTCCCGCTCGCGGTCAGCGTCACCCCGAGGTTCCGTTCCCCGCCGCCGACATCGAAAATCTGGGTGTAGCTAAGGTTGAACAGCGGCGCGGTGCGGTGGTCCTGCCGGTAAACCGTCTGGTCCGTGAACGGCGGCAGCCAGCGCACGCCCAGGCGATACGTCCCGCGCCGCCGGTCCCGCGAAGCCAACGCACTGCGCGTTTTGAAATTCACCCCACCACCCAAAGAGTCGGCGTCCATTTCCGGGGTCGACGCCTTCGTCACTTCCACCTCATCGAACAAAGCCCCGCTGATCGCCCCGAGACGGAAATTGCGCGCCATGCCGCCGGAGCTGGCCATTTTGTTGCCATCGACCGTCACGGAATTCTGTTCCGACGAAATGCCGCGAATGCGCACGTTGAACACATTCCCCACGTCATCCGGCTCGCCGCTGATCCCCGCGAGTTGCACGAGCAATTCACCGGCGTTGTCGTTGCTCAGTATCCCCAGCGCATCCATCGCCACGACGCTCTTCACATTGTCGGCCGTGCGCTGCCGGGTAATGGCGGCCGCGTTACCTTCGCGTTCGGTGGCGACGACAAACTTTTCCAACCGGATCGCATCCTCGGCCTGCAAAGCGACTTCAAGCGTGACGCGTCCGCCACCGGCAATCGTCACGGTTCGTCGGACCGTCGCCAGGCCCAGATGGGAAATCGCCACGTCGACCGGTCCGGCGGGCACGGAGGAAAATTCGAAGCGACCGTTGCGGTCGGTGAGCACCTGGCGCCGCCATCCCGGCAGCTCAATCACGACCCCTTCCAAGGTATTTCGGGTGGCCGCACTGCTGATCTGGCCGCTCAGCCCGCCGAAAAGGCCGACCGACGCCCCCGAGCGCTCCATGGGCGCGGGCACGGCACGGGCCCCCGAGCGAACCGTCAACGCCCCCGTGCGTTCATCTTGATCGGCCACCAATGCCGTGCCTTGCAGCAGGCGCTCCAGCGCCTCGCGCGGCGCAAACTGGCCCTTCGCCGCGTTCGTCCGCACGCCTTCAACCTCACGTGCAGAATAGAGCAATTGCGCACCCGATTGGGTGCTGAACTGCTTGAGCGTGGCGAGCGCCTCTCCGGCGGGAATCTCGATCGACTTCTTGGCCTGGTCCGCGGCGCGCATCGGCCCGCTGAAGCACACCGCAACCATGAACGCGCAGTTTAACCAACGAAGGAGAGAGGCGAATGCTTTGACCGGTTTGTTCATGGGTGGGTGGCGGCGACTACGGCCCGCGCCTACTACCACGAGTCAACCGCGCACTCTCACTAGACCAAATTCCGGAATTTCGTTTCGCGCGCACGGTCAGGGCGCGGACGCCGATCCGCGACGCAGGACCACCTCCGCCTTGCTTCGTTCAGCCCGCACGCCAAAACGCTTCTCCAGCAGACGAACCAGCGTGTCCGGTTGATCCACGCGAAAACTGCCACCGAAGCGCTCGGCGGCGAGAGCCGGCTCCTCGACAACCAGTTGGACCCGGTTGTAGCGGTTGAACTCAGCCACGATTTCCGCAAGCGGCACCGCACCAAACTCCAGCCGACGATCCTGCCAGGCCAACACCCGCCCAACCTCTGACGCGGTCACCGCGGCGGCGGGCACAGGCTGTCGCACCCCGCCCGGCGCGACGGACCCCCCAACGACGGCGCGCTCGCCGACCCTCAACAAGGGCGCGTCGTTTGCCCCCACCTGCACGGATTTTTCCGCGATCAGACTCGTCCCTCGCGCCGTGTCGGCCACCCGCACCCGACCCTCGGTCACCAGCACCTCCACTGAATCGGCGCGCAGCCGGACATTGAACGCGGTGCCCACGGCACGCACCGCGACCCCGTTTGCGTCGACGTAAAACGGACGGGCCGGGTTTTTCGCGACCGTGAAATGCGCCTCACCGTGGACGAGCCGGACCCGCCGCTCGGCTGCAGAATAGGCGGTTTCGATGCGCGTATTCGTGTTCACCAACACCGTCGAGCCATCGGGCAGTTCGACATTTCTCAACTCTCCGACCGCCGTCGCCACCGCGCCAGCATACGGCGTCCGCTCGGTCGGAGCAGCCCGCCACCACACCGCGCTTGCGAGTATCACCACCGCCGCTGCCAGCGTCAGTGCGAAACGCCATCCGGCCCGCGCGCTTGCGGGGGCGGGAACATCCGCATTGATGCGCCCCGTCGCCTGGCGCGGCTGCCGCACCCCATCGAGGGCCCGCCATATTGCCTCCAGTTCGGCAAACACCGCCGCGTGACGCGGATCCAAGGCCTGCCAATGCTGGAACCTGCTTCGCTCCGCCGCCGAAAGCCCGGCGTAGTGCCGCGCGATCCACTCCGCCGCCTCCTGCTCGATGCGCGCTGCGTCACTGGCGTCGGATGGCGATGGCATCATGGCTCCCGCTCCCTCATCAAACCCTGGGCGCGGAGAAAATTGCGGCAACGCAACACGCCAAGCGCCACCTGCGCATTGACCGTGTGCTCGGAAATGCCCAGGCGCTGCGCCACCTCGCGATGAGGCAAGCCATAGACTTTGCAGAGCGTGAGCACCCGCCGGCAGCGCCCGGGGAGAACGCCGATGGCCTGATGAAGCAACGCAAGTTCGTGAGCATGGTCGAGAGCCTCGGCGACACCGGGCCTATCCTCTACCACGGGCAGGCCTTCGATTTCAGCTAGGCCGATGATTGAAATAGTTTGGCTGCGGCGAAACAAATCGCAGGCCGCATTGCGCGCCGTGGAAAAAAGATAGGGCCGCGCCTCCGCGACTTTCCCCGCCGTCTTGGCCCGAAATACCCGCGCGTAGGTCTCCTGCACCAAATCGTCGATGTCCATGAGACTCGGAAAGGCCCGGCGCAGATAGACGCGCAGATCCGCCTCGTGCGGCTGCACCTCCTCCACGAACCACCGGCTCAGGTTGGCATCACCCGAAGGCATCGCGAACCTAGCCTCACAGTTTCGCCGGGTCGATCACCGCGTGCCGGACGCGCTGGCGCTTCCAGGTGTAGGTCGTGTGAACGAGGCCGTCGGCGGTCTGGATGACCGCCGGGTAGGAATATTCGCCGGGTTGATCTTCGAGCGTGACCACATCCTTCCACTCGCGGCCGTCGCGGGAGATCGCGATCTTGAGCGGCGTGCGGCCTTTCGGCACCGGGTTGTAGACGATGAGATGGCGGCCGTCCTTGAGCGTGACGGCATCGGTGCCGGAATTCGGATTCGCCAGGCCGTCGAGCAATGCCATCGCGCCCCACGTCTGGCCGGAATCGCCGGACGAGATGGTGAATACTTTGCCCTGGCGGGTGCGACCGACCGCCTGCAGTTTCGCGCCGCCGATGCGATCGTGAAAAAGAATGCTCGGTTGGATTGCGCCGACGGCGATGCCGTCGTTGAAGAACGGCGTCTTGGCCCACGTCGTGCCGCCGTCGGTGCTCCGCTCAAAATACACGCGCCACTTGCTCGGTTTTTCGTCGGTCTCGTCACTCGTCGGCGAGAGAATCGTGCCGTCGGAGAGTTGCACGGGTTTGTTCTTGATCGGCCCAAAAATTCCATCGGGCAGCCGGCGCGCGGCACCCCAGGTGCGGCCTCCGTCGGTGCTCGTGCGCAGTTCGCCCCACCAAGTCTGCGGCGACGGACCGACTTTATAGAAGAGCATCAGCGGCACGCTGCCCCGCGGCTGGAATAGGACCGGATTCCACGTCGGATGGCGTTTGCCACCCGACTGTACACCGTTGGCCACCTCGGCACTCGGCGTCCAGGCCTTCTTCGCCTTATCGTAATGCGAAACCCAGATCCCCACGTCGGGATTTTTCTCGGCCGTGCCGCCGAACCACGCGGCGACCATCCCGCCCTGCGTCGTCTCGACAATGGTCGAAGCGTGGCAGGACGGATAGGGGGCTTTTTCGTAGATGAACTCGTGAGTGAGGAGCGCGGGCGAAGCGGCGATACAAGCAAGCGCGGTGCTCGTGGAGAGGGCGAGAGCTGGGAGGAGTTTCATGGAGGGTGGTTTTACGTTACTTTGGGACGGTCGCGACCATGGGCTCTTCCTTGGCAGGTCGAATCATGAGCACGATGAAGATGGAAAAGAGCGCGACACCGGCGAAGGCGCCGAAGATGAGATTGAGCGGCACGTGACGGTCACGCAGCGCCCCGAAGGCCCAATCGCCGAAGCCGCCGCAACTGATGCTCACGAGGTTCATGATCCCGTAGCCGGTGGCGCGCCACTCGGGACGCGCGATCTGGCAGAGGATCGGCATGTTGTTGCAGTCGAAAAAGCCCCACCCCAGGCCGAAAATAATGAGGCCCACGATGGCGAGGCTGAGCGTGGGGGCATTGCCCACCCCGAAGAGCGCCGGAAGAAAGAGGGACATGCCGATCGCACTCGCGTAGATACGGCCGCGATTCGTGGTCTTCATCCAACGATCCGCCAGTGTGCCACCGATGAGGGCGCCGACGAGCGAGGCAAGTTGCACGTAGAGAATGGCGCTCACGCCGGCCTTGCCCTGACCGAGAGCAAATTTTTCGCGCAGGATTTCGGGCATCCAGTCGCGCACGACCCAGCCGGCGATGGCCGGCAACGTAAAGTAGGCCACCAGCAGGAGAAAATTGCGGTTGGTGAGCAGCCCGCGGACGACGCCGGTCTTGGCCGCGGCCGCGTCATCGGCCGTCGGCGCGGCGCGTGCGGGATCACGCAGTGCGGCGATCAGCGGCATGGCGTAGATGACGCCAATCATGCCGCAGGTTGTGAACATCCAACGCCAGCCGTGGTCGGGCGAATCGGCGACATAGCCCGCGAAGCCGCCGAGAATCTGGCCGACGTAGATGCCGGTCTGATGAACGCCGACGGCGCGCGAGCGCGTAGAGCCAAAGTGATACTCGGAGATGAGCGCGAGGGCGGCAGGAATGTAAAACGCCTCGCTAATGCCCATCAGCGCGCGGGCCGCGAGCAGCTCGTTGAAAGTTGTGACGTGACCGGTCCACCACGTGACGGCCGACCAGACGAAGAGACTGCCACCGATCACATAACGCTTGCTGAAGCGGTCTGCGATGTAGCCACCAAAAGGACTCAGAATGGCGTAGGTCCACTTGAAGCAGCCGAGGATGAGGCCCCAGTCGGCGCGATTAGCGATCGTCGGGATATCGCCCACCATTGACGCCTTCATCGTCGCGAGCATCTGGCGGTCGAGGTAATTTAGCAGCGCGACCGGAAACAGCAGTGCGACAATAAACCAAGCGTAACGCAGGGTGGTGTTGGAGGCGAGGGGCATAAACGGAGGTTGGCAGGACAAAAAGGGGGTTACGAATTGAAGCAGATGACTGCTTTAACAGCTCAAGTAAGAAAAGGCTATTGAGAATGGCCGTGGTTTATCGGACGTACGCTGCGGCCGAGACCGGACCGAGGGCAAGGCCCCATTGGAGAAACAGGGCGCGCAGCTCGGACTCGATCTTCGCGGCCAGCACGCGCGACTCAGACGAGAGGATCGACTTCGAGGCACCCGGGGCGAAGCCGCGCGCAGCGAGGCCCGCGCCGACATTAGGCGGAAACGCGAGCTGGTCGATCACGCGGCCCAGCTCGATCATGCGCGCAGCCGAGATCGCCGCATCGCCCGGACGCCCGGCGGCGGAACAGCGATAGATATCAACCATGAGTTCGGGCACGATGTTCACGAGACCGCCCGTGCAGCCGGCAGCGCCCATCGCGAAAACTTCGGTCAAACGCGTATCCGCGCCGGACATGACAACGTAGTTTTTCTCCCGGCCGAGGGCGATCAGGTCGCGGTGGTAGGCAAATTCTCCCCCGCTCTGCTTGATGGCGCACATCGGTGCGCGGTCCGCGAAGGCCGCGACGGTGGCGAGGTCGATACGTTTGCCGGTGAGCTCGGGGAAATTGTAGAGCATTACCGGCAGATCAACCGCTTCGGCGACGTGCAGGAAGAACGCGAGGATGTCGGCCTGCGACAAGGGGAAGAACGGCGGCGGCATCAGGCCGACCGCCGGGAGACCGAGCGACTTCGCAAAACGGCCGAGCTCAATCGCGACCTTCGGGCGCAGGTCAGTGATGTTGGCGATCACCGGCAAAGGCGCGGCAAGTTCGGCGACGGCGGCGAGCGCGACTTTGCGTTCGTCCGGTGAGAAGTGCGGAAACTCGCCGGTGCTGCCAAGGCCGAGGAAGCCGGCGACGCCGGCGGCTTTCTCAAACGCCAGGTGCGTGGCGAGAGCGGCGCGGTCGAGGCGGCCGGCGGACTCGATGGGCAGCCACTGGGCGGAGTAGATGCCGCTGGGGCGGTAGGTAGAAGACATGTTGAGTGACGGTTTAGAGATTCGCGGGGTTCAGAATGACGTGGCGGATTTTTTCGCGCTTCCACGTGTAGGTTATATGCACGCGGCCGTCGGCGGCCTGGATGATAGCGGGATAGCTGTATTCGCCGGGTGCGGTCTCGAGATCAAGGACGTGCTTCCACTCGGCGCCGTCGCGCGAGATCGCGACACTCAGCGGTGTGCGGCCCTTCGGCGTGTTGTTGTGAACGATCAGGTGGCGGCCGTCGGCGAGGGTGACCGCATCGGTGCCGGCGCTGGGGTTGGGCAGCGAGGTGAAGCCCATTTTGCCCCACGTGCGGCCGTTGTCGGGCGACGTGATCGTAAAGACCTTGCCCTGCCGGCTGCGGCCGAGCGCGGCGAGTTTCTCACCGCCGAGGAAGAGGATGCTCGGTTGGATGGCGCCGATCTCGCGGCCGTCGTTGAAAAACGGGGTCTTGGTCCACGTCGCGCCGCCATCGGTGCTGCGCTCGAAATAGACGCGCCAGAGATTGGCCTTGTCGTCGGTCTCGTCGCTGGTGGGCGAGAGAATCGTGCCGTCGGCGAGTTGCACGGGCTTGTTCTTGATCGGGCCGAAGATGCCGTCGGGCAAACGCCGCGCGGCGCTCCACGTGCGGCCGCCGTCGGTGGAGGTCTTCAGCTCGCCCCACCAGGTGGTCGGGCTCGGGCCGACCTGGTAGTAGAGCTGGAGCTGGCCGCCGCGCGGCTGGAAGAGCACGGGGTTCCACGTGGGCACGCGCGGCTGGCCGGGGCGCACGCCGTCGGCGACCTCGACGGGCGTGGACCACGCTTTTCCGTCGTGGAGCGAGACCCAGATGCCGACGTCAGGGTGCTTCTCGCGCGTGCCGCCAAACCAAGACGCGACGAGGCGACCCGGCGCGGCCTCGATGATCGTCGAGGCGTGGCATTGGGGGAACGGGGCTTTTTCGTAGATGAACTCCGATCGCAGGACCGCCATCGGATTCGCAAGGGCGGCGGCGCTCAGGGCCGAAAGGGCGAAGGCGGCATAAACGAGACTAGGTTTCATGGGGAGTAGGTTGGAGGTTGGGCGGTGGATACGGGAAAAATTTCAAGCGAGAATCTCGCGGACGACGCGGGCCGGGAGCACGCCGGTGAGGCGGTGATCGAGGCCTTGGTGACGCACGGAGAGCCGTTCGTGATCGAGGCCGAAGAGATGGAGCATCGTCGCATTCAGATCGCGGAGATGCACCGGATCGCGGGCGATGTTGTAGCCGAACTCGTCGGTCTCGCCGTATTCGATGCCGCGGCGCACGCCGCCGCCGGCGAGCCAGACCGTGAAACATTTCGGGTGGTGATCGCGGCCGTAGTTTTTCGGCGTGAGCTCACCTTGCGAATAGACCGTGCGGCCGAACTCGCCGGCCCACACGACCAGCGTGTCGTCCAGCAGGCCGCGGCGTTTCAGGTCCGTGACGAGCGCATAGCAGCCGCGATCCACATCGCGGCATTGGAGCGGCAGGTTCGCCGGCAGCGCCTTGTGCTGATCCCACCCGCGGTGGAAAACCTGCGTGAAGCGCACGCCGCGCTCAGCCAGCCGGCGCGCCAGCAGGCAGTTGTAGGCAAAGGTGCCCGGCGTGCGCGCCTCGGGGCCGTAGAGCTCGAAGGTCTCCGCGGTCTCGCGCGAGAGGTCGGTCAGCTCGGGCACGCTGGCCTGCATGCGAAACGCCATCTCGTAATGCGCCATCCGCGCGTGTGTCTCGGGATCGCCAACCTCCTCGTAGGTGCGGCGGTTGAGGGCCTGCACGCCGTCGAGCAGCGCACGCCGCGTGGCGGCGTCGAGGCGCGTGGGATCGTTGAGGTAAAGCACCGGATCGCCGTCGCCGCGGAAGGCGACCCCACCGTGCTCCGCCGGCAGCATCCCCGCCGCCCACAACCGGGAAAACAGCGCCTGTGCACCGCTCGTGGAGGAGAACTTCGACGTGAGGACGACAAACGTCGGCAGATCCTCGTTTGTCCGCCCGAGCCCGTAGGACAGCCACGCGCCGACGCTCGGCTTGCCCGCCACTTGGTTGCCCGTGAGCATGTAAGTGATCGCCGGGTCGTGGTTGATGGCCTCGGTCCAGACGCTCTTCACGACACTGATGTCGTCCACGAGGCCCGCGGTATGCGGCAGCAGCTCGCTCACCCAGCGGCCGCAGTTCCCATGCCGGTTGAAGCGATAGATCGACGGCGCGATCGGCAGGCGCGACTGGGTGGACGTCATGCTCGTGAGCGCCTGGCCGCCGCGCACAGACTCGGGCAGATCCTGATCGTAACGGGCGCCGAGACCGGGCTTGTAATCCCAAAGGTCGAGCTGGGAAGGCGCACCCGCCATGAACAGGTAGATGGCGCGCTTGGCCTTCGGTGCCACGGTCGCCGCGGCGGACAGCGGATGGCCCGCCAGCGCGGCCAACGCGGCCCCGCCGAGCCCGCGCCCGAGCTGCCCGAGAAATTGCCGACGCGTCTCGTGGCGCAGGAATTCGGCACGCAGTCCGGCAGGCACAGCCGGATCCGCGGCCGCGGGCAGGTGATCGGGATCGAAAGGAGGTTTCATTTCGTGAGAGCCTCGTCGAGGTTGAGAAAGAGCCGGGCCATCAGGGTCCACGCAGCCAGCTCGGCGGCCGGAACATCGGCCGGAACCGGACTCTGTCCCACGGCAATCTGCGCCCGCGCGGCCCCGGAGTCGGCGACGAAGCGCGAGCGGAAGGCGCGCAACGCCTCAAGCAAGGTGGCGCGCTCCGCGTCGCGCACGGGACGGGAGAGCGCGGCGCCCGCCATGAGGTCCAGGCGCGCCCCGTCCTCGGGCGCGGCGCGCCAAGCGCGCGCGGCGAGGTGCCGGGCCGCCTCGATGAAGTCGAGGGCGTTGAGCAGCGCCAGCGACTGGAGCGGCGTGTTGGTGCGCTCGCGGCGCACGGTGCAGGTGTCGCGGCTGGGAGCGTTGAAAGTCTGCAACAGCGGCGGCGGCGCGGTGCGCTTCCAGAAAACGTAGAGGCTCCGGCGAAACAGCGCCGCGCCCGAGTCCGCGCGATGCGTCTGCGTGTTGCTGCCGGGAAACGCGACCGCTTCCCACAAGCCCGGGGCCTGGTAGATTTTCACCGGAGGGCCTTCGCGCTCCTCCACGAGCAGCCCGGCCGCGGCGAGCGCCGCATCACGCACGCATTCCGCGTCGAGCCGCACCCGCGGGCCGCGCGCCAGGAGATGATTGGCCGGATCCCGCTCCGCGAGCGCCGGCGCCACGCGCGCCGATTGCCGGTAGGTGGCGGAGAGCACGAGCTGCCGGTAGAAGCGCTTCACGTCCCAGCCGCTCGCGACAAAATCGCCGGCGAGCCAATCGAGCAGTTCCGGGTGGGTGGGCCGCGCGCCGACGGTCCCGAAGTCGTCGGCGGTTTCCACGAGGCCGACGCCAACAATCTCCTGCCACATCCGATTCACCGCGACGCGCGCGGTCAGCGGATGCCCGGGCGCGACGAGCCAGCGCGCGAAGCCGAGCCGGTTGGGCGGCGCGTCCGGCGGCAGCGGTGGCAGGAAGCGGGGCACGGCGGGCGCCACGCGCTCTCTGTGCGCGCTGAACGCCCCGCGATCCAGCACATGCGCCGTCGGCCGCGTGGCGCGCTCGCGCGTGATCAACGCGCGGGGGCCGTCGGCCGCCAGCGTTTCCAATCGTGCGAGCATGATTTCCCTCTCGGCGAGCAGGGCGCGCGATTCCGCGTCGCGATGGCGCAACGCATGCCCGTGCACGACCTGCGCTTCATCCGCGCTCCACTGCACCGGCGGACGCGAGCTGAGAATCTCCGCCGCCAGATCGGCGCCGGCGTGGATTTGCGCGATCTCGTCGGCGCCCAGCGCGCGGCGGTAGAGCCGGATATCCTGAAACCGGCACTCGGCCTGCACTTGGCCGCCCGACCGGCGCCCGAGTTGGAACGGAACCGGCGTGCGAATGGTGCGGCCCTCGAGCGAATCGAGCACGGTTTCGACCGCGACCGGGCGACCGTTGACAAAAAGCCTCACCCCCGCCGCGCGGCCCGAACCATCGTAGGCCAGGGCGAGATGATACCAGCCATCGAGCCGGTTGAGCATCGGCGGCGTGCGCACCTCGATGCGGTGGGTCGCATCATGCGCAAGGTGGACCGCCAGCGAGCTGAGCGCGGAGATGCTCTGGCTGTTTTCGTTACCACCCTGCACCCAGTAAAGATCCCAGCCGCGGCCGGCCGCATCGTCGAACCGCGCGAGGAACGCGCCGGACTTCCCCCACGACGGGAGCTGCCGCGGCATGAACCAACCCACCGCCGAAAACGCCTCCGTCCCCTCAAAATCACCGGCCTCCGGCAACTCCACCGTCGACGCCACCGCGAGGCGCAAGGCAGGCCAGTGCAGCACGGTCTCGCCCCAAACCGGAGGGCTGCCGCCGATCGGCACGGTCGCTCGCAAGGCGCCCGGCGCGGTGTCGCGCAACAGAGTGCCCTCGCCTTGGTCCGCACGGAGGTGAGTCACGAGCGCGTCGCGCGCCGGTCGCGGAAAATCGAGCGCGGTGCTTTCCGCGAGTTTCCCGCGGATCCAGCCGGGCATGGCCTCGCGGCGCGCTTGCAGGCGGCGCTCGACCTCGGCGAGCCGGGCGAACTCGGCGTCGAACTCCGCGCGCCGCTCGCGCGGCGGCAGGCCGAGCGAGGGCGGCGGAGCGGCGATATTGCGGTCGATGGGACCGTCCTCGGTGTTGTTGAAGAACGCGGCTAGCTCGTAGAATTCGCGCTGCGTAAGGGGATCGAACTTGTGGTCGTGGCAGGCGGCGCAGGCGGCCGTGAGGCCGAGGAACGCGGCGCCGACGGTGGCGACGCGGTCGTTGACGATATTGGCCTGCAACTCCTCCGGCAGCGCCCCGCCCTCGCTCGACGTCACATGAGCGCGGTTGAAGCCGGTGGCGATGAGCTGATCGAGGTTGGCCGGCGGCAGGAGGTCGCCGGCCAACTGCTCGACGACGAAATCGTCGAAGCGACGGTTCGAGTTGAACGCCCGCACGACGTAGTCGCGGTAGGGCCACGCGGTGCGGACGTTGTCGTTGTGCAGCCCGTGGGTGTCGCCGCTGCGCGCGAGGTCGAGCCACCCCGAGGCGCGGCGCTCGCCGTAGCGCGGGCTGGCAAGATAACGATCGACCATCTTCTCGTAGGCGTCGGGCGATTGATCTGCGATGAACTCCGCCAGCTCCGCCGGCTCGGGCGGCAGCCCGGTCAGATCGAACGCCACGCGGCGCAGCAGCGCGCGGCGGTCGGCCGGCGGCGCGGGAGCCAGACCCTCGCGCTCGAGGCGGGAGTAGACGAAGCGATCGATCGCATTGACCGCGGTGGCATCAAAGCGTGTCACCGGCACCGGCGGGACCTCGGGCGGTTCAAACGCCCAGTGCCGCTCGTAACGCGCGCCCTCGGTGACCCAGCGGCGCAGGATTTCCCGCTGCGCCGGGGAAGGCCGGCGGTGGGCCTCGGGGGGCGGCATCACCTCGTCCTCGTGCGGCGACTCGATGCGCAGGAGCGCGACGCTCCGCTCCGGATGGTGGGGCACAATCGGCGCCCCTTCCTCGCGCAGCGCGTAAGCCGACTCGGCCAGATCCAAGCGCAGCCGCGCCTTGCGGCCCGCGGCGTCGGGACCGTGGCAGGCATAACAGAACTCCGAGAGAATCGGCTGCACCTCGCGGTCGAACGAGACCGGCGAAGCGGGGAGCGCCGGTGCGATCACGGCTAGGGCCAGCCAGGAGATCGATGTTTGCCTTGAAATCATGACCGCAGGCACCGCGTCAAAACCGGCCGCTGAACCCCAAGCTGATGCGGGTGCCGAACACCTCGCTCATGACGACCCGCGAGCGGTCGCCGCCGGTGAACCAATACGGCCACTTGTTGAAAACATTGCGCGCATCGAGATAGATGCGGTAGCGGCGCGCCACCGTGTATTGCAGGTTGAGATCCCACATCTCCACCGGGCTGTTGCGCTGGGCCACGAAGTTGCTGGCGTTGAAGGTGCGCAGGTAGCCGCCATTGTAGTTCCACGCGATGCGCACCTCCAGCGGGCCGAGGCGGGTGGAAACGCCGGCGTTGGCCGTCTTCGGCACAAACTGCGCGAGCTCCGTGATGCCGGCGCCATACTGGCCCCGGGTCCGGAGGCGGGTGTAGTTGGCAAAAATCGACGAAGCCCCGAACGGTTTCGGGAGCGCCGTGATTTGCTGGGAATAGTTCAATTCGTAGCCCGTGATCGTGGCGCTGCCGAAGTTGCGCGTCGTGACCCAGTTGAAGCCCTCGTAGAGTCCGCCAAATCCGTTGTCCGATCCCGCGTCGATGGGCCGGGTATCCGTCGCGAGGAAACGGTTGATGTCCTTGTGAAACCAGCCGGCCGACAGAACGCCGACGGGCTCGAAATACCACTCCGCGGAGAGGTCGTAGTTATGGGTGAATTGCGGACCGACGCCGGGATCGTTCGAGCGCACGACACCCGTGCCGAGCGTGTCGTTGTAGCTGACAGTGGTGTTCGGATAGAGATCGTCGAAGTCCGGGCGGGCGATCGCGGTCGAATACGACGCGCGCAGCAGCACGCCCTTGCGCGGCTCGAATTTCAGGTGGGCGCTGGGAAACGTGTTTCCGTAGCCACGCTCGCGTATGGCACGCGGGGTGCCGGGATTGCGCGCATCGGCCAGCGTGCCCGACGCGGTCACATCGGTCTCCTCCCAACGGACGCCACCGAGCAGGGTGAATTTCCCGAGCTGCGCGCGCCCCATCGTGTAGCCGGCAGTGACGGTCTCGGTGATGTCGTTGAAGGACGGTGCGGCTGAGACCGAGGTGCCTACCGGACGGAACCACGACGGATTCTGCCGGAACGTCGCCAAGAACGCCGCGTAATCGAAGCGGTCGCGACCGGCATAGTGGTTGTTGAACAACCCGTAGCCCGGCCCGGCGAAGCGGTATTGCGCGAGGTTGTCGTCGTTGCGGCCGGTCGCGGGGTTCAGGCCCGCGACGCCGTCGGCACCGATGAAATTCCAGTTCGGCTGGTAAACCCGGATCGTGTGATACTGCTCCCGGATACTGGCGCCGGCCTTGAACTGGAGCGCCGACGCCGATGTCCGCCACCTTTTCTTGTAATCGAGGCGCGCGTCGAACACCTCCTCCTCGCCGTAGCGGTCGTTGTTCACCGTGCGGTTGGCCGTCGAGATCCCGAGATCCGCGCCGGCATCGATGGATGGCCCGTAGAGTTGCCGCGCAACCGGGCGCTGGCGGTTGGCGGAGGTATCGATGAGAAAACCGAATCCGCCCGCGCGGCTTACGGTCATGTTCTCGAAGATCACTGCGTTCTCGGAGGGGCTGTAGGAAGTCTGCGCGTTGAGTTCGTGCTCGCTGCCGAATTTCCATTTGAGCCCCCCGTCGAATTTCCAATTGCGATAGTGCCGGATGATCCGGCCCTCGATGTTGGTGAAGTTGGCATGGAGTATCTCCGTGGCGGTGTCGGTAAAGCCCGGCGCGACGCCGGCGACGGCATTGGCGGCGGTGCGCGGCTGCGTGCCCGCCTCGATCTGGGCGCGGCTCACGCGGCCGTAGTCGGCCGGGTTGACGTTGCCACTGATGTTCCAGTCGGTGCGGCTCTGCTGGCTGGAGTAGTAGGCGTATTGCACACCGGCCCAGAGATCGAGGCCGGGCTGGGGCCGGACGTTGAACTTGAGCGAGCCGCCCGCGCGGGTGCGATCGTAGTCGTCGTTGAGCGTGCGGAACTGCGTGTTACGCCCGTCGGCCTGGTTGCGCGTCATCATCACCCGGTCGCGAAAATTGTTCACCTCGGTGAAACTCCCGGAGAACCCGAGGCCGAACCGGTCGCTGCCGCCGAGTTTCGTGAGCAGCGTGAACGTTCCTGTGGGCGTCCAGTCGGGCTGGCGGTGCCGGTAGGTGTTGTAGTTCGTGCCGACGCGAAACGTGAACGAACGCGCCTTGAGATCGAGGGCTGACTTGGTGATGAGGTTGGCGGTGCCGCCGATCGAGTCGGCGGAGATGTCCGGCGTCGGCGCCTTGATCAGCTCCACTTCCTTGACGAAGTCCGCGGGGATTTGATCGAGCGTGACCGCACGCGCCCGGCCATTGGTGACATCGGTGTCGGCGTAGGCGGAGGAGGACCGCACGCCATCGACGTTGACGGAATTCCACGACGGCGGCGTGCCACGCACGGCGAGGCCGGCGACGTCGTCGTTGGCGAGGATGCCGGCAGCGCCGGGCAGGCGCTGGAGAAACGTGCCGATGTTGCCGTCGGCCACGTTGCCCATCGCCTCCATCGAGACCACGTTCATGACGTTGTCGGCGATGCGCTGCCGCGTGATCGCGGCGGCGTTGCCCTCGCGCTCGCCCTGCACGGTGACGGCGGCGAGCTGATAGATGTCCGAGGTCATCTCGACGAGGACCCGCACCACGGCGCCGGACGCGACGTCGACCGCCAGGCCCTGGCGATTCAGGCCGGTGTAGAAGACCTCGATTCGCTGCCGGCCGGGAGGGACGGCGCCCAGACGAAACGCACCGTCCCGATCGGTTGCGACGCGCCGGGCATCGGACACGAGCACGACCTCGGCGCCCTCAAGGAAAACACCCGTCGCGCGATTGACGACGCGACCGGCGATCTCGCCGTCCGCTACGGCGGCAGGCAACCGCTCCGGAGCTGCAAACAAGATCCAGGCGGTGCCGACGGTTGATACGAGGCGGCGAAACCTGCCGCCCAAGCCCGAAGATGCGAACGGAGTTTTCATTGGGCAGGACGAGAATCTGCAAAAACCGCGGGAGCCTACGGCTGACGCCGTTCGATGAGCTTGCCGGCGGGGTCCACGCGCAGGCGCGCCCACTTGAGCGCGGGCTGCAATTCCGCATCGACGTCCTGCCACCACGATTTCCACGCCGTGTCGAGCCGGTGCGATTCACCGACGCGTGCGTCGGCAAGGTTACTTTTCTCCTCCGGATCGTCGGAGAGGTTGAACAGGTAGGTCTGCACTTTCTTGCCGCGCTCGTCCGTGTTCCACTGCTTGTCGAACGACACCAGTTTCCAGGGACCGTCGATGACGGCACGCCATTCACGAAAACTGAAAAACAAGGCGCGCTTCGGCAGCGGCAGGTCCCGCTGGAGCAACGCGGAGAGATCGATGCCGTCGAGCGCGCGGCCCCGGCCGGTCGGCGCAGGCTGGCCGGAAAGCGCGAGCATCGTCGGGAGCAAATCCATCGTCGCGGCCCGCTGCGCGGTCGTGCGGCCCGCCGCGATGCGACCGGGCCACCACGCGATGCCGGGCACGCGGATGCCGCCCTCGAACATCTCGCCTTTCGAGCCGCGCAGCGGCGCGTTGCTCCCGGGCTTGTCGGCGCCGTTGTCGGAAGTGAAGAAGATCATCGTGTCGCGATCGATTCCCTCCGCGCGTAACTGCGCGACGATCCGGCCGACGCCGTCGTCGGCCGCAGTGAGCAGCTCCTGGTATTTTCCGATCGGCCCGTAGAATTGGTCGTAGCGCACGATCTCGGAATCGCCGGGTCCCATGTGCGGGATGTGGACCGCGGGATAGGGCACATAGAGGCAGAAGGGCCGGTTCTTGCTGCCGCGGATAAAGTGGAGCGCGTGCTCCGTGATCAGATGGGTGGCATAGCCGCGCTCGGGCACGCGTTTCTCGTTGTGCCACCAATCGTGATGGCCGCCGGCATCGATGTGCGTGAAGTAGTTGATGCCGCCGCTAAGCTGGCCGCGAAAGTCGTCGAAGCCGTGGCGCTTGGGATTCGCCTCGAGGGCGTAGCCGACGTGCCACTTGCCGTAGACGGCCGTCGCGTAGCCGGCCTCCTTGAGCGGCTGCGCAAACGTCACCGCCTGCGGGCTCATGCCGGCGGTGTGGGTGACGCCGGTAAACACCGTGTTGACGCCGCTGCGCTCGGGATAGCGACCGGTGAGCAGGGCGGCGCGCGTCGGCGAGCACTTGCAACTGTTCGCGTAGAAATCGGTGAAGCGCAGTCCCTCCGTCGCGAGCCGATCGATGTTGGGTGACTTGAGCGTCGTGCTCCCGTAGCAGCCGAGGTCGCCGTAACCGAGATCGTCCAGCATGATCACGATGAAGTTCGGCGGACGCGACCCGGCGGCGGCAGCCGACGCGACGCAGACGGCAGCGACGGCCAGGGATCGCGCAGAAGACAGAAGTGAAGCGATTTTCATGGGGAAAAAACAACTCATGCACGCTACCGTTCCGTGGCGGCCGCACCGGACATATCGCCGCGGTCTCCGACGGCGCGCATCTGCGTTTCGAGGCGCGCGAGCAGATCGCGGTGAACGGCTGCGGTGGGTTCGTCGCGGGCCGGCAGAAGATTGGTCAGCTCGTTGGGATCGTTGCCCAGATGGTAGAGTTCGTCGCGGCCCGATTTGAAATCCCGCACGAGCTTCCACTGCGGCGTGCGCAGCCCGCGCAGGTGCACGTATTGGAAGAAAAGCGTGCCGTCGCCCCCCAGCGGCCGTCCCTCGATGGCCGGCAGCAGGCTGCGGCCACGCAAATCCGGGACGGAACCGGTCCCCTTCCCCGCCGCCTCCAGCAAGGTTGGGAACCAGTCGAGATGGGAAACGGGCTCGCTCACGACAGTGCCGGGGCGGATGCGCGCCGGCCAGCGCGCGAGCATGGGGACGCGGATCGACTCCTCGAAGAGATTGAAGCGGGTAGCGCCGTGGACGCGTGCAGGGTCTTTGCGGTCTTTCGTCAGCCACCAGCCACTGCCTTTGTGCCAGAGGCCGTGCTGGCCCAGCAGATAGCCGTTATCCGACGTGAAGACGACCAGCGTGTCGCGGGCAAGACCGAGTTCGTCGAGCGCGTCGAGCAAACGGCCCACGTTGCGGTCCACGCCGTGAACGCTCGCGAGATACTCGCGCATGATCCGCTCGTAGCGCGGCGTGTCGAGTTGCTCGGCCGCAGGCGACGGAGCGCGGATCGGCCGGTCGCGCGACGAGGCGAGATCCTCTTCCTTCATCGGCAGCCAGGTGCGGTCTTCGTAGGGGACGGTGAAGCCTGGCGGCACGCCTTGGTTGGCGTGCGGTGCCCAGTAGTGGAGTGAAAGGGCAAAAGGCCGGTCGCGAAAGCGGCGGAGGTAACCGATGGCCAAATCGGTGAGCACATCGGTCGTGAACTCGCCCGCGAAGGTCTTCCACGTCCCTTCCACCTCGACGCTTGGGCTCTGCGAAGTCTTCCCTCCGATCGGATAACCGGAGAAGAAATCGTAGCCGCGCGCGGTCGGAAGATACTCGGGCCGGGCATGGCCGAGGTGCCACTTTCCGACCAACGCCGTCGCAAAGCCGGAGTCGCGCAAGGTCGCCGGCCACGTCGCCAAGGCAGGAGACATTCCATTGCGCCCGTTGTCGGCGATGAAGTCCACCACGCCGGTCTCGGAGGGAAACCTCCCGGTGATGAGCGAGGCGCGCGCCGCGCTGCAGATCGCACTCGCACAAAATGCCTGCCGGAAAACGACGCCATCCCGGGCGAGCCGATCAAGCCGGGGAGTCAGCGCCTGCCCCGTGCCGGAGGTCCCCAACGCCCACGGCCCCTGATCGTCGGTGACGATGAAGAGCACGTTCGGTGCGCGAGCGGCCGCCGCGCTCCCCAAGGAGGCGAGCAGGAGGACGACCACTGCAACACTGTTTCGATCTCTCATGAGACGCGACTCGGGGTGGATCCGGAGGGTGAAACGGGTGAGCTACTTTTGCGGGACGCGATAGATGAAGCCGTCCTCGGCACCGATGAGGAGTTCGCGCATGGTGGCGAAGTAGGTCGGCTTCGTCGCGTGGCCGGCGAGGACGTGCGTGCTCACCGGCCCCTCGTCTTTGAAGGTCCAGCGGCCTTGCGCGTCGCGACCGGTGGCGCGGAAGAAATTTACGTTCGGGACGCTGTTGAGCAGGAGGTCCGGCTTTCCGTCGCCATCCCAATCCGCGATGCAAAACGTGCGGCGCCCGCCGCGGCCGTAGACGCCGTCGTTGAGACGGAGCAGGCCGGACTCTTTGTTTTGCGGCTGGCCGTTGCTCGTGAAAACACTGGCGCCTTCGCTCCAGAAAACCCGCCGGGGCGGGAGCAGCGCCAGTTTGCCGTCGGCGGCGCGTTTCCGCTCGTAGAATGCGAGGTAGCCCTCGGCGTCGGACATCACGAGGTCCATCAGGCCGTCACCGTTCCAGTCGATCATCTGCGGCGTGGTGCGCCACTGGGAAACGAGTTCGTTGGCTGTGGGTTTCCACCAATTCCACGCCGGCGCCGGATTCGGCGCACCCGGTGGGAGCGCGAGCGCGACGGGCTGCGCGGCGGCAAGGCGCGGTGCCGTGCGCGTGCCGATATTTTTATACCAAACGACTTTGCCCCAGATGCCGTTGGTCATGATGTCGGGCAGACTGTCACCGTCCCAATCGGCCACACTGAGAATGGAGTAGCCCCACTTCGGCTCGGCCGGGCCTTGGATCGAGCCATTGGGGCCGGCCATCTCGCGGATGAGTTTGCCCGCGGCACTGAGGTAGCGCGGCGCGGCCCAGCGCACGGGGGTGCCGCCGAGATTTTCGATGAATCCGATGTAACCGGCGGTGTTGCCCGAGATAAGATCTTCATCGCCGTCGCCGTCCCAATCGACGGCGTAAGGCGTGGCGAGGGCGCCGAATTTTACGTCGGCGGCAAATTGCCGAAAATAACGCGGCGCCAGAAACTGCGGCATTCCCGCGACGGTTTTTCCGGTGTGCTCGATGAAGGCCACGCGGCCATCCTCATCGCCGACGACTAAATCGAGATCGCCGTCCCCGTCGAAATCCACCGCTGTGGGCGTGATCATGCAAAGGTCCATCTTGAGCGGAAGCCCCGCGTGCAGCAGCGCTCGGCCGGCGGCGTAGACGGGTTTCGTGCGCGTGCCGGTGTTTTCGAAAAACGTGAAGCCGTCGAGGAACTCGCCGGTGATCAGATCAAGGTCGCCGTCACCGTCGAAGTCGCCCCAGCACGGCGAAGGCATGCCGAAGGGATCGACGTCTTTGCCGCCGGCCTGCAGGCGAAACGGCGCGGCGTAGACCGGCTTCTCCGTGGTGCCGGTGTTGCGGATGACATAGACATAGCCGCGCAATTTACCTCGGGTCCACTCGCCCTTGGCGTTGAACGCACCCTCGCCGCCGTTGAGCGCGCCGAAGTCGCCCCAAAAATCGATGCCGACCGAGACGTCGAGCGCACCGTCGCCATCAAAGTCCACGAGCTGCCACTGGTTTTGACGGATGTTGCCGGGCTCGGTGAGAATCTTCTCCGGCACGCCGAGCTGCTGGGGTTTCGTGAACTGCGAATTCACAAAATCAGGGTAGGTGTTGCCGCGATAGTCGTAGGCGGCGTCGGTCTTGACGCTGGCGGTCGCGGTGACGACGGGTTTGCCCGTGACGTAGGAGATGCCGACCGAAGGCGCGGATTTGCCGATGAAGACGGCGGGCTTGAAGATCGGGAGCTTGAGCTGTGCATCGACCTGCCCGCTGTTCTCGAAAAACCACGTGCCGTTGTAAGGTTTGTCCGTGCACACGACGACGAGGTCCATCAGCCCATCCTTGTTATAGTCGATCGGCAGCGGCCAGGCCCACAGGCCGACGCCGAGGTCGGCGAGCGTGCCGGGGTTGTTGTGGGCGAGGCGCGGCATCGTGCCTTCGGCGGGAGCGGCGGCGCGGTGCAGCAGGTCTGTGACCCGCCCTTTTTCGGCGGCGAACGCGGCCAACGGGGAGAACAACAGCAACGCAGCGAGGTGAAGGCGAAGGGAATTCATGGAGTGAAAACGAGACGAGAGTTGCAAGGGCGGGTCACAGATCCGCCCTACTTTTCAGAACCGGCCCGTCATCCCGAGGTTCACCGTCGTGCCGGTGATCACTGTGCGCTGAATCTGATCGGGACTGCCGCGGTAGTTGGAGATCGGTTCGTTGAACAGGTTGGTGACATCGAGCGTGAAGCCGACGCGCGGCGTGAGCTGATAGCCGAGGCCGACGTTGGTGATCGTGCGTTTGAACTGGTAGAGGTTGCGGCCGAGCGTGGCGGCGGTGAAGGCGGTGTTGTAGTCGCCGGTGTAGTTGACGAGCACGCGGGCGTTGAACGCTCGGTAGCGCCACGACAAGTTCACGTTGCCGGTCTTCGGGATGAAGCCCGGGACCTGGCCCGTGACGAGCGACGCCGTGCCGGTGAAGCGGCCATGCGTATCGAGATGCGTGTAGTTGGCCCCGAAACTCAGGCCCTTCAACAGGCCGGGGAGAAACGTGAACTGCTGCTGGTAGCTCAGCTCCCAGCCCTGCACGTAAGCGGTGCCGGCGTTGAGCGTCGTGAGCGTGGTGAAGTTCGCATACTCTCCGTTGTAGCCGTTGCCGGTGCCGGACGGGATGACGCCCGTCGTCTGGCCGGTCAGGAGATAGTCTCTAATTTCCTTGTGGAACCAGCCGACGGAGAGATTGCCGACGGGCTCGAAATAGTAGTCGAGCGTCGCGTCCCAGTTTTTCGCGGTCTGCGGCTTCAGGCTGGGGTTGTTGATCGTGAGGGTCTGCGCCACCTCGTTGACCGTCTCGTTGGGGACGAAGTTGTTCATCGGCGCGCGACCGAAGCTCGTGGACCAGCTCAGCCGCGCCTTGAGATTCGGCGTGAGGTCCTGCGTGAGGTGCGCGCTGGGAAACGATTTCGTGTAGTCGCCCTGAAGGGTGCGACGATTGCCGGCGTAGTCGCGCGTGGCCGCGCCGACGGGATCGGACTGTTGCAGCGCGGCAGGGCTCGGCACGCGCGCGCGGACCCAGCCCCAACTGTCGGTTTCGGTTTTCTCCATCCGCACCCCGGTGAGAAATCCCGTCCAGCCGAGCTTGGCCTGCGCCATCACGTAGCCGGCGGTGACGGTCTCGGTCACGGCGTTGGTGCCGGTGAAACCCGTCTGCGATTTGAAATAGAGATCCTCGTTCCAGAGCGACGGGGTGACGGGCACCTCGCCCTTGATCAGCGAGGCGGATTCAAATTGCGGAGTCTGGCGGCCCGTCTTCTGTGCGTCCCAAGTGCGAATCGAAGCGTCCGCCGGCAACGCCGTCGTGCCGGTGTAGCTCCAGCGGCGCTGGCGGCTCAGGACCTTGGCGAACTGCTCGCGCCACTCGCCGCCCGTCTTCAGGAAAACCGTGGCCTCGATCGGAAGCTGGTAGCGCACATTGCCGCGCACGGTCTTGATCTCGACGTCGCGGTCGTCGTTACGTGTGGTGAGGAAACCGTTGGGCCGGTAGTTGGCTGGATTGGTGAAATCGAGCCCGCCGTTCGGCAGGAAGCGCGGATAAAGATCCGACTGCGTGCGGTCGAGGATCCAGCCGGTGCCGGTGATGCGGTTGGTGAGCGTGCCGCCGTTGCCGACGCCGAGGTTGTTGTGCGTCGTGCTGTAGGCCGCGTTGGCATCGAGCTCGAGGCGGTTGGCAGTGTGCTCGACGCCGAGATCGAACTGCCGCGTGCGGTTGAAAAAACTGAACATCGTCTCCGTCACGTCGATCACCGAGGTCGCCACGGGCCGCACCGTCGTGATGCGGTTCGTGTAGCCGGGCACCACGCCGGACGTGGTAGCGTTGGGCGCAGTCTGGTTGGTGAAGGCGCGCGTGACGTAGAGCCGGTTGTAGGGCTCGTTGGCGTCGTTGTAGATGGTGTTGAACGAGAGCTTGGTCGCGGCAGAAAGGCGGAAGTCGGCCTTGAGGTTCACGCTCGCCTGCTTGCGGCTGTTGAACGCGTCCTGCGTGCCGTAGTCCCAGAGATAGGCGGGTTGCGCCGTGGTGTTCTCGAAATCGCGCAGCGTGCGAAAATACCCCGCGACGTTTTCGCTGTAGAACGTGTTGACCGCCACGCCGAGGTTCCGCTCGCCACCAAACGTGTCGAACACTTCCTGGTAGCTCACGTTGACGAGCGGGTGCAGGCGGTGCGCCTCGCGCAGCGCGATCTGCTGCGTGAGTGGCGGTGCCCAGCGCGCGGAGGCGCTGTAGGTCACGCGGCGTTTTTCCCGCATGGAGAGCGGCGAACGCGTCTTGAAATTAATCGTGCCGCCGAGCGAATCGGCGCCCTTGTCCGGCGTGTGGCCCTTGATCACCTCGAGCTGCTCGAACATCGCCCCTGTGAGCGAATGCGTCTGGAACTGCCGGTTCATGCCGCCAACGTTCGAGAGCAGCCCGCCATCGACGGTGACGCGGTTCAGCGTCGGCCCCATACCGCGCACGGTGAGACCGGTGACGTTGCCCTCCTCGTCGAGGTTGCCCGCGATGCCCGGCAAACGAACCGCGAGTTCGCCGGCGGACATGTTGGGGAGATTGCCGAACGAATCCATCGCCACGATGTTCTTCACGTTGTCCGCATTGCGCTGCGCCGTGATCGCGACGGCCGCGCCCTCGCGCTCGCCGGTGACGAGAAACGCGTCGAGCTTGTAGATGCCCGACGTGAGATCGAAATTCTGCTGCGCGCGCTGGCCGCCCGAGACGGTCACGCGCTGGCGCGCCGCATCGAGCCCCGTGTAGGAAACGACGACCTCGTGCGTGCCCGCGGGCACGCCGGCGAGCACGTAGCGGCCGGTGTTGTCGGCCAAGGTCGACAGACCCAAAGCCGGAATCTCGACCTTGGCGCCCGTGAGAAGATTTCCGGTAGCGGTGTTGCTCACCGTGCCGGAGAGCGTGGCGCCGTCGGCCGCGCGGACTGCGGCACAGAAGGCGAAGGCAAGGATTAACGTCACCAGCTGACGGAGGGACACGGCAAGGCGTAGGGTCGACAGGTTCATGGGGTTTAGGTGTTCTGAGAAACTGCAAGGTTCCAAAATTACTAAATCGATTTAGTTTCAAGCGCGAAATTCTGTCGCTCCGAAAATTCTGCCGCCTGCCCGAAATCGGCCCGCCCACCGCTCAGGCCGAGGCGCGCATCGCCACCGATGGCGGCACAAACGTCTCCCGCGGTTTCACGCGGCGGCGGTTCATCAAATCAAACAGCTGCGTCACGATTTGCTCGACGATGGTCTCGTTGGACGGCCCCACGCAGGTCAGCGGCGGATCGAAGAAATCCGCATGCTCGTGGTCTCCGACCCCGACGACCGCGATGTCTTTGGGGATCGTGCGGCCCGCATCCTTGATCGCCTGATACGCGCCGAGCGCGAGACCGTCAGTCACCGCGTAGAGTCCGTCGCAACCGCGGCCCGCGCCGAGATGCGCCCGCAACGCATCGGCCCCGTGCGTCGGCGTAAAACCCTCCGCCACCACCCGCGCCGGTTCCGTGCCGGTCTGGGCCCGCACCGTCGTGCAAAACGCCTCCGCGCGCTCGGCGGTGCTTTGCGTGAGCAGCGCCGGCGTCAACACCACGGGCCGACGGCAACCGCGCCCGAGGAGAATTTCCGCCGCGCGGCGTCCGCTCTCGCCCGGCGTATCGAGTACGCAGCAATAGTTCGGCAAGCGTCGCCCGAGCACGACGACCGCATAGGGCAGCGTCGTTGTCGCGAGAAACGCGTCGTCCTCCGGCAGCGTGTTCGTAATCACCACGCCATTGAAGCGACTCGCGTTGAGCAGCCCCGCCATCTCACGCAGCCGGCCCGCATGAAACATCGCGATCGACACGGAAAAATTGCGGCCCGGTCCCGTGCGCGCATCCGCCATCCGCTGGACCTGCCGCAGCACCCGGCTCACAAGAAACAGCGGCGCCTCGAACGAAGTCAGAATCCCGAGTTCAATGTGATGCACCTCCGGATCGTGCGCCCGCAGGCGGCGCGCGGCCACGTTCGGCACGTAGCCGAGGTCGCGCACCGCCTTGCGAATCTTTTCGACCGTCGCCGGGGCAAGCCGGCGCTCCTCGTGGCGATCTGCGAGCACGGTCGAAACGGCTGACGCCGAGACGCCAACGTGCTCCGCGATCATGTGCACCGTCACCGGACGTTGGTCGCTTCGGGCCATCACGGCCATCTCGCACGAAGCGCGTACGGGCCGCAAGTGGACACTTCGAAAAACACCGGTGCTGTCGCGTTCGCTGCGAGGGCTCGGAGGGAGGCGCGAGCGCACCGAGATTCGGGCATCCGGCTGTGTTACATTTGCGAGACGACCGTGATTAAGTTGGTTTAGCCCGGGATCGAGCCTACGGTTTTAAGGTTCAACTCGCATGGCCTCGCGCACGCCCAAGACCACTCCCGCTCTTTCCGCTCCCATTTATTTTAACCGCGAGTTGAGCTGGCTCGCGTTTAACCGCCGGGTCCTCGAGCAGGCCCAAACCGACCGTCACCCTTTGATCGAGCGCGTCCGCTACCTCGCCATCACCGGAAGCAACCTCGACGAGTTTTTTCAAATCCGCGTCGCCGGTTTGATGCAGCAACGGGATTCAGGCGTGACCGAACCCGGCCCGGACGGGCTCAATCCAAGCCAACAACTCCAGCGCATCCGCGCGACCGTCGATGCTTTTATCGAGGACCAATACCGCTGCTGGCGAGACCAACTGGCACCGGCGCTCGCAATCGAAGGGATCCACTTTAAAAGCGCCCAAGATCTTTCGCCCCGCGAGCTGGCCTGGGTGCGGGCCTATTTTCGCGAGCAGGTTTATCCCGTGCTGACACCGCTGGCGCTCGATCAGTCGCATCCGTTTCCCCAACTCGGCAACAAGGAGTTGAACATCGTGGTGACGCTAGACAATCCGGCGACCGCGAAGCTTGAACACTTGGTCGCGATTTTGCCTGTGCCCCGCATCTTACCACGCCTCGTGAGCATCGCTCTTGGTGGCCGCGGTCCTCAGCGCATCATCTTCCTCAGCGAAATCATCAAACTCTGCGCCGGAGAACTGTTCCCCGGTTACCGCTTGACCGCCGCGCACGCGTTTCGGGTCACCCGCAACAGCGAACTCTACATCGACGAGGAAGAAGCCGCGAATCTCCTCGTGAAAATCGAGGCGGAACTGCGAAACCTCCGCCGCGGTGCCGCGGTTCGTCTCGAAATCGAGGATGGAGTTAACGCGGCCCTCTTTGCGACGCTCTGCCACGAACTCGCGCTGCCGCCTGATAATGTCTTCCGGCTCAAGGGTCCCATCAACCTGATGCGACTCCAAAGCATCGGCGACCTCGATCGACCCGACCTCAAGTTCCCCTCGTTTACCCCCGTCAACGCCTCTCCTTTGCGTAATCCCTCGGGGATCTTCGAGGCGCTCCGCGCGCAGGACGTCCTCCTGCACCATCCCTACGATTCGTTTCAACCCGTGGTCGATTTCGTCGAGCAGGCCGCACGTGATCCGCAGGTGTTTGCGATCAAACAGACGTTCTATCGCACGAGTGGCGATTCGCCCTTGGTGCGTGCGCTGATCGAGGCCTCGCAAAACGGCAAGCAGGTGACTGCGCTCGTCGAACTGAAAGCGCGCTTCGACGAGGCGAACAATATCCAGTGGGCCAAACAGCTCGAGGAGGCCGGGGTCCACGTCGTTTACGGCCTCGTGGGGCACAAGACCCACTGCAAGATGTGCCTTGTCGTCCGCCGCGAGGGCCGACGCATGCGCCACTACGCCCAGCTGGGCACGGGCAACTACAACCCCCGCACCGCTCGCTATTACACCGACCTGAGCCACTTCACCGCTCGGGCCGACATCACCCGCGACGTCGCCCAACTCTTTAACACGCTAACCGGATTTGGCCGATCGCCAAAGTTCCGCCATCTCCTCGTCGCGCCCTACAGTCTGCACCGCCGGATCAACGCCCTGATCGCAACCGAAACCCGCAACGCTGCAGCCGGCCACCCCGCGCGCATCATCGCCAAGATGAATTCCTTGGTGGACAAGACCACCATCGACGCACTTTACGGCGCTTCACAGGCCGGAGTGAAGATCGACCTGATCGTCCGCGGCACGTGCAGTCTCGTGCCGGGCGTGCCCGGCCTCTCTGAAAACATTCGCGTGCGCAGCCTCGTCGGGCGGTTTCTCGAGCACGCGCGGGCCGCTTACTTCGAAAACGCCCGAGGCGAACCGGTGATTCTCGCCGGCAGCGCCGATTGGATGCCGCGCAATTTCTTGCGCCGCGTCGAGGTGGTGTTTCCGATTCGTGATCCGGCCCTAAGGCGCTGGGTCACCGAAGAATTTTTTACGGATGAGCTCCGCGACACCAGCAACACCCGGCTCTTGCATCCAAACGGAACCCACTTACCGGTCCCTCGGCGGGGCAGTGAACGCACATTTTCCGTTCATGCGCACCTGATGGCCGCAGCCACCCGCCGCTCGCGGAACGTCGGATCAACCTAGCGGATTTCAACTCCCGCCAAGGTCCTCGCGGCCATTCTCGGGCCCCTCATTTTTCCCGCGACATTGCGCCCTATCAGCGCCCACCGGTATCAATAGCCGCAGCCCGTAACGCCGACTGGACTCACGGTGCACCAGCTGGTCCGTAGACAAAGCGAAGGGAAGTGGGCGGGACGCAGGTTTCCCGTCGCGGTGAGAGGGTGGCGGTCTGCTGCTCACTGCCGCAGCCGGCGCAAACGCGTCGCCGCGCCAATCCCGTTTCCCTCCGTCTTCGATAACCCCCGTTTCTAACAGCTTCAATCCCGCTACTTCACTGTGTAGCTTCAGCAATCCCCTTTAGGGTATCCCAGCCGGTCGCTTACGCAGGATTGGCGAACCGCGGGCGGCGGCTAACGCTCAAAAAAGAAGCCCGGACCTTTTTTTGAAGATCCGGGCTATAAACTTGGCAACGACCTACTCTCGCGGGACCTAACGTCCAACTACCATCGGCGGCTGAGGGCTTAACGGCCGTGTTCGGGATGGGAACGAGTGGAACCCCTCGCCTGTGGTCACCAAGAAAATTAACTCCTTATGAAGGAAGTGTAAAAAATTCAAATGATCAAAACAGAATTAGAAGGTAAAATAAACGCCTAGAAATAAAATGAAGGTCTGCATAAACCGGCAAGGTCATTAGTACCAGTAAGCTGAATGGGTTACCCCAATTACACCTCTGGCCTATCAACCGGGTGGTCTACCCGGACCTTGCACCCCTTGCGGGGATTGTGATCTTATCTTGGGATGGGCTTGGCGCTTAGATGCTTTCAGCGCTTATCCCTTC
>SXGR01190596.1_pt1 | contig 35247 bp, 38 predicted proteins | sample 3174711 | NCBI WGS metagenome assembly SXGR01 (sample SAMN11356860, study PRJNA531348) | freshwater metagenome | isolation source: freshwater sample F1-60 | place: China: Fuxian Lake, Yuxi | collected 2017-12-25 | reverse complement strand
CGAGACCGAATCGAACACCGCGTCGACGGCCACGTTCGAGAGCAGCTTCTGCTCTTCGAGCGGGATGCCGAGCTTGTCAAAGGTCGCGCGGATCTCCGGATCAACCTCGTCCAGGCTGTTCAGCTTCTTCTTTTCCGACGGCGCGGCGTAATAGCTCACGCCCTGGTAGTCGATCGGCTCGTACTTGACGTTCTGCCAGTGCGGCTCTGCCATCTTCAGCCACGTGCGGAACGCCTTGAGGCGCCAGTCGAGCAGCCACTGGGGCTCGCCCTTCTTCGACGAGATCAGTCTGACGACATCCTCATTGAGCCCGACCGGGATGATGTCCTGCTCGGTGTCGGTGACGAACCCGTACTTGTATTCGGTATTCGCCAGTTCTTCGATTTGCTTGGTTGCTGTGCTCATGGTCTCTTCTGCTACCGGCTTGGGGCTTGGGGCTTGCCTCAGGCCGAAAACGATGTTCCGCAGCCGCAGGTGCTCGTCGCATGCGGGTTCTTCAAGGTAAAAGTCGTCGCCATCATGTTGTGCTCGTCAAAATCGAGCACCGTGCCGTCGAGCAGCTTCAGGCTGCGCGGATCGACGAACACCCTTGCACCGGCCGCGCCGACAAAGACCGCGTCACTCTCCCGGGCTTCGCCGTCCCAGGTGAAGGCGTAGCTGAAACCCGAACAGCCGCCGGCCTTGATGGCAATCCGTAGTCCGCCGGCGGGCTGCGCATTCTTAGCCACCTGCCGATTAATGACGCGCGAAGCGCTCTGGGTGATTTCGATCATTTCGCGTTTCCTGGTCCCTTATACCGGCGACAGGGCCCGGAGCCGGGTCACCACGTCCGCCACCTTAGCAGCCGCGTATTCGACTTCCGCCGCCGTCGTGGTGCGCCCGATTCCGAATCGCAGCGACGCCAACGCCCGGTCCTTCGACAACCCGAGCGCCACCAGCACATGAGACGGCTCGGCGGCCGTGCATGCGGCCCCGGACGACACCGCGATGTCGTCCAGGCCCACGAGCAACGCTGCCCCGTCAATCCCCTCGAAGCTCACGTTCAGGTTGCCAGGCAGCCGCGCGTTCAGCGCACCATTCACCGTCATTCCATCGGTCGTCGCCTCGAGCGCGTTCAGCAGGCGGTCGCGAAGCGCCAGCGTGCGCCCCGCTTCTTCCGTCAACTCGCCACGGGCGATTTCGGCCGCCTGGCCGAAGCCGACAATCCCCGGCACGTTCAACGTGCCAGACCGCAGACCCCGCTCGTGAGCGCCGCCATCGAGCTGCGCGGCCAGCGTGACGCCGCGCTTGTTTCGCCTGACATACAACGCGCCGACGCCCTTCGGGCCGTAGACCTTGTGCGCCGTCAACGACGCGAAGTCGACATCAAGGGCCTCGATGTCGAATGGCACCTTGCCGACCGCCTGCACCGCATCGGTGTGACACCACGCGCCCTGTGCGTGGGTCAGCGCCGCCGCGGCCTTGATCGGCGGCAACACGCCAATCTCGTTGTTCGCCGCCATCACGCTGACCAGCGCCGTGCGCGGCGTGATCGCCTGCTCCAGTGCGGCCAGGTCGATCCGGCCCAGGCGGTCAACCGGCAGCACGGTGAGGCGCCACCCGTCGCGCTCGAGCCGCTTCATCGGGTCGAGCACCGCCCTGTGTTCGGTGCCGACCGTCACCAGGTGGTCGCGCTCGCCTTGCCGGGCCTTCGCCGCGCCCTTGATCGCGAGGTTGTTCGCCTCGGTCGCGCCGCTCGTGAAAATCACATCCTTACTGCCGGCACCAATCAGTGCCGCGACCTGCCTGCGGGCCTGCTCGACCGCGTCGTTCGCCGCCCACCCGAACGCGTGCTGCCTGCTCGCCGCATTCCCGAACTTCTCGGTAAAGAACGGCAGCATTGCCTCGAGCACACGCGCATCACAGGGGGTCGTCGCGTGATGGTCGAGGTAAATCATTTCAGTCACTCATTCGCCCATCGGCGGAACGAACATCATTCGCGAGACGGTCGGTGGCGCCGCTACCGGGGCATCCGATTCCACGGACATCTCGGCCACGCTCACGGTGTTCAGCGCGTCGAGAATGCAGTTCTTGATCTTCCACAACGGGTCACGAATGCTGCACTTGGTGTACTGGTCGCAGGTGTGGTCGTCCGGCGAGCACGCCGTGACCGTGACCGGGCCATCGACGGCCTGGATCACGTCAGCGACCGAAATCGACGCCGCGCCGCGGCCCAACCGGTAACCGCCGCGTGTGCCCTGCACCGACACCAGCAGGCGCGCGCGCACCAGACGCTGCAGCACCTTGGCCAACAACTCCAGTGGGATGTCGTACGACTCGGAGATCTCACGGGCGCTGGACGAGCCACTGCCGTCGGGGCGAGTCGCCAGGTGCTTCATGGCGATCAAGGCGTAGTCAGATTTCTTAGAAAGTCTCAGCATATTGGCCGACGAACCATATCCGACCGTCGAGGTCTTATTTTAGTCCCGCCATCTCGGACATAGCAAGTCGGGTATGGTCCGGCTTTAGCCGGACTAATACTTGGGCTGGCTAGCGTCGACCTGGTCGATCCAGCCGAGGATGCCGCCGGTGAGGTTACGAACGTTTGTAAACCCTTTAGAACGAAGGAATTCCTGCGCTTTTGCGCTCCGCATCCCCGACTTGCACTGCGACACGATCCGGGCGTTCGGGTCGAGTTCAACATAGCGCCTGGGCAGGTCGCCTAGAGGGATCAGGAGCGACCCAGGGATCTTGTTGATCTGGTATTCCTGGGGCTCGCGGACGTCCAGGATCACCAGTTTCTGGCCGCGGTCGAGTTCGGCCTTGAGCTCAAGCGACGTGAGCGCGTCGGCGCCGGTCGTCGCCGGTTTGGCGGCTTCAACCTGGTGCGGCGCCACGCCACAAAACTGCTCGTAGTCGATCAGCGTGGTCACCGTCGGGTGCGTGCCGCACACCGGGCAGTCGGCATCCTTGCGCAGCTTCAACTCGCGGAAGCGCATCCGCAGCGCGTCGTAGATCATGAAGCGGCCGATCAGCGGCTCGCCAATTCCGAGAATCAGCTTGATGGTCTCGGTCGCCTGGATCACGCCGATGATGCCCGGCAGCACGCCAAACACGCCGCCTTCGGCGCAGCTTGGCACGAGCCCCGGCGGCGGCGGCTCGGGATAGAGGCAGCGGTAGCACGGACCGTCCTTCGTCGCGAACACCGAGGCCTGCCCCTCGAAACGGAAGATGCTGCCATACGCGTTCGGCTTGCCGCTGAGCACGCAGGCGTCGTTCACCAAATACCGCGTCGGAAAATTATCGGTGCCGTCCAGAATCACGTCGTACGGCGCGAACACCCGCATCGCATTCTCGGAACTGAGCGCCGCGTCGTAGGTCTCGATGTGCACGTTGGGGTTGAGCGCGTTCAGGCGGTCTCTGGCCGAGTCGAGCTTTGGCCGGCCGACATCAGGCGTGCCGTGCAGCAACTGCCGCTGCAGGTTGCTGAAGTCAACGACGTCGAAGTCGACGATGCCGATGGTGCCGACGCCGGCGGCGGCCAAATACATCGCCGCAGGCGAACCGAGGCCACCGGCGCCGATGCACAGCACCTTCGCGGCCTTCAGCTGGCGCTGACCCTCAACGCCAACCTCCGGCATGATCAGGTGGCGGCTGTAGCGCTTGATCTCATCGCCCGAGAGCTCAGGCAGTGCCTCGGTCAGGGCCGGGCTGCCACCGGCCACCGACGGGATGATGCTGACGGTGTCGCCGTCCTTCACCGGCGTCTCGTTCTTCTGCAAGTACCGGATGTCATCGTCATTGACGTAGACATTGACGAAGCTGCGCAGCTTGCCGTCGACGGCATACAAGTGCTGCTTCAGCGCGGGGTACTTGGTGGTCAGGTCCTGCAGCAAGTCCCCGACCGTCGCGCCGCTGACCTCCACGGTGTCGAGCTTGTCGGTGAACGGCCGCAGCGGCGTCGGAATCAGGATCTTGATCATTCGGTTGTCCCTACAGGTTCTTCATCGAAGGCCGAGCGGTCTTCCTTGAGCCGCCACGACGTGAGGAGTGTATCCTCGCCCGCCATGACGGCAACGATGACATACGAAAACGACGGCCACGCGTGATCGAGGTCATACTGCGACGGCCGAGCCGGGTGGTCAGGATGCGAGTGGTAGAAGCCGAGCAACTCAAGGCCGGTTTCGCCGGCGCGCTTCTCGGCGAGACGATAGTCGTCGGGCCTCACCAGGAAGCGGCGGCGCGGACCTTCTTCGGTGGTGTTGGCCAGCGCATACGCGTCGTGGACCACGCCAGCGCGCCCCAGCAGCGCGCCGCAGCATTCATGCGGAAAGGTCTCGCGGCCGTGCGCGCGAATGGCGGCGTCAACCGCTGGCGGCAGCTTGATGCCGGCCATCAGTTCGTCCCACCTACTGAGGCGCCTTCCGGGGGATTCTCCCAGTAGCGCTCCGACCAGTACTGCTCGCCGCCATCGCAGAACACCACGACAATCAAGGGGAGCGGGTCCCTTTTCACTGCAGCGACGCGGTCAGCCTGGTGTGCCAACGGTGGCATCGTTGGCACCCTATATCGACCCGTCATCCGAATAGACGACGCGAAAGCCGATGCTGTAGGCGTAGGTGTCGGGCGGCACCTTGTGGCGATACGCACAGCGCAACTGATCGACGTCGTGGGTGACCCACGAGCCGCCGCGCACGACCCGCAGCGAGCCGCTGCTCGGACCACGCGGATTGCGATTCTCGCCGTTGCGATAGGCATCAGCCCGATACCAATCGGCCACCCACTGCCAGACGTTGCCGGCCATGTCGTAGAGCTTCAGCTCGTTGGGTGGATAGCAGCCGACCGGCCGCGTGCCGCGATGCCGCTTGAGCGCCGGGTCGGGCAGAAAGTTGGCGCGCGACGCATCGACAGCGTCACCCCACGGGTAGCGCGTGCCGCTGCGCCCGCCGCGCGCGGCGCACTCCCATTCGGGATGAGACGGGCGTTCGTCCTCAGCGCCCTCATCGGAGCCCATGACAAACTCGCCTGACGAGATGCGAACAAAGCGCGGGATGGGGTCGTCGCGCATCCGTGACCAGAAAGTATAAACTGCCGGGCATGCGGCTCGAACAATTCGACATGGAACGAATGCAGTCCACTTTCGAGAACCTGGTGGAGTTCAACCTGGCGGAAAGCGGCGTGCGGCCGCTGACGCCCAGGGAGCTGATTGAGGACGCCGGCGGGCTGGACGGCCTGCTGGACCAGCCGCTCGCCTACTCCCAGTCCAATGGCACCATCGAGTTGCGGACGGCCATTGCCGCCCTGTATCCAGGCGCCGGGATCGACCACATTGAGGTCACCAACGGCGGGTCCGAAGCCAACTTCATCACCACCTTCCGGCTGATCGAGCCGGGCGACGAGGTGGTGATGCTGGTCCCCAACTACATGCAGACCTGGGGCCTGGCGCGAGCGTTTGGCGCCACCGTTCGTGACTGGGTCTTCGTGGAGGACCGCGCCGCGGGTCGCTGGCGGGTCGATCTGGCGGCGCTTGAGGCGCTGGTCAACGCCCGGACGCGGATGATTGTGATCTGCAACCCGAATAACCCGACCGGCGCGCGGCTGACCGCCAGCGACCTCGACAGCATTGCCCGCATCGCTGATCGCCACGGTGCGTGGATCCTGTCGGACGAGGTGTACCGCGGCGCCGAAATCGACGGACAGGAAACGGCCTCCATGTGGGGGCGGTCCGAGCGCGCGATCATCACGAGCGGACTGTCGAAGGCGTACGGGCTGCCGGGGCTGCGCCTCGGCTGGATCGTCGCGCCGCCGCCGTTGGTCGCCGCCTTCTGGTCGTATCACGACTACGTGACCATCGCCCCGGGCGCGCTGAGCGATCGCCTGGCGCGCGTGGCGCTCGGGCCGGCGCGCCGCGAGCGGTTGCTTGAGCGCACGCGCACGATCCTGCGGACCAACCTGCCGCTGATCGAAGACTGGCTGCGGGCGGCCGGCGGCTTCGAATGGATCGCCCCCGAAGCCGGTGCCATCGTCTACGTCCGGTACGGACACGCCATTAACTCCACCGCACTCGCGCATCGCGTCCGCGAGGAGCAGAGCGTGCTGATCGTGCCGGGCGATCACTTCGGGATGGACGGCTACCTTCGCCTCGGCTTTGGCGAACCCCCGGCGTACAACCGCACCGGCCTCGAGCGATTGCGCGAGGTGCTCGCGTCAGTGCCGGCCGGCGCCACCCCACCACGCGCGCCGTCGTTCGCATGAGCCAGCCTGAGCTGACGCTGGTCTTGATCGGATTCGGCAACGTCGCACGGCGCTTGCTGCGCTTGCTGGAGGAATCGGCCGATCGCCTCGACTTCACCTGGCAGGTGGTCGCCATCTCGACCAAGCACCACGGCTCGGTGATCGACATGGCCGGCATCGATGTCACGCGCGCCATCTCCACGGTCGAGAGCCGCCAGTCACTGGCTCGGCTCGACCCGACGCCGCACGAGCGCAGCGGCATCGACGTCATCCGCCAGGTCGCCGAGGCCGCGGCCGACGAGGCCGCCGAAGGACGGCTGGTGTGTCTCGAGACCACCGTGCTCGACATCGACCGCGGCGAGCCGGCCGTGTCGCACGTTCGCGCGGCGCTCGAAGGCCAGGCTCACGTTGTCACCGCCAACAAGGGGCCGGTGGCGTTCGCGTATCACGAGCTTGAGGCGCTCGCTGAATCGGTGGACCGCATTTTCTTTTTCGAGGGCGCGGTGATGGACGGCGTGCCGGTCTTCAACCTGGTGCGCGAGACCATGCCGGCGATTGCCATCGACGGCTTCCGCGGCGTGATCAACAGTACCTGCAACTTCATTCTGTCGGAGCTCGAGCGCGGCCAGGAATTCGACGTGGCCCTGGCCGAAATGCAGGCCCGCGGCATCGCCGAGGCCGACCCGACACTCGATCTCGACGGCTGGGACGCTGCGGCCAAGACCGCGGCGCTGGTCAACGTGTTGATGGGCAGCGCCATGACGCCGCACCACGTCGCGCGGACGGGGATCCGCGAGGTCACCGGCCTCGACGTGCGCGATGCGATTGCGCGCAATCGCCGCATCCGGCTGGTCGCCTCGGCGACGCGCCACGGCGGCAAGGTCCGCGCCGTGGTCGAACCCGAGGAGCTCGATCACCACGAGCCGCTGGCGAACCTGGTAGGTCTCGAGAACGCGCTCTACCTCCACACCGACCTGCTCGGCGAGGTCGGCATCGTCCAACGGACCGGCAGCCTCACGCAAACCGCCTATGCGCTGCTGAGCGATCTCGCGCGCATCTCTCAACGACTTCGTGACTTTTAGTGGAGCGACATGCCCGGACCTCTCGCAGGCTTTACCGTTCTGGATCTCACTCGGGTGCTGTCGGGCCCGTACTGCACCATGGTGCTCGGCGACCTCGGCGCGCGCATCATCAAGGTTGAGCAGCCCGGCAAGGGCGATGACACGCGGGCGTGGGGCCCGCCGTTTCTCGGCGACGAGAGCGCGTATTTCCTGAGCATCAATCGCAACAAGGAAAGCGTCACGCTCGACTACAAGCCGGCGGCCGGCCGCACGGTGCTCGCGGAGTTGATCGCCAAGGCTGACGTGCTGGTCGAGAACTTCCGGCCCGGCACGCTCGAGCGCGCGGGCTTTGGATGGGACGCCGTCCACCAGCAGTTCCCGCGACTCGTCTACGCCTCGATTGCCGGCTACGGCCAGACCGGTCCGCGCAAGAACGAAGCGGGTTACGACGCGGTGATGCAGGCCGAAGGCGGGCTGATGAGCGTCACCGGCGACACCGACCGGCCCGGCTATCGGCTGGGCGTGGCGATTACCGACATGGTCTCGGGGCTCTACTGCGCCCAAGGGATCACGGCGGCGCTGCTGGCGCGCGAGCGCTCGGGCGAGGGCCAGCGCGTCGACATCGGGATGCTCGATACTACCGCCGCCCTGCTCACCTATCAAGCGGCCAACTGGTTCGCCACCGGCCAAACGCCGCAACGCCAAGGCAACCGCCACGCGACCATTGCGCCCTATGAAACGTTCACGACGGCCGACGGTGAGATCGTGATTGCGGTCGGCAACGACGAGATCTGGAAACGCTTCTGCCCGGCCGCGGGCCTGCCCGAGCTGGCCGCCAATCCACGCTTTGCCACCAACCGGGACCGGATGGCGAACTACGACGAAATGCGGCCGCCGATCGATCGCATCTTCCGCACGGCGACGAACGCCGAGTGGATTACCCGCCTGAATGCCGCCGGTGTGGCCAATGGCGAGGTCCGCGACATTGGGCAAATGTTGAACGACCCGCAACTGGTCGCCCGCGAGATGGTGCAGACCATGATGCACCCGACCGTCGGCGCGACGCGGGTGATCGGCGCACCGATCAAGCTGTCGGCAACCCCCGCCACCCTGCGAACCCCGCCGCCGGTGCTGGGGCAGCACACCGACGCCGTGCTGGCCGAGCTGGGCTACTCGCCTGGCGACATTAGCCGGCTTCGTGAAACGCGGGTGATCTGACCTCGCTCCCGGATCCCGGATCCCGGATCCCCGATCCCCGATCCCCGAGTAAGATCGGCGCAATGGCTGATGTTGCTGTCGTACGGAAGCGGGTTAAGACTGCCATCGAGCAGGCGCGACGGGAGCAGGCGGAACGCCGCGGCCGGGTCACCGAGGCCACCAAGACCTACGACGGCTTCCTCAAAGACGCGGCCATCCCGGTGTTCAAGATGTTTGCGAACATCCTCAAATCTGAAGGCCTGCATTTCGAGGTGATGACACCCGCGGGCGGCGTACGCCTGCAGTCGGAACGGCAGCGCGATGATTGTATTGAGATGGAACTCGACACGACCGCGGATCCGCCGCAGCCGCTCGTCACCATCACCCGCGTGCGCGGTAGCCGTATCGTCCGGTCGGATCGCTCCATCAAGGGCAGTAACCCACTCGTGCAGCTGGCCGAAGAGGATGTGATCGAGATGCTGCTGGAAGAACTGCCGCCCTGGCTGCTCTAGCCACCCACGCGCGGCTGCCGCGCGCAGGGCCCGGCTCGGCTAGCCGTTCGACGACGCTGGTGTCGATGCCCTCGCGCTTGAGGCCGACCAGCGCAAAGAGGAATGAATCGGCTAGTGCGACAAAATAAAGTGCCGCGGGTGCCGCTGGTGCCAAAGGATTGGTGCCACCGTGCCAGGGTGCCGCAAGCTGCCCGGCAGTGCACACGTGGTGCGCGCCATCCCCTAGTTCATCGACCAGGACCAGAGGGACGTTAGCGGGACCGTTGTGCCAGGTGCAGGGTCATGAGGCCGAACAGCAGCGGCACCACGCGCACACCGGTGAAGCCGCGCCCGGTCAAGAGCGACGCGACACCGGCCGCGCCGGGATAGCGACGAATGGAGGCCGGAATGTAGCGGTAGGTATCGGGATCACGGTGTAGCAGCCAACCGAGGGTCGCGCCCACCACCGTGAGATACGACAGGTAGATCGATCGGAGCCACGCTGACTCGGGGCGATTGAAATCAAGCGACAGCAGCCGCCCGCCCGGCCGCAACACCCGGGCGATCTCGTCGATGGCGAGGTTGAGGTCCGGCACATTGCGCAGCCCATATCCCGTTGTCACAAGATCAAACGACGCGGACCGCAGCGGCAGGTCCGTCATATCACCGGTGATGAAGCCGACGGGAGCTTGCCCGCCGTAGCCTTGGCGAAGGTGGGCGAGTTGCAGCATGCGATGGGTGAGGTCGAGTCCCACCACCCGCGCACCCTTGCGGGCGGCAGCAAAGGCGAGGTCGCCGGTGCCGCACGCCAGGTCCAACGCGCGCTCGCCAGGCTGCACCTGCGCCATACTGATCAGCGTTCGTTTCCAGTGCGCATCCTGTCCGTAGGACAGCACGGCGGTAATCAGGTCGTAGCGATCGGCAATGGTGGCGAACAGCGCCCGCACGTAAGCGCGCTTGCGGTCGGGACTGTCGAACGCGGTTCGCAGCGTCATCTGGCCGGCGTCGCGCTAGAAGCCGAACCACGCGCGGGCCATGGCGGCCGTCAACATGGTGACGATGAACCCCAGCGCGAGCGGCATCAGCGCGCCGATCGTGGTCCACCGCACGCTGAGCGTTTCCTTGTAGATGGTGATGATGGTGGTGGCGCACGGGTTGTGCAACAGCGAGAACAGCATCAGGTTCACGGCCGTCACCAGCGTCCAGCCATGCTGGTCGACCAGCAGCGTGCGCAGGGCGTCCATCGATTCGATCTCGAGCATCCGGCCCTGGGTCATGTAGACCATGAGCATGGTCGGCACGACGATCTCGTTGGCGGGAATGGCGATGATGTAGGCCAGCAGGATCACCCCGTCGAGGCCCATGGCCCAGCCGAGCGGATCGAGAAACGTGGCGGTGCGGGTCGCAAGGCTGACGCCACCCGGCGAGATGTTGGCCAGCAGCCAGATCACCGCGCCGGCCGGTGCGGCGGTGACCATGGCGCGCCACAGCACGAACAGCGTGCGGTCGATCAGCGAGGTGTAGAGAATACGGGCCATCGCCGGCCGCCGGTAGGGCGGCAATTCGAGGGTGAAGGCCGAGGCTTCGCCCCGCAGCACCGTGCGTGACAGCACCCACGACACGACCAGCGTGAACAGCACGCCGACCAGCACAATCGCCACCACCGAGCCGGCGGCGACGAGCGACGCCACTGCCGGTGGGAACGACGCGGCCACGAACACCGTGGCCAGCATGATCAAGGTCGGGAAGCGGCCGTTGCAGGGCACAAAGTTGTTGGTCAGGATCGCGACCAGACGCTCGCGCGGCGAGTCGATCACGCGGGTGGCAATCACGCCGGCGGCATTGCAGCCGAAGCCCATCGCCATCGACAACGCCTGCTTGCCGTGTGCGCCCGCCCGCTTGAAGAGGTAGTCGAGGTTGAAGGCGACGCGCGGCAGGTAGCCGAGGTCCTCGAGCATGGTGAACAACGGGAAAAAGATCGCCATCGGCGGCAGCATCACGCTGATCACCCATGCCAGGCCGCGATAGACGCCGTGCCAGACAAAGCCGGTGATCCACCACGGCACGCCGAGCTGCGTGAACCAACCAGCCGCCAAATCCTCGAACCAGAAGAAGGCGCTCGCCAGCATCTGCGACGGCACATTCGCACCGACAATCGTGAGCCAGAAGATCACTGCCAGGATCACCAGCATCAGTGGCAACCCGAGCAGCCGCGACGTGACGATGCGATCGATGCGCTGATCGAGTTCGAGTGGCCCCGAGCCGGAGTCCTGCACCGCCCGGCGCGTGAGGCGTTCCACTTCGCCGTAGAGGGAGGTTACAACCTCCTCGCGGAAGCCGGCGTCGAGCGAGCGGCGCAGCGCCGCTGCTTCGCGCACGATGTCGCTGGGGGTCGCGGCGATCGGCGCGCTCACTGCGCCCCCTGCAGCGCGATCTTGCGGCTGAACCGCGCATCGGGCGCCTGCTGGCGTGCCACCAGTTCGGCCAGCCGGCCGCTCGCGAGTGCTTCTTCGACCGGCACGTCGCCATCAAGCAGGCGAATGGCAATCCACCGCGCGTTCGGTATGCCCGGCGCCGCCGCCTCGATCATCGGCACCAGCGTAGTGACGGCGTGCTCGAAGGCCGGCGTGCCCTTTGACCGCAGCGGCTGGGTCACCGTCTCGCCGGCGGCGACCGCGGCCACTGCCCCGACCAACGCCATCATGTTGTCGCCGGTGCGCGCCACGATCGGAATCACCGGGACGCCCAAGTCTCGAGACAGACTGCGGGTATCCACCGTGATGCCGCGCCGTTTCGCTTCGTCCATCAGGTTGACGGCCACGACCACGCGGTCGGTGATCTCGAGCACCTGGAGGACAAGATAGAGGTTGCGCTCAAGCGCGCTCGCATCGACCACCACCACGGTGCAGTCGGGACGTCCGAACAACAGGAAATTCCTCGCCACCTCCTCGTCATCGGAGGTCGACAACAACGAGTAGGTGCCGGGCAGGTCGACCAGCTTGTAGCGCAGGCCGGCGAACTGAAAAGCGCCCTCGGCGCGCGTCACGGTCTTGCCGGGCCAGTTGCCAGTATGCTGACGCAGGCCGGTCAGGGCATTGAACAGCGTCGACTTGCCGGTATTCGGATTGCCGGCCAGCGCGACGACGCGATCGAAGGCGCCGACGGTGGCGCCCAGTTGCGCCATCTCGGCGTGCACCGGGCAGGTTTCGCAATTGTGCTCGACGCTCATGTGCGGGCGTGGTCCTTCATCACGCCAGACGTTTGACCAGGACCCGGTCCGACTGTTCGCGCCGCAGCGCAATGGTCGTCCCGCGCAGCCGGTAGGCGCGCGGATCGCCGGCCAAGGTCGCGAGGTCGCTGCGAATGCGCGCCCCGGGCGTGAACCCCAGGTCGAGCAGTCGCCGGCGGGCAAAGCCGCGGAACGACGGGTCGAGGGCGACGACCTCGGCTGACTCGCCTGACCGCAACCGCGTCAGCGCGATGACGCTGTCGGGCCACGCCGCCGGCGCGGTCTCGGTCGTCACCGCGGCGACATGGACGTTGGCAGCCACCATCGGCGCGAGCCGGAATTCGTTCTCGCCATCGGTGAGGACCACGCGCGTTGGGGTCCGTTCGATCACCCGTACGACCTGGCCGAGACGAAGGCCGGCGGCCGACAGCTGCGCATACGCCAGCGGCGGCTCGTCTTCAAGGTGGACGATGCGCCCGGGTGTGGACGGCGGCCAGGCCCCGAGTGGTATCCCCGGCGACTCGGGAATGGACCCGTCGCCTGTCGGAATCGGATCGCCGTGGGGATCCAGTTCGGGGTGACCCATCGAGGCCGACAGCCGATCGAGCTGCTCTTTGGTGAGCCCGTGTTCGGCGCGCTCGGCCTGTTCGTGCACGCGACCGATCGGCACACCCAGTTCGTCCGCCAGGTACAGCTCCCACAGCCGGTGAGCACGCAGCACGTGCAGTGCGACCCGCTCGCCCTCGGGCGTGAGCTGGAACTGAGTGCCCTCTGATCGCACCAGGCCCTCGCGCTCGAGGCGCTCGGTGAGGCCCATCAACTGCCGATCGCTCATGCGAAGAACGCCCTGCAGCGAGGTGAACGACGCAACGTGGCCATCGGTGGCTTGTCGCAGCAGGTGTTTGAGAGCGTTCTCGGTGCGTTCGCGCGCCTGGGCGACGCGATACTGCCTGAACTGGGCCAGCACGCCGTGTGACGGCACCAGCACGACAAAGGCGACAGCAAGAAATGCCAGTAAGATGGTTGTCAATTTTTGAGTAATCAAAACTAAATCACACCAGTCGACGAAAAGTCAATTTGGCGACCACGGCAAGTTTGGTAACATGCTGAAAAATCAATGCTTCCGTCGAGCACCGTCGAAAATTACCTGAAAGCGATCTACGTCGGTGAGACCCACTTGACGGGCGGCGAGCAGCTCGTCCCGATGGGTCAGTTGGCGGGCGCGCTGGGCATTGCTCCCGGCACGGCCACCACCATGGTCAAGGCCCTCAGCGAATCGGGCCTCGTCGTCTACGAGCCCTACAGCGGCGTGCGCCTGACCGCCGCCGGCCAGAAGCTGGCGGCGCGCGTGCTGCGGCGGCATCGCCTCATCGAGTTGTTCCTCGTCCAGGTGGTCGGCATGAAATGGGATGAGGTCCACGACGATGCGGAGCAGATGGAGCACGTGGTGTCGGACCGCTTGATCGAACGCATCGACGAGATGCTCGGCCAACCCGAAGTCGATCCGCACGGCGATCCCATCCCGACGGCCGACGGCCAGCTTCCCCATCGCACGCTCGAGAGCTTGTTGACCTGCCCGCTCCACACGCCCGTCACGGTGGCGCGTGTCACCGATCAGGAGGCGGCGTTCCTGCGCTTCATCGAAAGTCACAACCTGAAGCCAGGGCAGACGATTGAAGTGGAAGCGCGCGATGACGTGTCCGACAGCGTGCGATTGAAAGGCGCGAACAACGCGCTCATGACCATCGGCGCCCGCGCCGCGTCGAAGCTGCTCGTGATCGGATAAGGTCGACGCCAGGACCTCGACAAGACCAAGTGACGGCCATGGAGCAACCACCTGACGCGCCGCCGGCGCACCGCCGCCGCCCGCGATACGCCGGCCGGCATCCGCGCGCGTTTTGTGAGAAGTACAAGGAACTGAACCCCGATCGCTATGCAGCGGACGTTCAGAAAGTCCTCGCTGCCGGCAAGACCCCGGCGGGCTCGCATCGGCCGATCATGGTGGAGGAAGTGCTTCGCAGCTTGCGGCCCAAGCCCGGCGACGTCGCGGTGGACTGCACGCTCGGTGGCGGCGGTCATGCGCACGCGATTCTGGACAGGGTGCTGCCCGGCGGACGTCTGCTCGGACTCGACGTCGACCTGATCGAATTGCCGCGCACCGAAGCCCGCCTGCGTGCGGCCGGCTATGGCCCCCAAGCCTTCGTGGCGCACCGCTCGAACTTCGCCGGCCTGCCGCAGGTGCTCGCCGCGGCGGGTCTCGCGGCCGCGGATCTGGTTCTCGCCGACCTTGGCGTGTCGTCGATGCAACTCGACAACCCCGACCGCGGCTTCAGCTACAAGGGCGGCGGCCCGCTCGACCTGCGGATGAACCCCTCGCGCGGGGAGTCAGGGTCGCAGTTGCTGGCGCGCGTCAGCGAAGCGGCGCTGGCGGAGCTGCTCGACGAGAACGCCGACGAGCCCCACGCCGGTATCATCGCCGCTGTTCTGAAGCAGCAGCCCATTGCGACGACCACGCTGCTGGAACACGTGGTGCGGCTCGGGCTCCACCAGGCCCGTCCGGACTTGGCGAAGGACGACGTTACGATGTCCGTCCGCCGGACGCTGCAAGCAGTGCGCATCGCGGTCAACGACGAATTCTCCGCCCTCGAGAGCCTGCTGCGATCGTTGCCGCAGTGCCTCTCACCCGGGGGCCGGGTCGTGATCCTCACGTTCCACTCGGGCGAGGATCGGCGCGTCAAGAAGGCGTTTCAGGCGGGCCACCGGGCAGGCGTTTACTCTGCCAAAGCCGATGACGTGATCCGTTCATCGATGGAAGAAACGCGCGCCAACCCGCGCGCCTCATCGGCGAAGCTGCGCTGGGCCACGCGCGCCGGCTCGTAGCGCGCGGGAAAGGGCCTGGTTCGGTCACCGGATATCGTCGAGCACCGCGGCCAGGTCGCGAGGATGGTCGACAACATACGGGGTCGCCGGTGGCGCCTGGCCAAACTTCACGGCGCCGAAGCCGTAGCGGGCAAATACAAACGGACAGGGGGCGGCCGCGGCGGCCTGCGCATCGCTTGGCGAGTCGCCGATCAAGACCATCTGACCGCCAGGCGCCAGTGCCCGTAGCGCCTGCAGACCACCGGGCTCCGGCTTGCGGCCGTACTCCCCATCGCCGCCAATCACGCGTGTGAAGAAGCCGCGCAGCCCAAGCGCTTCAAGCAAGCCAATCGCCGGTCCCAGCGGCTTGTTGGTCAGCACCGCCAGTGGACCTCGGGGCATGGCCCGCCCCAGCTCTTCGCGAATACCCGGGTATGCGACCGTATGAGCCATCAGCCGCCGGTCGTAGATCTTCAGAAAGCGCTCGAGCGCACCGGGCGTCGCGGGGTCGAGCCCCGACTGCTCCAAGGCGCGGCCCACCAGTACCGGCGCGCCGTCGCCGACCATGGTCACCACCTGCGCCACCGACAGCGGCGGCGCGCCGTAACTCTGCACCAGCTCACTCGCGGCTTCGCCGAGGTCACGCGCCGAGTCGACCAGCGTGCCGTCCAAATCAAAGGCTATGATCACCAGGCGTTGATCATAACTGCATGAACACGCTGGTCCTACTTTCAGGCGGGCTCGATAGCGCGGTGCTGGTCGCGCACGAAGCACAACATGCCACCGTACAACCGGTCTACGTCAGTGTCGGCCTGGCGTGGGAGGCCGGCGAACTCGCCATGGTCGATCGCCTGCTCTCGGCGCCGGCGTTTGGCGGCCGGGTGCTGCCGCTCGCGCGCGTCGCGTTCACCATGCGTGACGTCTACCCACCCACCCACTGGGCGATTCGCGGGGTGCCACCCGCCTACGACACCCCCGACCAGGACGTCTACCTGGCGGGACGCAACCTGGTGCTGCTGACCACGGCAGCCGTGCTCGCCACCCAGAGCCAGGCGCATCGCATCGCCCTTGGGCCGTTGGCGGGAAATCCGTTTCCTGATGCGCGGCCGGAATTCTTCTCGGCCATGGCCACCGCCCTGTCGCTCGGCCTCGGTCACACCATCGAGCTCGCCACGCCGTTTCTGGAGTGGCAGAAGGCCGAGGTGATCCAGCGCGGTGCCGAACTGGGCGTACCACTGGAACTCACGCTGTCGTGCATGAATCCATCGGCGGGTGCAGCGGGTGCGCCGCCGATGCACTGCGGGTTGTGCAGCAAGTGCCGCGAGCGGCGTGATGCCTTCGCGGCCGCCGGTGTCGCGGATCCCAGTGTCTATGCCCATCCGTCGCCGCGCTAGCTCTACCAGCGCGTCGCGCCTTCGACGATACCGGAGGGCACCGTGATCGGTGGTGACGCCACTCCCCGCTGCTCGCGCTCGAGCCAGTCGGCCAGCCGCGCGAACGGATCGAAGCCCAACACCCGTGGCGCGTCGGCGACGAAGTTCGACCGCGCGTTGATGTCGTAGTAATAGCGCTGACCGTCACGGTCGTCGACGATGTACTCGACGCCGACGGCCTCGTCGGTGTGCCGCCGCGCATCAATGCGCTCGTCGTTCACGCTGCGGCGATCGAGCTCCGCGAACAGCGGCCGAAACTCGTCCTGGTGCTCGTGATAAATACCGATGGGTCGCGTCGTCACTGTCATAAGTCGCTCCTCTGCTGCTTGCCGAGCCGGTCATGGTTAGTACTCCAATGCCGGACGGCCGGCCAGATAGGTCTGCCGGACGGCCAGACCTGGCCCAAGGACGACCAGGTCGGCCGTCATACCGGGAACAATCGCCCCGACGCCGGCCAACCCCAGTTCCGAGGCCGGGGTGGTCGAACACATCTGGGCCGCGTCGATCAGGGACACTCCGACCCGTTGGACCAGGGTCCTGAACGCCGCATCCATCGTGAGAATGCTGCCGGCCAGGGTGCCGTCAGCCAGTTCGGCCGTGCGCTCGGTGACGATGATTTCCTGGCCGCCCAACCGCGTCCGCGAGCCAACCGGCAACCCGGATCCAGCCGTGCCATCGGTAATCGCCATCATGCGGCGGGCGGTCTTCATGCGAATCGCCAGCGACATGAGCGCCGGATGCACGTGACAGCCATCGCAGATGATCTCCGCTGCGACCGCGTCAGATTCGAGCACGGCACCCACCACGCCGGGCGAGCGCGACGTCAGTGACGACATCCGGTTGAACAGGTGCGTGGCGCGATGCACGCCGGCCGCAATGGCCGCGCGGGCTTCATCGTAGGTGGCGCCGGTGTGTCCGAGCGAGACGCGATGACCGGCGGCCACGAAGCGACGCACCAAATCCATGCCGCCCGGCAGTTCCGGTGCGAGCGTGATGATGCCGGTCGCCGTACCATGTCGCGCAATCACAGCGAGGATCTCGCCGGCACTGAAGTCTCCTTCTGACGGCTCGCGGCCTGGCGGCGGAAGGCGCAGGCAACGGCGCGGCTGTGCGCCATTCCACGCGGGATTGATGAAGTTGCTTTCCAGGTGCGCCGGCAGCACGCGCGCCGATCGTGGTGCCGGCGTCGACTGCGCTGCGGTCACGCGGGTCAGCAGTTCACTGAGAGTGGCGGGGTCGCAGGCGACCGAGGTCGGACAGAAACCCGTGACCCCAAACTTTGGCAACCGGCGCGCGATCTCGGCGACGGCGCTGCCGCCGTCGAGCACGTCAATGCCCTCGACGCCGTGGACGTGAACGTCGATGAAGCCGGGCACGATGACCTGGCCCGAGCAGTCGATCCGGGTGGCACCGGAGGGGCCATCGATGTGACGCGTCTCGATCGCTTCGATGCGACCGTCGCGGACGATCAGCGTGCCTCGCGACACGAGGCCAGTCGGCAGCACCAGGTCGGCGCCGGCCAGGACCATCATGCGGAGGGACGCGCGACCAAACGCGCGGCGCCGATGGCCACGGCGTCGGCGCCAAGAGTCGACAGCACGATGCGCACGACCATCTCGGGAGCCAGCATCGTCGCCAGGTTGGCCACGGCCATGCCGACGTTATCGGCGGCCGCGAGGGCTGACACCTTGCCGCCGGCACCGGCAATCGCCTTGCGCGCAGTGTCACGAATGGCATCGGCAATGTTGCCGGGGGCTGGCGACAGCTGTTCGCGCGACCGCACCTGCCCGCTGCCGTTAACGACGACGGCGCGGCTGACCGCATCCGATAAATCGACACCGAGCGTCAGTTCAGCCATGGTCAGGTTGCCAATCAGCTCGCCCAAGGAGGCGAGCAGGGTGGGCGTGCAGTTTGCGACCATCCAGCGGCAACGGCGCGCTTGAGAACAATTCCTGGTCGAGGCGCGTCAGCAGCGACACCAGGCCGGCCTCGTCCGGTGCGGCCATCACCAGCACGCCGCTACCGTCGGCCGGTGGAAAGTGGCGATCGTCCAGATAGTCGCGGTCGAGGGTGACCAGTGTGCGGCGCAACTGGCGCGCGAGTTTGTAGTGCTCGGCATCGCGGGCACGACGCAAGTCGGGATAATCCATCACGAACAGAACATCCCAATGCAGTTGCTCCCGCATGTGGCGGACCACGCCCGCTGGCAGGTTGGCATCGGCATACACCCGGGTCAGGCGTGACCCTTCCCACGTTGCTTGATCTGCTTGCGCGCCTCGCGCTCGAGTTCGTCGACCAGCGTCTGCCGCTGCGCCAGCAGGCCCTTGCGCTTGCGGCGGCCGTTCTTGTGGCCGACGGCATACTCGCAGAACAGCGGAAAGGCGATGGTCGAATCGGCGTAGACGACGGCGGTGTCGGGCAACACGCTTGGATTGACCTTGCCCCAGCTCACGGCTTCGGCGGGTGTGGCACCGGACAATCCGCCCCACACCACCGAGTCGGTGGTGATCTGGATGAAGTAGTCGTTGCCCCCCTTGGGGATGCCGTAGACCTCCCACAGCGTGGGCTGGCCTTGCAGGTAGAAGTTCTTCGGCGAGCCGCCGCCCAGAATGACGCAGCCATTCTTCTCGGCAGCACGGATAATCGCGCACACTTCGTTGACGTCCTTGTTGGGATCGACCATCAGCGTGCTGCGGTTGATCAATTCGTGGTACGCCACGTTCATGCCGATCGAACTGTCGCCCGGCGACGAGGTGTAAACCGGGACGCCGTACTTCGCCGCCGAGGCCACCACCGAGTACCTGGCGCAGCCGGGCCGCACCTTCAGCAGGTGCTTGCCGAGCGCCTCGTGCAGTTCGGCGGAGGACATCGGTCCCTCGAGACCACTCGAGACCAGGAAGTCGCGGATGAAGCTGTCGGTATCGAGCAGCACCTGCGCGGGAAACAGCACATCGTAGATGCGAATGACACCTTTCTCGTAGAGCACCCGGTCGTCGACGAACGGCGACCCGCGGCGCAGCGTGAAGTTCAGCGCGTAGTGCAGGTCGTGATACAGGTTGGCGCCGGTGCTGATGATGAAGTCGACGAGCCCGCGCTCCATCAGCTCGATGACGCAGCCGCCCAGGCCGGCCGGCGTCAGGGCCCCGGCGATCGTCAGGGCGATGGTGGTGTTGTTTTGCTTGGCGAGCATCTTGTCGCCATAGATCCGGCAGGCCTCGCCCAGCCGCGCCGCGTTGAAGGCCTGGAAGCCTTCATCGATCAGCGTGCCGATGGCCGCGCTCCCCTTCGGGCGGTAGTAGCGAATCGGCTTGCCCTTGAGAAACGATTTGGCGCCTTTCGACGCGCTCGCGGAACGATACGGCATTGCTTCTAGACTATTCCAACATTTGCCGGTTCGCGGGATGGTTTTGGGCCATCTGGCCGGGCTTTGAAGTAGCATCTTGGCTGTGGATGAGGGTATTTGGATTCCGCTGGGCGGTGTGCTGGCCGCGACAGTGGTTGCCGGAGTCTTGTTCTTCTGGTGGAAGGGGCAGCCGTTCGCGGAGGGCGCGGTGTTCCGGGCCAGCCGCCTGTCGCGCGGCAATCGCTTCTTCCCCACCCAGGTCCTGGTCACGCCGACGGCGGTGGTCCACTACACCCCGGAACTGGTCGGCCGACAAGAGCATTCGATCCATGTCGCGCATGTGGCGTCGGTCAGCATTGATACCAACCTTTTTTTCTCCAACCTGCTCATCGAAACAACCGGCGGCACCACGCCGGTGGCATGCCATGGGCACCGCAAGGCCGATGCGGTCCGCATGAAGCAACTGATCGAACAGTACCAGACGCAGTACTACCGGACCGCCGCGACGCCACCGGTCGCCGAAGTGTCGCGTGGATGACCTGACGCTCGCTGCGCGCCGGCACAGCGCCGGCCGCGGCAGCCAGCAGGCCGAACCTCCCGACCTCGAAACGCGCTTCAAGACCCTGGTGCAATCGCCGCTGCGGGCCGGGATCCTGCGGCTCCTCTCGGCTCGCCCCGAGGAGTCGTTCGAGAACGAAGCGATCATGCAGACCTTCGGGCGCATGCACCAGGACGTCGACCACTGCATCCACGAGCTGGTCGAGTTCGGCATCGTCCGCAAGAATCCTGGTGACACTGCCACTTACAGCGCGAGGCGGCCCGAGGCTGAGCCGATCGCAAAGTTGCTCGATGTCTTCCTCGCGGGCCGCGCCTACCTGGGTATCGAAGAAGCCTCGCCGTCGGTGCAGCGCTTCCGCGAGATGATCGGGCGCGACGAGAAGATGCTGGCCATCTTCGAGTGGATCCGCACCGCCGCCAAGTCCGACATCTCAGTCCTGATCCTGGGGCCGACCGGTTCGGGCAAGGAAGTGGTGGCGCGCATGATTCACGAGCTGTCGCGGCGCGGGCCCGAGAACTTCCAGGCCGTGAACTGCGCCGCCCTGCCCGACAGCCTGTTCGAGTCGGAGATTTTCGGCTACGAGAAGGGCGCCTTTACCGGCGCGCACGACCGCAAGCCTGGCCGCCTGGAGCTGGCCAACGGCGGCACCTTGTTCTTCGACGAGGTCGGCGACATGTCGTTGATGGCGCAGGCCAAGTTGCTGCGCGTGCTCGAGGAACGCCGGTTCGAGCGCCTGGGTGGCAATAAGTCGGTCGACGTCGACTTCCGCCTGATCTCGGCGACCAATCGCCCGCTCGACATGTTCGTCCGCGAGAGCCGGTTCCGCGAGGACCTCTACTACCGCATCAATGCGTTTGCGATCCGGCTACCCTCGCTGCGCGAACGCGCGGTGGATATTCCGGTGCTGGCAAACCGCTTCCTGGCGCGCTACTGCGCCGCGAACGGCCTGCCGCTCGACGCCAAGCAGTTCTCCACGGAAGCACAGGAATTGCTGGCGTCGTATCACTGGCCCGGCAACATCCGCGAGCTCGAAAGCACCGTCTCGCGCGCGGCGCTGTCGGCGCCCGGTCGATCGATTCGCGCCGCCGACATCGAGTTTTTGCACGGCCACGCGATGGCGCGCCCGGATGAGACGGCCAATCGCCTGCCCTCGCTGCGCGACTCCGAACGCGCGCACATCATTCGCGTGCTCGAGGCGACCGCATGGAACAAGCTCGAAGCCGCCAAGGTGCTCGGCATCAGCCGAGGCACGCTCTACCGCAAGATCGACGCATACGGCCTTGAGCCTGCCGCGGGTGCGGGCCGGCGACGCGGTTCGAGCTGAAAGCCGAACGACGGCGAGAATGCCTATATTGTTTGTGAATGTCTGATCTAGGGATGTCAAAGACGACGCTACCGAACTGCGTTTGCCTTCAAATTACCCTTAGAACAAGGGCAAAATTGGTTTTTGACCGGTAGCAGTGCTTGGCTGTAGCACAAGAAACATTTCTTGTTATTTTGTGACTCTATGGTCGTGTACAGTCCGTCACGCTGTGAAGAAGTCGCTCGCCCCCCGCGCGAAAGCAATCTGGGGTTTATAAGAAGATAAAGCGCAGATGCGCTCCTTGCCGCTCGCAGCCCGGGTTTACATCGGCGCCACCGTTGCCATCGGCGCCCTGCTGGTGGTGTCGCTCGACCCGAAATCGACGTTCGCCAGTCCGTACCTCTTCACCGCCCTCCTGTTAGCCTCGGCCTCGCTCTACCTGACCTATCGAGCCTACAAGGTCGACCTCGGGCGCATCGACGATGAGCGCCGGCACGTCGGGGAGATGGCGGATCTGCACCTGGCGACCATCGAAGCGCTGGCGCTCGCGATTGACGCTAAGTACCAGACGTCGGGAACGCACATCCGGCGCGTGCAGGTCTACGCCACTGGCATCGCCCGCGGCCTCGGCATGTCCGACACCGAGATCCAGGGCGTAAAGACCGCCGCGCTGCTGCACGATATCGGCAAGCTGGCCATACCCGAACACATCCTCTCGAAGCCGGGCCCGCTCACCCAGGAAGAATTTCAGAAGATTCGCATCCACCCGCAGGTCGGCGCCGAGATCATCAGCGCCGTGCCGTTCCCGTATCCGGTCGCACCACTGATCCTGAGCCACCACGAACGGTGGGACGGCACGGGGTATCCGCAGGGCCTCAAGGCCGAAGAAATTCCGCTGGGGGCGCGCATCCTGTCGGTGGTCGATTACTTCGACGCGCTGACCTCAGACCGGCCTTATCACAAGGCCATGACCACCGAGGCCGGGCTCGCCCTCATGCAGCAGGAGGCCGGTCGCGCCCTCGACCCCACGGTAGTCGCCGCGTTCATCAAGATGGCAGCCGAGATGGCCGCCGCGGTCGGCACCAGCGACCCCACCACGCCGCGACGCCGGTCGCTGGAACCGACCAACGAACGCGGCCGACCGGCCGTCGGCTGCCAGCCCGAATCCGCCAAAAGCAGCACGGTGTTCGAAGACATCGCGCTCGCCCACCGCGAGATCTATGCGCTCTACGAAATCGCGCAGACCATGGGCACCAGCCTCGGCCTCTCCGACACCATGGCGCTGGTCTCGTCGAAGCTGTCGAACCTCGTGCCGTTCTCGTCGTGCGCGCTGCTCCTGTTTGATGAAGAGGCCGACACGCTCCGCTGCCGGTTCGCCACCGGCGTCGAGGCCGAGGCGATCAGCACGATGTCGGTTCGCGCCGGCCAGGGCCTGACCGGCTGGGTGGCCCGCAACCGACGGCCGCTGGTCAACGCGCGGCCGAGCGCCGAGTTCGAAGCCGCCGGCATCACCAGCGTCGCCACCAGTTTGCAGTCGGCGCTGGTCGCGCCGCTGGTACTCAGTGACCGCTTGATCGGCACCCTGGCTGTCTACTCGACCCAAGCCGACTTTTACACCGACGACCATCGCCGCCTGCTTGCTCGCGTGAGCGAGCAGGCCGCGGCCGTCATCAACAACTCGATAGTCTTCGAACAGACGCAGGAGGATTCGCTGACCGACCCGCTCACCGGCCTGCCGAACACCCGCTTCATGTTCATGCACCTGACGCGCGAGCTGGCTCGCGCCGAGCGGTTGAAGGCCGAAGTCGCGCTGCTCGTGATGGACCTCGACAACTTCAAGGACATCAACGACAACCACGGCCACCACGCCGGCGACCGCACGTTGCGGGAAGTCGCAACCGTGCTCCGGTCAGGCATCCGGCCGTACGATATTTGCGTTCGCTACGCCGGTGACGAGTTCATCGTCGTGCTGTCTGGTTGTGGCGCCGAAGAAGCGGACCGCAAGCGTCTGGAATTGCAGCGGACGATTGACGACCTGCTGGTCGAAGACCGCCCGGGCCGCCGCCTGCCGCTCGCCATCAGCATCGGCACCGCGATCTATCCGCAGGACGGCGACACCTACGAAGCGCTACTGGCCACCGCCGACAGCCGCATGTATCGCGACAAGTCGCAGCGGAAGCAGCGCGGGCAACTGCAGCCAGCGGCGGCCGGCACCGACGGCGAGCCCGCCGTGAACGTGCCCCTGCCGGCGCCCGCCGCAGAAATCACCGACCTCGACATCCAGCGGGCGGGGTTCGGGGTACTCTGAGACCCGGGATCCGGAATCAATAATGGTCGCTCAGTATCCGGGCTTCTCTCACGCCCGCTCGCCATAGCAGCACTCGCGTATCTTCCACGAGCTGCGGGGGTCCGCAAATTAAGCAGTGTGCCTCCAAAGATGGCAGTGCCAGGCGCAGCAGGTCTTCCTGGATGCGTCCCCGGCGTCCCGCCCACGAAGCGGCATCACTTCGGGTCACGGTGAACTGCGCCGTGAGGCGCCCGGCCTGAACCATGGCGTCGAGTTCGGCGCGATAGGCAAACTCTTGCGCCGATCGCGCGCTGTAGATAAGGGCGATGGCCGGAACCGACGGCCGCGACAAGCGGTCCACCAGCATCGATCGCAAGGGAGCGATACCGGTGCCTCCCGCGACCAACAGCAACGGCGTGTGCTCCGCTGACTCGGGCAGGCCAAAGGCGCCGAATGGACCGTCGAGATCGATCAGTGCACCAGGTGCTGCGAGTTCGAGATGGGGAGCCAGCGCGCCACCGTCGTCGACCTGGATCAGTAGTTGGAGGACGCCGGTCTCGGCGACCTCCCACGGAGCGGAAGCGATCGAATAGGGCTTCCTCAGGGGAGAGCCGTGCAACCCCACCATGACCGCCTGGCCCGCGACAAACGGGAACGCGGCGTCAGCAATCTCGAGATGAAGGTGCCGTGTTCGCGGCGTGGCTTGGTCGACCCGACGAACAGGGACGGTGGTGAGTGGCACAGCCGTGACTACGTTCCCGAATCCCGGTTCCCGGACTACATTCCGATAATGTGGTATCCGGCGTCGACCATGATCACTTCGCCGGTGATGCCACGGCCCGCATTGCCCAACAGGAACGCTGCGGTGTCGCCGACTTCAGACGTCTCAATCGCCCGGCGCAGGGGCGCCTTTTCGCGCACCACCCCAAGGATCGACGAGAAGCCGCCGATGCCGGCCGCGGCGAGCGTCTTGACCGGACCTGCGGAAATCGCGTTGACGCGAATATTCTCCGGACCGAGATCAGCAGCGAGATAGCGCACCGACGATTCGAGCGCGGCCTTCGCTACCCCCATCACGTTGTAGTTCGGAAAGACCCGATCGCTGCCGAGAAATGTCAGGGTCAGCACGCTGCCGCCACCGCGCTTGGCCATCAGCGGCTGCGCGCCGCGCGTCAGCGCAATCAGCGAGTAGGCGCTGATGTCGAGCGCCTGCTTGAAGCCCTCTCGCGTCGTCTTCAGGAAGCCGCCGGTGATCTCTTCGCGCGCCGCGAAGGCCGCGCCGTGCACCAGGAAGTCCAGCCCGCCGTGCTCCTGTTCGATCGTCGCGAACACCGCGGCCATCTGTTCGTCACTGGTGACGTCGCAGGGTAAGACCGTCGCTTGCGGATTGAGCGTGGCGGCCAACTCGCCGACATGTTCTTCGAAGCGGCCCTGGTAGGTGAGGATGAGTTTAGCGCCGGCGCCGGCGGTGGCCTGCGCGATGGCCCAGGCGAGCGAACGGTGGTTCGCCACGCCGACAATCAAGCCAACCTTGCCGGTAAAGTCTGCCATCAGCGATTCTTTTTCCCACCACGACGCCGGCGCCCGCCGCCCTGCCCAGGTCCTTGCCCCTGGCCCTGGTTCTGACCTTGTTGTCCCGGGCCGCTGCCGTGTTCACGGAAGCGCATCGGTCCCAGGTTGTCCTGGCTGCCGCCACCCGCCGCCCGCCGGCGGCCGCGGAACTTGCCGCCACCTCCGGCACCACCGACACCACCACCGTGACGATGCGCGCCACCGTTATTGCGGCCGCGGTTGTTCAGCGATTGAATGGTGAACTCGGGAAGAGCGCGGGGGGTGGATACGGCGCCTTCGAGCTTGGGAAAGGTGGCGCGGATGAGGGATCGCCGGAAGCCACCCTCCCGCAACTGATCATCCTCAACCTCGGGCGCGGCGGCCACCGGTGCAGCGTCGACGAGCGGCGGGGCCGTCGTCAGCGGCACGGTCGGTGCCTCATCGAGAACAGGTGATGGAGGTGGCAGTGATTGGGGACGCGGGGTCGCGCCTGGCTGGCCATCGAGCACTTGCGCGAAAAGCGCGGGGGGCTGGGGCTTGCGGCGCGGCGCCGGGACCTTGGCCTCCTTGTATGGGTGCTCGGCCTGGCAACTGCCGCAGCGCGTGCGTTGGATGGTCTCATCGACCATGGCCACGATGGCATGATCCGTAATGCGGCGCTCGCGCGGACAATAATCGTCCGTCACGTCGCCGGGCCGATACCGGCGGTCTTGCATGCAACTCCCCCGAAAACCCGATCGGCTTCCCGCCAAGCCGTCTCGGTACTGGTCTTCTACTGCTTCGAACCGTTGGTCCACTGGCCGCGAATACGAGGGCGGCCGGGGTCGTGTGAGTGCGGGAAGCGCCTGTTCGGTCGGTAGACCGCAGGCGCAGGGCACTTGGAATATATCAGAGGCCCGTGCCCCGGGCAAGCCAGGCGCGCAGATCGCCCAGCGCGGCCGCCACGGCGGCCGGATGGGTCGACTGGGGAGTCCGGCGGGCCCGCACCGAGGCGGCGGCCGTCACCCGGGTCGTCACATCATCGCCAAACAGGGTGCTCGACTCGCGCCATTCCGGCAAGGACAGGGCTTCGAAGTCGCGGCCCTCGGCCAGCAACTTGCGGACCATGGCACCGACCACTTCATGTGACTGTCGAAACGGCATGCCGCGCGAGACCAGGTAGTCGGCCACGTCGGTGGCCAGCAGCAAGCCCGACGCCGCGCGCCCCGTGCGCTCGGGATGGAGGCCGAGCTTGCCGATCACTGCCGCCGTCGCGTCGAGCGAGACCGCCAGCGTGTCTTCCGAATCAAACAGCGGCTCTTTGTCTTCCTGCAGATCCTTGTTGTAGCCGGTCGGCAGGCCCTTCATGGTGATCAGGAATCCGGTCAGATGACCGATGGCGCGCCCGGCCTTGCCGCGCACCAGTTCGAGCGGGTCGGGGTTCTTCTTCTGCGGCATCATGCTGCTGCCGGTGGCCGACGAGTCGGCCAGTTCGAAGAACCCGAATTCCTCGCCGGTCATCAGGATGAAGTCTTCGGCGATGCGCGACAGGTGGATCATCGACAGCGACACGGCGTGGAGGAAGCTCACGGCGAAATCGCGATCGGACGAGGCGTCCATGCTGTTCGACACGACGCGGGCAAACCCCAGGCGGACGGCGAGCGCGGCGGTGTCAACGGCGTAGCCGGTTCCGGCAATCGCGCCGGATCCGAGTGGCAGCGCGTTGGCTTCCTCGCGCGCGCTCTCGAGCCGATGATGATCGCGGCGCAACGCCGCGGCGTGGCTCAACAGGAAGTGCGACACCAGCACCGGCATGGCGCGGCGCATGTGCGTGTAGGACGGCATCAGCGCATCGCCGGCCCGCTCGGCCTGGTCCGCAAACGCCGTGATCGTCGCGCGCAGTTTTTGCTGCAGCAGCGGAATGCGGCGACGCAGATAAAGGCGCAGGTCCAGCGACACCTGCTCGTTGCGCGAGCGGCCCGTATGCAAGCGGCGGCCGGCGTCGCCGACCCGGGCGACCAGTTGGCGCTCAACGAAACTATGGACGTCTTCGTCGTCGCCGTTCACCCATGCCGGATCCTGGCGACCCTGCTCGAGAATAGCCGACAGCGCACCCGCAATCGCCGTCGCGTCGGCGGCGTCGAGCACGCCGGCGTTGGTCAGCGCTTCCGCCCACGCCAGGCTCCCGGTCACATCGTCTTCGAACAGACGGCGATCGAACGGGAAGGACACGCCGAAATCAAACGCCGCGGGATCGGGAGCCGAGTCGAAGCGGCCGGACCAAAGGTGCTGGGACATCAGGGTTCAGGGTTCAGGGTTCAGGGTTCGCCCAACAATGCGGCTGCTGCCCTTGAACAGTTTCACACGAACGGTGCCGGTCACGCGCTCCTGGGTGGACCATACGTAGGCATCGAGGCCCTGCCGCAGGCGCTCGAACCACTCGCCGCGGACGATGACACCAGCATAGGCTGCCGCGACCGTCGGAGCAAAACGATTCAGGCGCCCGGACGCGGTGAGCCGCTCGAGCTCGCGGCGGGCATCGTGCCAGACCGCCGCGGCCGATGCTTCAGACAACACGCGCGACCGGGTGCCATCAGCGCGGTTCTTGATGCGGTCGAAACGGCCAATGCCATGCTCGCCGGCAATCATCGCCAGGCTTTCGACCAGCTCCACCGGCGTCATGGTCACGCCGTTGATGCCGGTGGGCGTGCCACGCGCGAACGACAACTCCACGACGGCAGGACTGGCCGGCGTCTGGGCCATATCGCGCGTGAACGCGAACGACGAGTCCGGCGCTTCTTGCGACCCATCGTCAGCTGCCCGGCCGACCGTGCGACCCCACAAGTTGTCGTCGACGCGATCGGCTCCCTCGACGGGCACGGCCAGGCCCAGGCGATCGGCGTACTCGGCGACCTGGGAGGGCGGCATGCCGTCGGCGCACGCCACCACCTGCAGGCTGCCATCCAGCATGCCCACCGGCTGATGCATCCGCGCGCGATCGCGGCCGGTCGAGGCGTGGGCTACCAGGGCCGCACCTTCGATGCGCGCGACGTCGACCAACTGCTTGGCGATCAGCGGCCGCGACAGCGCCGTAGCGAGTGGATAACAACCATCCGACAAGGCATCGGCCCGCAGCGACGGCCACACGAAGTCGCGGACATACTCGTCACGCGCGTCGATGACGTGCGCCCGCACGGCGCCGGCAGCCAGCGCGCGATCGCGAATCTCGAGCAGATCCGTGGACTGCCCCAGGCCGAGCGTGAGCGCGACGACGTCGGTCCCGTACTTGTCCGCCAACCAGGGAATGGCGACCGAGGACCGCAGCCCTCCTGAATAGGCCAGCACAATCGGTGTCTTCAACTCGCGAGGTCCTTCAGCTTCTTCACTACGGCCAGGGCGTTCTGGACATCACGCGCGATGACCAGAATCGTGTCGTCGCCAGCGAGCGTGCCGACGACCTCGGGCAACCGCGAACGGTCAATCGCCAGGCCGAGCAACTGCGCCTGCCCGGCGCCCGTCCGCAGCACCACCAACTGCTGCACCGGCTCGATGTTGACCAGGTATTCGGAGAGCGCCTTCCCCAGCGCGCCCAACGCCGTCGTCTGCGGCGTCCCTTCGATGGACGAAGGCTGATAAGCGCCGTCAGCGGAACGCTTCACCAGCCCCAGTTCCTTAATGTCGCGCGACAAGGTCGCCTGCGTGACCACAAACCCGCGCGCCGCGAGGCGCTGGCGAAGCTGCTCCTGACTGCGTACGGCCTCGTGCGCGACGACGTCCAGGATGGCGGGGAGACGCTGGGATTTCATTGGCGCTGATTAAAAGAAGTAATATACATGAATATACAGCGCGTTGATTGATTTTTGTTGACATTGGCCCTGCAAATGTGTATAAATATCCCTCTTGTCGCATAATATTTCGTCGGAACAGCAGTTACCCCTTCGGGTTGCCGTGGCGGGAGCCACTGGCTTCGCCGGACAGGAACTGATCCGCCTGCTCACCCGCCATCCCAAGGTCACCATTGCCGCTGCCACCGGTTCGCAAGCGACCAGCACCCCGCGTAGCCTGCCGGCGTTGAAGCGAATTTGGGACGGCACAGTCGTGCCCCTCGATCCAGCGGCCTTGGCTGGCAAGGCTGACGCGGTCTTTCTCGCGCTGCCTGAAGCCGCCTCGGCCGAACTTGCGCCTGTGCTGCTGGGCAGCGGACTGCGCGTGATCGACTTGTCGGGCGCCTTCCGGCTGCGGGACGAAGCATCGCGTGCGCGTTGGTACCCCGCGACCAAGGCGCTGCCCGGTGGGATCGCCTACGGCCTGACCGAGTTTGAGTTCGACACGATTCGCACGGCACGGCTGCTGTCGAACCCCGGCTGCTACCCGACCGCTTCGCTGCTCGGCCTGTTGCCGCTGCAACGCGCGGGCTTGCTGTTGTCTGGCGCCGAGATCGTGATCGACGCCAAGTCCGGCATTTCTGGTGCGGGCAAAGCGCCCTCCGATCGCACGCATTTCTCGGAGAACCACGGCAGCGTGGCGGCCTACAACCCGTTTGGCCACCGGCATACGCCGGAGCTGGAACAGGCGCTGGGGCGCACGGTGACGTTTGTGCCGCACTTGGTGCCGCTCGACCGCGGCCTCCTGGCGAGCCTGTATGCCCGGCTCGTGCCGGGCACGACGGCCGCGGCCGTAACCGCGGCCTTCGAACGCGAATACACCACCGCGCCGTTTGTCCGGCTGACCGGCGACGCGCTGCCGGAGATCAAGCACGTGGCCCACACCAACTTTTGTGACCTCGGCTGGAGGGTGGATGAAGCCACCGGTCGGGTGTTTGTGGTCAGCGTGATCGACAACCTGGTGAAGGGCGCTGCCGGGCAGGCGATCCAGAACTTCAACGTGATGTTTGGCTTCGACCAGAAGGCCGGCTTGCCATGAAGCGCGCGGTCGTGTTGAAGCTCGGTGGCGAATTGCTCGAAAGCCCGGATCGACTGGCGGCCATCGCCAAGGTGATCAAGCTGGCGTCGAAGCAGCGGCCGTTGATCGTCGTGCACGGCGGTGGCCGTGAGATCGATGCCGCGCTCGCGCAGGTCGGCATCCCGAAGCGGCAGGTCGATGGCCTGCGCGTGACCGATCCGGAAACACTCGAGATCGTCGTCTCGGTGCTGGCCGGGTCGATCAACACGCGTTTTGTCGCCGCCATTAATGCGGCGGGGGGCCGCGCGGTCGGCCTGACCGGCGCGGATGCCGGCGTCGCGCCCGTCAAGAAGGCCGCGCCACACAAGGCGACGAGTGGCGACACGGTTGACCTGGGCATGGTCGGCACGCCGGTGACGACCGCGGTGCCTCCCGAGCTGCTGACACTGCTGTGCCATGCCGGCTACGTGCCGGTGATTGCCTGCGTCAGTGCCTCGAAGGACGGGCAACTGTTCAACGTCAACGCCGACACACTGGCCGGCAGCCTGGCATCGCGGATCAGGGCCAAGCGCCTGGTGATGGCCGGCGCGACTGCCGGCGTCCTCGACAAGCGCGGACAGACGATTCCGCGCCTCAACAAGACGCACATCGCGAAGCTCGTGACCTCGGGCACCGCGAACGCGGGGATGGTAGCCAAGCTCACCGCGGGCGAGGCCGCGCTGGCCGGTGCCAGCAGCGTCGTGATTATTGACGGGCGTGATGCCAGGCGGATTGCCCAGGCGGTTAGGCTGCAGAAGACCACTGCCACCTCGAAGGTTGTGAAGTAGCCGTGACGATGACGACCGAAACCGTGACTGCGCTTGAAGCGCAACACGTACTCCAAACCTACAAGCGGCAGTCCGTGGTGTTCGTACGCGGCGAGGGCACTCGCCTGTTCGATGCCGACGGCCGCGCTTACCTCGATTTCATTTCGGGGATCGGCGTGGTGGTGCTCGGTCATGCGCACCCCGGCCTGGCCGCGGTAATCGCCGACCAGGCCAGGACGCTGGTGCACACCTCAAATCTCTACTACCACCCGCTGCAGGGCCAGTTGGCCGCGCGCCTGTCGGCCCTGTCGGGATTACAGCGCGCGTTCTTCTGCAACAGCGGCACCGAAGCCGTGGAAGCGTGCCTCAAGTTCGCGCGTCGCTTCTGGTATTCGCAGGGCGTCACGAACCGCACGGCCTATGTCGCCCTCGAGCACGGGTTCGCGGGCCGGACCATGGGCGCGCTGTCGGTCACTGCCAACGCGCACTATCGCGATCCGTTCGGTCCGCTGATTCCCGGCGTCACGTTCGTCGCACCCGACGACATCGCCGGCCTCGAAGCCGCGGTCACCCCATCAACCGCTGCCCTCATCGCGGAACCGATCCAGGGCGAAGGCGGCGTGCGTCCGCTGTCGCCAGAGTTCGCGGCCGCCATCGCTCGGGTGACCAAGACGACCGGCACGCTGCTGATCGCCGACGAAGTCCAGTGTGGCCTCGGCCGCACCGGCCACTCGTTTCACTACCAGTCGTTCGGCTGGACGCCCGACCTGGTGACCGTCGGCAAGGCCATCGGATCAGGTATTCCGATCGGCGCGGCGCTCGTCGGCGAACACGTCGCGACGCAGATTTTCGCCGGCGACCATGGCACCACCTATGGCGGCAACCTGTTGTCGACACGGGCCGCTCTTTATGTGCTGGCACAGCTCGAAGCGCTGAAACCGCACATCGCCGAAATGGGCATGCTATTCGAACAGCGCCTGCAGGACTTGCAGCGCCAGCACCCGTTGATCATCTCCGTGCGCGGCGCCGGCCTGATGCGCGGCCTCGAGTTGGCCGTCGACGCCCAGCCGGTCGTCGACGCCGCCCTCAAGGCGGGCCTGCTGGTGAACCGGACCGCCGAGCGCGTGGTCCGCATGCTGCCGCCACTCACGGTGACGAAGACAGAACTGGAAGAAGCCATCGGCGTGCTCGATGGTGCGTTGGCGTCAGTCAAGGTCAAGGGATCGACGGTCGAGATGAGAGCGTGACGATGCGAGTAGTCGTGGACAACGGACCGGGCAAGCGGCGCCGGTCGGGGCCGGCCAAGCCGGCCACCACCTTGCGCGTGGCCATCGCCGGCGACGCGCCGGCCCTGCACGCCCTGATTACGGCACACCTTGAAGAAGGCCGCCTGCTGCCACGTTCACTGGGCGAACTCGCCGACCACGCGCACCGTTTCGTGGTCGCGATTCAGAGCGACACGAGCGTCGCTCAGAGCGATCAGGTCGACCGTATCGTCGGCTGTGCCGAGTTGGCGCCGCTGTCGAAGGACGTCGCCGAGGTACGGTCGCTCGTGGTCAGTCACAACGCCCGCCAGTCCGGTCTCGGTCATCGCATGGTCGAGGAACTCGGCCGCCGCGCCCGCCGCGAAGGGTTCGCGCGTCTCTGTGCGTTTGCCCACGACGCCCGGTTCTTCGTGCGGATGGGATTCGCGATCGTCCCGCACACCTGGGTACCTGAGAAGATTGCGCACGATTGCTATGCGTGCCCACTGTTCCGCAACTGCGGGCAATACGCTATTGTCCTGGACCTCGAGCGGGCCCATGCCCTGACCGGCACCGGCCAGGGTGCGGCCGTCGGGAGTCACCGTGGCTAAGATCTATCCGATCGAGGGCGGCATCACCGCGCCGGCCGGCTTTCGCGCCACCGGCCTGCACTGCGGCATCAAGGCCAGCGGCAAGCCCGACCTGTCATTGGTCGTCAGCGACGCGCCCGCGCAGGCCGCTGGTGTGTTCACGCTCAACCTCGCCAAGGCGGCGCCGCTGCTCGTGTGCGAGGAACACCTCGCCGCCACCGGTGGCCGGGCCCGTGCCATGGTCACCAACAGCGGTTGCGCCAACGCCTGCACCGGGCCACAAGGCATGGCCGATGCGCGTGAAATGGCGGCCCTGACGGCCACGGCCGTCGGCTGCGATGTGCAGCAGGTGCTGGTCGGCTCCACGGGCGTGATCGGCGTCAACTTGAAGATGGACAAGCTGCGCACCGGCATACCGCAAGCCGCTGCGTCGCTCAGTGCCGAGGGCGGCGCGGCTGCCGCTCGCGGCATCATGACCACCGACCCGTTCCCGAAGGAATACGCGGTCGAAGTGCGCACCGACATCGGCTCGTTCCGCGTCGGCGGCATGGCTAAGGGCTCGGGCATGATCGAGCCGCGCATGGCGACGATGCTGGGCTACCTGACGACGGACGCGACGGTGGATCCCGTGCTGCTGTCGCGCGCGCTCTCGGACGCGTGCCGGTTCACCTTTAACGCGATCACGGTCGACGGCGAGCCCTCGACCAACGACTGCGTGCTGGCTCTCGCCAACGGCATGAGCGGCGTCGAGGTCACCGAGAACCTCTACGCCGACCTGTTCGAAGCGTTTCGGACCGTGGCCCATGAACTCGCGCTGGGTGTGGTCCGCGGCGGCGAAGGCGCGACCAAGTTGATTGCCATTATCACGACTGGGGCGGCAACCGACGCCGATGCCTGGATGGCCGCGCGCGCAATTGCCAACTCGCCACTCGTCAAGACGGCCGTCCACGGCGGCGACCCGAACTGGGGCCGACTGGTGGCGGCGGCCGGCCGCTCCGGCGCCGCGTTCGTGCTCGACGGTGCGCGGGTGCAGATCGGCTCGCTGGTGCTCTTCGAGAACGGCCGCCCGTTCGACGAACTGGCGCCACAGGCGGCCGATTACCTGATGGGCAAGGACCTCGCGATCGAGGTCAACCTCGGCACCGGCGGAGCGCATACCGCCACCGTGTGGACCTGCGACCTGTCGGCCGAGTACGTGAAGATCAACGCCGAGTATCGGACCTGACCGGTGCAGAATTTTCTTTCCATCCTCGACCTCGATCCCGACCGCCTCGGCAAAGTGCTTGAGCTCGCCGCCAAACTGAAGCGAGAGCGCGTCAAGGGCATGAAGGCGCCGACCTGGAACGCCCTCAACGGCAAGCATGTCGGCTTGCTGTTCGAGAAACCATCGCTGCGCACCCGCGTCACCATGACGATCGGTGTCCGCGAGCTCGGTGGCGACATCGTCGAAATTCCCGCCGACGTGATGCGCGCTGATCGCGAACCGATCCAGGACGTGACCCGCAACCTCGAGCGCTGGGTCGACGCCGTCGTCATTCGCACGTTCGCGCAGGAGCGACTATCGCAGATCGCAGAAATCACGCCCAAGCTGCACGTCATCAACGCCCTCAGCAATGAAGAGCATCCGTGCCAAGCCCTGGCCGACGTGCAGACGCTGTCGGAAAAGTGGCGTTCGTTTGAAGGCCGCCGCATTGCGTTCGTTGGCGACGGCAACAACGTCTGTACCTCGCTCGTGCATGTGGCGATGATGCTGGGGATCGCCGTGCACGTGGCGACGCCCAAGGGCTTTGAATTACCTGACGAGGTCGTCGATCAGGCAGCCGCGGTGTCACAGAAGGGCGCCGGCCTGACGGAGTTTACCGATCCCAAGGCGGCGGTGCGCGATGTCGACGCGGTCTACACCGACGTCTGGACCTCGATGGGCCAGGAAGTCGAGTACGCCGATCGGAAGAAGCTGTTCCAGCGCTACCAGGTCAACGAAGCCCTGATGGTGCTGGCGAAACCCGACGCGCTGTTCATGTACTGCCTCCCCGCTCATCGCGGGGAGGAAGTGACGGACGAAGTGATCGAGTCGCCGATTTCGGTGGTGTTGAGGCGCACTCGTTCCAGCGCGGGGAGCGCGGCGAGATGGGCCAACTGCGGTTCCGTGACGGGCGTGCGGGAGAGATCGACGGAACGGATTTGACCCGCCTCACTGCTG
>SXGR01066790.1_pt1 | contig 35309 bp, 29 predicted proteins | sample 3174711 | NCBI WGS metagenome assembly SXGR01 (sample SAMN11356860, study PRJNA531348) | freshwater metagenome | isolation source: freshwater sample F1-60 | place: China: Fuxian Lake, Yuxi | collected 2017-12-25 | reverse complement strand
CACTGAGCCTCTCCCGCACACTGCCCCGCAACCGGTGCCCCTGGCGCCCATCCGCTCGCCCGCCTGAATACCGTCCCGTTCGCAGGGATTTCAACTCGCCATTGCTTTTTCAGTCCGCCCCATCTCATCTGAGGTCAGATGCTCTCGACATCATTATCGATTCTAGCAAGATTCAGCGTGTCGCCGAAACCGTCGTCTCTTGCGGATGCGACGTCCGAGCGAAGCGATTGATCCAGATTGAGCGATTGGGGAGGAAACTATGAAACGATTCGGGTTCAGTCTAATTACTCAAATTTCAGCCATTTATTTCGCAACCGCTGCGGTATTACAGGCCGCCGCCCCGCGAGTGATCGACGTGACACCACCACAAGGCAGCAGGGTGTCGTTGCTGACAGAAATCACAGTCGCCTTTGATCAACAAGTCAGTGGCGTGGATGCCAGGGATTTGCTCGTAAACGGCAGAGCTGCTGAAGCTGCGAACGGTTCAGGATCGGTGTTCGTATTTTTATTCCGGCAACCAACGGCGGGTCCGGTGGAGATTCGATTTGCACCGGACAGCGCGATTACGTCAGCCGCGTCCGTCAATGACTTGTTCGACGTTCAGACACCGCTGTGGACCTACAGCCTGCACGACGTCGCCCCCCCGAGAATAGTGCTGATTAATCCGCCGCAGGAATCGACAGTGCGTTCGCTCACCCAGGTGGAAATCACTTTCGACGAGCCGGTGATTGGTTTGAAGGCGTCAGACTTGATCGTCGCGGGCAAGGGAGCTTCGAGCGTTTCCGGAGCTTCGGCCGGTCCTTATGTGTTTCGACTGGCAGATCCCGCGACCGGGACGGCACAGGTCAGTTGGTCTCCCTCTCATGTAATCACCGATTTGGCGACGGATGGTAATCGATTTTTTGGAAATGAACGTTGGTCATATTTGGTGAATCCCACCTTCATTCAGCCGGACGTTGTGATCTCCGAAATACTTGCCGCCAACGCTTCGGGATTGCGTGACGAGAATGGTACGATCCAGGACTGGATCGAGCTCCACAATCGTGGGAGCCAGCCGGTGAAGTTGCTCGGATGGTCGCTGACGGACGAACCGAACGATCCCGGGCGCTGGGCCTTTCCGGATGTGTCGATCAGTCCTGGGGAATACCTGGTGGTGTTCGCTTCGGGATTGGATCGGCGTCCCACGGGTAGTGGAGCGAAATTGCACACAAACTTCAAATTGAGCAGGGCAGGGGAGTATCTCGGCTTGTTCGCTCCGGAGTCGCCAAGGAGAGTGGCAAGCGAATTTTCTCCGAAATATCCGCCGCAACGGAGCAATTATTCTTACGGCAAGGATAGCCGGCAGGAACCGCGTTATTTCGCATCACCGACTCCCGGCGGCGCAAATGGGTCAAGTTCCATGCAAGGCATCGTCGATTCGCCGCACTTCAGTGTGAAGCGCGGATTCTTTAGCAATCCGTTCAATCTCTCCCTAAGCTCAACGACTCCCCGCGCAACCATCCGCTACACGACTGATGGTTCTGAACCTACCGACACACACGGCGAAATCTACTCTGACCCACTGTTTGTCAAACAAACCACGATGGTTCGAGCCGCCGCATTCAAGGGCAACACGCTCCCGTCAGAAGTGGTGACGCATTCGTATTTCTTCAATCAGTCGCTTGTTGATAAATCCCTCAAACCATTTTTGCCTGGTGTTATTAAATCTCTTCCGGTCCTGTCGATCGTCACTGCTTCCAATAACCTGTATGGAGCAGCCGGTATCATGGAGTTCAAACCACGCAACACTCTCAACCGAGGTGTTGCATGGGAAAGACCCGTGTCAGTGGAGTTGATTCTGCCAGAGGACAACGGTGGTTTTCAGGTCGATGCTGGCTTCCGCGTTCATGGTGGCGACGTTGTTCGCGAACTCTATAATTACAACGCAGGTCCACCCAATGGGAAGTACGCCTTCGGATTGTACTTTCGTGGAGACTATGGAGCCAAGGCACTGAACTACCCCATGTTTGAAACCACGCTGCACGATGAGTTCGATGGAATCATTCTAAGGGCGGGTTTCAACGATCCACTGAACCCATTCATTGACGATGAACTGGTCCGGCGGCTCATGTTGGACATGGGGCACGTGGCTGTGCATGGCACGACAATGAACCTGTTTCTCAACGGAGTTTATCAAGGGTATTACAACCCCGTGGAACGCATCAGCGGAGAGTTCGCGCAACGCTGGCACGGGGGTGGCTTGGATTGGGACATCATCGAGGAGCTTGAAAGAGTCCGGGAAGGAACGATCGATGAGTGGGCTGCGTTTCGAACCTTTATGAAGAAGTCTGGCAACTTCTCGCTGCCGGCTCATTATCAGGAAGCGATTCGCCGCATGGATGTGACGAATTTTGCCGACTATCTACTCCTGAATATCTACGTCGGTATGGGCGACTGGCCAAACAACAATTGGCGGGCAGCACGAGAGCGGGTACCCGGAGCAAAGTGGCGCTTCTACAACTGGGATTCTGAATGGTCCTTTGGCTACAAGCGAAATCCCGTCACCCACAACACTCTCACGAACGAGCTGGCAAACACGGCCTTTGCTCCCGTAGGCGACATCTACCGCGCCCTGGTCAAGAGCCCGGAGTTCCGTCTGCTTTTTGCAGATCGGATTCAAAAGCACTTTTACGGCAATGGAGCGCTCACTGAGACGAATGTGTTGAATCGGTACGAGGAACTGCGGCTCCGGATGTCCAAAGTCATTCCAGCGATTGACCCCATCATCCCGAAAACTTGGGTGCCACAAAGGAAAGGAATAATCTTTGGCCACTTGGCCACCGCCGGCCTGCTGGCACAAGTGAGCGCTCCTTTATTCGACAAACCCGGAGGCAATGTTCCACCTGGCACTCAGGTAACTATCTCGAGTTCAGGCGGGCAGATCTACTACACCACCGACGGTGATGATCCGCGAGTGCCGTTCACCGAAATTCCTTCGCCTGCCGCGAAGCCGTTGACAAGCGGGCAGGGGATCCCTCTCAACTCGAGCACAACTCTCCGTGCGCGAGTTCTCGCCAACGGAAACTGGAGCGCCCTGGCCGAAGCCAGCTTTCAAGTGGCGGAGATTGGAATACCTCTTCGCATCACCGAGATCATGTACCATCCGCCGGGTGGCGAGGGGTTCGAGTTTGTCGAACTCCAAAACGTTGGTGCGGCTCCTGTTGACGCCTCGGGTTTCATGGTGGTGGGAACCGGCTACAGAATTCCAGATGGCACAATCATCTCACCGGGAGAGCGCTATCTGATCGCTTCTGGCACCAATCCGGCAGGATTTCAGGCGCGCTATCCAGATGCCGAAGTGCATGGGTATTTTGGAGGCTCCCTCTCGAACAGCGGTGAGCGGGTGAGCATTGAAGATCGCGTCGGGCGCATCATCACAGCAGTTGACTACCACGACTCTGATGGATGGCCTTTGGATGCAGACGGCCAGGGGGCGTCACTGGAAGTCATCGACCCAGGCGGTGATCCAAATGATCCAGCAAACTGGCGTGGAAGTTTGAATCCGGGTGGTTCTCCCGGCGCTGCCCCGGCGATCACTCTGCCTCCCGGAGTCAGGCTCAATGAAGTCATGTCAGCCAGCACTCCGCCCTCTGGAAAAGTGGGTTGGATCGAACTGAAGAACGAAAGTTCAACTCCGGCCCGGCTCGATGGTTGGAGTCTCAGCAATGACGGACTCCTCCGCAAATTCGTCTTCCCAGCCGGAACGATGATTCAGCCAGGTGCATTTCTAGTGGTGAGCTGCGATTCGGTGACTACAACATCAGGTGGCTTCCATTCGGGCTTCGTGCTGACTAACCAGATCGAGCGCATCTTTCTCTACAACGCATCGACTCAACGAGTGGACGCAGTAACTCTGGGGCGCCAGCTTCCGAATTTGACCGCTGGTAAAATCGATGGAGAATGGACACTGACGTCGCCAACAGAAGGCGGTGCCAATAGCCGGGCTCTCATTGCCCCGATTTCGGATCTATTGATAAACGAGTGGCTAGCGAATGCCCCGGCCGGGGGAGACGACTGGATCGAGCTCTACAATCGAAATCAAAACTTTCCGGTTTCCGTTCGTAGATTGTGGATTGCCGCCAATGGTGCCTCGCATCAAATCAATGCCATTTCATTCATTCCGCCGCTGGGGCATATCCAGTTCCACGCGGACGAGAACGATGGAATTCATCACCTTAACTTCAAGCTTCCGGCCGCAGGAACCACCATTCAACTGATTGCTCCGTCCGGGGCGCTCCTGGACCAGATTCAATTCCAAGCCCAGGCCGAGGGCATTTCAGAAGGACGCCTCCCCGATGGCAGTTCCAAGTTCGTTAGCTTTCCGGGATCTGCAAGTCCCAGCGCACAGAACTACGCGATCAACTACGCTGGACCGGTTCTCAACGAGATCATGGCGCGAAACCAGTCGAGCCTTCAGGATGCACAAGGCCGATACATCGATTGGGTCGAATTGTTCAATGCCTCCACTGTTCCATTCGATCTGGCCAGCATGAGTGTTAGCGTGGGACAGCCAGGATCAGGTGCCTGGAAGTTTCCTGCTGGCGCGATCATCCCCGCCAATGGCTACCTGATTCTTTGGTTTGACCCCAACCGTCCGGGATCCGTTGGGATGGAGAACGACTTGAACACAGGTTTCAGATTGGACGGCGATGGCGGTGAAATTTTCTTGTTAGGACCGAACGATCAGATTGCAGACCGTGTTGCTTTTGGATTTCAGTTGCCAAACCAAACCATCGGGCAATTCGGATCCGACTGGCGGCTGCTCGCGCAACCAACGCCGGGAGCCGCCAATGCAGGTCCGGCGACGCTGGGGCAGGGTGCTGAACTTCGTGTCAATGAATGGCTCGCCGTGCCGCTGCAAGGTTCTGGCTCGATTGAGATTTACAATCCCGAATCTTTGCCGGTTCTGCTGACCGGTTTTTTTGTTTCGGATGACCCTTCTGAAATTGGCACGAGGAAGCATCAGATTGGTCCTTTGAGTTTCATTGGGGCGAAAGGATGGGTGCGATTTGTGGCGGACGGGCATCCGAGCCAGGGCTCGAACCATCTTAATTTTAGCCTGGACCCGCAGGGTGAAACTCTGCGGATTTACGGGCCAGCGGAACAGTCCGTGGATTCAATTGATTACCTGGTACAAAATGCAGGCGTGTCCCAAGGCCGGTTTCCCGATGGAGTTGACGCCATCGTTGCATTTCCCGACAGTGTTTCTCTGGCGGAGAGCAACTATCAACCTCTCTCAAGTGTGGTGATAAATGAGGTGCTTCCTGGGGCGGCTGACCCGTTCGAGCAAGCCATCGAAATCTTCAACATTTCAACGAAACCCGTGGATCTAAGCAATTGGTTGCTAAGTGACGATGGTGCTGATCTTGAGAAATACAAAATTCCTTTTGGAACAATTATTCCTGCCGGTGGCTTCAAGGTGTTTTACGAATCCCAATTTGGCGGAAGCGCTGCGATCAAGCCATTTCACTTGAGTTCTGTTCGTGGTGGTTCAGTCCATCTGGCGGCGGTCGATCCAGTTGGAAAATCAACTGGATGGCAGGAAGTGGCCAAATTTGAGAGCATGGAGCAGGGGACATCGGCAGGCCGGAACCCTCTGACTGGTGATGGCTCGCAATTCATCGCAATGGCGAGCCGCACTTTTGGTGTGGATCAACCGATCTCCATTGATGCGTTCCGCAGTGGTGGTGGAGCCTCGAACGCTGCACCTTCCATCGGGCCGCTTGTAATCAACGAAATCATGTACCATCCCGTAAACGCTTCGGGTGACGAAAACGCTGACGAAGAGTTTATCGAAATCTACAACATCAGTGGCGGCAGTGTGCTCTTGTTCGATCCCGGCCTCACAGAGAATCGATGGGAGATTCGTGGTGACATCCAGTTCAAGCCTGCCTCGACATTCCTCGTCCGCCCCGTCGAGTACCTGCTTATTGTGGGCTTCAATCCTGATGCCAACCCAGAGAAAATCTCCGCATTCCGCGAAAAGTACAACGTTCCAAGTGAAGTGAGGATCTTCGGTCCTTTCTCCGGACGGTTATCCAATGAACGTGGTCCAGTGGAGCTTTATAGGCCCGGACGACCGGCAATTTCAGGGTCAGATGCCGGAATTCTGCCATATTATCTGGTGGACCGAATCGGATATGCCAGCACTTTGCCTTGGCCTTCCGCAGCCAATGGTTCGGGTTCTTCGCTTCAGCGTCAGCAGAAGGAAAGATTCGGGAATGATGCGGCAAACTGGCGTGGTCTGCCGCCGACCGCTGGTCGCGCCAACACCATCGCTCCCGCTGAAGAACCCAAATCCGATTCTGATGGAGATGGGCTGCCCGACGCGTGGGAACTCGCCGTTGGTTTGAATCCAAATAGCGCCGCCGATGCAGACGAAGATTCAGACGGCGATGCCCACACGAATATCGAGGAGTTCATCGCAGGCACGAACCCGCGCGATCCAAAGAGCCGGTTGAAATTCGAGTCCATCACGGCTGATCCATCGGGAGTTTTGATTTCCTTCACCGCTGCTGCGGATAAATCCTACTCGGTCCAGGCGGCGAGCGATCCCGCATCAGGAGTCTGGCAGACCTTGGAGAACATTGAACCCCAAACCACCACCCGAATGGTCGAAGTCGGGGACACCATATCCCGGAACAATTCAAAACGCTTCTATCGAATCGTCACGCCAAAGCAATGATCAGGCATTGGACATGTTTCCAAAACTGTAGCAGCGGACGTAAGTTCGCACCGACTTTCAAAATGTTTACGCCGACTCACTTCGGCTTCTACAGGGTTTTGAAAGAAGCTCATTGGGATGAGGTTATCTGGAGGAATCAAAATGGCCATACACTGTTGTTATTCGCACAATGTTAGTTATGCGACTTATAGCTTTGAGTGACCTCGACCTCTAAAACTCCAATCCCTTCACTGGTGGATGACCGATTCTAGAAATGTCAACGCCGCTCCTCACAACCATCCTTCCCACTGGCGATTTGTTTGAGGCTCTCTTCGTCGGAGGAATTTTACCCGCGTGCGAAGCAGCCTGCTTCCGAGTCGTACGATCCGTCCTCAAGCTGGAATCTCAAAGTGTTTTGAAAGAACTTCAGGAGTCGATCAGGAAGTCGGATCTCGTTATCGCAGATCTCACAGCGCGAAATCCTCATTCATTGTATGCCGTTGGTTTCGCTCACGCATTGGAGAAGCGTGTGATTATCTCTGCGCTTTATGCCGAAGATGTGGCGGTTGTCGATTCTGCTGGAACGCAAAATCCGCTGATCCATTCCGGCAGTCCGGCCTTGCTTGGAACGCTTCTGACAGCCGCGCTTAAGCAAGATTGCTTTGTGACGTCGAACCTGAGCTTGCCTCCGGCAGAACTGTTACGGGAGCCCTGCGATTCGCCTCACGAATTTCTAAAACTCTTCGGAGCGATCCTCGGCGAGGATGGACTAAGGAAGTTGGGCAGGGTGCGTGCGGAAGATGCGACGACGTTCGTTCTCGAAGGACAAGAGCTGGAGCTTGCTTTGGTTCAAGATCTGGCCCGCCACGCGCGAAGTCGTGGAATACGGTTGAAATTGCTCTAACGACTTGGTGAGTTGAGCCGTTGATTCTCTGCCGCGTAAAAGAATCTGAATCGACCACTCTCGACAGACTGGATTGTATCGTTCGGCTCTCGAACCACCCGCGCATGAACGCCGCGGTGGCTCTTGATGAAATCAAGACCTCGGACTGGTCCGAGCACGCCGACAACCTTGGCGAAGCTATCGGCGGTGATGGAATCCGCCGCGATGACCGTGACGAGACTGTGATCGGTCAATCCGATGCCGGTTCGAGGATCCAAAACATGGGAATAGCGGCGCCCGTTGATTTCAAGCCGTTGAGCTGAGTCGCCGGAAGTTGAGATCGCGCAGTTCTTCAACATGACCGCACGATTTGTCAGGAATCCCGGCCCATCGAAATCGACGATGGAAATTCGCCAACCGCGCTGGCCAGGCGGCGGAGCGCTCACGCTAATGTCTCCTACTCCACCGACCAACGCGTGCTTGATCCCGTGGTTCTTCAAAACCTCCATCGCCTCATCCACGGCGTAGCCCTTCGCAATGCCGCCAAGATCCAGCTTCATGCCTTCGCGTTTCAGGAGCACGGTTTGTCGGCGCGCGTTTAAGACCACTTTGTCATACCCAACGGCCTGGAGTGCCTCGGCCAATCGCACAGGGTCAGGCATTTCCTTCACGCGACGAGCCCGCCTCCACAAACTTACGCATGGTCCCACCGTGATGTCGAAAGCTCCACTGGATCGCTTCGCGAGTTCCTGTGATTTCTCAATGACGTGCCACAAGTCATCTGAAACGTGCACTTCCCTCCCCTGCCCGCTCGCTCGAGACAGCTCGTTCAATTCACTGTCGGTTTCGTAGTCGCTCATGATCGCATTGAGTCGCGCTATGCGATCAAAGGCTTCGCCAGCAGCCTTTGTGGCAGATTGCTCATCGACGGCATAGAGCACCATCCGAAACGGTACTCCCATTTGCGGTTGAGTGAATTCGTAACGATGCAGCTCCTTCGATTCTTCCCGCTTTGGTGCGGAAGCACAGGAGCAAAACAAGAGGAGCCCCAGCGCCAGCCAACGGTGAAGCATCCGCGTCGAGTTTGCTGCGGAGTTTTCCTTCATCGGATCAGACAGTTTTCAGCAATACGCTCAATTGTGGCACCGAAGCCGTGCCCGTGGTTCCGAGCTGATGAATCACTATGGATGCAGCAACCATGGCCAGTTCCATTGCTTCGCGCAGTGTTGCATCCGCGGCGAGCGCCGCAGTCAGATTGGCACTGACGGCGTCTCCGGCTCCGACGATGTCAATCTCCCCGCGCAATGGGAGCGCCGCCACATGGTCAACTTCTCCGTTTGCTGAGGCACCCACGATCCCCTGCTCTGCCATCGAGACAAAGACGAAACGACCTTGGCGTCCCGCGAGGGCTGCCGTCTGTTGTTTGATGCGTTGTATATCTGTCGCGACGGGTTGATCCAGGAGTCTCGCGAGTTCAACATGATTCATCTTGAAAATGACAGTTGGATAGCCATGCAGCCCGCGTCGGCTGTCAGCCAGGATTGGCAGTCGCGGATGCCGCATTGCGATCTCCGCAATCACCGGAAGCAATCCGGAATTTACAACGCCAGTGTCGGCGGCATCCACCTGATCCATCAAGATCATGGCGTGCGCTGATGCAGCGACATTCCGGGCAGCGGCGGCCACTCGTTCATTGAGCTCGGATGACGTTGGGGACCAGTGCTTGAAATCCAGGCGGTTCAATTCCTCGGGTGGCTTGCCCGGGCGGATCAGCAACGGTTTGGTATAGGTAAAAGTTCGCCGCTCGGGCGATGTGAAGAAATTCTCCAACTGAACTCCACGCCGCTCGCCCAAGACTCGTCGCAACTCATACCCTTCGCCGTCATCGCCGCAAAAGCCAATCGCGTCGATGGAGCCGATTCCCAGTGCAACGAGATTGTTCAAGATCGTTCCAGCGGCGCCTGGTTGGGATCTAACCCGAATCACATTGTGAACTGTCAGCCCCGTTTCGATGGAAATTTCGGATCGTGCTGGATCAATTTCCAGGTAACGGTCGAGGCAAAAATCCCCGAGTATTCCGATGCGAAGGCTCGGATAGCGGCTCGTAATCGTTTGAAACCTTGCCGGTGTCATTGCGTGGCAGCGGCTGGATCCTGAGAGCACGCTAGCAATCCGCGGTAGAGGCGATGGATGAACGCTGCGTTATCGCTTTGGCAGTAGTGCATAGCCCCCCCCATTCGTGAAAAGCTCTTGCAAAATCTCAAGTAGTAAGCCGCATTCGTCTTGGGTGGTTCGCCCTTGCTCCAGTCCCATCCTCCGCCGTCTTGCAAATCCACAACGTAAATTGTGTGATCGCTGACAGCCGGACGGCCTGATTGAAATCGGAGGTTATGCACGCAGCTCAAACTCTTCTCGAAGACCTGTGGTCCCATGATCGCGGAACCCACGGAGAGCACGACTCCACCGTCGAGTTTATCCACAGCGCCGCAGATCAACCGAAAGTCCTCGGTGGCTGCGCGGCCGATTACACCGCCATTGAACATCGGATGACACGAAATGATGTCGTAACCGATCCCCGGATGAACGGTTACAGGCACCCCAAGCCGCCACGCCTGGCCTAGAATCGATCCGTGCTTCCAGGCGTGAACCACTTCGTGACGACCGCTCATCAATCCGTGTCGCCTCATCGTGTGGAGAAGATCAGCGCAGGCGGCTGCCATTGGGTCAGTGGGGAATTCCCGGAGCATTGCGGTGAGATGGTCCTCATCCGGTAGAGATGTGCCGTCTTCCAAGATGAAGCGCCCCAGCGATCTTCCATAACCGAGCCCCTGAAGCGCGCCGGCCAGCAACGCGAGATGAATGTTGCGCCCTGTTTCGTCCCAGGCTCCAAAAGTCCCAGTGGCAACGTTATCCTCGACACTTTCAGTGGAACGACCGAGCCACGCGTATTCCCAATCGTGAATTGTACCGGCACCGTTGGTGGCGAGATGAGTGATCCAACCTCGATGCATCATTTCAGTCAGAATTCGAGCTGCGCCATTGCGAAGCAGATGCGCCCCATACATCAGAATCACACTGGCATCGCGTTGGCGCGCCTCGATGATATGGCTCACCGCTTCATCAATCGAATTCTGAACTACTTCGCTTACCTCTTTCGGCTCTGACTGCGGATCAAGAAGGATGTCCTCGACACGCGTGAGGCTGCGTCGATCCGCCAGTGGCAGCACTTTGAGTCTCGTCAGATCAATGGGCTGTGTGTTCACGCTGGAAACAGGTGGTCGAGCAGCGGTTGCAGATCGCGATAATCAGGGATGCAAATGTCCGCGCCTACACCGAGCAGGCGCTGTCGCTTCCACGCATCCATCTGGCCGGAACCATTGTTGGCTTCGTCGCTTGCAACGGCAACCGCGAGACCGCCCACACTCTTTGTGTTTTCGATCTCCACATAGCCATCGCCAAACGCGAGCAACTGAGCGCCTGAAATCTGGTTCTCGCTCAGGATTCGCTCAATGATCATCTTCTTGGAGAAGCTCTTGAAGTCATCCTTGGCTCCATAAATTCGATCCCCAAAATAGTGCGTAAGACCCAGCAGCTCCGCTTCGCGCTTCACAAAAGGCTCATCCGTGCCGCTGGCGAGATAAAGTTGCAGGCCCCGGCTCTTCAACTCATCCAACAGGGGCCGGGAGCCGAAAACCGTCAAATCGTCGCGCCCGATGGTGCCTTCTTCAAGGCCTTTGATCCGAGTGTGTATCCGCTCCTCCAATCGACGAAGGTACTCGTGCTTATACCAAAGCGGCTCCTTGGGAGTGCCTCCCCTTTCCTTCACACGCTGGGCAAATTGAATCATCTGGTAGATTGTCTGCTTGCCATTAAGGCTCATGATGTCGTCGTAGAGCATTCGATGCACATTTTCGTCCGTATCACCAGGCACGCGGGGAAGCATCTCCACCAACATAGGAATCATGATTTCCGGCCAGCCTTGCCGGACCAGCGAAAGCGTCCCATCAAAATCGAACAAGACGTGCCCGATGCCTCGTCGCGGTTGGAAAGCGTTGGAAAAATCCACCAAACCCTCAAATGTTTTCGGCTTCAGCATGGCGAGCTTGAATACGTGCGAGCTCTTCGAAAGTCAACGACTGCTCTCCCCGAACACGATCCCCAGCCACGCCACCGCTTGCTCATCGCTCGATACTGCCGTAACCTGCGCCCGATTTGAAAAAGTCCACTCGACCGGAAATTCCGCGCAAGGCGATTTATCGCCTGTCGCTCTACCTTCGATGCCTCATGCGATTGAAAGAAAACCGCATTCGCACGGTATCCAGTGAGGCATTGGCCAAGGCTGCCGGTGTGAAATCAACCCAGCTCCGGAAGGATCTCACCTATTTTGGCCAGTTCGGCACAAGGGGCCTCGGTTACGATGTGGAGCAATTGGCCAAGATGATTTCCGATCTTCTCGGCACAAACAGCCTTCAGCCGGTAATCCTTGTCGGAGTTGGAAACCTCGGCCTGGCGCTGCTATCCTATCGCGGGTTCGAGCAGGAAGGCTTTGAGATCGTCGCCGCATTCGATGCCGATGTGCAACGCCGCCGAGACAACGAGACCTCGACACCCGTTTATGGGATGGACCGGCTGCCAGAGTTTATCCACTCGCGAAACATCCGAATGGCCATCCTTACGGTGCCAGCGCCTTCTGCCCAGGAGGTGGCAAATACTCTCATAGAATGCGGTATCGCAGGCATTCTCAATTTTGCTCCCATCGTTCTTCACGTCCCGGAGGAGGTCATGGTCAACAACGTCAACGTCGCGATGGAGCTGGAGAACCTCAGTTATTTCATTCAGCAGTAAGAAAACGAACTGAAGTGAATTCTCGCTCGAACACGGGATCGCTATTCCGTAACTTCTTGAATCGCCTCGTGGTTTGCTTTCTGTCAACGGTGCCACCCATCCCAGTGGCAGGCACCGCTGCCGACAATCAAAAGTGATCGGTGACCATTATCGGTTTGGGATGATGGCGGCTGATGCATCCGAGACCGGCTGGTATCGTCCAGCCAGACATCGGGCTCAGTCGGTCATACCAGGGCGATTCCAATCTTTATCTTTGGCTCTCTTTGAGGAAGCTCGGCAGATAGGAGTCAGCCGCAGCCGGTGCGAGGAGGCTCGCTTTTCGCTCCTGTTCGCGCAGCGCTAAATAGGATCCGGAGGACATTCGATCTTCCTTGCCGTCACCCGCCTCGACGACGATGGCGGACGACGCGAGCAGGTGTTTGGTCTTCACATTGATCGAGTGGCAGCGAGTCTGGCACAGGCCGCAACCGACGCATTTATCAGCCAGGACCACGGGCGCGGAGAAACCGGAACCTTCGATCGGCTGGCCGGATTCATCGAGCTTCGGATGCGCGCGCATGAATTCGATCGCGTCGTAGCCGGCCGCCTTGCATTCGTCCACGCAGATCTGGCAGGCCTCCTGTCCCGCCAGTGGAAGGCAGGTGGATTCCACCTTTGCCAGGCCCATGCGCGCGACCCGTTTCTCCACCATCGGAAGCGCGCGGATGGCGCCGGTCGGACAGACCTGCCCACAGTTGTTGCAGGAGGATTCGCAACCGGCCCAGTCCGCGTTGACGCGCGGCGTCCACAACCCGGCCAACCCTTGCTCGAATCCGGTGGGTTGGAGGACGTCGTTGGGGCAGGCTTGAAAACATTCCCCGCACCGGATGCAGGCTTGCAGGAACTCTTCCTCCGGCAAACTTCCCGGAGGCCGCACGGGATGAATGTTCCTGGGAGCGGCGAAGACTCCGGACACGGCCGCTCCTGCGCCCGCGAGCGATCCCAGCAGGAACGCGCGCCGGGAGGGAAGCCGCTCCGTGGCGGTCTCGCCGGGCTTGAGCTGGAATTGATCCCAGCGGTCCACAAATTTGATCGAGTGTGTCGGACACACCCCGCCGCAGGTCTGGCACAGGGTGCATTCCGTGGTGCGCGTGGTGTAGTCCGGTTTGATGGCGTCGAACGGACAGATCTCAACGCACTTGTTGCACGAGATGCAGGAGGTCTCGACCTTGCGTTCGGTCACGCGGAAGAGGTTGCCGAGGGAAAAGATTGCGCCGCTGGGGCAGACGTACTGACACCAGAATCGCCGGCGAAACACGCCGAGGAACAAGATTCCCAGGAACAAAAGGACCGACACGATGTGCCCCGCGTTGAATCCCGTGTTCAGATACCAGCCTTTGGTCAGCCCCAACTCCAATGGCTTCACCAGAAAAAGAAAGGCCCGTGTCACCACCGGGATGGCCGCGACGAGTCCGGTTAACAAGACTCCGCCCAGCGCGGCCACCAGACAGCCGACGAGGAGATAGTATTTCAAATGAACCCACCACCCGCGGTGCTGGTCCGGCAGTTTCCAACGCTTGATCCGGCGTCCCAATGCCCAGTCGAACAGATTGATAACGGTTCCCAGTGGACAGACATAGCCGCAGAAACCACGCGGGATAAGGAGGCACACGGCGAGGATGATCCCAGCGGCACTGAGCGACCAGACCCAGTTTCTGGAGGCGATCGAAGTCGAAAGGCTGACCAGTGGATCGATCATCAGGAAGAACTCGGCCGCCACCTTCTCCTTCGACTCCCTATGCTGTGCGTAATCGGCACCGCCATAAGGCCACGCGACCCAAACGAAGAGCGTGATGAACCCGAGAAAGAACGAGGCTTGAACAACCCGCCGCCAGGGAGACGAGAGCCAGGTGTCGCCGACCCGGGCCAGCGCCTTCCGGAGGCGACCTTTGCGGCCGGTTTCAGGATCGGACAGCCAGGGAGCGAGCGGGCCGGTGATCGGGCCGCCTGCTGGCTCGCTCTTCTTCCGTTTCCTGAAAAAGGGCAAAAAGAAGTTCAGCCGGATCATGACGAGATGAAGTTCAACAGATCCGAGGTGGCGTGTGAACTAATTTCAGAATCCGTGTCCGTTCGACTGTACGAATCACCGCATTTCTCTTCAAAGGTAACTTAGCCGCGCATTTCGCCGCCGCTGCTTCATCGAGATGAACCCCTGGCATGCCGGGTCAAGGATCAAGAGCGCCACAATCCATGTCGCGTAAATGGCCGGCAAGCCGAAGCCGCGCCCGGGTACAGCGGAAGGCGGATGCGCGTCGTCGGAGAATCAGCCAAAGAGCCACCCGACCTCGCGGCCGGTCATCCAGGACGCCAGCAGAGCGAGCCCATGACGAAGCGGCAGATGCAGCAGGTAATAGAAAAGTGGGACACGCCCAAACGTGACCAAAGCACTGCGAAGTCCCGAGCGCAGACGCGTGCTGGTTTCCATCCATGGATCAAACAACGCCAGGGCAGCGATGGCCGGACCAAGTGTCACGAGGAGAATATCCAGCGAGGGTGGATATTTTTGCACGTTGAAGAACGAGAAGGCGGTCTCCAGCGGCGTGGCCTGAGCTGACCAAGTATGCAAGTCGCCGCAGATGATCGTGCATCGCAGGACGAAGAACAGGGCGAGCGCGCCGAGATTCATTTGCCATAAGCGGTGCCGCCGGAATTCATGCGGAGTCAGCATAATGGACCCGAGGAGATAGCCGAGAGTCATCACCACCCATCCATGGGATAATCGGATAATAGAGATCGATGCGAGTGGCTCCGAGTTTGAACCCGCCGTTCACATGGAGCACCTTCCAGAACCAGTCGCCGTGGCCAAACTGCTCCGGTTTCACCCGGTCCCGCCGCAGGTTGTGCCCAAAGACCTGCCCCAGCGCGCGAATCCGGCCATGGGGCCCAGCGCGGCAGCCAGAGGATTCCAGCCACCATCAGCATGCACACGCCGCTGGCGTAGATGACGCGCCCGCTTCGCGGGCCAAATGATGACCTGAAGTCAAAGGTATTTTTTGAACAGCAGGTTGAGCTGGGATTTCGCCCTGGCTGGCCAGTGATTTCTGTCGGTCATGATGGCAGTGGCGAGTGCCCGGTGGCACGAACACCCAGGCACAGCGGGGATATTTGGGATCGCATCCATCACTATTTGTCGGGCATTTTCAGCGTTACTCCGGAGGTTCTCAACCACCATTTCAACCGTGACATGGGCTTCGTCGGACTTCCAACAATCATAGTCCGTAACCATCGCCATCGTCGCGTACGCAATCTCCGCCTCTCGAGCGCATTTCGCTTCGCCCAAATTTGTCATCCCTATGACGTCGAATCCGGAACGATGATTAGCGAGAGACTCAGCCCTCGTGCTGAACGCTGGCCCCTCCATGTTCACGTAAGTTCCACCATTATGAACCTTTGCTCCGACCCTCATTGCCGACTGGTGCAAACAAGCGCGCAGTTCCCCGCAAACCGGCTCCGCGAAAGCAATGTGCGCCACGATTCCGCGGCCGAAGAATGTATGCTCTGTGGACCGCTTCGTGCGATCGAAGAACTGATCGGGTAACACGATGTCGCGTGGCTTGTACTGTTCCTGGAGAGAGCCAACTGCACTGACACTGATGATCCAGGAAACACCCAGTTTCTTCATCGCGAAGATATTGGCTCGGTGATTCAGTTCGGACGGCAAAATCCGGTGTCCGCGTCCGTGGCGAGGAAGAAAAACCACCTCACGTCCTCCCAATAGTCCTGTCAGCAGATCGTCGGATGGTTTGCCAAAGGGGGTCTGAACCTTCACCCACTTCTGACTGTTGAAGCCATCGATGTTATAAAGGCCACTGCCACCAATGATGCCGATTCTGTAGCTTTTCATGCCAGGTTGGTCGTTTTCTCCGGCGGTTCTATCGTTACCCAACAACCATGAGCAAGACCTTTGCTCTGGCGGATGGCTGTGTTTGCAAGAAATGTGCACTCATAGGCAAGGCTCGTGTGGTCCATCATGGATTCTTAAGCAACGGTAACGCGTGAGAACGGCACTACGTCATACAATGAACACGAGAGCATCACAACAAACCCGAGGATCAAGACGATCGAGTTTCGCAACTGAAAAACGTGGTCGGTTCGCAATCCGGCGGCAGATGAGCGAGGCAATCGAACTCATTCTTGGTGTCCTCAAATTTTAATGATCCGGTCGGAGCCAGCAGAAGGAAGTCGGCGAATCGAAAGGAACTCATATGAAAGTAAAGCCAGCACTAAAACGCGGTCACGTGATGGTGGACCTGGATTCCAAGGATGAAAAGCTATTGAGCAGCGGTAATCCGTCGGCAAAACCAGGCTTCGAATTGAAACGAATTCTCGTGCCCATCGATTTCTCGGACTGCTCCAAGAAGGCACTCCAGTACGCGATTCCGTTTGCTCGACAATTCGGGGCCGAACTCATCCTGCTACATGTGGTTCAGGTGAACTATTACGCGGGAGACTTCGGAACGGTGGACGTCGCCCTGCTGGAAGGTGAGATGCGCAAAAATGGGCAGCGCCAACTGGACAGCCTGGCCACGGAAATGGCGAGCAGAGATCTCAGTTTCAAGACTGAAGTCCGAACCGGGCGCACCACGAGTGAAATCGTGAATCTGGCGAATGAGACAAATACTGACCTCATCATCCTCGCGACGCATGGGCACACCGGCCTGAAGCACGTATTGCTCGGAAGCGTGGCGGAAAACGTTGTCAGGCACGCGCCGTGTCCGGTACTCATCGTCCGCGAAGTGGAACACGATTTTGTTCCGGCATAGGCATCGAATCTTTTTCACCCCTCCGCGTGCCATCTACAATCATGACCGTAGCAGCCCAAGATCAGGAACCTCCAAGTCCTGCGGCGGGTGCGCGCCGAATAGAATCAGCCGAGACCGCCTTCGGGTGCGCACGTGATTTTCTCGAAAATCGATTCGTTTACGTCGTGATCTCGCCTCGAGCACGAGGCCTGTCCATCGGCGTGAACATGAATCCAGATAAGCACTGCAGCTTCGATTGCCTGTATTGCGAGGTGAATCGAAATGAGCCGCCAGTCACAACGAAGCTGGATCTCGATGTTCTCGCCGATGAACTGGCACGAACGATCAGGCTGGTGCGGTCCGGCGAAATTCGATCTCGAACTCCGTATAAAGATCTGCCCGAGGAGCTTCTGCAGTTGCGCCATCTTGCCTTGAGCGGAGACGGAGAGCCGACGATGAGCCCCGTGTTTGTGGAGGCAGTTCAGACGGTCATGCACGTCCGAGCCCGGAGCACCCCACCGTTCTTCAAAATTGTCCTGATCACCAATACAACCGGAATGGATCGCCCGGAGGTGCAACGAGGACTCAAATACTTCACGCAACAGGATGAGGTCTGGGTCAAACTTGACGCAGGCACTCAGGCCTACATGGACAGAATCAACAAGGCAGGATCGGAGTGCGACATCCAAAGAATTCTTGCCAGCATCCTTTTTCTGGCAAAGCAACGCCCCGTCGTGGTGCAGAGTCTGTTTGCTTCCATTCGTGGCGAGAGTCCTTCGACGGAGGAAGTCGAGCAATACGCCCGGCGCCTGACTGAACTTCGAGACAAAGGCGCTCAGATCTCAATGGTTCAGATCTACTCCGCGACGCGACCCACACCGCATTCAGATTGCGGCCATCTTCCCCTCCGAACACTTTCCTTCATCGCTCAAACTGTCCGGAAAACCGGCCTGCGAGCGGAGGTATTCTGAATTTTCCAAGCGATCAGAAAAAGGAAGCTCAACCATTTCTCTTCGCTTAAAATTCCGAACAAAATTGTCCCTCAGAACCTGCCAAAGCCCCCCAAAACACCAGAGTTGTCCTTGTCAAACGTCACAGGCCGAGTAAATTCCCGCCTTAATAAGTGAATTTATGCATCGAAGCATGGGAGCCATCTCGAATATGAAACCAACCTTTATTGCCATCGCATTAGGTCTCGCAGCCGTTGCCAACGTCGCTTGGGGGCAGGCATTGCCGCCCGCCACCGGACCTAAGATAGAATTCGAAAGCAAGGTCTTCGACTTTGGGAAGACATCTCAAGTGGAGAGCATCAGCGGTGTGTTCAAATTCAAGAACGTGGGAACGGAAGTATTGAAAATCACCGGAACCAAGCCCACTTGCGGCTGCACGATCCCAGCCCTTAAGAAAGACACCCTTGAACCGGGGGAGTCGAGCGAAGTGGCATTCGTTTTGAACCTTGGAAAAACCAAGGCTCATATCGAGAAACAAATCAAAATCACTTCAAACGACGCCTCCGCATCCGAGGTCGCGCTCACGATCAAGGGCGATTTCACTCCATTATACGATACGACTCCGACGACACTTTCTCCCACTATCGCACTCGGAAGCAAGTCAACCAACTTGTTCGTGACGCTGGCGCGAACCGACGGAAAACCGTTACGCATAGCGCGGATTGATGGATCAAAACCGTGGATCAAGGCAAAGGTCGATCCCAGCGCGAAACAGGACGATACTTCTGCCAAGATTCTTGTAGAGGTGGAATCCGATGGTGTCCCGAGGCGGTTCAATGAGTACGTTCAAATCTACGCTGGCGACGCGACCAACAGTCCGGTTTCCACCATATATGTTTACGGACGGATGCTGGGTGAGGTCGTCCTCTCGCCCGAGGCGCTTTACTGGAGCATCACAGATGTCGCCAAGGTAAAGACAGACATGCCCGAAGCGCAGATCACTCGCCGCCTTAACGTCACTTCAAGCAACGGGAAGGAATTTACCATCACCAATGTGGTCTCCAGTCTGCCAGGCGTGAATGTCGAAGTAATTCCCAAAAACGGTGGGAAATCCTACGAAATAGTGGCGAAGCTCAAGGACATAACTGAAAAGACCCTTTCGGGCAGCTTATCCTTCCAAACTTCGGTTGCGTCTCAGCCCAAAGTGGATGTGCCGATCCAGATTTACGTGTATCAGGCTCCGGCAAAAACCGCACCACTGGCACGCCCCGCGACAAACGCAGTCCTGCGACCAACCGCCAATGTTCTTCAGCGCACCGCCTCCCCGGCTTCGACCGCCACGCCACCATTGCCGGTTGTCAAATGAGGAAGTCGATTGAACGGGGTCTGATCATCGTCCTTGCGGGTATGGCGCTGGGCACGGTGGGAAATCTGGTTTCGCCAAAAGGAATCCCGTTCTTCACGCCTCCCAAGCAGATTCCCAAAGCCGACGAGTTTCTGTCACTCGACAAGGCTAAAAATTTTTGGGAGAGCGGCAGCTCGGTCTTCCTGGATGCGCGCGAACCAGAGGATTACAAGGCCGGGCACATTGGGAATGCGCTCAACCTTCCTGCGATGGCGTTTGAAAGGCATTTCGGCGAAGTCGCCCCAATGCTTTCCCCTGAGTCAAAGATTGTGGTCTATTGTGACGGAACGGAATGTGAGCTGAGCCACCGGCTCGCCAGCCAGCTCAAGCAAACGGGCTATACCAACGTCCACATGCTCTTCAACGGGATGACTGCCTGGCGCGAAGCAGGCCTGCCCACTGCACAAGGAGGCACTCCATGAAACTGCCGCACTTCCTGCGCGACAGCCCGGCGAACTGGATTCTACGTATTTTGGTAGGCGGCGCTTTTATTGTGGCCGGGGTTTTGAAGATAGCATCCCCGGACAAGTTCGCTGGAGATATAAGCAATTATCGACTGGTTCCCCACATTTTCATCAATCTCGTCGCGATTCTTCTACCCTGGGTCGAAGTCATTGCCGGGTTGGTCGTATTAACCGGACCTTGGGTGCGGGCTGGCGCTGCCGTCATCCTGGCGATGACGGTGATGTTTTTCACTGCCATCACATCGGCTCTCGCCCGTGGGCTGAACATCGAGTGCGGATGCTTCGGGACGGTGGGAGGCAAACACATCGGCCTCGTAAACCTCGCAATCGACTCAGCCTTGCTCTGCCTGTCCGCGTTGCTTGTCAGACGAAGCAAGGATTGATGTATGACGGTCCTGTTTGGTTTGACGACTGCCGGGCAGTCACCGATTGATCAAGGGCTGGCTCGTAATTCAGCCACTACTGCATGGGCAGCATCAGCTCGACCCGTTCGTTGCCTCTAAGCACTGTGGCTTTAACCATCGCGCCCGGCTGGTACACCTTGAGCAAACGCCCGATCAATTCACTCTCGCTTTGACGCGCCGATGACCCGTCGATCTCGACAATCACATCCTCTTTCTTGAAACCGGCCTGTTTCGCGGCGGCATGTTCGCCGTACTCGCCAACATGCTTGGCAAACAAAGCAAGCTTGTCCTTCTTCAATCCACGCCGGGCACGTTCTTCATCAGAAAGTTCCTCAAGCAACAGACCGCCAAGAGCCATGGCGCGCATTCCCCATGTTCCAACTCGCCGTGAAATGTCTGATTGATACCGCCAACCTTCTGGAAGCGCGAGGGTCTTGGTCGATGATTTGCCACTCCGTCGGATGACAGCCTTGATGGCAGCGTTGTCAGGCGTTTGGTGCAAAGCCCAACTCACGTCAGCAATCGAGACGAGCGGTTGCCCATCCAGACTGACGATGTCGTCACCCGCACGCAGGCCTGCCTTGTAGGCGACAGTTCCTTTAGCCACAGCCTTGATTCTGGCGACGTGATCCAACGCAAGCTCCAACCCTATCGTTTCAGGCGGGGGAAAAGGATAAACAAGGTTCGATGGGATGCGTTCTTTGCGATCACGATGCACCGTGCGCATGGCGTCGCCGATCTGGTGACAATGTACACAGCTTGCGACGATCTTGCCTTCCCAGTCCAGATTTCGAGTGTATTTGCCCTGGATGGTCGGCATTTCCACAGGCGTCTTGAACGGTGTCGGGCGGGATTGTTTGCCCATCAGTGACGCTTTGTTAGCCGGATAGCTTTTGTGAATTGCCAGCGCAGTCTCCAGCGTCCTGCGAAACCCTTCCGTGGCTTCTTCCCTGGGATCTTTCTGGTGAGTCCATGAACCGTAACGTCCATAGAGCGTGCCATCGCCATTAAAGATCATCGTCGTGAACGAGAGGTCGAAATCAAATTGGAATCGCGACAAATCCAACGCATTGGCATTGATCACCCTCACACAAACGAACTTGTCCAGCACCGGAGATAACTCCGTATTCTCCAACAACACTTTCGCGTCTATGCCGGCACATGCCAGACACGGAATGCATCGCAACACGACCAACAACGGCTTGCCGCTTTTTTTGGCTTCTGCGAATCCACGTTCATAATCGTTGTAAATCCAGAAGCGCTTGGTATTGTCCACCTGATCGTATTCCTTCTTGCCCATCTTCTGAACGTGCAGATCCCCCATGATCAGATGCCCGCGGTTTCCGTGGCGCACGGCCATGGAACGAACAGCGACGGATGGCCCCACAACACCGGAATAATCATTGGTCGCCAGGTTCGCCTCCATGTAGAGCATCGTGCGGGATGGCTCCAAAAATTAGGATATATCCGTCGCATGGCAGATGCCGCAATTCATTGCGTAGCTGAAATCGCGCTTGCGATTGACGAACCCAAATCCACCCGTCTGCGCCGGCGTTCCTGGAGCGCGGCGTTTCGAGGAGAGCTGGATCTTGTCTGTCGGGCAAAGGTAAACATCCTTGTTGTGCAGGTATGGATACACCGTGCCAGATGTCAGCCCCAGGCCCGAGCGCGAGTAAAGCCAGTTGCGGAAGGATGGCAGATGCCCGTTGAAGTCCATCGAGTATGTCATCGAGGCGATCCCGAGCTGTCGGAGATTGCTCGTGCAGACGGCTGTGCGCCCCGATTCCCGAGCTTTGCTCAAAGCCGGGAGCAACATCCCGGCAAGGATCCCGATGATGGCAATCACCACCAATAATTCGATGAGCGTAAAGGCCCACACACTCGCAGCTCTCAATTTCTGTCCGTAATTGAATGTTTCGGTTTGCATAGTCTTGGGCTGCTGAAGTGGGAGCCATCGGCTTACCGATACATGGCATGTTGAGCGTCTCCGCGTGAGAGCAGGTATGCCAGCAGATCCTGGATCTCATCTTCATTGAGCGAGTTCAACAGCCCCTCCGGCATCATGGAAACTTTCGATGGCTCGATGGACTGGATGTCCGAACGACGCACGCTGGTCATGCGACCTGGATCAAACATGTCTTCGACGATTTGCACGTTGGCTCCGCTGAGATTGGCGACTCGGCCGCTGACGGTTTCGCCGTCCTTCTTGCGAACGTTGATCGCTTCGTACTGATCGCTGATGACCTTGCTGGGTTCGACAATGGATTCGAGCAGATCGCTCACGCTGAAACGTCCCACGACGCCCGTGAGTTCCGGCCCAACCGAGCCGCCTTCATTGACAAAGCGGTGACAGGCCGCGCAGGCCACCGCGCCGTAAAGCTGACGGCCACGTTCAAAATTGCGTTTGCCTTTCACGCCCGCTTCCACAGCGGGTACCAACTCGCCAAGCTTCCATTCTTTGACCATGGCGCGGGCGCTCAAAGCGTCGCGGGGTGATTTGCGATCGACACGCGCCTCCAGCACCGGCTTGAGCGCGGTCTTCTCATCATCGGTGAGCAATTCAACCGCATTGCCTTTCGCACGGCGCAACGAACTGGCAAACGTGTTCCCTCCGCGAAAATTCTCCGCCGTGATGAACCAGCGGAAGTACTCCTCGCGCAATGCTGGAGTCCAGCCGCTCTTGAGCGAACGCAACGCGACCGCCAGATCAATGTGCTCTTCCTGTGTCGGAGCAACGCGCAGGGCGGCGATGACCTTCATCGCCGCAGTCGGGGCTTCAAGATAGATGAGCAGGCGGGCCAGCAGGGCGTCCACTTCAGATCGCTTGGCCGGGAACAAACGGTCGAACTTTGCGATCAACTGCTGCCGTACCTCATCGTCCGGTTTGCCGAGCCGGATGAAAACCAGTGAATAAGCCCGCAGAAGATCGACGCGATCACTTTGGTTCAAACCCGCCCAGTCAATGTTGTCGAGTGCGGAGAGCATCCGTGTCCGCAAACCGGGATCCGGCGCGGGATCGGAATCTTTCCGATGAATCCCGTCTTTGCCGCTGACTCGAGCCAGCGCCACAATGGCGGCGATGGCTTTGCGTCCGTCCTTTTCAGCGAGTGCCTTGTCGCGCCACTGTGATGCGTCCTGCCACTCAATTGCAGTGCGCGCGGCGAAACGGATTGCCCGGTCCTGATCTGAGAGATACGGCCAGACAGTTTCAATCGCGGCGGGATCTTTCCTGCCGTGGAAAGCCTCGAGTTTGTGGCGCAAGTCGCGCCGGGCTTGAAGGCGAGTGTCCGGCTGGTTGGGCGCGATTGACTCATTGCCGGCGTACGTGACCCGGTAGAGTGCCGATTGAGCCCCACGTCCGCCGACCGCGAGGAGCATCGAACCATCGACAGGATTGATGATGAAGTCTGTGACCGGAAACGGCTGGCCGCCGATGAAGTCTTCCACTTCGCCGGTGTAGCTCGCACCGTCTGGCGAGAGATGGACTGCCCGGACTTTTCCAAAACTCCAGTCCGCCAGATAGAGCGCATCCTGATACTTCGCGGGAAACTTTGCTCCGTAGCCGAATGTAATGCCCGTTGGCGAACCCGGCCCGATGTTCACCACTGCACCGAAACTGTCGAGGTAGTGGTCCGGCCACTTTTGGTTGCCATTACGGAAACCGAATTCTGCCCCGCTAATGACATGATTGACGCGGGTCGGGCGATACCACGGCTCGCCAATGTCCCATTCCATGTCGGCGTCGTATGTGAAAAGTTCGCCGACATTGTTGAACGCAATGTCGAATTCGTTCCGCAACCCCATCGCGATCAGTTCCCACTTCTTGCCGTCAGGATCCATCCGCGAGATGTAGCCTTGGGGCGCGTACGATTCGTCCATGAAACCAGTCGGCAGGCGTGGCAACAATTCATCCTCACCCCAGACATAAGGCACGCGGGATGAATCCATCTCGGTCAACGAACTCGAATTACCGATGACCACGTAGATGGATTTGCCATCGGGCGACGGCACGAGCGAATGCAGGCCATGCTCGCCGCTGGCCTGGACCTGGCGCAGCAACTCAACCTTGTCGAGCTTGTCGTCTCCATTGGTGTCCCGCACACGATAGACGCCGTGCGGGCGACTGCCCTCGTTCACCGCCACGTAAAGGCTGTCAAACGCCCATAGCAAACCATGCGCGAAACCGATCTCGAGATCTATCTTCTCGGCCTTGACGGCTTCGCCGCTCGCCTGGGGCAGTGTGACACGATGCAGCGAGCCGTTTTGGTCGCACACAATCAAGCGGCCTTTGGGATCGAGGCACATCGCGACCCAGGAGCCTTCGGTCTCCTTTGGCACCGTGTAGAGCATCTCGATTTTGAAATCCTTCGCGACCTTGATGTTCGAGCCACCAACCACATCCGGCGTGCCGAGAAACTTGATGCGAATATTTTTGCACTGAACGGTCATTGGCTCGCCTGCGTGGAGTTGCAACGCGAGAATGCCGGACGCGAGCCGCTTGCCTTCGGTGTCGTCGATGACCCCGACCGTCTGCCTACCGTTGATGAAATGCTGGAGGCGGTTGCCCTGCGCGATGATGACGTATTCGTTCCAGTCGTTCGGTTTGATCTTCGCTTGAATGTCGGCGGACTTACCGAGTGAGCCGGTGACGGTCTTCTTGCCGTCCACACTCCAACTCACCAACTCACCGCGCTGCGCCAGGGTGCCGCGTCCGCCGGCGCCACCCGCTTCATCGTGAAGATTACCCGTGTGCGTGCCGCCCGTTTCGATGTCGGCCTGGTAACCCGCCACGACGAAATTGCCAAGATCCTTGCTGCGATACTGCATGCCGGAATTGGCGGAACCGGCGGTGTTATCCGCCACGATGCGATAGGAAAAACGCAATTCGAAATCGTCGACGATCAGGTTCGTCCCACCGGCTCTGGCAAAGAGAAAATTGTTTCCCTTCGCCGGATTGTCCTTGGTCGAGATGCCCGTGATCGCACCATCCTTGACCGACCAATGTTCCGGTCGTCCCGCCCAGCCGGTGAGATCCTGACCGTTGAACAGTTTTTTGAAACCCAGCTCGGGCACGAAGACGTTCGGTGTGCGACCCGCGACGAGTGCATCGACGATTTCCTTCGCGTCCGCCGGTAAGGCAACTTTGGTGGAGCCGATGTCCGCGATGACGGTCGTGGTGGTGCGACTCTGCTTCTCAGTGTTTCCAAACACCTCTCGTGTGCCAGTCACCGTGACGGCGTATTGCACAAGCACGCCGTCCTTGATGGCGAACGAGACGGTGCCTTTCGCATCCCTGAGCGCCGGTGCCCCATCGCCACGCCCACCGCGGCCTCCACGACCACCTCCGGGCCCTCCGGCATTCAGGAGTTCGGTCACTGCTTCAACGCTCAACTCCGCGGTCACAGTTTCGCCGTCTTGCTTGAAACTTGATGCCTTGCCAAGCAGCTCCTCAACTTGGGTGACGGGCATCTTGAAATCAGTGATCGCGCCGCGACTGAATCCACCGCCACCGCCCGGCCCGCCGCCTCGTCCACCCACCGGTGAGCGCTCCGCCGCCTGCTCCATCGTCATCCAGTTTCCGTCGAGGACTACCGCCGCTTCATCCGCCTTGCGGGCAAACTCGACGCTGCTGTTAGGCGAGGTGGACGACACCCAGATGTAGCCGTCCTTTTCGATCTGGCCGGACGTGGCTGTGTTGCCGCCGCCGAATGGTCCGCCGCCTTCCGTTCGTGCGGTGGTCTTCCACCGGAAACTGGACTGGCTGGCAAGTCTTTTGGCTGCATCTGATATGGAAGCTTTCAATTCGGCGTCGTCGGCGTGGATGGCGGCATTTCCGAACAACAGCCAACATAGAATGATGGAGATGGATTTCATGCGGTGAACGATTGGAGTGGACGGTTGCTTGATTTTCGAACTGCGGAACTGCGACTTCATGGACGACCCCGCAGGCAATGACAGCCAGCGACGGCGAATGGCGTGAATGGAGTTCATGGTTTGGTTCGTGCGGGATTCGCTGATTAGTAGTTGATTGTGACAGTGCGGCAACAGGTCATTCCCAGTTCGATCCGGTTTTGCTCCGAGGTGTTCTATGATGCGCAAGAGTCTTGTCGCGGGTGATTAACGCGACTATTGCGGTAGAGGCGCACCAGGTCCACCGCCGGGTCCGCGACCGCCAAAGCCTCTACCACCTCCGCCGCCACCGCCACGTCCACCGCGACCGCTCGCTGTGGCGACGAGCCGGGCAATTGCGTCCGCACTCAACTTTGTTTCTGACGCTTGAGTCCTGGCGAAAAGCGCTGACGCTTTCGTTGCCCATGCTTCACGCGCTTTCGCGAGAGTCTGGTTTGCTGCGCTGATTTTTGCATCGTCCTTGGGTGTGCTGAAGGCAGCCACGACCAGATTCGAGTTCGCCACCGTCACCGCCGTGTTTTCCGCCGCAAGTTCCGCGTTGATTTTCTCCACCAGCGCCTGTTGTTCCGGCGGCAAGGCTGGACCAAAGAATCCTCCTCTGCCACCGCCACCGGCGCGACCACCCGGGCCACCCGGTTCGCCAGGAGCCGGTTGAGCCAAAAGGGAAACGCTGGTCACCAACAGCAAGGCTGCTGCGGTCAATTTGATGGAATCTAGGTATTTCATTTTAGTTTTGAGTCTGAGGATTGTGAATTTGAGTTTTATCGGAGCAGGAGTGAGGAAACAGCGCCATACATCCGGTCTTGTCTGGCTTTTCGTCGTTGTCCACAGGTGGAATTTGCGGATGGCATTCTGCAAATGTCGGGCTACAGCTTTTTGAACATTACATTCCGGAATTGCAGCTTCATCGGCGGACCAGTGTGAATCTGCAAACCCATCACACCCTCCAGCGCGCGACCCTTCTCATCCTCATCAACCACCGCGCTCATGACATGACCGTTGATGCTTTGGATGAGCGTCCCACCGCGAGCGATGATGTGAAGCTGGTTCCAGTCGCCCTGCTTGATGAAAGCTTTCAGCGCGTCCGATTCACCGACCGTGCCAATCTGTCTGGTCTGGCCGCCGCTTGCAACCCGGGTGAACTGGCCCCGGGGCGCGAGGAAACCGCGTCCGCGTTCCTTGTAAATCATGCCGGTGAAGTTGTTCCCGAAATCAAAGTCTGCCTGATAGCCCTTGAGCGCCCACTTGCCGACCTCGGCAACCATCGAGCTCCGGTATTGCACGCCGCTGTTTGCGCCGTCGCTGAGTTTGAACTCGATCTTCAGTTCGAAATCCTTGGTGATGCCGCCTCGCCAGAGGAGGAAGGTGTTTTGCTCGACACGCTTCTCTTCCGTGCTTTCGCCGATGATCTCACCGTTCTCCGCGCGCCAGTAGCGCGGATCGCCGTCCCAGCCTTCGAGGCTCTTGCCGTCGAAGATCGCGGTGAAACCCGTGTTGTCGTCCGGCGCAGCCTGGCGTGGCCCGAAGCTGGGGCGAGGCAGGACGCTGTTCAACCCGGCCACCAATTTTGTTTGATCAAGCGCGCCGCTCTTGTCCTTGTCGAAGTCCGTCGCCCATTTCTCGAACGCGCCCGTGAATTCGGCGTGTGTCAGCGAGCCGTCTTTGTCCGCATCGGTTGCGGTGAACAAACCGCCGCCGATGAACCCGCCGAAGCCACCACGCCCGCCACCCGGCCCTCGACCGCCTCCAGGCGGGCCACCAGCGGCTGGACTCTGTGTTGGTAGTAACTCACCAAATTTGGCCGTGAACTGCTGTTGCGCGAGCTTGCCTGTCTTGTCGGCATCAAGCTTGTCGAACCAAACCCCGGCCAGCGTGCTCAACTCATTTTTCGTAAGCTTCTGATCGGCGTTCTTGTCGCCTTGCGTGATCATCTGCGTAGCGAGCATTCCGCCGGCACCGCCGCCGCGTCCGCCGCGACCTCCGGGGCCACCCTGACCTCCTCCTCCAGGAGACGGTTGGCCCACACCAGGGACGGTCGTTAACAACAAAAATGCCGTGACAGAGGCTGACTTAAGAAAGTGCGAGTGCTTCATGCTCTGGCGTTGAACTTTCATTTTGAAAAGAGCGATGCGTGATTATCGCAGTTAGAAGCATCCGTTACGAGTGGGTTTTCATGTCTGAGTATAGCGCCCCCGCATTGCAGGCTCACCTGGCCTGGCTGATCGTTCCCGCAATCGTGCCGCCGTGGTCTCGATTGGCCGTCTCCCACCATTTGCCGGCATAGACATTTTCATGAAACAGGATGCGGGCAGACCAGTTGGCCTTGTCTTTCCCGGCCTTGACATCATCCAGGATGAGCACTGCCGTGTCGCCCGCGAACTTCACCACGACGGGCATCGGAAATTCAATTTCCTTCCCCTGGTAGTTGACCAGCGAGAACAGCAGCCATTTGTCGCCCTCTTTCTTCTCCACCCGTGCGATGCGGTATCCGTCGTCTGTTCTCGCGGCCCCCAGTTGAGCCTGCTGTACTGGCGCCCAGGTTCCCTTGAGCGTCGCATTTTTGAGCATGGCGATGAACTTCGCCTCGACGATTGGATTATCTTGAGCCAGGGCGGGGAGCCCGGCAGCGACAGTAAAGGCGATCAGGAACAGGAAGTAGCGAATGGTTTTTATCATGGGGCTGTTGCGATTGTGAACGTGGGTGTTGTTGATGAATGGCTCAGTGAGTGTAATGGGACGGCTCCTGCGAATTGGTTCATGAAAAGTTCATTCGAATTGGCGCTGTCCTGGTTTGGTGGTGAATGCGGTATCAGAGTGAAAGCCTCCATCCCTTACGGTAGGTGGGCTTCACCCACTGATTGGCCTCCTTGATGTTGGTCACCACGCCCTTCGCAGCGTCATAGAGAAGCTTTCCTTCGAAGTGAACCGCCACCGCTCCGAGCACGAGCCACTCGGTGTACTTGGCGGAGATGCCGAAGTGCGAGCACGCGGGCGCGCCGCCTTTGCACGCGCGAACCCAGTCGCGGCAATGGGCACCGTGATTGTCGCCCGTGCTGGCTCCGGGCGAGCGTGCGAGGTAGGGCGTGGGGAGTTTGTATTCGGCCCAGCGAGAACCGGGAAGCAAGCCCACCCCTTCACCGCGGCCGCTGGTGCCGAGATAGCCTTTCGAGCCGGTGAAGATGCAATTGTAACCACTGCGCTGGACGCCTCCGGGGCCGCCGCCGCGGCCACCACCAAAACCACCGCGCCCCGGCGGCCCGACTTGTGGCCCCGTATACGGAATTTTCCGCGCTTCCTCAGCCGTCATCCCCGGCGGCGTGTAGGCATCGCCTCCCGCATGGTGGTGCCAATAGACCATGACTGGCGGCATGCCCGCGCGCGCGGCAAACTCATACTTGATGGTGAGTTCATCCGGAAACGTGAATGCCGGCAACGAATCCTTCTTGATGCACTCAACGCTGATCAGGGATTCAGGGCTCAGTTGCAGGGCCCAGTTCGCAGGGCCCAAAATATGCACTCCCCAATCGCCAATCAAACTGCTGCCGAAATCGTAGAAGCCGCGCCAGTTGAACGGCAGATAAAAGCCGGTGCTGCCAAAGCCCCCGCCACCACCCCTTCCACCGGGTCCGCCGCCTGGACCACCGGGAGCGCCACCTGCTTCGCTCCGCGCTCCTCCTCGTCCACCGCGTCCGCCCTGCCCTCCACCCCGTCCACCGCGCGCGTTTCGTTCGGCGACAAACGCCCGATACTCATCGTCGCCATTTGTGAATGGCCGGAACGCCGCGGTACCCAGCCACAGATCCCAATCCAACGATTCAGGAACGGGAGTGGGCGGTGGAATTTTCGTCATGCCTTGCGGCCAACTTGGCCGGCCCGTCCATGCATGCACTTCCCGCACTTCGCCGATTTCGCCCGACCAGATAATCTCAGAGGCCACGCGAGTGGCGTCGTGCGAATAACCCTGGTTGCCCATCTGTGTGGCCACTTTGTTGTACTTTATCGCCGCTTGAGTGAGCACGCGCGCTTCCCACGGTGTCCGTGTCAGTGGCTTCTCGGTATAGACGTGCTTGCCAAGTTGCATGCAGGCCAGCGTGCAGGCGGCATGCATGTGGTCTGGAGGACCGACGACGACGGCGTCGATGTCCTTCCCTGATTTGTCGAGCATCTGCCGGAAATCCTTATACTTCGCCGCGTTGGGAAACATGGCGAATCCCCCTGCCCCACGCTCCCAGTCAACGTCACACATGGCGACCACATTCTCGACGCCCGCCTGTGCAATGCGCAGATCGCTGAGAGGTTGTCCGCCCGCGCCAATGACGGCGAGATTCAGCTTTTCATTCGGCGACTTGTAACCCAGCGCCTTGAGCGAAGGGAATGTGCTGACCGCACCCACCGTCAGCGCGGATCGAGCCAGGAAACTGCGGCGGGAAAGGATGTTGGATTGGGATTTTGGTTTCATGAGCGAGGCGCGCGGCACAACGTCGTCACCTGACGAAGAAGGCCGCGAATGGAGTTCATGGTTGGTGGTGATTGACAGTTATTCGGCGTTGCTGGGTCGATACGACAAATGACCAGAAAGAGTTCCCGTTGGTTACGTGAATCCTAAGGGTCCACTCAAAAACAATTGGATTTTTGAGTGGATGTGCCCTCGCCCCGGCCCTCTCCCATCCGATGGGAGAGGGAGAGACGTTCGTGGTCTCCACTCGCTCTGGCAATGGCGAACGCGGCCTTGGTGGTTCCCTCTCCCGTCGGACGGGAGAGGGTCAGGGTGAGGGCTGTTTTGCTAGAATCACGCCTCGCGAGCGGATTTCGTTTTTTCGCAGACCCTAAGTCAGCGACCTTCGGCTTCGGCGGATGTTACTGACTGGTGGGATTGGCAGCGTGAGAGGCACGAGCTGTTCACGTCGCAGGTTGTTCTTGACGAAATCGCGTTCGGCGAAACAGCGATGGCTCAACTCCGTCTGCAAACCCTGCAAGCCATTCCGTTGCTTCAAGTGACCGACGAAGTGAAGAAACTCGCTCGAAAAATTCTGACCTTGGGACTGCTACCAGCCACCTCAGACCGTGACGCCACCCACATTGCCCTCGCCAGCGCTTACGAAATGGACCTGCTTTTGAGTTGGAATTGCCGGCACATCGCCAATGCCGCCATCCAGACGCGCCTGCGGCGTTTGGTCGAGGCAGCCGACTTTAACCTTCCGGTGATTTGCACGCCTGAAGAACTGATGGAAAACGACCATGAGCAAGACAACTGACATTCAGCCTGCGAAGGCGACCGGTGACTTGGTGCTCCAGGAAGTGTGGCGTGCGAAAGACACCCTTTCCGCGCAATACGGCCACGACTTGGACAAGCTATTTGCCGAGACGCGCCAGCGAGAGAAACTATCCGGCCATCCTCCCGTTAGTCTGCAAGCCAAGCGCCGCAAGGCGTAAAAATCACCTGACATCCGGATCGGTTCAACACTCGGAATTCGAAATCCGATGACTACATCGCTCGTAACCCGGACATCACAGGTGGACAGAAAACCACTTTAGTTCTCTAATTCGAATTACTGGAAAAGTTTCGAGGCAAACTCGTTGAGATACTCGCGCCACTTGTCCCACGTGTGCGCGCCGTCGGTCTCTTTGTAGATCACGTCGAACTTGTGGCTTTTGAACATCTCAACGGTCTTCCTCGAAGTCTCGACGAGAAAGTCATCCTTGCCGGTGGCGAACCAGAAAAGTTTCAGCCCGTCTTTCAGCTTTGCATCGTCCAGGATGGAATTTTGCTTTTCCTCGAAGCTGGGTCCCTGCGGCGCGTTTCCGCCCGGGCCGCCGCCCGAAATCCCGAAGATGCCGGAACTGTAAACACCCAGGTAAGCGAACTTGTCCAGGTGGGGGATGCCGATGTTCAACGTGTGCGCGCCCCCCATCGAGAGCCCGGCCATCGCGCGGTTCGCGCGGTCGGTGTGGACACGGTAGCGCTTCTCCATTTGCGGCATGATGTCAGCGGCGAACTCCGCCTCGAACTCGCCAAAGATCGAACCGCCGCCGCTTCCAAAACGGAACGGCCCGGTGTGCCCGTGCGGCATGACGACAACCATCGGCTTCGCTTTCCCGGCGGCGATCAGGTTGTCGAGGATGAAACCGGCGCGGCCAACCGTGCTCCACGAATTGTCAGAGTCGAACGCTCCATGGAGAAGGTAGAAAATCGGATACTTCGCGTCACCCGATTCGTAGCCCGGCGGCGTATAGACGTGCAGCCGGCGGAATCTCTTGAGCGACGACGACCAGTAAGCGACTTGAGCAACAGCGCCATGTGCCACGTCCTTTGTGTCCATCCAGTCCGCGCCCGGCACCTGCACGAGGCTCCAGGTGTTTTCATTGGACTCGCTGGTTTTGGGGTTCCGCGGGTCAATGGTCGCCACGCCATCGACGTTGAAGTTGTAACGATAGGCGCCTGGCGGGATCGGTCCGACGGTGATTTCCCAAACGCCGTTGGTGCCCTTGCTGAGCGGCGAGGTTTGGCCGAAACCTGTGCCGGGAATGTCGCCACTGCCGCTGAGTTGCACCGCCTCTGCCTTCGACGCATGAATGCGGAAGGTGATCTTGCGCTCGGTGGATACTTCAGGAGAGGTGACTTGCGGCGGTTGCTGGCGCGGTTGGGCTTGGAGAACCGCTGTGGACAGCACAAAGGCGAACAATGAGCCGGCAACGATAGGGAAGAAGGCCAGGCGAGTTTTCATGAGTTCGTATCTGTTGATGATCGACATGATGACCAGGCCGGTTTGCGAAACGCCCTGCCGCATCTCTCAAGTCAAGGCGTTCTTGCAGAACTGAACGCATTTCGCCAATTCGGCCATCACGGTCGAACCTTGGGGCGTGTTGTATTCGAGCTCAATCGTCGCGGGGTAAGTGCGCTTGTCGCGCTTCATCATCTGGAGCACTTCCTTGATCGGTGTGTCGCCCTGGCCCCACGGCATGTTTGGACCTTCGTTAAACTTCCGATCTTTGAGGTGTAGGCTGGTGATGCGCGCGTGGTGCTTTTCGATGAACGGAATCGGGCTGCCGCTCGCGCCGGCGGTGTAATGGCCGATGTCGATGTTCGCACCGTTGTATTCGGACTGGCTGAACGCGGTGTCCCAAAAAGTCAGGTGCGCTTGCGTGTGAGCGTGGTAGCCGGCCCAGAGCTTTCGCTTGGCGGCGTATTCGCCAATCCGCTTGGTGGTCGCAGGGTCGTTGGGCAATTCCATCGTGAGCTGGTTGGCTCCGAGCGCTTCAACCACATTAAAGGCGTATTCGTATTCCGATTCCGGCGAGTCGAGCCGGAGATCCAATTTGAATCCGTAGATGCTCACGCCAGCCTCATTGTAGAGCTTGCGCAGCGACTTGAACTTGTCCATCGACACGCTGGCACGCCACCTGGTCAGCTCGGGATTGCTCCCGCCACCGGGACCTCCTCGTCCCCCACGGCCGCCGCCAGTGGCTTGTGTAACGAGCGCCTCAATCTGCTGGGCGTTCAAACGTTCAGACGTGCCCTGCAATTTGGCGAACGCCTCGGCGCGGGTCTTCGCCAGTTCCAGTTCCGCCGCACTGACCGCTGCCAGCCGCGCGGGAATGGCTGGAGGATCGGAGAATGAAGCCTGGGCAAGCGCGGTTCTGGCGCTGGTCAACGCCTGAGACTGCGCACCAACCGCCTGGTTCAGATCCCCCACGGCGGTCTGCTGCGCAGGTGTGAGGCCGGGGATGGCACCCGGTCCTCCGGGGCCTCCACCACGACCGCCTCCTCCCGGGGCTCCGGCAAACGCCTCAGCTGGGCCGTTCTGTAATTCCACCGCGCTGATGCCCAGCTCCACCATGTTGCGGAGGATGTCCTCCGCGGTGCTCGGCAAACCGCGGAAGGAGTAAGGCGCGATCACTCCAATCTGCACGCCATTGAACTTGGAGTTCGGCTTCGCGGCGGCGGAAGCGGCCGCAAACAGCGAAGTCCGTTGAGTGATGAGATACGTCAGGGGGGTAATCCCAAGACCGAGCTTCAGCAGTTCGCGCCTGGTTCCGAGCATAATCTTCTCCTGGCTTTGGGCTTTTGAGTCTGTGTGATGAAATTTACGACCGATTCAAGGCAGAGCCGGTTACTTCAATCTTCGCAAGTCGATCCTGATTTCAATCCATTCGACAGGGGAGTGTTCAGGGCGCACTCGATTCAGACCAATTCAGCAGGAACGCCCGCCGCTGGTCGAAGAAGCTCCGCAGGCTGCCAGGGCCGGGCTCATCTGAAGTCCCAGCCAGGAATTGCTCGGTGCTGAAGAGTTTGCGGGTGTCGCGTGCGACATCGTCGCTGATCAGGTCACGATACTGTTTCACCACAGGCCCCAGGGTTTTCCAGTCGAACGATTTCTCCGCGATCTCGCGGACGTAGCCGAGGTATTTTGCGCGCAGTGAAGGCACGGCCAGGATCTGCGAAATGATCGGCTTGCTGGCGTCGCCCTGGGCTACCAGCGGATTGAGCGAGGTTCCCCCTCCTCCAAAACCACCGCCCCCTGGTCCACCACCGCCCGGACCTCCTCCCCGGCCCCCGCCGCCCCCGGAGCTGAACATTTCGTTGACATCATAGAACATCAGATGAAACCGGCCGTTCGGATCGAGGTAGAGCGAATAGTCAGCGGCTCGGGTGTAGAATCCATCCCCGTTGACCATCGCGTTGTCGAGCGCCAGGAAGCGCAGGTAACCGTCAATATCGAACACCGGCGCGAGCGTGGCTTCCAATCGTTCGGTCGGGGTCCGCTCGAACGTTCTGGCCAGTTCAATCAACGCAGTCCAAGCCTCTGGCCGATCCTTGGATTTGAGCTTCTTCAGGCATGAAGCGGTAGTTTTTCATTGAGCGGGATAAAGATCCAATCCACCCAAATGGAAGAAGATGTCCGACTTGAAACGCTCTTTGTTCCGATAGCCAAAGGCTTTTTTGATCAGACCTTGGATTTTATT
>SXGR01506614.1_pt1 | contig 35339 bp, 37 predicted proteins | sample 3174711 | NCBI WGS metagenome assembly SXGR01 (sample SAMN11356860, study PRJNA531348) | freshwater metagenome | isolation source: freshwater sample F1-60 | place: China: Fuxian Lake, Yuxi | collected 2017-12-25 | reverse complement strand
GCTTCTATTACTCAACAAACAATAATAGTTAAAAAGCAAAAAAGCACCAGAGAAGCATGCCAACAAATTGGTTCATAGTTCAGACAGGCCATGCATATGGGAATACAAGTCTTTCAGACAAAGGCAGAAATCAAATAGAAAAATTAAGAAGAAGTATAGTTGACGGTCTATCAGTTGATTCAAGAGATTTAACAATTTTTTATACACCTTCAAAAAGAGGCGAAGAGACCGCAAGAACATTAGGAAAAAAAGCAGGTAGAATAAGAGTAAAGGAACTATGGACAGATAAAGATAGACCTAAAGACATCTCTGCTTCAATAATAATCGCTCACAATAGAATCATGAAAATGGACATCCCTGGAGATAATTATATTGTAGTCACAGACCCTGAAGGAGCCATGCAATATCCAAGATATCTTTCAAGAAAATTTTTTAACCAACCATTAGAGTTTAATCCTTTATTATATGGAGAAGCGTATTGGTTAAGTTTGGATAATGAAGAATGGAGAAGCATCCCATCAGATCAAAGATTATATCATTCAGAAAGAGTAATAGTGAAGGGATAAGTATTTTAATTAAGATTTGTAAAAAAAGTATGCAACAAGAGACAAAAAAAGCTGTGGCCTGGTCTCTGTTTGATTTTGGTAATTCAGCATATTCGTTATTAATAGTTACTTTTGTTTTTCCTATATTTTTCAAAACAATAATAGCTCAAAATTTACCAATTGGTGATTTATATTGGGGAATTATATCTAGTTTATCAGTTGTACTAGCCGGAATATTGGCTCCAATAATAGGCGCAAAAGCAGATGCAGATGGAAAAAGAAAAAAAAGATTTGTTTTTTGGACATTAATTTCAATAATTAGCACAGGCTTACTATATTTCACAGGCAACGGAACAATTCTTGAAGCTTCAATTATATTCATGCTTGCAAACACAAGTTTTACTCTTGCAGTCTTTCTAAACGATTCCTTACTAAATCAAATTGCATCTGAAAAAAAAAGAGGTAAATTATCTGGTTTAGGCTATGGTCTTGGATACTTAGGAGGATTAATAGCTATGTTAATCTTGAAGCCATTATATGAAAACTCTTCAGGAATATCCGAACTTACAACAAGGCTAACGTTTCCAGCAACAGCATTATATTTTTTAATATTTTCAATTCCAGCATTTATATTATTAAAAGATACAGAAGTAAAATCAAATGATTCTTGGGGAGTCGCAACAAAAAAAGCAGTAAAACAAACAATTAACACCATAAAAAATATAAAAAAACAAAAAAATATACTATTTTTCTTAATAGGTTTTTTTCTTTTAAACGATGCATTAGTAACGATATTTTCATTCATCTCAATATATGCAACAAACACTCTAAATTTATCTATAAAAACAATAACTCAAAGCTATATAATCATCCAAGTAATAGCAATACCTTCAACAATAATTCTAGGTATTCTAAGTGATAAAATAAATCCTAAAAAAATCATTCTTTCAAGTATTTTAGCTTGGCTAATAGTAATTTTCACACTTGTATTTTCCACAACAAAAACGGGATTTCTAACAGCGAGCATCTTCGCAGGAATAAGTATCGGTAGTTCGCAAGCGATAGCTCGTTCTTGGTTTAGCAATCTAATACCAAAAGAACAAAGCTCAGAATTTTTTGGGTTCAACGCTTGTTGTAGCAAAGTAGCAGCAATCTTAGGACCAGCAGTTTTCGGAATAATCTCAAGCACAACAGGAAATCAAAGAATAGCTCTTGCTTCTCTATCTATATGGTTCATAATCTCGGCAATATTTTTTATAAAAGTGAAAGATAAGGTAGGTTAAGGTAGAACATTCAAATAAACAAGGCCATTTTCTTTTCGTATTACATTATTTCCAGTTTGGGGGCTTCCAATAATATCAGAAACAGGTAAAGATAAAGCATACCGATTATCATCTGTATGAATATAAACGAGTCCCGCAACAATTTCAACAGTATAATCTAATCCGAAAAGCGTTGTAGGAACTTGAAACTCCCTATAATATCCATCTACTGAATTTGTAGCAAGACTTATTTCGTTCTGAATTGTTACAACTATCTCTTTAATGAAAAGATTTCTATTTTCTTCATGTTCATCTGATAAATTCATTTGTAAGACAAAAAGAAACATTAGAAAAATAAAAGTCAAAACACCTATAAGAATAATAAATTCAATTGAAGATTGAGCACGATTTTTCATGTTATTGTGGGGTTATCTTCACATTTGAGCTAGTTGCTACAATTTCCAAACGTTTAACTCCCCCAGTAAAACTAAATATACTCGTAGGATCCAAAGGAACAGTACTTTGGAAAGCAGTTATTGTATCTCCTGAACTAGTACTTATATTGAAAACTAGACTATTATCTAAAATCTCAAAATTCTGTATTCCTTCTGGTAAATAAGCTGTAATTGTGAGCTTAGAAGGCTCTCCAGAGAAATACACGGTTTCAGCAGAACTCAAAATTTTATTAGCAAAATTATTTAGTTGACTAATGGCTATGCTATCCTGTGCAGTAGCTGTGTAAAAAATAGCCAAGCCTAAAAGTAAAATTACTATAAATACAACAAAGCCTACAACCATCAGATATTCAAGACTAATCTGACCTCTATTTTGCATATATTAAAATGGGCGTAAAGGTTTATAAAATAGACGACATAATTACATAAAGGATACAGAATGGAAAAAAAGAGGGAGAGTTCAAAAGCACTTAAACTTGTTGTTGCAGTAATAATTTTAGTAGCTCTAACTCATACATACTATACATTTGAGAGTCAAAATAATTCTTCTTTTCAAGGAGGATTAACTGGAAAGGTAATAACAGATGATGCAGATGATGAAGCAGATGCTAACTTAAAATTAAAAGATAAAATAATTTTAATATCTGAATGGTTATTGGTTGTATCTATAATCGCAATTTCAATATTGAAAGAAAGAATGGAAATTAAAGTGAATGACGAAACAATTATTACTCCTAAAAAAACACGCATAGGAATCTCAAAAACAGATATAGATTCAATGTATGATTTAATAAAAGAAAAAAAAGCAATAAAAGTAGGAAATTTAGCAAAATATTTCAAAGTAGATAACAATACAATATTAGAATGGGGAAGAGTTCTTGAAGAAGCAAAACTAATAAGAGTACATTACCCTACAATAGGAGAGCCAGTTCTATTAATAAATGAAGAGGTAATCCATGCAGAAAAGCAAACTGAATAGTATTGAATATAAATTTGCGGAAAAGATAAAAAAAATGCGCTCTTATAAGAGCGAAGCGAGTAATAAAATAAAAAAGATAAAGGTAAAAGTAATTCATAAAAAAAATTCAGATAAAAAGTTAGTAAGTCAAAAAAATAAACATATTGAGGCAAAGAAACAGGAGATACATAAAAAAAAGAAATCAGAGAAAAATAATATGCCTTCGCATAAAATAAACAAAGAGTTCAATAAAGAAATACAAAAAATTCAAAGCAAATCAAAACCATTATTGAAACAACCAGAAATTCTTGAAGATAAAGAGCTTATGAACAAAATAGTAACTATGCCTTCAGAATCAGGAGAGGATAGTGAAGAGAATATCTATGAAAATGAAATTCAAACAGATTCTGAAAGTGAAGAAACAGAAACTGAAGAAAATAATAATCAAAAAATTAATAATGATGTAAATAGGCATGACCTACCTGAAGAAAAAGAAAGTAAAGTAATAATCGAAAAAAAGATAGATAAAAAAGAAAAAATAGATAACCAAGAAGAACAAATCAGTGATGTTGAAGTCTATCAAGAAAAAATTAAAGGAAATGTTATCGACTCATATACTATAAAAATTGATGGCGCTTCAGCAGACATTAAAATAGTAAAAAACGAAATCGGCCTCAAATATTTTGTAAATATTCCTAAAATAAGCAGGCCAACTACCGCCTTATTAAATGATTTAAGAGAAGAATTAATAGCGATAACATCTGTAAGCATGCAAGAATTAATAGACCCTAAAGCTTTTTCATCAATTAAAAAGAAATTCAAAGAAGAAGCAGCAAAGTTAATAAGAAAAAAAATACCAACTATAAAAGAAGAAACAGAATCTTTTCTTGTTGGAACATTAATGCAAGAAATGTTAGGTATTGGTAAAATAGAATATTTAATCAATGACCCTAATCTTGAAGAGATAGTAATCGTTTCAGCTAAAGAACCAATAAAAGTTTACAGCAAAAAATATGGTTGGCTTAGTACAGATATACTTTTAGAAAGAGAAGAAGTTACTATGAACTACTCAAACATTATTGCAAGAAGAGTAGGTCGTCAAATAACTGTCCTTAGCCCTTTGCTTGATGCACACCTAGTAACTGGAGACAGAGTTAATGCAGTATTGTATCCAATAAACACAAAGGGAAACACAATAGTAATTAGAAAATTTGCAAGAGACCCCTATACAATAGTTGACCTAATCAATAACAAAACCTGTGACTTAGAAGCAGCTGCCCTATTATGGTTAGCAATAGAATATGAAATGAGTGTAATCATCTCTGGAGGAACTGCTTCTGGAAAAACAGTATTACTTAATTCTTGCATGTTATTCATTCCCCCTAACCAAAGAATTATTTCTATAGAGGATACAAAAGAACTAGCTCTACCTGAATTCCTTTATTGGACACCTTTAGTTACAAGATTACCCAACGCTGAAGGTAAAGGATCTGTAACTATGTTAGACCTTTTAATAAACTCATTAAGAATGCGTCCTGACAGAATAATTTTAGGAGAAATGCGTAAACATGAAGAAGCAATAGTATTATTTGAAGCGATGCACACAGGACACTCAGTATATGCAACAATGCACGCAGATTCAGCAGCAGAAACAATTTCTAGGTTAGTACATCCTCCTCTAGACATCCCAGCAAATCTCTTGGAAGCAATAAACTTGAATGTAGTTATGTTCAGAGATAGAAGAAGAGGAATAAGAAGGATTCTTCAAATAGCAGAAATAGAAACAGAGGGCGAAAAAGCAAAAGCAAACACACTATACAGATGGTCGCCAGAAACAGATCAACTTGTAAAACACAGTAAAAGTTCAAGATTCTTTGAACAGATTAGCAGGCACACAAGCATGTCAGAAGAAGACATAAACAAAGAATTGAATCTGAAAAAGAAAATTCTAAGCTGGTTAATAAGCCATAATATAAGAAAAATGGATGATATCGGAAAAACAATGAATCTTTATTACTTAAACAAAGAATTACTTCTTAAAAAAATAGCTAAAAATGATGTGAAATTCATCCTAAACTATTAAAAATGAAGTTTCATATACCATTTACAATAGATAAATTAGACCGACTAAAAAAAAGACCACTTTTATTAAAATCATTGGGCAACCGAAATAAATATTCAAAATTAGATTACTACCTTCAAAATTCAGACATAGATATAACCAAACAACAATATATTAACATAAGTCTAAGAAGCTCACTAATTGCATTTATATTGATCTTTTTGTTAAGTTCTACAGTTACATTAGTCTTAAAATTAAAGGGGGCAATAGGCATCTCTTTCTTAGTTTCATTTGTTTCAGCAAGTTTTGTTATATTCTCGCAGATAAATTATCCAAAGGTTTATTTTAATAGAAAGCAAAAAGGATTAGAAAGAAATTTAATGCCTGCCTTGGAAGACATGCTTGTTCAATTAAGTTCGGGAGTCCCATTATTTAACATTATGGTGAACATTTCCATTGCAGATTATGGCGAAATAAGCACAGAATTCAAAAAAGCAGTAAGAAAAATAAACGCAGGTTCACCACAAATAGAAGTCTTAGAAGAATTGGGTGAAAAAAATTCTTCATCATATTTCAAAAGAACAATCTGGCAAGTAAGTAATGGAATGAAATCTGGAAGCGATATTTCAGAAGTAATCAAAAGTAGTTTGAGGCTCTTGAATGAAGAACAAGTAATTCAAATACAAAACTATGGAAACAAATTAAATCCTTTAATAATGTTTTACATGTTAATCACAATTATTTTACCAGCTCTAGCAGTAACATTTATGACTATAATTTCTTCAATGATTGGTCTTGATAAATACATAACTATGGTTATGTATGCCGGATTATTTCTTTTCACAATATTCATTCAAATTATGTTCCTTGGAGCAATTCGCTCATCTAGACCTACATTAATAACATGACAGAACAAGACAAATTAAAACGTGGAAAAAATAATAAAAGAAAATTATTGATTATTTTAGTACTGTCTATGCTAATAGGAGCAATAGCTGGAACAATAAAGAAAAATGTTTTCGAGTCATTTATTTGGTTTACAGGGACATTAATTGTCCTTATATCTTATACAGTAGCAAGAGTAAGATTTGAAGAATATAATCGTGTAAAAAAAATGGAAACAGCTTTTCCAGATTTCTTACAATTGATGGCCTCGAATCTCAGAGCAGGAATGCCTACAGACCACGCATTATTAATGTCTGCAAGAAAAGAATTTGACCCATTAGATAAAGAAATAGTCAATTTAGGAAAGGAGCTTATGACTGGAAAAGACATTGAGTCAGCAATGTATGAAATGGGGCAGAGAACAAATTCCAAAAAAATACAGAGAACAATAAGTCTTATTCTTTCAGGTCTAAAATCTGGAGGAAATATAGCAATATTACTTGAAGAAACAGCAAGCAATGCACGAGAAAGATATTTCATACAACAAAGAGCCGCTTCAAATGTTTTAATGTACACTATCTTTATTTTTGCAGCAATAACTATCGGAGCACCAGGCCTATTCGGATTATCTACTGTCCTAGTGGAAGTATTGACTAAAGTTTTATCAGAAATACCAGCAGTTCAAACATCAACAAGTCTACCATTCACTTTATCAAAAATAGAGCTACCTATTTCGTTTATAATTTACTTTTCAGTTACATTCATACTAGCAATAAATATTATCGGTTCAATGGTTTTAGGATTAGTAACTAAGGGAAGTGAAAAAGAAGGAACTAAGTATGCCTTACCTTTAGTAGCTTTGAGTATGACTGTATTCTTCACAATAAGAATAGTTTTGTTAAAATATTTCGCAGATTTCTTCGATATCTAGATAGCTTTTTATACAAAGAAAGAGTAATAAGATTATGAAAAAAAAGAGAGGAAGATCAAGTGTCATAGATATAGATAAAATACTGAACATAAAAAAGAAAACAAAAATAATTAAGGTAAAAAAAGGTAAAAAATCTTCTAAAAAAGAAACAAAGAAGAAGAAATTCTCAGTTGTAAAAAGGCACCTACGAAGAATAGGCAAAAAAGAGGGAATGTCTTCAGTAAAAACTAATTACACTGAAAAAACCACTAAAACTTCAGGTAAGATTTCAAGTGGTCTCGCGAATTTTGACAAGCTAGTTGAAGGAGGATTTGAAAAAAATTCTGCCAACGTAGTAGTTGGAGCTTCTGGAAGTGGGAAGACTATTTTTGCCACACATTTTCTTGTTGATGGTATGAAAAAAGGAGAACCAGCACTCTATATTACCTTTGAAGAAAAGAAAGAACAATTTTACAAAAATATGAAACAGTTTGGGTGGGACTTAGAAGAATATGAAAAAAAGAAATTATTTTCATTTTTAGAATACACTCCTGGAAAAGTTAAGACAATGCTTGAAGAAGGAGGAGGAGCAATAGAAACAACTATACTTCGTCAACATACTTCAAGAATTGTAATTGACAGTATTACTTCGTTTGCCTTACTATTTGATAATGAACTTGAAAAAAGAGAAGCAGCTCTTACTTTATTTAACATGATCTCTTCTTGGAATTGTACTTCTGTCCTGACTTTAGAAGAAGATCCTATGATTTCTAAAGAATTTACTACAGCTAAAACTATAGAATTTGAATCAGACTCAATTACCTTATTATATTACCTCCTACAAAAAGGAGAAAGAAAAAGATATTTAGAAGTTTTAAAGATGAGGGGAGTCAAACATTCAAGAAAGGTTTACGAATTTGAGATTACTCCAAGCGGAATAAAAGTTCTTTCAAAAAATCTAAAAAAAATTGAAGGATTATGAAATTTTCAAATCTTGGTCAGGCCTGGGGGTTTGACCTACTAACAGCAGTAACTCTTTTTTTCATAGGAATAATTATATTTTTTATGTATTCAATAAATTACCCTAAAGAAGGACAACAAGAGATAGAGCTGTTACAGTATGAAAGCGAATACATTGGAGAAACATTGCTCTCTGAAGGATATCCTGCAGATTGGACAATAGGAAATGTAGGAAAAATAGGAATCGTAAATGATGGAAAAATAAATGAAACTAAACTAGAAAGGTTCTACAACTTAGCAAATAACGCAGTAAATTCTGCGGGATATGACCAAGCTAAGTCTATTTTTGACACAGAATATGAATTTTTTATGAATTTCTCAACACCAATCATTATAGGAGCGTCTGCAATACCTGAAGGAGGAATAGGAAGAGACTTTGTTGGCGAAAATTCTGAAAACTTATTAAAAACTACAAGAATAACAATCTATCAAAATAACCCGGTAACTTTAAACTTATACCTATGGAATTAAAATCAAAAAAAGCAGTTTTTTTTAGTATAGATGCAATAATAGCTTTAGGAATGATACTTCTAGTACTGCTCTTTGCATTCCCTTTATTGAAACCATCAGAAAGAGAAACGAATCTTCCAAAAGACATCCTTTCAACTTTATCAAATCTAAAAATTGGTGAAATAACCAATGCACAAATTCAAACATGGATTTCTCAAGGATTAATAGAAGCAGATCGCACAGTAGTTGAACAAATAGGCCTGTTATCAATAAAAAATATCACTCTTGCAAAGAGTCTAGCTAGCGTTATATTTCAAAATTTAAACACTAAAGAAAATGTTGGGATATGGTATGGGAATAATTTAATTTTTTCATCAAATAGTACTGCCTATGAAAATGCAAGTAATATAGAAACAGAAAGATACATAGTTAGTGGTATAGGGGGTTTAAACGGAACAGGATTACTTTCTGGATTTTCAGCTCGCGGTTATCTATCTAGTAGTTTCAGGACAGAATATTTCTATTTCGGAGGATATGTTGGAGATGGTAATTTAACAAAAAATATAGTTTACAATGGGACAATAACTTCGGCAGAAATGGAAATAACCATAAGTAAAAACTTTACTCTTTACATAAATGGGCAAAATGCAGGAAATTATACTCAATCTCCTTCTGATACTACTCCTTCAAATTATGATTTATCTGCACACTTACCTAAATTCTCTCAAGGTCTAAATAACTTAGAATTTAGAGGGAATAGTCTTTACATTGCAGGAGGGTACGTAAAAATAACTTATGACTCAAACAACACAGCATACCAACCAGATTCAAAACAATATCTTTCAGGAATAGAGGGAATAGTAAATCTTTATGAGGGCCTCTCAGTTCCAGGACAACTTCAGTCAATAGATATCTCAATACATCATAAAATACCTTATAGCTCCTTCCTATCAATCGGAAACGTTACTGTTTGGAATGGTTCAAACTCAACAGGTACGACAGTCACAATTTCAAATTCCCAACTATCAACTCTATTAAACTATAATCAACTAAGTAATAAAACAACCCCTTTAAGATTTGGTTCTGAAAACCAAAGCATATTTGGAAATATAACTGCCGGAAACGCTGATGTAATCTTAATCACAGACGTTTCAGGTAGTATGAGTGGAGTTGTAAGCGGTTCCGGAACGTCAGTAGTTAGAAATTGTAGTGATCCCTTAATTTACAATTCAAACACTCAAAAATTAAGTCTTGCAAAATGTCTCGATGAACAATTTATATATGCAATTCTAAGGGGGAATAATAATAAGGTAGGATTAGTAGATTTTTCTTCAAGCGCTAGCGGTTTTGTTAATTTGAGTTCAGACATTAATTTACTTAACAACACCGTACAAAACTATGCTCTTGCAGGAGCAACTTGCGTTTCATGTGCAATAAATAGAGCATATATGATTCTTCAATCTGACAGTCAAAGCTCAACAAGACAAAAATATATCATAACAATGACTGACGGAGTAACAAATGTAAGAAGCACTAATTCGTGTTACGAGATTTTTGGAAGTAGTTCAAATAGCACTTTATCATCTATCTCTCTTCAAGTTGGAAGCACAAGTGCTGCAAGTAAATTTAATCCACCATTTAGTTGGCAGTCTGTTTGGCCAGGATCTAACACTAACTTAAATAATGTTGATGGAATCAACAACACACTAGCATTCGCTGCAGGAGCATCATCTCAAATATGGAGATGGAATGGAATCTCTTGGACGATGCACGCAGACTTAGGAAACAATAATTTCTATGGTATAGACCTATTAAATGAAACTTTGGGATTTGCAGTAGGAGATTCTGGAAAGTTTATTAGATATAATGGAACAAATTGGTCTGAATACCAAGACACTGGAAACACGGGTTTCAAAGATGTCAAATTTGCAAACTCTAGTACAGCTTTTGCAGTAGGAGATTCTGGAAAAATATTCAAATGGAATGGAACTGGAACAAATTGGTATGAATTACTAGACGTAGGGACCCAAAATCTTTTTTCAGTAGATCTATTAAATAGTACTTACGGACTAGCAGTTGGTGGAAATGGAGACATCTGGAAATTTAATGGGACTGGTTGGGGATTGCAAACAACTATATCTTACATACTAAAAGACATTGATATATTCAATACATCTCTCACATATGCAGTATCTAGTGGAGGAGCTATTTTGAGACAAGTCGGAGCAAGCTCTTGGTCAAGTGGAAGTTATTGGGGAAGCTATTCTTTAAACACAGTAACTATAATAAACCAAACTTATGGTTTTGCTGCAGGTGATGCTAGAGAAGGAATCATAGAATGGAACGGAACTACTTGGACAAAAATTTTCCCAGAATATACTTACAAAGGAAATTCTTCCACAGGACTAAGTTGTAACGATCCCGGCTCTTGTAGTTTAACTCAAACAGCCCCAATGTTAAATGCGAATTATAGTTCTTGTAGAGCGCATAGAGAATTAAACGCAACAGTCCATTCAATAGGTTTTGGAAACATTAATACATGCACATTTGCAAACACTACTTTGAGAGCAATAGCTGACTGTGGAAATGGCACTTTTTTCACAAGCGACAATTCAACACAATTACAACAGATATATGCAAACATTAGCCAAAACATTCTACAACTATCTTATTCTGAACAAACAGCATTAGTGGCTGGAAACGCTTCAGGAATTCTATATCCAGATTCATACATAAACCTCAATTATACGAAACAATCAAACCCTTTTGGTTTGATACTTTCAATGGAAAAACAATTTATCAATTCAACAACTGGAAACTTTACAGTGTATTCAAATTCAACAATTCTTGATACGAGAGTAACTTCTTATTCGGGTCCAAAATGGACCGAAAAGTTATGGGTAAATAATATTCTCACTTATAATATCAATAACTTCGGATTACCTTATATTAAGCTTGGTGATCCTTATTCAATAATCGTTCCAAAAAGTTATATCTTGAATCAAAATAATGTCGCATTATCAACAGCAGTTTCTTCAACAAATATTTCAGTAGGATCACAATATAATAAAATAATTTACACATTAGCTAAAAATTTCACGGGCTTCTCACCAGTAGTAGGCAATGCTCAAGGATGTATTTGGAATTTGCAATTTGATGACTGGACAAATCTTACTACTTCAATTCCAGCAAGTTACACAGGAACAACTCAATGTTATTTCCCAGCACAAGTAGGTTTAGCTACACATGATCCAAATGACGCAGTTCAAACAGCAGTATATCGCCTACTTAATGAAATAGATTTAAATCAAGATGGAAGACTAGATATAAAATTCAGCGAACAAGCTTTACAAATTGACACATCTCAAATAACTGGAATTCCCTTCACATGGTATACAGAGGTTCAAGTAAGAAGATGGGATTAAATAAAAAAGGAATATTTTTCACAATGATCGTAATAGTAATTATTTCCATATTAGTGGCATCTTACACTTTTTACACATATACAAAAGAACGTAGAGTAATCCAAAAAAGAATAGAAACTATGAATAATTTTATCGTTAGCCTTGAAGAAGATATACCTAGAAAAATATTCATATCAGGGTTCAGAACAATATTCGTATTCAACTCAAAAATAATTGAATCTGGAAACTATATTCAAAATGTTAGTCTTAACGCACAAGAAGTTTTCATTAACGGAACATATCTCGGCCAAAATCAACCTATAATGAATGGTGCTAAATTAGATGACCTAAAAAATGATTTAATGAATCAAGGTTCAAAAATAAATATAAATATCTCTATAAAAGATGAAAAAATAACTATTTATCAGACAGACCCGTGGAATGTTAAAGTAACATTGACAGCTAACTTTTCAATATATGATAAAACAAATCTTGCTTCATGGAATAAAACAATAACTACAACAGGAGAAATACCAATATATTATTTTGAAGACCCAGTATATCTCCTAGGTTCAGGTGGATTAATAACAACAAAAATAAATAAAACCTCTATAACTACATTCACCTCTCAAAATCTTCTAAACTTTACTCAAAATCAAGAATACATAAATTCAACTGATGCTCCGAGTTTCTTAGATAGATTAGAAGGAAATCTGCCAGTTAACAGCCCTTATGGTATAGAATCTTTAGTAAACATACCAAGACTTCAAACACAAGGAATCACGACTCATCAAAAATCAATTGTAGATCACATTTATTTCTCAACATCTAATCCTGCCTACTGCAATATATTAGGACAATCAAATTGGTTTTATCTTGACACTCCAAGTTTAACAACATATCAAGCATCATGTGCTTAAAGAAAAGATATTTATAGAAATAAAATAAGATTAAGTCATGTTAAAAAAAAGAGGACAAGCAGCTATGGAGTTCTTAATGACTTATGGCTGGGCAATAATTGCCGCAGTTATAGCAATAGCAATTCTAATTTATTTCGGAGTCTTCGGAGGAGGAAGTATAACTGGAAATGTAATTTTAATTTCGCAACCTTTTCACACAACAGCTTCCCAAGTCGTTTTAACTACATCATCTGCAAATTTTGAAATGATAAATAAAGGTGGAAGCAATGTTCAAGTCTCTTCGGTAACAATCACAGGAACAGGTCCAAGCGATGGAATAATCTGTTCTAATAACGTTCCGTTTCCTATTCAAGCAGACGAAATGACAATAGTAAACGCCCCTTGTGTGGGCACACTTCAAATTGGAAAGCCATTCACAGGAGATATATCTATACTCTACACAGTTGGTGGTCTTTCAATAACACAAAATGCCGGTGGAACAATACAGACAACAATACAATAATAAAATAATAAAAATGAGCAATATTTATATACTCCTCGAGATTAACATAACAAATCGTCTATTAATGAAAAAGGAGGTAAGATAATGACACAACAAAAAAGAGGACAAGCAGCTATGGAGTTCTTAATGACTTATGGCTGGGCAATTCTCGCAGCTATTGTTGCTATCGGAGTGTTAGCTTACTTCGGCGTATTTAACCCAAGTAGACTTGCTGGTTCAACAGCAGTAATTAACGCTCCATTGAATATTCCAGTCGGAGGATTCAATATAGTTAGTGATGACGCAACTTGTACAAACAATGACTGTATTCACATACAAGTTATTCAAAACGCTGGACAATCAGTAGATGTTACTGGTGCTACAATTACTTTAACAAGTGGTGGAACTGGAACATGTTCTGATGCAACAGCTTTACCAACAAGTTGGACTTCAGGAACTTCACAAACACTTGACTTCACATGTGGTGCAGGAACCGTGTTTGGAGCAGGAGATTCAATTGCTGGTAACTTAGAAATAACTTACACAGTTGGAACAAGCACAATAACTCAGTCCTCAACAGGTAACGTTAGAGGAGTATCTCAATAATTGAGCAATTTTATTTTTTTATATTTTATTAAATTTTAAAAAAGAGTGAAAAAAAAGTCTAAGAAAGACTTTTCAAAAAGTATTAATATATTAATATTTATAAGTAGGATAAACATGAAAGATTCGATGAGATTAGTAGCAAAGGTTTTTGGAGCAATTTATCTTATTCTTGGGGGATTATTAATTTCAAATGCGATTTCTCCAACAGGTCTAGCAATAGTTGATAGTGTTCCAGACAAATCTGTAAGTCTTACAGGAATATATCTTATAGTAAATGGTATCGCATTATTAGCGTTAGCAAGAAAAAGAAAAGGTCAAGCATCAATGGAGTTCATTATGGACTACGGATGGATGATTCTTGCTGTAATTGGAGCAATAGCAATAATAGCTACATATACTATTTTCGCATCAAATGAAATATCTAACAGCCCTCCTCTTCTTTCAGCACCAATGCATTCTATTGGACAAGGCTTTAATCCAGCAACAGGAGAATATCAATTACAAATATCAACAGGAATCAGAGGAGGCGCAGATATTACTAACGTAGTTATTCCTGGATGTTCTGTAACCAATTTCGACTCACATATTAGACAAGGAGGATCTGGAACCATAACTGCAACTTGTCCTCCAAATACACCACCAAGAGGAGAAATTATAATAACTTGGAATAATGGCCTAGGAGGTCCAACTCAAACATCTATAGGAACAATTGGAGGACCTCAATCTGGAGGAGGAAGCCAAGGAGTTCAAGGTGGAGGACCATCTTGCGGAAATGGTTTAGTAGAAATAGGTGAATCTTGTGATGATGGAGATATTGTAGAAGGCGACGGATGCTCAGCAGTATGTACTATTAATAGCGGGTGGAGTTGCTCAGAAGAACCAAGCACATGCGTTCAAAATATATGTGGTAATGGAGGAACATGTAGCCAAGACTCAGATTGTAATGGATTTGCCCAAATATGTAATGGAGGATTCTGCGTAGAAAACGGAGAAGAATGTGATGATGGTAATCTTAATAATGGAGACGGCTGTAGCTCTATATGTGTGCTTACCAAAGAATGTAGTGATCAAGTAGATAATGATGGAGACACCTTTAAAGATTATCCATTTGACCTAGACTGTGATGACGCTAATGGTGTATCTGAGGACCCTGTAGACAAAATAGGGGGAGGAAATTAAGAAGAAGGAAGATAATAAATCATCAAAATGCATAAATAGTCTAAAATTCTTATAAAAAAATGAAGAAGAGATTTATTTTCCTATTCGGACTTTTAATTCTAAGCCAGTTTGTTTCTAGTCAAAATATTCTAAATGTAGAATCCAATCCAGAATTTGATAAAAATATAGAGAGCTACTTCCCAAAGCAAGAAAAAATAATTCAACAAATAGAAATTTCTTCAGAAAAAAAAGCAGAATTAAGCAACGAAGTAAAAACAAAAATAGAAAAAAATGGTCAAGCTAAGGTTATGGTTTGGTTAAATCAAAACGCAGATATAGATAAAATAACTAAAAAATTAAATAATTTTGAATTAAAACATAAATACAAATCATCTAATGGTTTTGCAGGAACAATTACAAACGAAGATTTTAAAATTTTAGAAAAAGAAAAACAAGTAAATTATATAGTCTTAGACCAACAAGTCGAAGCACATTTAACACAAAGCAGAGCATTAATTCATGCAAATACTTCTGAAATTAGTTATTCTCTAACTGGAAAAGATATAGGTGTTTGCGTCATAGATACGGGAATAAATCAAAGTAACCCCTATCTTAACGTTATAGGAGGATATGACTTCGTGAATAACGATGCAAATCCTATGGATGACCATGGGCACGGAACTTCAGTCGCAGGAGTAATAAGATCAAATCATTCAATAAATAGAGGGATAGCAACAAAATCAAATCTAATCGCAGTTAAAGTTCTAAATAATACAGGTTCTGGATTCACAAGCACAATCGCAGCAGGAATAGACTGGTGTGTAACAAATAAAGACATTTACAACATATCTATAATTTCAATGAGTCTAGGAACAATTACAAACGTATATACTCCTTCAACAAATCCTCTAACATATGAACCTTCGTTGATAAATGCATATAATAATAACATAGCAGTCGTAGCTTCGTCAGGAAATGCCGGTTCAACAACAGGAATATCTTATCCAGCAGTTTCACCTTATGTAATATCTGTAGGCGCAACATGGGATGCAAACCATACCGCAAACTACACATTCACAAGTGGCAGTTTTTCATGCACAGATGTAGCCCCACACACTGACAAAGTCACATGTTATTCAAACAGAGCATCTTTCCTTAATATCATGGCACCAGGTTCAAGAATAACAACTAACTATATAGGCGGAGGATTTGTAATTAGCACAGGAACTTCATTCGCAGCACCCCACGTTTCTGGAGTAATTGCTCAAATGCTTCAAAGAAATAAAGAATTAACTCCTTACATGATAAAATCAATTTTGACATCTAATGCAGATTCCGTAACTGACACTGTAACAAGTAGTACTTACCCAAGATTAAATTCTCTTAAATCTATAAGAGCAGTTCCTTACTTGACAAGAATCGGAAACTTCACATCTAACAACGTATTAAACTTCTTAATGCACGCTCCAATAGACGCAGGTTCAACTTATGTTTTCGCATTAAGCTTTGGAAATTCTCCAGGAGTTGATTGGATAGATGGACGAAATGTTCCTATGAATTTTGACGACCTTTTACTCCTATCTATAAACTCACCGGCCGCAATCGGCTTGTCAAATACTTTAGGAGTATTAGACTCAAACGGAGATGCAAACGCTACTCTAACAATACCTTACTTACCAGGAATTGAAAATGTAGAAGTCTACGGTGGTTTCGTAGCAATAAACCAATCAGGTCAATTAACAACAATATCTAATTCCGTCAGACTATAAATTTAAGACACCCACAAACAATTTTATAAACCCTCAAAAGTATCTTTCTTCGATCGTGTAGCTCAGCCCGGTAGAGCACTGCTCTGATACGGCAGGGGTCCCAAGTTCAAATCCTGGCACGATCATCCCAGGATTTTTCAAATCCTGCAACTCGAAAGAGTTGAAGGTGCAACGGACCTCAGTCTGTAAGCACCTGGCACGATCATCGCGGGGATGCCAGAGCGGTCAAATGGGCGACGTTTAGGCCGTCGTAGCTTAGTGCTTTCTTAGGTTCGAATCCTAATCCCCGCATTTTCATGAATGAAAATCATGAGGGATTATTTTGTAGCTTGCTAAATTAGATTTGTAAAATCCTAAAATAATTCTTTGACTCATAGAACTTTCTTTTTAAGAAAGTTGTATTTCGAATTCTAATCATTAAAATTTATAAAAAAATAAATATAAAAATTATTCCAATCCAAACTCAATAGTAACTTTATTATCCTTAACAGAATATCTCTTTATAGGCAAATCAATCTGCAGACTATTCAAATAAACTTTCTTATTTCCAACAGCCTTAACTTCATAGCCAGACTCAACTTTTGAAACAAAAATATCATCAGTAGTTATAACACCAGGAGTATTCAATTCATAAACGACCTTATCACTCAATCTACGAACCTGAGTCTTTGCTTCAGCACGAGGTAATTTGACCATTCTAGCTCTCTGCTCGTCATTAATTACTCTAGGCTTAACTTCGACTTTCTGTTTATGAACATGAGGTTGCATAGCAGGACCAATCTTAATCTGAAAACCATTAGGCAATCTTCGTATTTCCGGTTTTGAATCACCTAAATCTAAATTCTCTTGATTCATATTTTTAATCTGGCCTTCCATCATCTTCATAACTTGTGCAAAAATATTGTTGAAATCTCCAGGCAAACCCACTCCCATCCCACCACCAAGCAATGGAGCACCAAAAACAGAATCATTTTTACCAAGCATTCCAAAATCACGAGCATCTGCTTGAGGATTTCTTAAATCAAGACCACAAAAAGGGCAGAAGCTATGATCATCTTTCAATTTACCAGTACAACGTTCACACTTCTTGCTCGAAAACATCAAGAATTGAGCACATTCAACCTTTTAAAATCTTAGTATCTTATTTCTTCCCAGCCTTATTGAGTAAATGAGGTTGCCAATGCGAAAGTTGTCTAGCCCAAACAACAAAAGAATTCAAAGTCTTAACAGGATGAGCAACTTCAAGATGTAATCCTCTTATTTTCTCAATAGACCTATTCTCTTTCAATTGAGGCAAAAAGTAAAGAGCAGTAAATACCATAAATATAGAAGATAAAATGAAAACAAAAAACAAAGGTTTCATAAAAGTAATTTTAACATATTCAACTAAAAATCCTCCAATAAAACTTCCAAATAAAATGCCTAAACCAACAAGCAACGCAGAATAAGCAAAACAAAGTCCTCTTTTTTCAGAACCAGTAGAATCATAAGAAAAGTCAGTAGTTCCTGTTACAAATGCAGCATTAGCTAATCCAGACAAAAGCCCAGGCACTAAAACTAAAGTCCAAGGACTTTTGAAACTCATCCATAATAAAGGAACAATTGGAAAAAGAAGAGCTCCAAAATAAAGCAATTTGATATTTCCATATCTATCTGAAAATTTACCAGCTAATGGTGAGAATAGTAAATAAAAAATAGTTGAACTTAAAGAAACAATAGTGTAAGTAGTATATCCAAAATTCAAATCCTCAAGCATGTACACAGCAAAGAAAGGGGCAGACAGCATCATCGCAAAAGTAAATACCGACTGAAAAACAGTAAATTTACCATAATTGTCATATCTCTTTAAAAATGAAATAAAAGAAAAGTAAGATTGTTTTTTAACTCTAAAAAAGGGATTGAATATTTTTGAAGTATAATATGCAGAAATAACTCTAAACAAAACAGCAAATCCAAAAAGTATAGAAAATCCAAGAAGAACATATCCCTTCGTCTTAAACAAATCAAGAAAGAAACCAGCTAATAAGAAAGTTACTAACCCAATAGTTCCAATTATTCTATTACGTGAAGCAAAAAACTGCCCCCTTCTTTCAGAAGGAACTAAATCTCCAAGCCACGAAAGCCAAGAAACATATCCAATTCCATAGATAAAGGGAATAATCAAACCCCAAATAGAAATCATCACCCAAGGCAAAACAGGAGTAAGAATACCTTTCCAAAATAAATAAGCAAGCATGATAACAGGAATTTGCAAAAGAACAATCCATAATTTAGCATGCATCCATAATTTTTTTCTAGAATGATGATGCATCAATTTACTTCCAACAATTTCTCCAGCAGGGTCAGCTAATCCATTTAAAGAAGTAAGTAAACCAACATGAAAACTATTTCCACCAAGAGCAAGTAAAAATGGAGTCAAGAAACCAGAACTCATATTTACACCAACCGATTGAGCACAACCCTCTTTCAAACTCATTCCAAGAGCATGTTCTTTAGAATGTTTCAAATAAGTAGACTCGTCAATCTCCGAAGACTTATTTTCCTTCATCATCACACAAAAATATTATCGTAGAAAACATTAATAAACATTACCTAAATTCTCTTAAATTATAAGATGCGCTCGTGGTCTAGTGGTATGATTTTGGCTTCCCAAGTCAACGATCCGGGTTCAATTCCCGGCGAGCGCATGAATTAGGGAATTGAACACAAGCCAACGATCAAGTCGTTGTCTGCCTCAAACTCTTATAAGTTTAAGGATTCCCTGCAATCGCATAATCCAATATTTTTTATACCTTAAAAACGGAGATAATCTATGACAAAACCTTTTTACATAACGACAGCAATTGACTATGTCAATGGAAATCCCCATATTGGCCATGCCTATGAAAAAACCATTGCAGACATAATAGCTCGCTGGAACAGATTAAACAAAAAACAAGTTTTCTTCCTAACAGGAACAGATGATAATGCTCAAAAAAACGCACAGGCTGCAAAAGAATATGGAATGCCTACTTTGGAATTTGTAAATAAAAACGCAAAAGTTTTTGAAAAGCTATGCAAAGAATACTCTATAAGCAATGATGAATTCATAAGAACAACTTCTCAAGAACATATAAAAAAATCACAAGAAATAGTTTCAGAAGTATACAAAAAAGAACTAATCTACAAAGGAAATTACGAAGGAATATACTGCGAAGGATGTGAAGCATTCATAACAGAAAAAGAATTAATCAAAGGAAAATGTGCAGAACACAACAAAATCCCTAAGAACATAAAAGAAGAAGCTTATTTTTTCAAAATTTCAAAATACCAAAAACAAATAATAAACTGGATAAAAAAAGAAAAACCAATAATACCAGAAAAAAGGGCTAATGAAATACTATTTCGTCTAGAAAACGAAGAACTAAAAGATTTGTGTATTTCAAGACCTAATACTGATTGGGGGATAGATTTACCATTTGATAAAAAATTCAAAATATACGTGTGGTTTGACGCATTAATCAACTATCTAACGGGTTCAGGTAAGAAAGAAGTATATTGGCCAGCTGATGTTCAAGCAATAGGAAAAGGAATACTCTGGTTTCACGCAGTAATTTGGCCAGCAATCATTTTAGCAACAAATAGAGAACTACCAAAGAAAATATGGGTTCATGGATACTTCACAGTAAATGGAGAGAAAATGTCTAAATCATTAGGAAACGTAATCAACCCATTAGATTTAATCCACAAATATCCTAGGGATAGCATACGTTACTTCCTTGTAAGAGAAAACTCATTTGAAAATGATGGAGATTTTTCAGAAGAAAAATTAAAAACAAGACATAACGATGAGTTAGCAAATAAATTAGGAAATTTAGTAAGCCGAGTTTCAGCATTAGCAGAAAAATATGGAACTGAAAAAACAGACAATAAAATAAAATCAGAAAAAATAATTCAAAGCATAGAGAAAAACATAGAATCTTTCCACTTAGACAAAGCATTAAATGATATTTTCAATTATGTAGACAAAGTAAATGAATTTGTTCAAGAATCAAAACCTTGGGAAGTTCGTTCACCACAGCGAGAAGCCTCACAGCAAAGCGAGGAAGCTCACAGCAAGAGTGAATCGAACTCTAGAAGAATCCTATATGAAGCAGTCTTTGCAATCAAAAACATTTCAATTCTATTAAGTCCTTTCATGCCAAACACATCAGAAAAAATAGCTAAAACATTTAATTTCCTTATAGATATAAAAGAACTAAACAAACCACTGAAGGAAGCAAAACCAGGAAGCATTAAAAAATCGGAAATTCTTTTCCAAAAAATACAATGACTAACAAAATCCCATACAGCGACTTTGAAAAGCTCGATTTAAGAGTAGGTAAAATTCTAAATGTAGAAGACCATCCAAAGGCTGACAAGCTATATATCTTAACTATTGACCTTGGAGAAATAGCCCCAAGAACAATAGTCGCAGGTCTAAAAACAAAATACACTCACGAACAATTGAAAGGTAAACAAGCAGTTTTCGTAGCAAATCTTGAACCAGTTACATTAAGAGGAATACAAAGTGAAGGAATGATTTTAGCTGCGTCAACAGAAGACAAATCAGAAGTATTCTTCATAAAACCAGAAAAAGAAATTATTCCAGGAAGTAAAATACACTAATTATCCAACTAACTTTTGCCAGAAACTAGGTTCCTTATAAGACACGCCAGCCATCTTTGCTGCAATTTTCTTATACGCTAAAGAAGCTCTAGAAAATGGATAAGTATGCAAAATAGCATCCTTATGTCTTAAAGAAGCAAGAATATTTCTATCCTCTGGAACAACACCTAAAATAGGTAAGTCTAACATTTCTTTAATATTTGAGATAGCCATTTCATTCTTATCTCCTCTAACACGAGTAACAATAACTCCTCGCACTTGCTTACCAAGTTCATTAGCAAGTTTAACCGTCTTCAAAGCATCTGTAACTGCAGTGATTTCTGGATTAGTTACAATAACCAATTCGTCAGCAGCCTGAATTGAGCAAGTAGCCTCATCACCTAATCCAGCAGCAGAATCAAAAATAACATAGTCTGCCATAGTTCTCAATTTCTTAGCAACTTCTTTTAGTTTATCATGATTTATATTTCTTAATTCTCTAACAGATAAAGAAGAAGGAATAATTTTAGTTCCAGATTCATGTTCATAAATAGCGTCTGTAACTTTTGCCTTTCCTTGCATAACATGATTTAAGTTAATAGGAACAATAGGGGCACCTAAATGTAAACCAACATTCGGAGTTGTTAAATTAGCATCAACAACAATAACTTCTTTTCCAAAAGAATTTAGAGCAGCACCAAGATTAATTGCGGTAGTAGTCTTACCAACACCACCCTTACCAGAAGTTACTGTAATTACTTTCATAGGCCATTAATCCTCAATAACTCGAATTATTTCAAATAGCTTATAAACCTTTCGAGAATTTGAGAATAGATAACAAGTTGTTCTAAATTAACATTAACTTGTTTACCTTTGTACTGAACTTTTAAATTTACACCCTTCCTAAACTCTCCCTCACGTGACTTATCAAGGCTTTCAACATCTCTAAAGAACTCATACAAGTCCAAAGCTTCCATAACTAACGGCTCTTCAGCATAAAGTTTTCTAAGTTGTATCAATTTAGCACGAGGAGCATTAGGAACAGGCTTCCATTTCTTACCAGACTTCTCAATTAATAAGTCAAGAGAAGCATCAATCATTATTTTCCAGCGTAAAAGTAAATTGAGAATAACATCACAAGTCTTTGTATATTTCAAACTAACATATAAAAGGTGGTCAGCACTAATCTTCTCTTTAATAACAGCATCAAGTAACATAGAGATTAGGGCCTCACAGGGAGAAACAACCTAATATAAGGGGCTTTTTATACCTTTCCAAAGATATTAAAAGGAATACGACACCCCTCAAAAGTAATAATTAGATAATTTCTCTCTCAAAGCAACAATACAAGCGACCATACAGTAAATATAGGGTATATCTTTTAGGCATATTTACTGCTGACGAAACAATCAGCTAAGCTGGAGGATTGTTTGGGCAATGTCGCACTCATTCTCATTCAAGGCATTTCTACAAATATCATAAGATTTCCCCGTTTTCTCCATAACTAAACGAACATCTTCTTCAGATATCTCTCCCTCAATAGATTCATCATGTGCTTCTCCAGAAATTTGCCAACTCTCCTGTCCTTGCATCATAATTTTAACAACAGAAGGATTCTCAATCACTGTCTTTCCACCGTCAGCTCGTTCAACAACCACTCGCACAGCCTCAACCTCTTCTTGTTTGATTCCCATCTGCTTCATTACCTGTTGCATCTTCTTAGGATCCATTCCACCAAACATACTACTCTCCAAAATCTTTACTTTTTATAGCTTTCTAAATAGTCCTTTGAAAACAAAATAAAAAACAACAAAATAAATTAAAACAAGTATCCCAAATAAAGCAAAAGCAAATTGTAAGGAAAACAAATCAGTTAAATAACCTACAAATAGAAATAATAAAATGTTTCCTAAAGAACCGACCTCAACCAAGTCCCGAAGCAAAATATTGTAACAAAATATTTCTTTCAAGAAATTTCTTCATAGAGATAGACAATTTTTTCACATTAGTTTAATAGAAAAACAATATTAAAACTTATTCGGTCACTTACCTTTTAAGTTTCTAACATACTTCAAAACATCTTCCCAACCACTAACTCTAGTAACGCCAAGAGGTAATTCAAAACTAGCATTCCAAGGTCGAGAAACAAGTAAAACAGGTACGCCATAAGAAGCAACATCTTGAGCATTCATAGGAGCGTCTTCAACAAATAAATCCAAACCTAACTCTTTAGCAACTTGTCCCTTGGTTCTTCCACTAAGACTACCATCTCCATGATGGCCTAAATGATGTATATCTCCATGATTTTGAAAATATCTTTGGAAAAAACCAAAAGTAGTGTCCTTTATACCTTCAGGTCTTGCAGTAATACCATGAGCGTCATGAGGTGGAAACAAACTTGCAAAAGCACTCACAGCACCATCCACAGGTTCAAGATTAGCAAATTCAGTAGAAGCGTAAAATAAACCTATTCTTCTTGAAACCTCTGCAGGTTCACAACCCCATATACGAGTTAAATTATGATCGTGGGTCTTTTCATATGGTGGGACTACAATTCCTCGAGAAGCGAGAAATTTAACCATTGGTCGCATTATTTCAACAACAACGCCATCAACATCATATCCAATATTCATCAGCAAACTTCAGAAACAGAGTATAAATGATTAATTACAATTTAAAAGAGGTTTTAGTCCCACATTCAGAGCAAAACTTTTCTTCACCCTTCAAAACAATATTGCACCCAGTACAACGAATTGGTTCAACCTTTCTCTCAATTACTGCCTTATATCCTCGTTTACCAGAAACCAAGAAAGAAAAAGCATCAGCCACAGCATCACTATTCATCTGATCTCTTAAATCTCTTCCACTTGACATATAATCACCTGTCGCAACAAAAACAAGAATTAGTATTTAAAGATTATTAAAAATTTGAGATATTAATTAAATGTGTTAAAAGAACTATAAAAATATAGAAGTAAATTCAAAACAACCATTAGAAAACACCATTCTATAAAAAAGAAAAAGAAAAAGTCAATAATGCCAGAAAGAATAATGGACCTAGTAGAATTAATTATTAAAAAACATCCAGAAATTCTAACATATTACGAATTATCCAACTACACTGAAGATTTAGATGTTAGGGGAATTACAAAGGCATATGGTATGCATGAACGATACCATACAGAATTTAAAACAGCAGTTAGAGCAACATATCTTGCAATAAAAAAGATGGCTAAAAGAAAAGAAACATTAGAAAGACTTACACAAGAATATCAAAAAAATGAATTTTCATTTTTTGGATGATCGACATGCTGATATCAAGAAGCATGATCGACATAAAGATAAAATATTAAATTAAGAAGAAATATAATTATCTTCCCTAGGCTTACCTGAGATATGTCTTCCTCTATACAAATCTACTGGAGAAGAGCCATCTGGACATATAACTACCAGTCTATCAAGTCCTTTTTGAGGACCTTCAGAAGGAAGGGTTCTCTTCAATGGAGGAATAGGATATGTCTCACCACGTTTAGCAAAACCCATATATCTTTTATAACGAAAATCTGTTGCAGACTGATCAGAGCCAAAAACAAATTCACGAACAGTACTATAAATAGACGCAAAAACACCCATAATAAAAATTAATAATATTACTTTAAATAATTTACTAAATAGTAATTGGCCAAAATACTTTCAAAACAACTACAAAAACAATAACTGCGACAAGAAAAGCAATAACTGTTTTAGGAGAAATAGCAAGCTTACTATGGTATTCTGCATCGTACCTCATCAACCCACCAAATGCTCCGGGCATTTGAACTTGATTTTGTTGTTGAGCCATAAGGTTACTTAAAATAAGACCTATAAAAAGTTATTGTTTAATAGCCTTAAGAAGTTTATTCTTATCCTTCCCAGCAACTTCCTTACCCCATAGAACAAATATCCTATTGATACGAGACCAATATTCGCGAGGAACAATTTTCATTAGTTCTATTTCAGTCTCATTAGGAGTTTTAGTCTTAACAAATCCAAAAACATTAGAGATACGATGAACATGAGTGTCTACACAAATTCCATCTTTACTAAAACATTCAGTAATTACTAAATTAGCTGTCTTTCTACCAACGCCAGGTAGTTTAACCAATTCATCAATTGTCTCAGATAAGATACCATTATAATTTTCAACTAAAACCTTAGCACAAGCAATAATATTTTTAGCCTTCGTTCTATTATAATTCAAACTTCTAAGAATAAAAAGAACATTTGAATAATTAGCTTTAGCTAAATCAGAAAGTTTAGTATATTTGGAGAAAAGATTTTCAGCAATTGGAATAGTTGTTTCATCACGAGATTGTGCGCTCATTATAGTCGCAATTAAAGTCTGCCAATTTTCAGCCCATCCTTCTCCAGCAAGTCTCTTTTCAACAGAACCATATTTCTTCTCAGCTAAATTAAAAATTTCTAAAAAATAATCAATCTTATTTTTCATTTATCAGAAAAGCCCTTTTCTAAAAATAATCAAACCTAATATAACAATTAAAATCTGAAATGTTAAAAGTAAAAGAACAGCTCTTTTTTCAGTAGATTTAATATTCAATTTTTTCAAAACAACAATAGCTAAATGATTCAGGCTATACACTCTATCATGTAGCAAGTTCAAAGAACCATCTTTCATAAGTTTGCCAAATGAAGATTTTTTCAAATTTCCGCGCAATTTTAAGAATACTTCAAGCATATAAGGAATATAAAAGAAAACTGCAACTCTCTCAAAACTGCCAACAATAGCAACGGCGCCAATAAAACCACCAATTGCATAAGTCATAACATCTCCAGGAAATACTTTTGCAGGACTCCAATTAAATACTATAAATCCAATTAGAGCAGAAACAAAACATAAGCATATAACAGCAAGCCAAGAGTTTCCAGTAAGATGAGCAACCAAAGCAAGAGCAGAAATCATAATAGCTCCTTGTCCAGCTTCTAAACCATTAAATCCAGCAAAAATGTTAAACGTTGTAGTTGTTGCAACAATTCCCAACGGAATAAAAAATAATGGATATATTAATCCTAAATCTACTACTCCAAAAAATGGTAAAGCTATCAAACTACGTCCAGCATTTATTGCAATTAAGGGTATAGAGCCAACTAAAACAAGAATCAAGCGAGATTTCATTGAAAGCCCTCCATGTCTCCATCCAAACAAATCGTCTATCAATCCAATGAATCCCATAAACAATACGATAATCAACAAAGCAAATATCTCCACAAGAGAACCATTTTTTGTCCCTAAATTAAATACTCTATAAGCTACATAAGCTAAACAACTCAAACAAAACGCCAAAAGAACGATAACTCCGCCAGAACCAGCAACTTTATCTCCAGAAGTTTTGTTCATATCATCCCAAATTAGTCCAATAGATTTTACTTTCTTAATCCAATTAGGCATTAAAAATAAGACTAGAATAAAACTAAGAAGCAAGGGCAATATCAGCAAGTATGAAGCCATTAATTAAAAAACCAATATTTGCTATATAAACCTATTCTGCTATACCAGAAAACCTTAAAATACATTATTACAGTAGATTAAAATGGAAGAAAAACAAACCCAACAACAAATTGAAGAAAAATGGAAAAATTATTGGGAAAAAGAAAAAATCTATTCTTTTGATAAAAATAGTAAGAAAAAAATATATAGTATAGACACGCCTCCTCCAACAGTTTCAGGAGAAATGCACATAGGGCACGCATTCTCATATTCTCAACAAGATTTTATAGCTCGTTATAAGAGAATGAGAGGTTTCAATGTATTCTACCCATTTGGAACAGATGACAACGGACTACCAACTGAAAAGTTAATTCAAAAGTTAAAAAATATAAGAAGTAAAGATTTCTCAAGAGCAGATTTCATAAATATTTGTTTAAAAACTTTAAAAGAAATTAGACCTGCATTCATACAAGACTGGATTAACTTAGGTATTTCTTGTGATTATAATTTATGTTATTCTACAATAGATGATAACTCAAGAAAGATATCTCAAAGTCATTTTATAGATTTATACAATAAAAAATTAATATATATAGCAGAATTTCCTACAATATGGGACACAGAGTTCCAAACACCAGTTGCACAGGCAGAATTAGAAGACAAAGAAAAAGAATCTTTCTTCACAACATTAAAGTTTGAAGCAGAAGGAAAAATCTTACCAATAGCTACTACAAGACCGGAAATGTTACCAGCGTGCCTAGCAATATTTGTAAATCCTTCAGATTCAAGATACAAAAAACTAATAGGAAAAAAAGCCAAAGTCCCACTTACAAACAAATTAGTTCCTATTTTAGCAGATGAACACGCAGATGTAGAAAAAGGAACTGGAGCTTTAATGATTTGCTCTTATGGAGACAAATATGACGTAGAGGCTGTAAAAAAACACAAACTAATCCCTAAAATAATAATAAGTCCAGATGGAAGAATAACTGAAAAACCATATGAAAATTTAACAATACATCAAGCGAGAGAGAAAATTCTTGAAGACTTGAAAAATGCAAACTTAATAATTAAACAAGAAAAAATAAAACACTTTGTAAATGTTTATGAAAAATCATCAAAAGAAATAGAGTTCTTACCAACAAAACAATGGTTCATAAAAATAATAGACAAAAAATCAGAATGGATTAAAATAGGTAAAAAAATAGAATGGTTACCTAATCCTATGTTCAAAATATATGAAAATTGGGTAAATGGATTAGAATGGGACTGGTCAATTTCAAGAGAGAGACATTTTGGAATTCCGATACCCGCATGGCATTGTCCAATTTGCAAAGAGGTAATCTTAGCAGATGAAAAAGAACTCCCTATAGATCCTATGCAAACTTCAAAAAATTGTAGTAAATGTAAAGTCAAAGCAACACCAGAAAATAAAGTTCTGGATACTTGGGCAACTTCTTCTTTGAGTCCTCAAATAGCTTCATCGTTAGTTGACGACAAAATAAAAGTTCCTTACTCCCTTAGAGCACAAGCACATGAAATCATAAGAACATGGGCATTCTATACTATAGTGAGAGCTCATTACCACGAAAACACAATTCCTTGGGAAAAAACTGCAATATCTGGTTTAGTAACTATGTCTGGAGAAAAAATGTCCAAATCAAAAGGAAACGTAATCAAACCTCAAACAGTAGTCGACCAATATGGTTCAGACGCATTAAGATTCTGGGCTTCAGCCTCAAGATTAGGAGAAAATATAGACTACCAAGAAAAAGATATAGTCACTGGTAAAAAATTCATCACAAAACTTCTAAATGCATCAAACTTCGTATTCATGAATCTTCAACACCAATCAAAACAGCCAAAACTTGAAGAAACAGACAGACTATTATTAAATCAGTTAAATAATCTGGTAGAAATAAGTACAAAATCTTTTGAAGAATATAACTACTATAGAACAAAATTAGAAACAGATTCTTTCTTTTTCAAGACTTTCGCAGACAATTATTTAGAAATCGTAAAGAATAGAGTATACAACGGAACAGAAGAGCAAAAAGCATCCGCATTCTATACTTTATATCAATCACTATTAGTAATAACAAAAATACTTGCTCCATTCACACCATTCATAACAGAAGAAGTCTATCAAACACACTTCAAAAAATATGAAAAACAAAAATCTATCCATCTAGAATCATGGCCAGAAAAAATAAAGATTTCATCAACAAAGGAAGACGATTCAATATGGAACAAAATGCTTGAGATAATTAGCAAAGTCCGTCAGGCAAAATCAGAAGCAAAGAAGTCCATGAAAGCTGAATGCTTAATCACATTATCAAAAGAAGACCATAAAATTTTAGCAAGGGTTTTGCAAGACATAAAATCAGTCTGCACAGCAAAGGAAATTAAAGAAGGTAAATTTGAAATTCAAATTCTCTAACCCATAACCTTTATAACACAATTCTAGCATTCAATAACATGGACGACAAACAAAAAGCAAAACTTGAAGAACAACTTGAAGAATTAGAAGCAGTCCGAGGGAGACACACAGAACTAGTCACAGTGCTAATTCCTGTTGATTTCAATATACATAGTGTAACAAAACAACTTGAAGCAGAACGTTCAACAGCAGATAATATTAAATCCAAACAAACACGTTCAGCAGTCACAGATTCTATTGATATGATTGTCAGAGCACTTAAAGGTACAAAACAAACACCGCCAAACGGTCTAGCCTTGTACGCAGGTAATGTATCAGAAAAAGAAGGAATATCTGACATAAAACTCTGGGCAATAGAACCACCAAAACCTCTACGTGTCAGAATGTATCGTTGCGACCAAGTTTTCGTAACTGAACCATTGAGAGAAATGTTACAAACAGACGAAGTTTATGGTTTAGTTGCAATAGACAGACAAGAATCTACAATTGGTTTACTAGAAGGAAAACAAATCAAAGTATTGAGAAAACTTTCATCTGGTGTTCCAAGTAAAGTACGAGCAGGCGGTCAGTCTGCTCAACGTTTTCATAGAATTACAGAAGGATTAGCAAAAGAATTCTTCCGTAGAACAGCAGAAGCAATGAAAGAGTTATTCTTTGATTTACCTAGATTGAAAGGAATTTTAGTTGGCGGTCCAATACCAACAAAAGAAGAATTCATAGAAGATGGAAATCTTGTAACAAAATTAAAAGAAAAAATAATTGCAGTAAAAGATATTGGTTATGTTGATGAACATGGATTAAGACTATTAGTTGAAGCATCGAAAGATGATATAGCCGAACAAGAAATAATAAAAGAAAAAAAGATAATAGAAGAATTCTTCATGGTCTTAGGTAAGTATCCTGAAAAATCAGCTTACGGATTTGAAAGAGTAAAAACAGCTTTAGAACGTGGCGCGGTTTACAAACTCCTGATATCTAAAAAATTAGACAAACATATAATTGCAGAATATGAAAAAATGGCTTTAGACATGGGCTCAGAAACAATTCTTATCTCGGATGAAACTCAAGAAGGAGAGCAATTCTACAATATTACTAAAGGCCTCGGAGCAATCCTAAGATTCCAAATAGAGTAAATTTCTAAAGATAAGATACAAAAAACCGAAAATTTTAAATACTAAAAAGAAAAACAATAAACATAAAAATAATTACATACATGACACAAGAAAATCCTGATGTAGAGCCCCCCGATCCAGACCCCAGAGGTCTAACTTATTCTCTAAATGGTAAAGGTTCTCCAAAATTTTTATTCAGATTCGCAGAAGCTTCAGCTCAAGGAAAGACATATCTTCTAAAAATTGGAGCAGTTCCAAAAGAAAAAGATAAAAGAGTTATTTTTATGTATGATGGTCAAAACTATACTTGCACATCTTGCAACACACCAGCCGAAAAGTTGCCTTCTTCAAGAGACATAAGAGAAGACTGGATAGATCATACTATAATCCAATGCGGAAGTGGACCATATTGTCCCCATTGCGAAGTATATCCTAAATTTGGAAGACTAGAATCGGTAAATAAAAGAGATTTAGAATCATCTGTAAGAGCCTACGAAGAAGCAGAAAGAAAAGGAATATCTGAAAAACTTTGAGTTCACCAAACACTAAAGTAATTGGTTTGTTTAGTTTTTTGGATGCTCAAAGTGATGATACACTTTGACATAACAAACCATATAAACCAAACCACTACACTAAACTTATGGAGCTTGGGAAAAAACAAGAACTTGAGCTACAAGCCAAGGACTTCTTTGATAATCATAAGAAAGAAATAGGTAAATCCTTGAGAGGGAACGAACATGTAGTGCATTTAGATTTTGAAACTCTTTCTCAATTTTCTCCATTATTATCTGAAAAACTAATTGAAACTCCTGAAGAAATAACAAATCTCTTAGAAAATGCTTTGGAAGGAACAGGTCTAGTAAAAAGCCCAAGAATAAGATTCAACACTCTTCCAAATATGGTCAAAATAAAAGAAATCAGAGCAAAGCATCTTGACCAGTTCATAGCAATAGAAGGAATAGTCCGTCAATCGTCAGACGTTAGACCACAAGTAGTCAATGCCAAATTTGAATGTCCAACCTGTGGTGCGATTCTTTCAGTTCTTCAAATAGACCGCAAGTTTAGAGAACCATCAAGATGTTCTTGTGGACGTAAAGGATTATTCAAACTATTGAGTAAGGAAATGGTTGACGCACAGCGTTTAGTGATAGAAGAATCTCCTGACTCTTTAGAAGGAGGAGAACAACCAAAGAGAATGAGTGTCTTCCTTAAAGAAGATTTAGTAGATCCAAAAATGGAAGACAGAACAACACCAGGTAGCAAAGTTAGAGTAATAGGTGTGTTAAAAGAAGTTGCAGTTCCTCTACCTCAAGGTTCAATATCTACTCGTTTTGACCTAGCAGTAGAAGCAAATAACGCAATTCCTTTAGAAGAAACTTTTGACGACTTAGAAGTCAACGAAGAAGACGAAACAAAAATAAAAGAGATAGCATCTAGTCCTAAAGCTTTAGAAATTTTAACAAATAGTATAGCACCGAGCGTTTATGGTTTCAAAGAAGTAAAAGAAGCAATACTTCTACAATTATTTTCAGGAGTAAAGAAAAAACGTTCAGACGGCGGGAACACTAGAGGAGATATTCACGTATTATTAGTCGGGGACCCAGGAGTAGCAAAATCAGTCACATTAAAATTCGTATCTAGAATAGCTCCGAAAGGACGTTATGTTTCAGGAAAAGCGGCAACGGGAGCAGGACTTACAGCAGCAGTAGTTAAAGACGAATTTCTCAAAGGCTGGTCCTTAGAGGCGGGAGCAATGGTTCTATCTAACAAAGGAACGGTATGTATTGACGAAATAGAAAAGATGGACGAACAAGACCGTTCAACAATGCACGAAGCAATGGAACAACAGACAGTCACAATATCAAAAGCAAATATTCAAGCAACCCTACGTTCAGAAACTTCAGTTCTTGCAGCAGGAAATCCTAAACTTGGTCGTTTCGACCCATTGCAACCAATACCTCAACAAATTAATATTTCCCCCGCATTATTAAGTCGTTTTGATGTTATTTTTATTTTAAGAGACTTACCAAGCAGAGCACAAGACGAAGCAATTGCACGCCACGTTTTACAAGAACATAAACAAGAAATAGTTCGCGAAGTAATTGACCCTAAATTAATCCGTAAGTATGTAGCTTATGCAAGAAAAACAGTAAAACCAAAACTTACAGATGAAGCAATTTCTGAAATAATGGAGTTTTATATTAATATTAGAAATAAAATCAGCAACGCAGATAGTGGGGTTAAAGCGATACCCATAACTGCTCGTCAATTAGAAGCAATAGTTCGTCTTTCAGAAGCCTGTGCAAAAGTCCGTTTGAGCAATCAAGTAACTATAGAAGATGCAAAAAAAGCAATAGTTCTACTAAAATATTCAATGATGCAAGTAGGTTTTGACGAAGAAACACAACAATTTGATGTAGATAGAATTGCAACAGGAATTCCTACATCAAAGAGAGGAAAAATAATCGTAGTTAGAGAAACAATATCAAAACTCGAAGCGAGCATGGGTAAACTAATACCCCTAGAAGCAATAGAGCAAGAAATAGGAGACCGTCTTTCAAAAGAAGAATTAGAAGACTCAATTAATCAGCTCGCAAAAGCAGGTGACATCTTTAAACCCAAACCAGGTTATATTCAAAAGTTATAATAACAATAAACTCAATATAGATAGATGAAAGAAAGCGTCTCCATATTCTCCTCTCCAGCATCACTGCCACTTCTTGGAATAATTCACACGTGGTTCTCAATAAATAAAAATGGCAAACTATCAAGATGGGAAGTATTGTTCAGAAAAAACCAGTGCAAAACAAGTTGGAATTACCTACATCTTAATCACTCACAAGCAGTTCTAGGAATAGAAATCATTCCATACATTAATAAATATTTTTGGAAAAGCAAATCAATTGCAAAGATAGAAGGAAAACAAGCAAAATTATTAATAAAAACAATAGAAAAATCAAAGAGCGATTATCCATACAAAAATAATTATCAGTTTCTTGGTCCTAATAGTAATACATATGTTCAGTGGATATTAAACAAATTTCCCAAGTTAAAAATAAATTTACCATGGAATTCATTAGGAAAAGGGTGGAAACATAACAACAATCCTTAAATAAACAATAAATTGCATAACGAAATGGCAGAAGAATTCAAAAGACACACAGCCTACAAACTAAAAATAGGTGATATTTTAAGCGGTCCTCAAATAACTGACGGAGAGCGTTTAAAATTTGTAGAAGTCAATGGAATAAATGTTGCAAGAGTGAATTTAATAGCAAATGTAATTGACAAATACATTCAAGAAGATGAAAAAAAATTCGCTTCAATAACTCTTGACGATTCATCAGGTCAAATAAAACTCAAAGCATTTGGAGAAGATGTAGAAAAATTAAAAACATTTGAACAAGGAGATACAATTCTAACAATCGGATTAATTAGAGAATGGAACAAAGAAGTCTATGTATTACCAGAGATAATGAAAAAGAAAGAACCAGAATATCTTTTATTGAGAAAATTAGAAATAGATAAAAATAAACCAGCACCAGTAAACAAACAAGAAGCTACTGATTTCAAAGATAAACTTCTAACTGCAATTAAAAGAGAAGATGTAAACGGCGGAGCAGATATTAAAGCGCTAACAACAGAACTTGGAGCAAAACAAGATTTAATGAATACTGAAATTAGAAAACTATTAGAAGAAGGTATTATTTACGAACCTCGCCCAGGTAAAGTCAGATATCTGGGTTAAGTTCAAAAAATAATTAGAAATAATTAATGTCTTCTAAAAAATCCAGCTTTCTTCTTACGATTGAAACGTAAAGCAACCCAAATCAAAACAATCAGTAAAACAAACAATAACAAAAACTTCCAACTATTACTAAAGTTTCTCCAATTAACTATAACTCCAAAGAAAACACTATAAATTCCAGAAGCCATCAAAGCACTTCCAACAGGCTCAGTAGAAAGTAAAAACAAACCTACAACAAAGACAAGGATTCCAATAAGAATAGCTATGATAAATATGCGGTTTGAATGAGTATCCTTATCCTCATTATACTTTATAGAACATTCATCACAATATCCGTCAATTGTACAACCATCAAAGTCATATTCGTAAACAAATTCTCCTTTTATCTGCCAACAAGCTTCAGCCTTAGATTGCAATCCTGGAACGTTAGAACATTCCACAGACTTTCCAGATACAATGGGCCCTCCTCTGAAAGAACAATAATCATCCCATTCAGGAGTAGGATAAAAAGTCTCTAAACCTTGAAAAAGTACAAGAGCAAATACAACAAAGATACCTAGCCCAAATACAAAATTTTTAAAATTCATATAAAAACAGAGCTAAGCAAATTTATAAACCTTCGGAAGCCTTCAAAACGTATGGAATCATATGAAACAATGTTAGAACAGGCATACAAGAAAATAAAGGTAGTCGCATCTTCAGGAGACCGTTTTGAAATCCCAAAAGTCCAAGGTAAAGTCCAAGGAAGAGCTACAATAATAACTAATATTTATGCAATCGCTTCATACATAAGAAGACCAGCAGATATGTTGTCCAAATTTCTTCAAAAAGAATTAGCAATACAAGTAGTCTTAGAAAAAGACACATTAGTTTTGAAAACACAATTAAACTCTGCAAAAGTCAATGATAAAATAGAAATGTATGTCAAAGAATTCGTTCTATGCACAGAATGCAAGAAACCAGATACAGAAGTCATAAGTGAAAAAGGAATTAAGTTCAAACATTGCCTAGCCTGTGGAGCTAAAAGTCCAATTAGATATAAT
>SXGR01225388.1_pt1 | contig 35346 bp, 27 predicted proteins | sample 3174711 | NCBI WGS metagenome assembly SXGR01 (sample SAMN11356860, study PRJNA531348) | freshwater metagenome | isolation source: freshwater sample F1-60 | place: China: Fuxian Lake, Yuxi | collected 2017-12-25 | reverse complement strand
CTTGTCCTTCTCGGTAGCAGGCAGGGAATCAAACAGCGTCATACTCTCCACCACTAAAGGATGCGGAATTTCGCTCATGTCCCTGCCGGGTAATTCGTCGCCATCGAAAAAGGTCGCGTCCAGCAAAGCGTAATCCACGTTGGCAATCTCATCGACGATGTTGCGATCCCAGAGTTCCCACTTGTTGATATCGGGGATAAACAGCGCCGTTCGGGTGGGCCCGAAAATCAGGAAGCCAACAGTTTCCGAAAGCTCATCCCGGTGGGGGACGAGCAAGGGTGTCACGTTCACATTTTCCAGTGGCTCGGTCTGGTAATTGTTCAGGTACCGCAGGGCAATATTGTTCAATTCCAGCAATTGATTCCAGGGCGCGTTGTTCTGCAGGAACTCACGCATGCGCGGCATCGCAAAAACAGGTACCCGGTCGGCATTCATGGCCTCCCGGCCAAAATACATCAGTCCCGTGTAATGACCTATGTGGGCATGACTGAGGAAGACGCCCCTGAATCGGTAGTCAGAATCGGGGGCTATTGTTGCCAGCTCGTATAACTGCTCGGGCATTTGCGGCGTTGCCTCGAACAGGTACTTCGTTCTGGCAATTGGATCCACCACGGCAATAGCAGTGGCGCCCCGGCGGAGGCTGCTATCCTCCCAGCCCGGCATGCAGTGCGGTGCATAACAACCAGCTTGTGGATAGCCGGCATCCTGCACAACGCCGAGTATGTGGATAAATGGCTCATCCTGGGCAAGGGAATTGTTGCCGAGAATCAGGGCCAGTGCGAGAACGCATAGTTTGGAGAGTGGTTTCATGCGTTTCAGAGGACACTCATTCAGGGGACACTCGTTCAGGGGGCACTGATAAAATAGTAACTTAATCTAGTTTTTCCAAATCCAGACCCAGTTAATTTACCAGATTATCGGTGTCCCGCGTTCACTGTCAGATTGCTATTTGAGCTGATCTCATCACGTCACGCCGCTGCAATGCACTCGATCTCGACACGGGATTCTCCCCCCAGGCTGATTCCGACGGTCGTGCGAGCGGGCTTGTTGTCCGGGAAGAACTCGGCGTACACCTCGTTCATTGCACCCCATTCGGCCATGTCGACCAGATACACATTGCATTTCACCACGCGGTCCATCGACGAGCCGAAGCGCTCGAGCGCGTCTTTAATAGCTTCCAGGGTGCGTCGTGTTTCGGCCTGCACGCCCGGCTCTCCGGGTCCACCGGTTTTACCGGCCAGATAGATCAGTCCGCCATAACTAACACCTTCGGAATAGGGCGCTCGTGGATTGGGATTCATGTATTCCGGTGCAGCAGGCGACTGCGCTGCTTCGGCGGCGCTGGCGCTGCGTGATGCGGGTAGCCCCGCGAGCAATACGGTGGCAAGGGCGGCAATGGCGATGACTTTGGACATGATGTTTCTCCTGAGGTTGGTTTTCGAGCAGCATAAGAAGTAACGTCCAACAAGTCCATGCACTTGTTGCCGTTGGGACGGCACCACCCATGTCCCGCCTTCGTCTCAAAAAGCAGAGATGCGCAAACTGTAAATTTAAGTCGATGATTAATGCTTCGCCACACGCCACGGCAAATTCAAGTGGGGGCAAATTTAAGTGGATGTCCCACGCCCCACCGAGCTAAAAGAATTTGTGGATGTCCCATATCTCTGGTCTACCGAAAGTTTTAGTGCTGAGACCGCCGATGGCGACAACATGCTTGTGCCGAACCACCGCGAGCAGCCGGGTTGCCTGCTGGAATTGATGAGTACAACCGTGCACAATGTTGCCTGGAATTTGCGGTGAGAATAACCGCCTGTCTATTTGCGCAACCCCTGATCGCGATCGAAATCATCATCCATGACCAGCAACGACCTGAACAAGCTCATCGACAATGCTGAATCCCAGGTGAAGCAGCAGGAACTCAATACGGGACCTGTTCGCAGGCGGTTTTCCGGGGACATTATAAAGGACATCGCTGCGGTTGCCATTTTGCTTGTGGCCGGTGTGACCATGATTAACAGCAGCACTTCATCCTCAACGGCACCCCCGCCAGCAGACGAAGTCGAGGACGACATTGTTACTCTGTTGCAACAGGCCAAGGATCAGGTGGACAGCAATACCGTGAATGGTCAACTGCCGCCAGTTCTCCCCAGCGCTGCATTGGCCGCAATCGTCTCGTATCAGGTCAGCGGTAGTGGCTACAACCTGACGACCGAACTGCATGGGGTGCGGGTCACGATGGATGCAAGTGGCAAGATGACGAAATCCCATAATCCCCGTTGATATCCGGCTTCATACAAGACTCCCTCACTTATACAATATGTCGATCGAAACCAAAGAATCAGCGAGCACACGTCTTTTCAACCGCTATCAGGCTAAATTCGATCCTGACTGTCAGTTGTTGCCACCACCACCAACCGCCGATACTGCAGAGACCTGGAAACATCTGCAACTTCAACTCGGGTTGAGCAGCACCCAGCTCAGTGAGCAAATTGCCGAACTGACGTCATTACCACTGCACAAGGGGTCTATCTCGCCGCCGGCAGCACTTTACAGACGGTTGCCAGCCAAGATGCTCGAGCGGTTTTTCTTGATGCCGGTGGCAGAGGAGGCGGATGAAGCATTACTTGCTGTTGCCAATCCTTTCAACGAAGCGCTGCTGGAGCAGATTGCTTTCGTTTTTGGCGCTCGCCATCGCCTGGTGATCGCCACTCCCGAGGTGATTAAGGAAAGCATTGCGCACGCCGAAAAAGCGCAGAAGCAAGCCGGGAGCGCAGCCAGTCAAACAACACAGGTAGGCAAATACACCGCAGGCACCGAAGATGCTGCCGTGCCGAAACTGGCGACGGAATTGCTCAAGCGCGCTGTCAACGGCAAGGCATCTGATCTGCACTTGCAGCCGTTTCCCGGTGGCGCATTGGTCAGGATCAGAGTCGATGGAGCCTTGCAGCGGCTGGTACTGTTGCCTGAATCTGTGGGCCGGGCGGTGATCCGCTTTTTCAAGGCGCAGGCGGGCATGGACCCAACCCACGACCTCGTTCCGCAGGATGGTCGTATGGATATCCAGATTGCCGGCAATGCCTTCGATCTGCGCATTTCGACACTGCCGGTGGCAGGCCATCAGGAAAAGCTGGTTATCCGTTTCCTCAACCGGCAATCGTTGTTCAAGCTGTCGGCCATGGGATTTTCGCTGGATGAAATCCACACGCTTGAGCGTATGGCCGCCAGTCCTTCCGGTGTGATCCTTGTGTGTGGCCCTACCGGTTGCGGCAAGACCACCACGCTCTATTCAATACTGAGTGACCTGAACAAAGAAGAAACCTCGATCATGACAGTGGAAAACCCGGTGGAGTATCAGATGGCCGGGCTGAGCCAGACGGAAATCAATGCCAAAGCCGGCATGACTTTCCCGATTGCGCTGCGGGCAATTCTGCGGCAGGACCCTGACGTCCTCCTGATCGGTGAAATCCGCGACGACGAAACCGCCCAGATTGCAATGCAGGCTGCTCTCACCGGCCATCTGGTGTTTTCCACGCTGCATACCAACGATTCTCTGAGTGCAATTCCGCGCCTGCTCGATCTTGGCATCAAGCCGATCATTCTGGCAGAAGCGTTGACGGGCATCATGTCACAACGACTGCTGCGCAAGTTGTGCCAGCACTGCAAGGCACCGTGCGATACGCAAGCCGATCCTTTCGCCAAAGCCTTTTTGCAGGCAACTCGCTCACTGCAGGCTGCGCGTGCTGTGGGTTGCGAGCACTGCCACCAAACGGGTTATGCCGGTAGAACGGTGGTGGCCGAAATGCTCGAAATCACCCCCGCCCAACGCGACATGTTACTGGGTGGCGAAACCGACCTTGCCAAATTCAAGGCTGCTCTGCGCGGAAATTTCAACACGCTGTCTATTTCAGCATCGCGGTTGATCATGTCCGGCATTACCACTGCCGCTGAGGCTTCCGGTATCCTCGGCCAGCAGTTCTGGATTGAACTGGCGCATGAGTATCAGGGTGAACTGCCTGACGTAAGCAGCTTGAGCGCAGCAGGCAGCAGCAAAAGCAAGGCAGGGGTGCTGATTGCCGGCAAAGCGCCCGATGATCTGGAACAACACCTGCGCGATGCCTGGCTCGACGTATTTTTTGCGGACGCTCCGGCACCTATGGAGGTCGTGCTGCGTGAACATGAATCCATTCGCATGATCGTGATCAATATCGACGACAGTGTGTCGTCCCAGGAGATCGTGTCGCTGGTCGCGGAATATCGCAAGCACATGGCCTGGTCACGCTTGCCGGCATTGATCCGTGTTCCGGCCGCGCATCCGGAGTATATCCAGTTGCTGCAGGACAACGGTGCCACGTCCCGCATCATCACAAGTGACACACGGTTGCTGGACGTATTGGAAACCATACAAGAGGCACTGAACCTTAATCTGGATTTCAAGTGGGGTCTCCGACCAACGGAAGTGTGACGCATCATGAATCCTGACAACTTCATTACTCTCGGAATCCTCGTCGTCGCGATGATGGCTTGTGTCATCGGATGCAATCGCCTGGGAAAGCGTCTTGCACTCACGGACAATTACTCTTCCCAGCACATCAATCACATCGAACTCATGCAAGGTTCCTTGCTGGGTCTGTTGGCGCTGGTGATGGGATTTACTTTTTCCCTGGCGCTTTCTCGTTACGATAGTCGCAGTGAGGCAGTGTCGGTGGAGGCCAACACGATGGTCGATGTGGTGGCGCTGGCAGAACTGCTGCCTGCGGAATTCCGTCAGCCTGTCGCTGAAATTACCAGGCAGTATATCCGGCTCAGAATTGAAGCAGGGCAATATCTTGTGGATGACCCGGTTCGTTTGAGTCTGCTGGACGAGACGCGGAAGGTACAACTGGAACTTTGGAAACTGGCCTATGACGCAGCTGACGTTACTGACTCAGCCGTCAAAGCCGGCCTTTTTATCAACGCCCTGAACGAGATGCTGGATGCACGGGCGGCGCGGGAGGCTCAGTTGCACCGGCAGGTGCCGCCACCGGTATTGTGGCTCTTGTTTCTGACGTTTCTGTTTACTGCCAGTGTGATTGGTTATACCGCAGGCCTGTCGAGGCATGCACCTTCGTCGGCTGCAGCAGCCTTCCTTCTGCTTATAGTTGGCCTGATGGGGGTGATCATTGATCTCGATCACCCGCGTGATGGCTTGATCAAGATTGACCAGAGCAGTTTGCAGCAGGTAGGGCAGGAGCTAGGGATCGAGTAAGAGCTAAGCAGATTTGCAGCCCTGAAATAGATTAGCACTTCGTGTCACGGGCATACTGATTACATCGTGGTGGCGGTCGTAATGGTGGTGACAGTCACAAAACTTCAGTCACAAAACTTCAACAGAGGATAAGCGTACTCATGAAGATGTCAAACAAGAACAAAGGATTCACGTTACTGGAGCTGGCCACCATCGTCGCAATCATTGCGATAACGACAGCCATTGCCGTACCCAGCTACCGCTACTACGTTCGTAGTTCGCAAACTACGGAAACCCTGCTGGCCTATGATGCCGCCAAGGCAGGCATGGGCGCCGCACTCTCGCAAGGCTTGGTAACGAATTGCAGCGATATTGCGAATGCAGTTTCTATCGGCCAGAACCTCGCCAATACAAAGGTCGGCATTGGGTTCAATGCCGTTGGTGGCGCCAACAGCCAGGGCTATTCGGCGGCGTTTCAGGTGTGCGCAGCAAGTGACCAACAAGGCAATCTTGGCGTTGAAATTGCGCGAGCAGCCCACGATGGATTTGCCAGAACACAGCAAGCGGTCAGTCCTGGAGCCGTGTTGACTGATAATCTGGTGAGCTTCTCGGTTCCCATCGGTAATCCCGACGTAGCAGCCTGCCTTATTCCAACTGCGACCGGGAATGCTGGAATCTCGTGTGGCGGCAGTGCATTGGCAGTAGCGCCTGCGCAAGCCCAACCGTCCGTGACCCAGCCATCCTCGCAGCAAAATCCGCCTGCCGTGGCAGCGCAGCCTGCGGTTGCTGCTGTCGCCGCGGGCCCACTGCCGCCTGAGGCATTCGAAGGTTGTCCCGATGGCATGGTGAAAGGTAGCAATGGCCAGTGTCGGGCATTGGTCTGCCGCGAAGAGGTTGTCCCTGACCCGACACCGGCTCAGCGCGCGATCGGAGATCTATACTCTCAATTGATTGGGACAGATCCCACCCAACTCAGGCCGCCTCCGAGCGCTCCGACCCTCCCTCCAGAATCTGTGCGTTTTGGTGCTGATTTGAAGAGCGCACCTGGAATGGCTTGTCATCAGTGTGGCGAGAAGGCTGACGGCATTCCCTGTACTGATCTCGATCTCGTACTAGAGTTCACCTATGTGTGCCCCAATCAAAGACCAGTCTGCGGGACAACGATCAACATTAAAAACGGTTCACCCGAAGTGTACAAGTATTGCGAGAGCATAGATTCGGCCGTGAAATCGCTAGCGCAAAACTCGGGTTGTACGGAGGGCATCTTTGGCGTTACCGATGCGCCCGGCGCTGTGTGTTCGCACGCCTGCTACGGTAATGAATGCAATCTCTTCGATGCGGGAGTGTCTCTGGCAGGAACCACGCGGACAGTGTGTGAGTAAAACGCAGACTGTTTATTAGCGATCTCCACCTCGTAAGATTTAAGGGGTAGATTTAAAGGGTCGGAGGGATTAAAAAGTAATCCCTCCGACTCCTTAATTCCTTGCATAACGTATTTGCTACGTTCATTGTGTAAATGCTATTTAAGGCCAGTCAACTTCTCGCAGCAGGGCAGATCCATGATGAATGCTATCAACGGCACCCCGAGCCGCCGTGACGATTCGAGGCGGTATCTTCGGGTCATACTCGTTACGTTCCTCGTCCTGTTTTCGATCAATACGCCCGCTCAAGACGCGACAACCGTTCGCTTCAACATTGGTCATGCCGAACTCACGGCATTGCAATGGTCACCTGTCGATGCCAGCAAAGCCACCATCATCGCCTTGCCCTGGTCAGGTGGCACCGCCATCGGCTACCGCACTCTTGGTCCTTTATTCGCAGCCGCTGGTTATCGTCTCATTGCACTGAATCCTCGAGGATTCAGCGGCAGTAGTGGATCACTGCAAAACCTCACTCTGCATGACTACGCGGCTGATGTTGCGGCGGTAATCAACGCGCTGGAACTGGATCGGGTCCATATGCTGGGTTGGGCGCTGGGTAATCGTGTGGCGAGAATGGTTGCAACGGACCACCCTGACCGGGTGGCAACGGTTAGCCTTATTGCTGCCGGGGGTATGGTGCCACCACTGGTTCCCATGGCTGGATCCAACCGACTGTTTGGCGAGCCGGACTTGCCGCTGGCACAGCAGATCGCTTTCGCGCGGGAGGCGTTGTTTGCGTCAGCGACGGCAGACACCATCATTGAGGAGTTTATTGATGACCTGGGTTACTTTCAGGAAGCATCCGCTGCTCAATCAGCAGCCAGTCGCGCGACGCCGGTGGAACAATGGTGGGCCGGTGGCAATGCGCCCATGTTGATCGTGCAGGGACTGGATGACAAGATCGCGCCGCCGCAGAATGGCGTTCTTATGCAGGAACAGTTTGGTGAACGCATTCGCATCGTCAATCTGGACGACGTCGGGCATCTCATGGGACTGGAAAAACCTGGGGAAGTCGCCAGCGCGGTGCTCGAATTTATCTCTGCGCATCCAATTCAACCAGTGGCCAATTAGGCGAAGTACTCGTAATCTGGGAAGCAGTATTCAGGGAGTCCCTGAACAAACAGTACCAACAACAAGAGCCGCACAAAGAGTTCATACAATCCAACTTATCCCAGTGCAGGTGCCTATGCACACAATACGACAAACATCCCGAGCAACTCTGTCCTTGCAATCACTGCCTCTGCAATCACTGTCCCTGCCATCACTGTCCCTGCAATCAGTTGCTAGACTTTATTGCACAGGATTTCTATCTGTCTCTCTATTAGTCTCACTGTCTCTATCACTTTTTTTTGGATCTGCGGCTCAGGCTCAAGGAGTACCGGAATCGATTGCACTCTTTGAAGAAAATTGTGCGGTCTGCCATGGCGAGAATCTGCAGGGTGCGGCCCAGGGTACACCGCTGCTGGGGCAACTGCGCCATGGCGAGACGATGGCGGAGATTGTTGCGAGCATCAGCAACGGCTATCTTGAATCCGGAATGCCTGCCTGGCGCGACAGCCTGAACGAATCACAGATACGCAATGTCGCGCTGTACGTGCTGGAGACCCGCGCAAACATCAACTACCAAAACTTCAATCATAAAGAACCCCTGATCATCCCTGCGGGTATTATCGAGAGTGAGCAGCACAAGTTTCGGCTGGAGACGATCGCCACAGGTATTGATGCGCTGCCGTTCTCAATCGCTTCCTTGCCAGACGGTCGGATGCTGGTCACAGAGAAAAAGTATGGCGTGCGAATTATCGAAAGCACGGGTGAAATCTCGGACTATATTAAAGGCACACCAACGGCCTATTCCGACATTACCACTGTAACCCTCAATGGTCTGGGCAATGAGCGTGGCTGGGGCTGGTTGTTCGACATCGCGGTCCATCCGGATTACGCCAACAACGGCTGGGTTTATCTCTTGCACGGAGACCGCTGCGAGAATTGCAATAAGGTTAGTCGAGAAAGCGGCAGCGTGGTGTCCATGAACAAGTTGGTGCGCGGTCGAATCCGGGATGGCGCATGGGTTGATCAGGAAACTGTCTGGGCCGCAGATATCGAACATTACGGCACCATGATCGACGTGATTGCCGGCGGTCGCATCGCATTCGACAACCGTGGTCACGTGTATTTCAGTGTGGGCGCGAAGGGACCCAACGAATTCGAAGGAGTGCAGGATCTTGCTACGCCCTGGGGAAAAATTCACCGGGTGAATTACGACGGCAGCATTCCCGACGACAATCCTTTTGTCGGTCGCGAGGGCGTATATCGCAGCATCTACACTCTGGGCCATCGCAGTCCGCAAGGACTTGAGTTTGATAACCTCACTGGCGAACTATGGGGCACCGAACACGGCCAAAGGGGTGGCGATGAGATCAACCATTTGATTGCGGCGCGCAACTACGGATGGCCACTGTATTCCCTGGGAATGAGTTACGATGGCACGCCGGTGGATTATGGCGAGAATCTGGGTATCGCATTCGAGTTGGCAGATATTCAACAACCCATCGTGGACCTGACTCCGTCTCCAGCGGTGTCGAGTTTCGTGATCGCCGATAGCAAACAATTTCCCCGGTGGCGCGGTAACTTTCTTGTGGGATCGTTGAAAGCCCGCAGCCTGTATCGAGTTGAAATTCAGAACAACCGCTATGTACACAGGGAGACACTACTGGAAGGACTGGCGCGAATTCGGGATATTGAACAAAGCGCCAATGGGGATATTTATTTGTTGCTGGAGCATGCCGAGGGTGGAAAAATTCTCCGACTCGTCCCTGTCGATTAAACCCATATCCCCTAAACGGTTCTGTAATCAATATAGAGAAATAGAATGGTAGCCCGATTTAATTTTAAGTGTGACTCGTGTGGTAGCGCGCGTTTTACTGCGACAGGCTTCGCAAACGATGAACCTGATGGTGATAGTCAGGACGAGTGGAAATTCCGATTGATTTTTTCTTGCGAAAATTGCTCACAGACAGTTACTGAAGTAGTTAAAACAATGAATGGTAATACCCGCCTTGAAATGAAATTCGCTCGATAGAATGTGCGGTTAACCAGACAATCAAGTTGCTTCGCGTCTTCATGTATTGATTGTTACTGGGATTTAAGGGGGCGGAGGAATTACTTTTTAATCGTTTCCGTCAGTCATGCGACACCCATTTATTGAAGAGTAGGAATTCAATCAGTTAGCTAAAAGAATTTGTGGGTGTCCAATATTCCAATATTCCACGACCACAAACGATGTTGAAGCTCCAGTCTCTCGCACCGGGCTCGGTCGTGAAAGTGATACCAGGCGCGGCCCATGATGTTCATATCGATCAGACCCGTCCCTTTAATGAAGCGCTCGCCGATTTCCTGGCTTCGGTGGAAAGGCGCTGAGTCCTCTGACGTCTAACTACTCGCTCGAGTATTATGTAGCGCCCTGAGCGGCGATGATCACAGGATCTGATTCAGGCAAAATCAACTTGCAGAGAGAATCCCCATGACTATTCGCGGTATCTCAATTTGTCTGACGCTATTTTTGTTCGGCGCGCAGGTTGTTGCCCAACAGGCAAGCCAGTCTTCAGGCGAGCCGACAATCCAGCAAACAAACAACTACACGGTCGCTCGCAACACCTTTGGCCAGCCGGATATTTCCGGAGTCTGGCAAACGCGCTTTCTGACCAATCTGGAGCGAACGGCAGGCGTTGAGAGTCTGGTGGTCGACGCTCAGCAGGCCGCGTCCATCGCAGCAGAAATCCTCGCCAGCATCCCGCATAACGAAGACCCGGAAATCGAATGGGAAGGTGTCTCGGAGCTGGCGCTCGTGCGCGGCGAGTATCGCAGCTCACTGATCGTAGATCCCGCAGATGGCTTGCTGCCTTACCGGGAAGCGGCACTGCCCCAGGTTGAATTCTCAAGTACCCGCTATCAAACCCAGTTTGATCACCCCGAGCAGCGCCCCTTGGCAGAACGCTGTCTCGGCTCCATGGGATTCCCGCCCATACAGTCCATACCGGTGCTGCTGCCCTACCAGATTGTGCAAACCCGGGATCAGATACTGATCTTTGCCGAAGGCCCTGCCGGCGTTCGCATCGTGTATCTGGACAGCCAGAGAAAGCAGCCAGTTCCTGCATCTCATGAAGGGTATTCAACCGGCCATTGGGATGGAGACACATTGGTAGTGCGGACAATTAATTTTCGGCCGGATATGCCGGAGCGTTCCGGCTTTGGTCGCCCCATGCTGATCAGTCCCGATACCGTAATTGAAGAAAGATTCACACGCCTGTCGGCAACGGAACTGAATTATTTTTTTACGGTGACTGATGCTGGTCTATATACCCAGCCCTGGTCGGGCGAATTTTCGCTGTATGCCCAAGCGGGGCCGATTTACGAATATGCCTGTCACGAAGGGAATTACAGTTTGCAAGGCATTTTGCGTGGTGGTCAGTTGTATCCAGAAGCGAATTAAGGGATCTGTTTAAAGGGCCGGAAGAATTACTTTTTAATCCTTCCGACCCGGTGGACACAGAACCGCGATGAACAGCCTCGCTACAAGGCGACAATTCACAAATTCTACTGATGTGAAGTCCAGCAATTCGCCAAATTGCGGGAACGCACCATGGATCTGTCCATCAGCATCAGGGGGGAGACTGCATAATTCAGCGCGCGGCAGGGCGACTGCGAAGTCAACCGGGAAACGCTGCAGACCGTAGAGCGGTATTTCACTCCACGCCAAACACAAACAAGGTGCGCCCGCCGATAATTGCCACGCGCTGCTTGCCGTCGGTGGCAAATCCCATCGGATTGGTGCGTATATGCGCGCCGGTGTTGAAATTCCACAGTGGATTGCCGGTTGCCGCGTCCAGTGCGAAGAACACGCCCTCGTTGCTGGAGCCGAAGACGAGTCCGCCGGCGGTGGCCATAACACCTGACCACGGGGGCGACTCCAGCTCGAATTCCCACTGCATTTGCCCGGTCATCACATCCAGCGCGATGACGGCACCGGTGGCATTGTCACCATCCAGCGCTTGTTCGCCACCACCGAGAAAGGGCGTGCCCGGTACATACTCGGCGTCAGCCTTGTAGTACATCGCGCCCATGCGACGATTCGGTACGAAAAATTGCTGCGTGTCCGGGTTGTAGGAAGGCGAAAACCAGTTCGTCGCGCCCTGCAGGCTCGGCCACACGAGCGTGCCCTCGCGCGAGGGCTCGGTATTCGGAATCACTATCGGGCGTCCATTATCATCGATGCCTTCGGCCCAGGTCTGGTAGGAATATTCTTCGCCTAACAGGTATTCTCCGGTCTCCCGGTCCAGTAGATAGTAGAACGCATTGCGATTGGCGAGCGCCAGCAGTTTGCGTTGCCGGCCTTCGAATTCACCGTCAACCAGAACCGGAATCTGGTTCGCATCCCAGTCATGGGTATCGTGCGGGGTGTACTGGAAATGCCAGCGCATTGCGCCGGTGTCGGGGTCCAGCGCCAGAACGGCGCAGGTGAACAGGTTGTCGCCGGGGCGCAGGTCGCCGTTCCAGTCTGGAGCCGGATTGCCCGTGGTCCAGTACAGCAAATCGAGATCCGGATCGTACGAGCCGGTCAACCAGGTGGAACCGCCGCCGGTTTGCCAGGCGTCTCCCTGCCAGGTTTCACTGCCGGGCTCGCCCGGTGCTGGAACGGTATAGGTGCGCCAGATGAGCGTGCCAGCAATTGCATCATAAGCATCGATGAAACCGCGCACGCCGGCTTCGGCGCCACTGACACCAACGATGATCTTGCCGTCCAGCGCGAGCGGGGCGAGTGTTAGCGAAAAGCCCACGGCATTGTCGGCCACCTGCGTTTCCCAGCGCACGGCACCGGAGCCGGCATCGAGGGCGAATAATCTGCCGTCGAGGGTGGCGACAAATACTGAATCACCCAGTATTGCCACACCACGATTGATACGGGGAAAGCCGATGTTGAGCACTTGATTGGCAATGTCAGGCTGCCAGTGCCACAGCAGATTGCCGGTGCGGGTATCCAGTGCGGTGACGCTGCTCGGCGACTCGGTGAGATACATGACGTCGCCGGCTACCAATGGTGTGGTTTCTTGATAGCCAGCACCAGTGATGCTGGTATTGGCCATCTGGTAGGCCCAGATAACCTTGAGTTGATCAGTATTGCGCGTGGTGATCTGCGTCAGTGGCGAAAAGCGGTGCGAGTTATAACCACCTGAATAGCTTAACCAGTCATCACCGTTCGCAGCATCTGCTTTCAGGTCTGCAAACGTCGTGTCGGCAATGGCGGAGGAACTCAGGACAAACAAAAAAAATAAAGTGAGTGAGTTAATGCGCATCAGTTCATTCCCTTCAAGGTCATCAGATAAGACACCAGATCATTCACTTCTGTCGCACTGAGTGCTGCGCCATAACCAGGCATCAGGCTGTGGCCAAAATCCTTTTCATAACTGATGAGCTTGGATTTGTCGAATGAGTAAATAGTGCCGGCAAGATCCCGCATCTGAACGGAAAATTCATTTTCATTGATGCGCATGCCCTCGTAGGTACCCAACTCGGACACAACGCGTACGGTGAGGAAGGAATTCAGCGTGCCGCGCATTGGGTCGGCGATCTTTGGTTGATCGGCGTCCGGAGACGTGACCGACATTTGCAGGTAATCCCGATTGCGCCTCAGGCCCACCTCGGTCAGCTCAGGACCGATGCCACGCCCGCTGCCGCCAAGAATATGACAACTCGCGCAGTTGCCCTGATTGTCGTAGACGAGTTTGCCAGCGACAGGATCACCGGGCAGCTCCTCCACTTCCAGACGGCCGAGCGACTGCACATAAGCGGCGACTTTCCAGAGGTCGCGCGGTCGCGGCGCCCAGGTTGCCGGCATACCGGTGCCGGGAATTCCCTGACTGATTACCGAGTACAGGGCCATGTCGTCCGGGGCGTGAGTCAGGCGGGGGCGTTTCAGCGAAGGTCCTTCGCCGCCTTCGCCGAGCATGCCGTGACAGCGGGAGCAGTGTACCTGGAACAGAGATTGCCCCTGGGACAAATCCTCATTGGTCATCGCGGGAATAGGGGATTCAAAGGTCGCCGGTGCCTGTGCCAGTGCGGCAAGTGGCAGGCAGCCCAGAGCCGCGAAAACCAGCCTGAACCAAATACTGGAAGGGTAATTGCCTGTAGTGGTGGATAAATCCATTGCAGTGCCTCTGTTGTTTGCGAAAGCCTTATCCGAAAACCGTTTCCGAAAAGTGTTGCTGGTGCTCGATCGCGGAATTCTTGCCAGAAAATAGTTCCTTAAGATAGATCCTGACAAGAGTATCTACAGACAGTTTCTGGAAAAAAACGCTCTGAATTGCCGAACGCCAGTCTGGTGTGTGAAGACTAGCAGCATTGCTGCAGGCAGCGCCAATCTGCTTGCTTCCCTGTGACGGAACTACTACCTTAGGCTGGTTCCCGACTCTATAACGAGGGCCTCATGAAAACGCAAATCAGCCTGGCATTAACTCTCACCGCAGCATTTTCCGGTTTTGCTGTCGCGCAATCCTCGACAGATTATCAAACACCCCGCACTGAATATGGTCATCCTGACCTGCAGGGTGTGTGGAACTTCGCCACGTCCATTCCCATGCAACGCCCGGATCGTTTCGGCGAGCAGGAGTTTTTGACTCCTGAACAAATTCAGGAGGAAGTGGCGAAGCAGGCTGCCGCAGCGGCAGAAGCCGATGCCAGGGCAGCAGAACGTGTGCTTGACGCAGATGCACCCGAAGCGTCCAACGACCCAGGCGGTTATAACGATTTCTGGTTTGAAGCCGCTGGTATCGGCGAGACGGTGCGCACGTCCCTGATTGTGTATCCGACCAATGGCAAGTACCCGCCTGCAGTAGAGGGCGCACCGCGCCAATTTGACACGCTTGGTGCAGACACCCCCGGCACCCGACCAGTACGCACACTCGTCGGGGGTATAGCCAAGGACGGACCGGAAGACCGCGGTTTGTCCGAGCGCTGCATTGTCAGCTTTAACTCTGGGCCACCATTCACACCGAGCTTGTACAACAACAATGTGCAACTCATTCAGGGCAGAGACACGGCAGTGATCTTCACTGAAATGATTCACGACGCCCGCATCGTGCCGATTGGCGACAAACCAGATCTGCCAGACGAGATTCGCCTCTGGTCCGGCGATTCCCGCGGCTGGTATGAAGGCGATACTCTGGTGGTTGAGACCAAAAACTTCAACGGCCTGCGCCAGTCGCTGAATTACAGCTTCCTGGGCTCGAACGAAAAGACGGTGCTCACCGAGCGCTTCACCCGCACCGGATACGACAAGATGGAATACCAATTCACCATCGACGATCCGGGTACGTTCACTGACAAGCTGGTCGCCATCGTGCCTTTGACCAAAGTTGCCGGCCAACTTTATGAATACGCCTGCCATGAAGGCAACTACGGCATGACCAACCTGCTGCGTGGACAGCGCTTTGAAGAAAGGCAAGCAACAGAGGCGTCACAGTAAAGAAACCATCGGCAGGAAATTGGAGGAAACTGAATGCCTCACCAATTTCTTGCCGACTTCTCTTTATCCTCGATCTTTTTCAATAATAAATTTGTACATTCGGGTTTGCCATTCCATTCCATGCCACACAAATCGCCAGCAGGAAGTATTCACAATTAGAAAGACCCGGTAACTCCCGGTGGCATTATAGGCAGACGCCGTAGTCGCAATTTGCATGATTCCTGTCGTACAGCATTCGTCACCGCCTGGCTGTAGATATTGACTTGCCAGAACGCTAAGTTCAGCATTCCAAAACCCGAAAAAGTCCCCAACAAGAAGACAGAAAAGAGGGCACTACCATGCTTCGCCGCCATTTCCTGCAGGCTGCCATCAGCGCCGCACTACTCGGACGCACCACGCTTCTCTCCGCCCAGTCCTTCGACATGATCATTCGCGGCGGGCGTGTGATCGATCCTTCCTTGCACCGGGATTTGATAGCGGATATCGCCATCAGCGATGGTCGCATCGCTGTGGTCGCACCGGATATTGCAGCCACTGCAGCGCAGGAAATTGATGCCGGCGGCAAGCTGGTGCTGCCCGGCTTGCTCGATATCCACGGGCACTACGCGCAGGATGCTGAAGGGCCGCCTATCTGCCTGTCAGACGGCATTACCGGATGGGTGGATGCAGGCTCGGCGGGCGCCGATGGTATCGATAACGTCGTGGCGATTGCACGAGATGCACCGCAGCCCGCCCGTATCCTGATCAATATCGGGCGCCAGGGGGTGAGACCGGATGGCGACACGGCAGATCTTGCGCTGGCTGATGTCGAGGCTGCGAAAGCAGCGATTGCCCGTAACAGGGACTATGTGGTTGGCGTCAAGGCACGCCTCACCGCCGGAGTGACAGCAAACGATGTTGAGGTACTGCGCCGCGCCCAGGAAGTCGCCTCGTCATTCAATCTGCCTGTGATGATTCACATGGGTCAATCGGCGTCGCCCATGGGCACACTGATCAAACTGCTGAAACCCGGCGATATCGTCACTCATATGTTTGCCCCGCCACCGAATGCAATCATCGACACAGACGGACGCATCTTTCCGGAAATCCTGGAGGCACGCCGTCGCGGCATCTGGTTCGACGTCGCAAACGGCCGTATCGATCACCTGCGCTGGGATACCTTCGATGCCATCATGGCAGCAGGATTCTGGCCGGACACCACGTCAACTGACGGCTTCTCCACCAGCCGCAGTGCACCCGGTGTTGTGGACTTTCCCAATGTCATCTCGAAACTGCTCAACTTCGGAGGCATGGGACTCAGCGATGCAGTGGCCTGTGCAACAGTGAATGCTGCGCGCGTGTTCCCGTTCCTGCGGGACAAGGGAACCTTGAATGAGGGCGCGGCGGCGGATATCGCGATTCTGGAATTGCGCGAAGGACAATTCGAATTTCTGGACAACTATGAAAACGTGCGCGCTGGCACGCAGCGCCTCTATCCCTCAGACACCATCCTGGCGGGGCGACGCGTTCCGCGAGTTTGAATTCAGGCTAATCAATTAGACGATAGACAGCAGAGAATAGCAGGGGAAAGCATCATGCAGTTGCATTCAGGCATAAGTACCACAGGCAATGTCCAACGTGTCATCCGCTTCCTGGTTTCAATCCCTGTGATGGGGGCGCTGCTCGCTTCGCATGTTGCTGCGCAGGGCATCTCATCATCACAGGCATTATTGGAGAATTACACGCCGGTAACTCTGGATGATCTGGCCAACCCGCCAGAGGAAGACTGGTTGATGTGGCGGCGTACGGCAAACAATTGGGGATATAGCCCTCTGGACCAGATCAACAAGGAAAATGTGGATAGTCTGCGCCTGGCCTGGGCATGGACAATGGAGCCCGGCTTGCAGGAAACGACACCGCTCGTACATGATGGGATTATGTTCCTGCCCCAAGCCTGCGATTTTATCGAGGCAGTGGACGCCACTGATGGCACGCTGCTGTGGGAGTATCGCCGCCCTGAGGTAGACCACGCTGCGCCGCTCTCCTGTGCCAATCGCAATGGCACGCTGTATAAAGACCAATTAATTCTCGCCACGCGGGATGCCTATCTGGTGTCGCTCAATGCGAAGACGGGTGAGGTTACCTGGGAGCAGCAGGTCGGCGACTGGACGGTGGGTCAGCACTATTCCGGCGGCCCCCAGGTTTTCAATGGCAAGATCATCGCGGGCATGTCCGGTTGTTACTACATCAACACCGGCTGCTGGATTACCGCCCATGACGCCGACACCGGCGAAGAGTTGTGGCGCACGAACACCGTGCCCAAGATTGGCGAACCCGGAGGCGAGACCTGGGGCTCGGTGCCTGATGAGCTACGCAGGGGCGGCTCGGCGTGGATGCCTTCCAGTTTTGATGCCGAGCTTAACCTGCTCTATTTTGGCATCGCTGTACCCATTCCCTGGGGCGAAATACAGCGCGACACCAGAGGCCTCGATGTGCTTTACACAAACTCGACGCTTGCCCTGAACGCCGACACCGGTGCCATCGAGTGGTATTTCCAGCACATACCCGGCGACAACTGGGATCTGGATCATCCATTCGCGCGGATTATCGTGGAGTCCGCGATCACACCGGATGCCGATGCGGTGTCCTGGATGAATCCCAATATCACCTCGAATGCGCCACGCAAAGTCATCACAGGCGTTCCCGGTAAACCCGGCATCGTGTGGACACTGGACGCTGCCACTGGTGAATTCCTGTGGGCCACCGAGACCAATTACCAGAACGTGATCATCGGAGTGGACATCCCCGGTCGCAAAGGCATCACCAATCCCGAAATCGCGATCACCGAAATCCGTCAGGAGAAACTGGTGTGTCCAACCACGCAGGGTGGCATCAACTGGAATTCGGTAGGATACAGCCCGCAGACGAATATGCTTTACGCGCCGACTAACAATGCCTGTATGACCTATTACCTGCGACCAGTTGAACCCACCGTTGGACTGCATCACAGCTCAGCCACTTCTGTGCCCGTAGATCGACCCGGCTTTGATGGGCAGGTAGGGCAGTTCACAGCAGTGGATGTGGAAACGGGGGCAGCAAAGTGGACCTATCGCCAGCGAGAAGGCATCGGTGGATCCGTATTAACCACTGCCGGTGGTCTGGTGTTTGTCAGCGATGACGCGCGCCGCTTCCGGGCCTTCGATGCCGAGACCGGGGATGTGTTATGGGAGCAGATCCTGAATTCTTCTGCCGGTGGTTTTCCCGTGTCTTACAGCATAGATGGCGTGCAATACGTGGCGATCGCAGCAGGCGGTGGCGTGAACTATCGTCGGCACACCCCTGAGGTGCAGCAGCGCAGTGGTGGCAATACCTTGTTTGTATTCCGCTTGCCATGAGCAACAAGAATTGAGGAGAAGCTTATGAGTTGCATGCGCCCGGTGTTACTGGTTATGGTTTTATGGGCATCAGTCGGCTATGCCCAGACCTCAGCCCCGATTTCAACCCAGATCGCAGAAGCCGAGGCACTGGTGCAGCAGCTCATGCAGGATTCCAACCTGCCAGGAATGGCAGTCAGTGTTGGATTGGCTGGACATATCATCTGGTCGGAAGGTTTCGGTTTCGCCGATCTCGAGCAGCGCGTACCAGTGTGGCCGGCCATTACCAGGTTTCGCGTCGGCAGCATCGCGAAGCCGTTCACTGCCGTCGCTATCGGGCAACTCATGGAACAGGGCAAACTGGATATTGATGCTCCCATTCAGCAATACGTACCTTCGTTTCCCGAGAAACAAGGCGTCATCACGACACGCATGCTGGCTGGGCATCTGGGCGGTATTCGGCATTACCAGGGCGACGAGAATTTCATCCAGCAGCACTACGACAACGTGCTGGACGCACTCACCATTTTTCAAGACGATCCACTGGTCGACGCGCCGGGAGCCAAATTTTCCTATTCCAGCTACGGATACAATCTGCTTGGCGCTGTTGTGGAGGGCGCTTCTGGCGAGACTTTTATCGACTACATGAACGCACACGTATTCAAACCCTTGAACCTGGATAACACTGAGGCGGATTTCGTCAGGAATATTGTCGAAAATCGCACGCGGTACTATGACCTCGTGAATGGCCAGCCCGTCAATGCCCGTCCCGTTGACAACAGTTATAAGTGGGCAGGAGGCGGCTTCCTGTCAACCACTGAAGACATGATCAAGTTCGGATTCGCGATGCTTGTGGGTGAGATTCTGCAACCCGAGACAATCGAGTTGTTGTGGACCTCGCAGAAGACCGCCAGCGGCGAAACCACCGGTTATGGCATGGGCTGGTTCGTGCTGGTGGACGAGCAGGGAGACCGCATCGTGCAACACAGCGGAGGCTCTGTCGGTGGCACCACGATACTTTTTATCTGTCCCGCCAAGGATCTGGTCATTGCTGCGGTCACCAATACCTCAGGAGCGGAGATGGGACAGATCGCGCCGAAGCTCAAGTCCATATTTCTGGATGAATAGGCATGTTGCTGGGATTGGCCGCTGTGAAAGGCGATGCATCTGGTCAAACTTTCCTTGGGTTTATGTACGAAGGTGACCGAGGTGTGCAGCAGTGAGCAGATGCATGACAGGTACCCTCCCGGGTCGCACGACGGGAAGCGGGGCGTGCGGCCCTGTTACATTCGATCTGGCAGAGGCGCACGCGATCAGGAATGCTAGCCGCTGCAGGCGGCAGTTCGCATGAAGACCGAGGTCCAGATGCGCCAGCGCTTTCTGCGCGCTTACTTCGCCTACACATTCCTGTTCGACTTCATGCTCTGCTATGCCATCTACACCGCGCTGTTCGAGTTGCGCGGGCTGTCGGCAACGCAGATCGGCTTCCTCATCGCATTCTGGTCCGCGAGTGCAGTGCTGCTGGAAGTGCCGACCGGCGCGCTCTCAGATCGCTTCGACCGGCGCTGGCTGCTGGTGGCGGCACCGCTGGTGAAGGCACTAACATTCGTGTGCTGGGGTGTGGCAGACGGCAACGTCTGGCTGTACGGCCTCGGCTTCCTCTGCTGGAGCGCTGGCTCGTCGCTGTTCTCCGGCACGGGCGAGGCACTGCTGTACGAGCGGCTCGACGCCCATGGCGAGGCACACGCGTTCGACCGCGCGCTCGGCCAGGCGGGCGCCGCTGAGTCCATCGGCATCGGCGCCGGCTTGCTGCTCGGCGGCCTGGTCGCGGCGAGCGACATGGATCTGACGGTTTGGCTATCGATTCCACCACTGCTGCTCTGCTCGCTGGTGGCGTTCACCCTGCGTGACATCAGGCATGGCGGCTACGACGACGAACCACCTGTCCCCTACCTCGAGAACTTCCGCATCGCCGTCGCCGAGTTCGCTCACGAGCCAGCACTGCGAACCGTCACGCTTTACATCGCCTGCGGCCTGATCGTGTTCGAGGTGATCGAGGAGTTCGAGCAGCTCTACTACCTCGCAGTGCAGTTGCCGATCTGGTTGTACGGTGTGGCAGGCGCGGCCGCGCTCGCGGCGAACGCACTCGCGAGCGTCAGCGCGCATCGCTTCGCGGGCACGCGGCACATCGCATGGAGCACGCCGCTGCTCGGCGGCGCACTGTTTGTGGTGGCCGCCTTCGGGAGCACGCCCGTGTTCGTGCTGGTGTTGCTGCTCGCCTACGTGGCGGTGACGCCGGTCACCGTCTTGTCCGAGGCGCACGTCCAGGCGTTGCAGGAAGGTCGCAGCCGCGCGACCACAACCTCGCTGATGGTGGTAGCGCAGAACGTCGTCGGCATCGTCGTCACCATCGGCTTCGGGATGCTCGCGGATGCGGTCGGCATCCGGGAGGCCTATGGGTGGGCGGGGTTGACGATGCTTCCGCTGGCGGCGTGGACGTGGTGGCAGCAGCGGGGTGGGAGATCGCCGATCGGGTGAAGTGCGGTGGGTCTGGAGGTCGGGGAGGTCGAGTCCGCCTGGCGCTGTTGTGGAGGGCGCTTCTGGCGAGACTTTTATCGACTACATGAACGCACACGTATTCAAACCCTTGAACCTGGATAACACCGAGGCGGATTTCGTCAGGAATATTGTCGAAAATCGCACACGGTACTATGCCATCGTGAATTGCCAACCCGTCAATGCTCGTCCCATTAACAAGAGTTATAAGTCAAGCAGGGGACACTCACCGCATTCTCGTAGCGCAAGTTTCAGAAAATCACCTCAGTGCGTCGTCGGGCAAATCGATTTCAAACTCGAAGGGAATTTTAGACAGCCATGCCAAGCCCAGCCTCGATCGAGGCTGTTCGATGGTGCGGTTCAGTCAAGCGGCTTTCTGTCTCACAGGCTTTTTTCCAGTTTCTCCAGACCTTTCAGTCCTGGCAGCATCCGCAGAGACTGTTTTGGGATACCCATCGCCAGCACACTCCACTGGCTTCCAGGGACACCAGTTGTGAGCGAAGGCGAGTCAGCCGTGATCTCGAGACTTACGATTGGTTGCAGGTACTCAGCTTAGTATGGATTCAGTAAGCGGCAAATTTGAGTGGATGTCCTTACTTCCCCTCACGGTAACCTCCTTTTCTACTGCGGTATTTACAGAAATATTTCATGAATACCCATCAGTCAAGAATAATCACCTATTCTTTAGCTATTGGCTCACCATCCAGGATTTGAGAGTATTTATTGCCAAAATATCAACCTGTTGATTCAGAAGTGTCCTGAATAGAGGAACGGGGTTTTCGCCAGATAGAGAGACACAGGAATAATTCGAAGCACACTGTCCGCGTGCCGTTTTGACAGCGATTCACCATCTATATTCTTGTGGGATAAGAGCTTGAGTTATAGACTTCTCGATATTCAATAAAACATTAGTGCGCTGGCGTACTAATCAGATGTTATGAGCCCTACGGATGAAATATCAAACCAAACTGACATTGCTGATCTATAACGAAGACAGATCGAATCACCTTCGTGGCGAAACCCAGATCATGCTTCCTTTTCCTCCTGTCGCAGGGATTTGTATACAACTCGACGGCATGTATCCAATTCAAATAGTGAAAGTAACTTGGCTAGCCAATGAGGAGACATTTCATTGCATCGCTGAAGAAGGTTTATATGATTTTGATCTTGAAACAGCCATCGATGAATTGACTGACAACATCGATATCTTAGAAGATGCAAAAAAGCTAGGTTGGAGTGGATTCGATAAAGTCTATAGAGCTAAATAGCAAAATGGTCCACGCTCATAACAAGTCAAACAACTACGCGCCTGCGGCGCCGGACGCGCTGAAGCGCGCCGGTTCTTGAGGCGTTATGTTCTTCGGTGAATCAAGTGAACTGTTGGATATGCGGACAGCCTGCAAATAGCCGGGAGCATCGGACTAAAGCCTCAGACCTACGGGCGCAATTTAAGGATGTCTCGCAAAAAAGTCCAGTGTACTTGCATACCAAGGCTAGAAGAAATCTCCAAGTGGGAAGCATTAAGAAGTCCTCGGCCCTTAAATCGGAAGCTCCTTTTTGCCACGACTGCAATACCACACTAACGGCGCCATATGATAGAGCTTGGGAAAAGCTGTCGGAGTACTTGAGAACCACCACGGGCCTAAAGAAAGGCAGTGCTATTAATCTCTCAAGAGTTTTCCCAGGTCGAACCAAACAGGGGATGCTTCATGTCCATTTGTTTTTCGTGAAGCTCTTTGGATGCGCAATTCAGGAGTTAGGCGTTCCAATTGACTTGGAGCCATTTCGAGTGGCGCTTTTGAACGGCACGGCCCATCCGCGAGTTCGAATAGCTCTAGGCATAACCGATACTATAGTTACAGGGAGTTCAGATCTTGAGCTTGCTAGCATGAACGGAAGGCCGGCATTTGCTACTTGGTTTTATGTGACAGGCAAAATTGCTTTAAATATTATGTATGTAGAGCCTAGCGAGCGAAGGAAGGGATTAATTGGCTCTTGGCATCCCAGTACGATATCAAAGAGTCTGGTCTTGCTTGGGTTCTGAACATAACAAGTCGCTTTGGGAGCGGCGTTATGTGTCTCAGTGCCAATTATGAGTAATGATGATCGATTTGAAAAAGCAAAACGACTAGCCGAATTGACTGATAGTGGCAGAAGCTATATTCGTGGTTCGAAAAAAAGTGTGGACGTTGATAGTCCTCGGAGAAAGCACGAAGCGAGAATGGCAGAGCTCTATATTGAGCTTAGAGCGAAACACATGACATCCGTTCAATTAGATGTGCTATTGAGTTTCTATAATAGCGATATGGGGAAATCTATCTTGGACGCTCTGGAGCGAATCAGAGGGGAAATGAGCAAAAAAATCGCTTTATCAATGGAAAACTTATCGACTATAGGTGTACGTGTACCTGGAAAAAATGGGGACACTAATACCTTCAAAACTTAAACTCAGGTCTTAACGAAGAAAGCTCGCTAGGCATTGTCCCAACTAACCCTTCATGGACGATGCGGCCACAGGGATTGCAGGGCAGCGTTCGGTTTCAGACTGCGAAAGTAGAGATTTTGCGATCTGTCGCGGAAGAATTCAGAGGTAAATCGGGAAATTCCGGCGCGTCCGGTTTCGAGAAGCGTCGGAAACGGCAAACCACGGCATATCAACTTCAGACTCGACAGCTCTGGAATACCCGTTTATTCTTCCTAACCTTGACGACAGTCGCAATTGATATACCTGTAGTGGATATTTCACATGCCTGAAGGAAAAAAATTTGCGTATACGATTGGCGGGAAATGGTTAGAGGATTTAAATAGAGAGTTTGCTGGTAGTGAACGAGGGTGTGCAGTGTTAGCTGCGGCAGTTCTCGATGAGCGCCTGCTAGCATTGCTTAAAAAGTATCTTCTTCCTGCGAAGAGTAAAAAAGACGATAAATTATTTGGAGCATCTGGGGCGGCGAACTCATTCTCATCCAGAATAGAACTTGCTCGAAGACTTAATCTTATATCGAAAAACTGCGCAGACGCGCTGGACCAAATAAGAACAATACGTAATATCGCTGCGCACTCATCAAATTTTTCGTTTGACACAGACAAACTGAAAGACATAGTCAGTGGCATCGTTCAACTTTTGGAATTACAAAAGCGATTACCTGTTCTCCTTGAGCCTCCCTACGACTCAATACGAGGTCGATTTACGGCCTCAACTTTCATGCTTGTTTGTGTACTCGAAATTGAGTGTGGAGAAGTCAGTCAAACTAACAACCACCCAGTGAATGTAATAGATGGACTGAAGTATTCCGGAACGTAATCATGAAACGAGTAAAGCAAAGAGCATACACTCGGATTTGAGAGGTCGGGGAAATTACTTTTCGATTTGAGCAACAGTCCAGTCACGTGCGCAACCTGACAACAGTATTTGCTGTGCCACAGCTGCGTTGCCATCACGACGTTACTCTTAATCACCTCTGTTTCAGTTGCAGGCTCCACACCATTTTTACGATGCCAGATTGATGATTCGGTGTTAACACTGCCTGGCAGCCCAAGAATGAGTCACTCACCGCATTCTCGCAGCGCAAGTTTTTGAAAATCACCTCGGCGCATCGTCGGGTGAGTCGATTTCATGATTTAAGGGGTCGGAGGTATTATTTTTCCGATCCCAGCTCAATCTGACTTTTGCTTCGCGCCTATTGCCGTGCCGCTGCGCTCGCATCCCTGATCGCCTTGAACTCATTTCCTTCATACCAGTTCGGCCAGCTGTTTTCCTGGCTTAACCGGTGTCCTATGGAGAAATAGAGTTCGATGTCCTGCGCGACGCCACTGAGGTCCCATCCCGCGTCGTATTCATCACTGGGTGCGTGATAGCGGTTGTCTGTGTATTCCTGCGCCTGAGTGGCTCCGCGCTCGCGACCACCGATTGCGCTGTCCTCACCACTCTTGGCGTACAGTGCCGGAATACCCTGGCGTGCGAAGTTCAGATGATCAGAACGGTAATAATAACCACGCTCCGGGTGTTGTTCGGCTGCCACATAGCGACCATCCTGCAAGGCAACGGCGTCGCGCAGGTAGTCTTCCAGTTCACTATTACCATAGCCCACGACCACCACATCTTTCATCGGCTCGGCCGTACCGAGCGCATCCATATTGATGTTTGCCGCCGTGGTCGCAACAGGAAACAGCGGGTTCTCTGAGTACCACTGCGATCCGAGCAGACCGGATTCTTCCGCAGTTACGGCGAGAAAGACAATAGAGCGTTGCGGTGGTTGCGGGTGCTCGGCGAACATTCGAGCGAGTGACAGCAGTGCGGCGATTCCTGTGGCGTTGTCATTGGCGCCATTATAGATGTTGTCGCCAGCCAGATTCGGATCGATACCCAGATGATCCCAGTGTGCGCTGTAAAGAATGGTCTCCTCGGGGCGTTCGGAGCCCGGCAGCACCGCCACCACATTATTGGACACTGAGCGACGAATCACGTTGGTGAGATTCGCACTGGCCCGGATATCGCCGATGGGTACTGCCTGAAACCCCGGCTGGGCGGCGGCGGTAACCAGTGCATCGAAATCGAGCCCGGCGCCATCAAACAGGTCACGGGCGGAGTCCTGGGTGATCCAGCCGATTACAGGTGACTGGTCGGCATGACCGTTGGGTTGGGTCAATACAATCTGCGGGCCGGTCCAGCTGTTGCGCACCACATCCCAGCCGTACGCAGCAGCGCCGGTTTCATGAATGATGATCGCGCCGGCGGCACCCTGGCGTGCCGCTTCCTCGTATTTGTAAGGCCAACGGCCATACCACGTCATGGTATTGCCATTGAATACCGCGGGGTCCTGCGTGGCATAACCCGGGTCATTCACCAGAATCACCACAGTCTTGCCTGCCACTTCCACATTCGCATAATCATTCCAGTTGCGCTCGGGAGCGACGATGCCATAACCCACAAACACCAGCTCGCTGTCGACAACGCCAGTGTTTTCCACCTCTTGATAGGTGCTCACCACCATATCCTCGGCATAGCGCAGGTCTCTGTAGTAGTCGCTGCCACGCAGGGCGAGCACCACATTGCTGTCGGCGGTGATCTCGGTCACCGGCACTTCCTGCAGGTAGCTGTCCCCATTGCCCGGCTGCAAACCGAGGGCGCGGAACTGTGCTTGCAGATAGTCCGTGGTGAGAACCTCCCCGGGTGTGGCTGGTGCCCGGCCACCGAACTCATCCGATGCCAGCACGCGTATATGCTCATGCAATTCTGCAGCAATGCGCTGCGTTTCGGTCAGGGACTCACTCGTTTGCGCTACGGGCGCAGGCGCTTGACTAGTGACTTCTGGTTCAGGACTGCAGGCTATAAGCAGAGCAGACAGGAAAGTTGCTGTGGCCAGAGAGTATGAGCGCATGATCGGGTACCTTCTTTTTCAGTTACGGCAAATTGGTATGAGCCGGTTCTAGTATAACCTGAACCAGAGTGGAGCAAATGTTTCAAATAAACAGGCAGTGGCTCAATTTGAGTACGAATACTGCCAACCCTGGCGATCATTGGTGTTCGCACCCTGTGATATCGATTCGATTCTGTCCCCTACTTCACTAGCGATTTACTGATGGAGATCAACTCACCCGAATGCGTCGGCTTCTACAATGACCAATCAACCACAGGAGTAGTAGATATGAAGCGGATGTCCCTGAAAACACTGATTACTGGCCAACTGGCACTGATTGCCATGCTTTTTCTCACGGCGTGCACCAATTCCTCCGGCGGCTTCCCCAGCGTCGCCAATCCTCCGGAGTTCGATTTTGTCGACGGGGACGAACTGCGGTCAGGCATGCACCAATTGGCGTTTGAGTTGCAGAAGCTAGACTTGATGCTGTTGTCAGAAAATGACGATCAGGCAAATGATTCACAGAATGTCGTGACCAGTTTGCGCAACATCGAACGCATCGCGGGGACGATTCGGGAAGGAGACATAAATTCCCAACATCCCTTCCTGCGCAGGGACATGGACATGTTTCTGGCTGATGTGGCCAGAGCAAGGGAAGATGCGATGCGCGGCCAAACCAGCTTCTATCTTGCGGGGCGCGTATCAGGATCCTGTGTCAGCTGTCACCGGGCCAATGACTGACAAAAACCGGATGGAAATGTGTTGAAAAGCGGCGGCAGATGTATTTTTAACCAATAAATCTGCTGCCGTTTAGCGACACCGGTTATTGTATTTTCGCAAACTTCTGGATGCGGCGGAGAATTACATCGCCGATATAAATATTGTTCGCGCTGTCCAACGTCAATGCATGGGCTTCGCCGAACTGCCCATTGCCTTCTCCCGGACTGCCGGTTGCTCCAAGTACATTGCCATCCATGTCTACCTTTGCTACTTCACCGTCGAATCCGGTGGTGATGTACATATAACCATCGCTATGCAGATACAGAGCACACACCATGGCATCGAATTTCCATTCCCGTAACATATTGCCTTCTGTATCGAAACGCTGAACGCGCATGTTCTCCCGGTCGGCTACGTGCAGCACATCGTTCGCGTCAATTTCGATTGCATGCGCAGTCACAAACTGCCCAGGGGCATAACCACGACTGCCCCACTGCTTGATAAATTCGCCAGTCGGGCTGAATTTGAACACGCGCGGCAGATTGCCACCATGGCCCTGAACGACATAGATATTGCCCATGGAATCCAGCGCCACGTCATTGGGTTCAGAAAACAAGCGGTTGCCGGCAGCTTCATCCCATTCTCCAGTGGCACCCTTTGTGCCAATGGTCATTAACACATTGCCGTCTGAGTCGAGCTTCATCACCACGTGGTCGTTTACATCGGTGGCCCAGATATTGTTGTCCTTGTCGATGTGCAAGCCATGACTCCGGGCAAACAGGCCATCGGCGCCGAAGGAGCGGACAAAACTGCCATCCTTTTCGAACTCCAGAAATGTCGGTGTGCCACGGCTGAGAATCACCAGATTGTCGCGTGCATTGACCGCCACACCAGCGTAAGAGGCCGCTTCCATGGAGGCAGGCAGCGCAAATGCTTCGGTGAATTCCACGGGCTGGTAATCCAGCAAGGTGTAGGCTCGCAGGGGAAACAGCTGGCGAATCGGGCGCTGGGCAGAGGCCAGTGAAGGGACGAGCACTAACAACAGGCAGATGAGGGCGAATGGGCGCATGGTTTCTCTCTTATAGGTTTATTGTGTTCGAAAGTTTTCGGAGTATATCCAGACAATCGCCGCGGAACAAAGACTGCTGCGACTCACTTTCGATCAAAGGTCCGCAATAGCATTGTCGCTGCCAGGTTCTGGAGGATTGCCAGTGTCCCGGGTCAGTCCTGCCATGCGAGACAATATGCTCTGGAATTCCAACTGGTCTATATCGAGATGCTCCACCACTCGGCCGTAGAGCAATACGGTGGGAACATTGCGTCCGGGAAATTCTTTCTGGGCCTGCAAAAGGCAATAAAGAATCACGCGCTCCTTGCGCGTCAGGCCGTCGCGAACGTCGGGGATAATGTCCTAGTAGCTATTCATGATCAGAACAGGCCAAATCAGTCGGTGATAAGGGAGTTGTTGCAGTATACAGAATTTGGAGTATTAAAAAGTTACAACAATCCAGTCTCGCTCAATCCTGGATGATCGTCCGGTCTTCTGCCGAGAGGATTTCGAAATTTTCTGGCTCGCTCGTCAATGGCCAGATCATTGATACTGGCAAAGCGTACACGCATCAAGCCCTGCTCATCGAACTCACGGTTTTCATCGCCATAAGAACGATGCGAGATGCCGGAGAATATGGCGGCAGCGATGGGCGAGTCGCAATGAGTGTGTTCATGCTAGCTGCTTTCGCAATTGCGCATTCTCAATGGAAAGCTTCTCGATTTGTTGTTGCAGGGGTTGCATGTACTCAACGAATTCCGCCTCTGTGAAACGCGGAGTGATGTGTTGCGGGCAATTCCAGTCAATTGCTTCGATGTGAATGATGACACCCCGCTCAATTCGGGCGCGATATTCCAGGTTTTCCAGCTTCGCCAGCAATTCAGGCGCGTCGTCCATGTGGACAATTTTCACCCGTCCCCACACTTTCAGGCGGCGGCGGTTGGCGTAATCCATGAAGATCAGTGAGATGCGATTGTCAGACATCAAGTTGCCAACACTGATGTATTGACGATTGCCGCGGAAATCAGCATAGCCGATGGTATTGCTGTCAATTACCCGCACGAATCCCACTGGCCCGCCCCGATGCTGCACATACGGCCACCCGGATTCCGACACGCTGGCTTGATAGAAACTGTCTCTTTGCGCGATGAATTCTGCGGCGGCTTCATCAAGCCCTGAGTTTATTGCTCCTTTTTCTTCGAACTGGCGATAACCTTCACGACTACCATATAAAGTTTGTGCATTTTTAACACTGTCGGTAAAACTGATATCAGTAAATGCGCGGCCCATGGATGACTCCTTGACTCGTTATTCGATGAATCCGTAAAAGGGCGGGTGCCCCGATTGATGGCACCCGTCATATGATGCATGTCATGCAGCGTGTTGTTGTGAGGATTGTTGTGAGGAATGTTGCGATGACTGTTGCAATGCGACACGCGGAAAGTCGATGTCCACCTGGCTGACTTTACCGATCAGGTTGGTCAGAATGTTCATGCCAACATGTGTAATAACTTCCACGATGTCTGCATCGGTGTAACCGGCACTGCGCATTTCCAGCAAGTCAGCCGTGCTGACATCGCCGGCGTTGTCCACCACTGTGCGTGAAAAGCGCACCGCGACTGCCGCTTTTGCATCGTGACTCGAACCCCCGCGGTTCGCAGTGATCTCATCCTTGTCGAGTCCGGCCTTGCGCCCGATTGCGGTATGGGCTGAGACACAGTATTCACAGGAATTTTGCTGCGCTACTGCCAGTGCAATGCGTTCCCGCGTCAGAGCATCCAGACAGCCTTCCCCGGCGATACCGTGCAGTCCCAGAAATGCGCGCAGCGCCGCGGGGGAATTGGCAAAAATTTTCAAAAAGTTGGGCACCATACCGAGTTGTCCCTGAATGGCATCGAACAGCGCTTTCTGTTCGGTATTGGCGGTGTCGTATTGAATTGTGCGAATGCGGCTCATGATTGTTACCTCTGATTGGTGATGAAATTGGCAAGAAACTTGGTACAGGGGCATTCTTGCAAATTGATAAGAATGGAAGAATAGCCAAAATAGTTAATATATAATTCCGGTATACGGAATAATAAGGAGACTGAGCTGAACATGGACAAGCTGACCGAAATGAACGTGTTCGTGGCAGTGGCGGAGGCGGGGAGCTTTGTCGGCGCAACGCGCAAGCTGGGCATGTCACCGCCCGCGGTCACACGCTTTATTGCCTCCCTCGAGGGTCGGCTCGGGGTGAAATTACTGGACCGCACCACCCGCTATGTCCGGGTTACCGAATCAGGGCAGCGCTATCTGGAAGATGCGCGCCGAATTCTCGCCGAGGTCGATGCCGCCGACGATGCAGTGGTCGGCATCAATGCCACACCGAAAGGACAGCTCTCGATTACCGCACCGGTGCTGTTTGGCAAGATGTATGTGATGCCAGTGATCGTGGAGTACTTGCAACGCTACCCACAAATGGATGTGAACGGGGTTTTTCTGGACCGGGTGGTAAACCTGATCGAGGAGGGTATCGACGTGGGCGTGCGCATTGGTGAGTTGCCTGATTCCAGTTTCAAGGCGATTCGCGTCGGCCGGGTTCGCCGCGTCGTCTGTGCTTCACCGCAGTATCTTGCGAAACACGGCACGCCCGATTCTCCAGCACAATTGCCAGCGCATACCTTGATTGCAGCCTCCGGGATCAGCACGGCATCAGAATGGCAGTTCAGGGAGGGTAACAGCGCGACCGCAGTGCGCATCACTCCGCGTCTGGTAGTCACCACCAATGACGCGGCGATTGAAGCCGCGGTAAGTGGTTTTGGCATCGTCAGGTTGATCTCCTACCAGATTGCACCGCTGGTCGCGGCAGGGACGCTGCAAATTGTGCTGAGTGATTACGAGCCCGCAGCCCTGCCTGTTCACATTGTGCATCGAGAAAGCAGGCACAAATCCGCACGGGTCCGCAGCTTCATCGATCTGATCACAGAGCGACTGCGGGCACACGCGTTGCTGGTGGAGAAAGGCTGAAAGGAAGTTGATTTCAATAAAGTTGAATGCAAGAAAGACGAATGCAAGCGAAATGCATGGAGGCAAAACCGGCGCGCCTCGATTCAACCGACAGCAAATACCTGGTCTCCTGACCCGGACCTGAATCGATCTCGAAAACGCTGGCAACAAAGTTCAGGCAGGTCGATCCATGGTAAACATAGACGCGTTGTCCACGCGCGTATAGTCGTTGTTGCCCAATCTGCCGATCACCAGCATTTTCGCCACATCTATCAAACCCTCGGCGGTAATCAGGTCATCGGCGATATGAATACCGATGACTTCACCAAAAATTACCCGGTACTTGTCGGCCGCGCTCCAACCCGGAATGTCCACACTTTTCAGGTAACGGCATTCCAGATGCACCGGCGCTTCCTTGATGCGTGGCGCGCGCACCAGCAGTGAAGGGATTGGCGTCAAACCAACCAGGGCAATTTCATCACAGTCCGGTGCCACAGTAGCCGAAGACTGGTTCATCTGTTCGCGGGTTTCCCAGGTGGCAAGATTGCACACAAATTCTCCGGTTGCCTCGATATTCCTGACTGAGTCTTTCAGGCCGTCAGATGCGGACCCCACGCCGGCAGCAAACATCACGGTCGGAGGACTGTAACTGACTGCGTTGAAAAAGCTGTAGGGAGCCAGATTGAAAATACCTACTGTATCTATAGAACTGATCCAGCCAATTGGCCGTGGCACTATCAAACTGTTGAAAGGGTTGCGGGAGAGTCCGTGGTTCTTGTTCTTCGGTTCATAAAACATGGCAGAGTCAGTTCCAGCAGCGGTGATGGATCGGGCAATGTGGTTTGGTCCTGCCCGGAGATGGAGTGATGTTAGCAGGAACCTGGGTGAATGGATAAACGGCATGCCATGCGGCAAGCGGACACGCGGCAACGGTGTCTACTTTTTTATTCTGGTGGTATCGTTCAGCTTTCCAGCCAACACAGGGGAAACACCATGTCATCAAAAGAAAGGCGCACGGTTCCGGTTGAAGCGATTGAAATTTACAACAAGTATATCCACGGCGAAATCAGTCGCCGGGCATTTCTGAATGGCGCGAAAAAATTTGCAGTGGCCGGACTGACCGCGAGTGCCATCGTGGAAGCGCTGATGCCAAATTACGCGATGGGGCAACAAATCTCCCGCGACGATGAACGCATCCGGGCCAGTTACGAGACCTTGCCCTCACCCGATGGCAACGGCTATGTGCGTGGCTATCTGGTGCGCCCCTTCAGTGCCGACAGTCGCACCGAAACACCGGCGCAATTGCCAGGCATCATCGTTGTGCACGAAAACCGCGGGCTGAATCCGCACACCGAAGATGTCGCGCGCCGTTTTGCGCTGGCCAATTTCATGGCCTTCGCCCCGGATGTGCTCACGTCTGTGGGCGGTTACCCGGGTGATGATTTCAAGGGCGGACAGCTATTCAGCCAGATCGACAACGGCAAGAAATTCGAGGATATCGTTGCCAGTGCCCTGTGGCTGAAGAATCGGCCAGATTGCACCGGCAAGATTGGCATCACCGGCTTCTGCTACGGGGGCGGAGTCTCCAATCAAATGGCGGTAAGACTGGGCGCAGATCTGGCGGCGGCAGTGCCGTTTTACGGTGGCGCGGCGCCGGCGGCCGAGGTGGCGAAGATCAAGGCTGCCATCCTCATCCAGCATGGTGCGCTTGATACCCGCCTTGTGGATGCCTGGCCGGAATATCAGGCCGCCCTGATTGCGGCGAATGTCACTCACGAGGGCCACATCTATCCCAATGCACTGCACGGCTTCTTCAACGATGCCACACCCGAACGCTACAGCGACGCTGCGGCCACCGAGGCATGGACGCGCACAATAGACTGGTTCAATAAGTATGTGCGCGGATAAGAACTGCGCACACTGCTTATCTTGGCTTGCGCAGCAAGCTTCTGCGGTAGTTTTGCCATCACGTTATACAAAGTAAAAAGCAGCGGGGTCAGTTTGAGTCTGACCCTGCTGTAGTTAGCCTCTCTGTAGTTACCCGCGCTGTAGTTACTCTCGCTGTAGTCACCCTCACTGGTATTAACTCCGCTGGTATTATCTCCAATAGCAATTAACCCCCATAGAATTTAATCCCCACAGAAATTAACCCCGATAGAAATTAACCCAATTGGCGCTACTTGTTTTTTGCTGCGTTTTGCAAAAGCGCTCCAAAACTACCAATCGCCGGTTTTGCCGGTGCTGACGGCTTGCTGTGCGTGGCGGTGGGTCGCGCGGACTTGCCCGCACTTTCGCTTGCACTTCCTCGACCGCCTGCTTGCGGCCCGCTGGTTATCGCTTGCGGGGTATCATCGAGCCGCATGGACAATGCAATGCGCTTGCGCTGCACATCGACTTCCATGATTTTTACCTTCACCACATCGCCCGTTTTTACAACGGAGTGGGGATCTTTTACGTACTGATTCGACAGTGCGGAGATGTGCACGAGACCATCCTGATGCACACAGATATCCAAGAACGCGCCGAAATTGGTGACATTGGTGAACACACCTTCCAGCAGCATCCCGGGCTCGAGATCCTGCATCGACTCAATACCGTCCTTGAACGCCGCAGTCTTGAATTCCGGCCGCGGATCGCGCCCGGGTTTTTCCAGCTCGGCAAGAATGTCGGTCACTGTGGGCAGACCAAAATGCTCGTCGATGAACTCTGCCGGATTCAATCTGGAAAGAAAGCCGCTGTCACCGATGATGTCGTTTACCTGCTTCTTGCTGGCGGCCACGATTTTTTTAACGACGCTATAGGATTCCGGATGCACTGCAGAGGCATCCAGCGGATTGTCGCCATTCACTATGCGCAGAAACCCTGCCGCTTGTTCAAAACTCTTCTCGCCGAAGCGGGGTACCGCTTTCAGGTCGCGGCGATTCCTGAAAGGACCATGTTCATTGCGGTAAGCCACGATATTGGTCGCGATCGAAGATGACAGTCCGGATACTCGTTTCAGCAGAGCAGCCGAGGCCATGTTTACGTCAACGCCCACGGCATTCACGCAATCTTCCACGACAGCGTCGAGGCTCTGTCCCAATTTGAACTGGCTCACGTCGTGTTGGTACTGTCCCACGCCGATTGACTTCGGATCCAGTTTCACCAGCTCTGCCAACGGATCCTGCAGGCGGCGCGCGATGGAGATTGCCCCGCGCACTGTCACATCGAGATCGGGAAATTCCTCACGGGCGATATCGGATGCAGAATACACCGAGGCACCGGCTTCATTCACCATGGCCTTGTCCAGTTTCAATTCCTTGTGTTGCTTGATCAAGTCGCCCGCCAGCTTGTCAGTTTCCCGTGAGGCGGTGCCATTGCCGATGGCAATCAACTCGACTGCGTGTTTTTTGCATAACTTGGCTAATATGGCGATAGACTCATCCCACTGATTCTTCGGCGCGTGAGGGTAGATTGCTGTGTCCTCCAGGAACTTGCCGGTGCGATCAACCACACATACCTTCACGCCAGTGCGCAGGCCTGGGTCCAGACCTAGCGTTACTTTGTTGCCAGCAGGAGGCGCCAGCAGTATCGCCTTCATGTTGCGCGTAAACACGCGAATCGCCTCGTCGTCTGCCTGTTCCCGCAGTTGGCCCAGCAAGTCTGATTCCAGTCGGGTAATGAGTTTGATTTTCCAGGTCCAGGTCACCACTTCCAGCAGCCATTTGTCCGCCGTGCGTCCCTTGTCCTTTATGCCGAAATGGCTCGCGATCATTATCTCGCAGGGATCACTCGCGCCCACTTCAATGTCGGCGCTTCCTATTTCCACATTCAAGAAACCTTCCTTGCGCCCGCGAAAAACGGCGAGTGCGCGATGGGAGGGAATTTTGTGCAGCCGTTCGCTGTAAGCAAAATAGTCTGCAAACTTTTGCGCTTCCCCTTTTTTGTCTTCGATCACGCGCGAGCGCAGTTCGCCCTGCTCCCAAAGGTGGGTGCGAATCTTGCCAGTGAGGGTTGCGTCCTCGCTGAAACGATCCATCAAAATATAGCGGGCACCTTCCAGTGCGGCTTTGGTATCAGCAATGCCATTGTTGCGGGAGGCGCTATCAACATACTCCAATGCAACAACTTCGGGGTGCAGATTGGGGTCGGCAAACAGGCGCTCGGCCAGTGGTTCCAGTCCGG
>SXGR01452316.1_pt1 | contig 35383 bp, 40 predicted proteins | sample 3174711 | NCBI WGS metagenome assembly SXGR01 (sample SAMN11356860, study PRJNA531348) | freshwater metagenome | isolation source: freshwater sample F1-60 | place: China: Fuxian Lake, Yuxi | collected 2017-12-25 | reverse complement strand
TTATAGTGGGCCTCCGAGCTCTGCGAACATACAAAGATTCTTCCCTCCTTGTGTATGTTTCGGTTGGCATTGGAGTGATTGCGATCCTCTTCATTTTCCTTCATAGTTTGTTTATAAGTGACTAAAATTAATATATGAAAAAAGACAAAAAAATTACAACACTTTTTATATTTTCGGTAGCGGGAGTATTGTTTTCTGGGTATTTAAGTGGAGTAAAATTCTTCGCCAAAACCTGTGCTTTTGGCGAAAGTTGCCCATATTTTTTGGGATATCCAGCTTGTTATTTTGGATTTGCAATGTTTCTGGCGATTACTCTATTTAGCTCCTTGCTTCTCTATTCTAAAATAGAAGAGAAGAAAGGTTTAATGGGTATTGGTAGCGTATCTCTTCTTGGTATTATATTTGCTGGGCATTTTACTATTCTAGAGTTGCCAATATTATTTGCCAAAGGTTTGGGGGCATACCTTCTAGGATTACCAACGTGCGCACTGGGACTGATTTTTTATATTGCAATATTTGTTATTACTATCATCACACTGAAACAGAATACTGAAAACGAAAAATAACTATGAAAAATTTAATCAACACAGCTTGGCATGAGAAAAATAAGCTAAAAATGCCCACGACGTTGGCTGAGCGGGTAAAATGGCACGAGGCGCATTTAAAAGCTTGTAGGTGCAGAAAAGATGTGCCACCAACGATTGCTGTAGAATTAAAAAAACAAGGCAAAAGAGTATGTAGTCGGGGGCATCTTTATCGCAAAAGCCCACCTTGTCCTATTTGTTACCCCGGTTACCGAAAGGGTAAGCAATAGCAAATAGATTGTTATAAACATTTACGCATTGAACATTAATATGATAAAATACAAACAACATGAATATTATTTCTTTATTACAAAGTAAACCAGTCCTTATCGGTTTGCATCTAGGTTTTGCAATCGTCGGCATAGATCTGTTTTTCTGGCTTTTGGGTAAATTTAAAGACAAGATTGGATCGGTTAAAAATCGAGCCACTATTGCTGGTCTTGGGACATTGGCTCTTATTTCTAGTTGGGTTGTTGGTGGTTATTACTATGTGGTCTATTATGGCTCACTGGTAAAGCCAGTTATTAAGAAGGGTGTTGCGCCATGGGCGCATAACATAGTGATGGAGGCGAAAGAACACATTTTTCTTTTTGTCATCCCAATGGCGGTTGTCGTATTATTTATTTCGTTTATGAATGATGAAGAGATTGAGCGGAGCGGTATTCGCAGGACGGCTGTTTGGTTGTCGGGTGCAGTTGCTATGCTCGGTCTTTTAATCGGTGCGATGGGATTTATTATTTCAGCGGCTGCTCGTTGGGGAGCTTAAAATTAAATTACTATGAATAAAATTAATCTAATAATTTCTTCAGCATACGCGGCAATTATATCTTCCGTGTTTGTCGTTGTTGTTACTATTTGGGCGGAACTTTCTCCGGTATTGAAAGACTGGCTTAAAAGTATTTCAGGTCATCACTGGACGACTAAGAGTATTTTTACAGCTTTAATTTTCGCTGGGGCTCTAGTAATTCTCTATTCACTTGGGAAGAATCGCATGGGAAATATAAAACGATCCCTTGTACTGCTCCTCATTTTTGTTTTTGTAGGAAGCGTGGCAATTACCGCATTTTATACAGGACATCATTTTAAAGTTTGGTAAGCAAGGCATGTTTGTAGGGTTTATTTCAGTTCATTTTTTTGCAAAGCATATTCACTCAGTGAGTGAAATGGTAAAAATTTTTTGAACACATACAACTGGTATTCACAACTTATCAAGCCATCTTGGGCGCCACCCGCTTGGATCTTTGGGCCGGTGTGGACAGTGCTCTATGCAATTATTGCCGTGTCTTTTGGCACTGTTTTTTACAAAGCATTCACCAAGCAGATTCCATGGATGGTGGCACTGCCTTTTGCACTCAATCTTGTTTTTAACTTTGCCTTTACGCCAATACAATTTGGTCTAGTAAATAATTTCCTCGCCTCGCTCGACATCTTGCTCGTTGTCGGTACGCTCGTGTGGGCACTCTATGCGGTTTGGCACTCTGTGCCTGAATTCCGCTGGGTGGTTTATGCCAATATCCCGTATCTTTTGTGGGGAATGTTTGCTACTTGTTTACCATTAACTATAACTTATCTAAATAGATAATATGAATTATTTTTTGGCTTATTTGGCAACCTTAATTCCACTTACTATCCTGGACGCCCTTTGGATTCTTGTATTAGCCAAGAAATTTTATGCCGAGCAGATGGGATTTCTTTTTAGTAAATCAATCAACCTGACTCCAGTCGCATTTTTTTACCCAATCTATGCGTTCGGAGTTCTTCTGCTCGCAGTATTGCCGGCCGTCTCTTCTGCTTCGTGGATGGAAGCGCTGTGGCGTGGGGCATTGCTCGGGCTCGTGGTTTATGGGGCGTATGACCTCACTAATCATGCCACCATTGCGGGCTGGCCACTGACAATGACTATCGTTGATATGGCGTGGGGCATGACAGTTACAGCGCTTACGAGCATTGTCGCATACTTCATCATCACCGCGCTTAAATAATATGCGCGTAGGGGACATACATCCAAAACATTTGTGCCGGAAGCACTTGCTCACCGAGCATAGAGAGCTTCACGGGCTTTGGAATATTTTGACCAGTGTGTAAGAGAGGGGGAAATTCAATGTTTTACCCCAGCTGAGGCAAGAGAAAAAGTCTTGGCTGAACTTCATGAACTTATTACTGGTGAAAAAACCGGACGTAGTAGCGATACCGATATTACTCTTTATGATTCAGTGGGGATTGGGTTAGAAGATTATTCAGCTTTAAGGTTTACTGATGAATTGGCTAATTGCTATAAACTCGGCCAGGAACTTAACTTTACTCCAGTTTTAACTAACCCCAAAAATTTAATTTCTCTGCTACGCGAATAATTTTTTTGGTAATTTATACTATACAGGACCAACAAAAACCACTATAAATAGTGATTTTTGTTTTGGAAAGGTGGTAAGATTAAAATATAAAGAAATTAACATTTTGTCAAAAATTCTGACTTGCTCCTCAAACAGCATAGCTAAATGTTTTTGATAAAAGTTGGGTATTATGGAAGTATGATTCTCTATCATGGATCTAGAAAAAAATTAGACTCATTGAAAGCCTACCAAGCCACTACCGTTGATGACCCAAAGAGTCTGCCAGAAGGCGAGCTTTTGCATGCTATTTATTTAACACCTAATTTTGAATTTGCGCTTGCAATGGGCGCTCGGCCATATGGGCACATTCGAATAGATAATAACGAAATTACTTTTGAAAATCCTGAATTGTTTGATCCAAATAGCGATGTATATATTTATGAGTTCGATGATTCTGAAATAGAAGCACAAAATTTACGGAGAGTTGATGCAAAACAATACGCAGTTGTCGGAGTTGAGCAGTTAACTCCTACAAATATTCAACACTTAAAATCCCGGGAACTTATAAAGTATTATAAGTTAATGAATTGGCAAGAACAAAGTGGTGAAATGAAGAGAAGATAATGTTACTGTTTATGAAAATCGAGAGTTTGTAATATATGGCCATTAAATAGAAACTAATAAAAAAGAAGGCAAAAAACGGAAAAAGAGAGGGTTAGGTCTGAATTTTACTTATGATTTTATCATACTTAGACATATGAGCATCACAAAAACCAAATTCATTATAATTTTTTTAGTGGGTGGGTTTGTTTTTCAATTTCTCACCACCTCGCTGTTAGGTTCCACTGGGGTGCGGGGAATGCCAAAATACCCAGACTCCTATCTTAAAACTGCGTCTCTAGTCGCTTGGAAGCAAACTGCCAGTAAGTTTATTTTACCTCTAAAAATTGTTGTAGTTGGGCCGGTGGCCTTGGCCGGGGTTAATTTTTTAAAAGAAGATCCGCCTCCGCCCTTTGTGGCCCTTTACTTTATTTTTTATTGGTCTTTGCTTGCTTTAAGTATTCATTATTTAGTGAGTAAGTTCCTAGTGTTTATAAAAGCAAAACCATCACTTAAGTGATGGTTTTGCTTTATGGGAAAGTATAAATATTTAGTTAACGCCGGCTGATTCAAGGTAAGAGTCAAAAAACTTTTTACAATCCACATCATCTTCCGTAGTAGAACCATGGCCACAGCCATCGGTTGCTGGGTCTGGCTTACCGCAGAGCAGGCCATGACAGTGAAAGTAGGAACATTTGTCTGGTTTAGAGAGATGTATAGTAGTAGGGAATTTTTTATTCCGCTCAGCATTTTCTCGGTTAATTTCTGCCAGTCGGGCTGTAATTTGAGCCTGCACTGTTTGGAGTTCCTTTTCCAGCTTTAGTTTTTCTGCTTCCCTTTTACTGAGTAAATTTTTGTAAAAGTCCAGGGCTAATTCAATAGACACTTTTCGTTCTGCCCGAAGAGCATTTAAAGCTCCTTCAAACTGAGTTTTGGTGCTTTCTGGGGGAATGTAGGTGCCAACTTCGCTTAAGTCTCTCTTTAGTGGACTCATGCGTTTTTTTATGTTTTCAATGCTTTTTTCGAGAGTGGGAATTTCTGCCGAAAGTTCTCCAGCTCTTTTTTGGAGAGCGAGTAGTTCTGAGTCTAAATTTGGGTTAATGGCCCTACAGCTTAGCAGGTTTTCAGCCACACTGCCGTCAGTATTATCAGTTTCAGGTCGGGGGTCAGTAAATTTTTCTTTGCCTTTGGGTGGGTGGCAGGCTTTTTCTCTGGCATCTAAACCACTTAAGCCCTTGTTAAGTAAAGCTCTCATAGTTTGGGTGTTTTTTTGGAAAGTGTTCCGCGCTTCTTCTATCGAGGCATCATAAGCATCAAAACAAGCTTTGGCGTCAGATTTTTCATAAGGCACTTCTGTTTTCGGGGGGTTAGCCAACCGGCAAGCTTCTAAAGCTTCTTTAGTTTTTTTATAATTTTGATAGGCTTCTTCTCGTTTTTGAAAATAAATTTGAAATTCTGCATACGGAGCGTTGTCAGGCGGGGAAGTAATATTCGTGTAGTTGGCCACTGCCGTGTCTCTTACTTTTTGGGCTTCTGCGCAAGGATCAACGGGTTTTGCGCTTAAACAATTACTCAGTCTTTCGTCAATAGTGGCTTTTTCTTCAGCAAAGACTGTCACACTGGCAGTGACGCCAGAATCATAGAGAGCTTGCAGTTCGGCGCGAGCCGAGTCGATTTTATCGCAAGCGACTTTGCCTGCCTCAAAGTTTTGTAAAGAAAAAATTACACCGGCGACAATGGCCGAAGCCACGGCCACAGCTCCTACAATCTTTATAATGCTTTTATTCATAGTCTTTTTAGTTAGTTGTTAATTTTATTATATCATAGTTAGTTTTAAAATATGGATATAAAAGTTCCCTGCCTAAGTGGCGGGGTATTGACTTGTGAGGGTATTACTATTGTCTCGCAACAACCCGCCAGGTATTCAAACCTGTATTAGCTCCTCGGCTCGGAAGTTAAATAGCGAGCTATTTAACTTCCCTCGCTCTACGTAGCGAATAAAAACCCCGCTTTAGGTTAGAAACTAGAGCGGGGTTTTTATACACTTTGCTTATTTAACTTCGCCTAAAATACTTAATTTCACTGTAAACATATCATCTATTACCGCATTTCCGAGTTTGCTGGAACCGTAGTTAACTCCCCATTTGGTTCGGTCTAGTTTGGTTTCTGCTTCTAAGGTTGCGATATTACCTAAAATGGTAACATCACCTTTAAAGACTACGGGTTGGCTAATGCTTTTCATAGTTAGGGTGCCAGAAAATTCATAAGTCGTGGAATTGCCAGACTCGCCAAGCACTTTAGCAGAAGTAATTTTTAATTCAGCAGTTGGGTATTTTTCAGTGTCAAAGAAATCGGGAGATTTTAAATGTTTAGAGAGCATATCCATACCATCACCTTTGCCTGTGGTAAGGGCAGTTATAGAAGTCATATCTATACTGGCCATAGCTGAAACAACCTTGCCATCTTTAATTTCCGCACTGCCAGATTTAACACTAATGCTTCCCGCATCTTCATAATTGGCGACAATGACTTTTCTACCTACCCAAGCAATTTTAGTATTGTCTCCTGTCAAGGCCACTGTGCCGTTTTTGGCATTTTCTTTGGGCATGGCTTCCTCTGGCTTTTCCATAGAAGTGTCTGTTGTCTTTGTCTGATCTATATAGTCGGTGGAAACTTTTTCACTATTTTGCTGGGATTTTTTGGACAGAATCAGGCCTCCAGCAATGATTATGACCACTACCGCAATACCGGCTCCTATTACATTTTTATTCATAGTTTTTCCTTTCTTAATTAATAGACTTGTTGTTTAATAACTAAAAAATAATAGCACAATTTTATTTCTTTGAAAACTCTTGCTCAGGAATTTTAGAATTTTCGTAAGTGAGGGCTGTAATAGATGCGAGCAGTAGGAGTCCGCCAATGATTTGGACTAAAGAGAGGGTAATGTCTAAAAAAATCCAATTCACTAGAGTAATTGCCAAAGGATAGCCCAGTTCCATAATTGTGGCAACAGAAGCTTTGGTATTTTTTAAGCCTTGGTAATAAATTAACAGAGCAAAAAAGCCAGTGAGCAAAGCAATAATTATTATGTTGCGCCAAAACAGCGGGGTGAGTAAAGTGAATTGCATTTTTTCAAAATACCAAACATAGCCGTATAAAAACAAAAAGCCAAATAGAAACCTACTGCCATTAACCAGCCCGAGGCTTAAGTTAGTCATTAAAGCTCGTCCGACCACTGTGCCACCTGCCCACAGTAAGGCAGCTCCAAGGGCTAAAGCTGGTCCGAGTAAAAGTTTCCCGCTGGCTGATTGCCACAGCTCGTTTGGGTTGGTTAAACCAAAGGTGGTTAGATAGGCGCCTAGCAAAGCCGGCAGAGCCCAGATCCAAAATTTGGCAGAAAGTTTTTCTTTTAAAAACAGGACAGCCAGAGTAATGGCAAAGAGGGGCTGAAGTTTTTGGAGGAGGGCAGCGATGGTGAAGTTATAGTTCATGGCCACTGCGCCCTTTACATAAAAAATTGCGCCCAAAGCCGAAGCTCCGGCGCCAATATAAACTAAACCTAACCAGTGTTTAAGTTTAAGAGTTTTGAATTCTTTAAGATTTTTTATTAGCCCGGGTAGGCTCACAAGAGTGCTAAAGAGATGTTCTAAAAAAGCAATAAAGCCAGCTCCCAGTCCCCCTGTAAGCAGGGGTTTTCTAAAAGGTGCATCACTGGCCCAAAGTAAGGACGATAAGGCAATTAGCCAAGGTCCGAGTTTTTTGTTTTGCATAAATAGTTTATGTTAAAATTAAATTATTAATAAGTAAACAATCAAATATGCAAATTACCGATGAAGAATTAAAAAAGAAACTTACTTCAGAGCAATATCACATTTTACGGGAAAAAGGGACTGAGGCACCTGGGTCCAGCCCTTTGCTTTATGAGAAACGAAAAGGTATGTTTAATTGTGTGGGATGCGGGAATCAATTATTTTCTTCGGATGCTAAGTTTGACTCTGGTACAGGCTGGCCGAGCTTTGACCAAGCTCTAGCGGGAGCTGTTAAATATTATACAGATGCATCACACGGGATGCAAAGAACAGAGGTGGTTTGTGCCAATTGCGGAAGTCATTTGGGGCATGTTTTTAATGACGGTCCAGTCACTTCCGGTAAAAGATTTTGTATAAATGGTGCGTGCTTGGTGCATAAACCGGAGTGAAGTTAGTAAGAAGTGGTTAATTTTGCCGCAAGGCCAATATAATTTTCCGGGGTTAAGTTTTTTAGCTCTTGTTTTACTTTTACAGATACATCCAATGTTTCAATATAATCATAAATGTCGTTTAAACTTAGGCTGGCTCCCCGGGTAAGTGCTTTAAGTTTTTCGTAAGGCATTTTTACGCCTTCCCGTCTTAAAATAGTTTGAAGAGCTTCGGCTAAAACTTCGGGGTGTGCGTTTAAATCAGTAAGCATGGTTGCTTCATCTGGTTCTATTCTGGCTAAACCTTTAAGTAAATAGTTATAGGCAATGAGCGAGTGGCTGAATGCTGTGCCAAAATTTCTTTGCACCGTGGAATCGGATAGGTCGCGTTGGAGACGCGAGATGGGGAGTTTGTTTGCAAAATGTTGAAATAAAGCATTGGCCAGACCTAAATTACCCTCGCTGTTTTCAAAATTTATGGGGTTGACTTTATGAGGCATAGTGGAAGAACCAATTTCGCCTTTGACGGTTTTTTGTTTTATCCAGCCGTCGGAAATATAGCGCCAAATATCTTGGTTAAAATCTATCAAGATAGTGTTGATATGTTTTAAGCAATCAAACAATTCAATGTAAGAGTCGTGGGGTTCAATTTGGGTGGTGTGTAGGTTAGTTGTAAGTTGCCTGTCTGCCGACGAGGCAGGTAAGTTGTCTGTCTGCCGACGAGGCAGGTAAGTTGTAGATAATTGAGAAGAATTGTTAAATCCGCTAATAAATTGTTGGCTGAATTTTATCCAATTGATTTTTGGGAAAGCCACAGTATGGGCATTGTAGTTGCCTGTGGCGCCGTTTATTTTACAACTTATTCTCAAATTCTTAAGAATTTGAGAATAAGTTTTTAGACGAGAAGTAAAATTTTTCATTTCTTTGCCAAAGGTAGTGGGAGAGGCACTTTGACCGTGGGTGCGGGCAAGCATTGGCAGACGAGCATATTTTTTAGACAAAAGTTCAATAGTCTGAACTATTGAATTAATTTCCGGAAGTATTGTTTTATTTAACGCATCACGAAGCATTAAGCTGTAAGCTATGTTATTAACATCTTCGCTGGTTAAGCCAAAATGGATCCACTCTAAAATGTCTTTGAGCGAGGTGTTTTTTAGTTTGAGTTTTAAATAATATTCTACGGCTTTAACATCGTGGTTGGTGGCCGGGATTCGTAAGCGGGCGGATTTGTAGCAGATTTTTTCAATGTTGGAAATTATTTGAGCATTGGCAACATTTAGATTTTGTAAAGCCCTTAGCGTTTTTATCTCAGTTGTTTTAAGTATTCTTAAGCTCCCTCCCCCCCTAACCCCCCCTCTGGCAGGGGGGGAATTTAAGACTTCAGAAAGGGCGATTAAGTATTCAGTTTCAACAATTAGCCGATAGCGCATTAAAGCTTGTTCGCTAAAAAATTCTGCCAGTGGGGCAGTGGTTTGAGCGTAGCGACCGTCTATGGGGGAAATGGAGGTTAGGGGCATAGGGTTTGTGTCTGGTTTCTCCTCTTAAGATAAGAGGAGGTTAGGAGGAGTTATGATTTTAATAGTTTGAATGATTTTTTCATATACCCCATCTAAGTTTGAGGTAATTTCATTGTTCCAAAATCTAATTACAGTAATATTATGTAAGTTTAAATATTCTGTCCTTTTTTCATCGTTAGCTTTGTTTGCGCTTTCGTTATGTTGCCCGCCATCGATTTCGATAGATAGTCGCATCTCTGGGCAGTAGAAGTCCAAAATATAAGTTTCAATACTGTATTGTCTAAAAAACTTTAACCCTTGAAGTTTTCTATTCCTGAGTAAATTCCAAATAATTCTTTCTTGATCGGTAGAGCTTTTTCTTAGTTTGCTTCTAAGTTTTTTTAACTTTGGATTATTGTATTTTTTCATAACTCACCCCAACCCTCTCTTATCTTAAGAGAGGGGGAATCGCACTAAGTAATTTCGTAGGATTTTAAATTCTTTTCTAGTCTTTCCGCAATATGGGTATTCAAATCCGTTTTATATTCAGAAAAATAGATTCCTCGTCGCTTCGCTCCTCGGGATGACAGGCTACACTTCATATTTTTTCAAGTTAATTTTTATCCTTTCTGAAATGGGGGTAATTAAATCAGTTGCAAATTTTTCGCCTGTGATTTGTTCGTAGATTTGAATGTAGCGGGAGGACAGTTCGGCTACCATATCGGCGGGAGCTGTGGGGAGTTCTTTATCTGCATAAGGATTTGAATTGGCTTTAAACCAGAGCCGTAAAAATTCTTTGTCAAAGTTCATTGGTTCTTGCCCTTGGTCAATCCTTGCTTGGTAGGAGTCTGCCTGCCAGTAGCGGGAAGAGTCAGGGGTATGGATTTCGTCAATTAACATTAATTTGCCTTCATCATTTAACCCAAATTCGTATTTAGTATCTACTAAAATTAGTCCGTGTTCAAGTGCCAATTTTTGCCCCCGTTCAAAAAGTTTAATAGCTGTATTTGCCAATTCTGTCCATAAATCTTCAGAAACAAGTTTTTGTTCCAAAATTTCTTTAGTGGTTAAAGGAGCGTCGTGGTCATCGGATTTACTAGTTGGGGTGAGTAAGGGTTTGTCTAATTTTTGATTTTTTTTCATACCATCTGGCAATTTAAAATCCCCAAAATCTCTTTGCCCAGCATTATATAAAGTCCAAAGGGAGGTGCCTGTTACGCCAGTAATATACCCCCGAACTACCATTTCTATAGGGATGACTTGGCATTTTTTTACAACCACCACATTGGGGTCAGGGGAGGCAATGAGATGATTTGGGATAATATCTGCCGTATGTGCAAACCACCATTGGCTGGTTTGAGTTAAGACTTGGCCCTTAAAGGGGATGAGCGCGAGGTTTCTGTCAAACGCCGAGTATCTGTCCGTCGAGACTAAAATAATTTTATCGGCTTGCGTATAAACATCCCGCACTTTGCCTTGTCGTTTTTCTCCTAAATTAGCAAAGTTGGTTGTTTCCAAAACACGGGTTAAGTTTTGTTCAATAATTACTTTATTCATAAACAATTTGTTTACCTTTTGTTAATTGTGATTGAATCACAATTTTTGGAGAGGGGGTTTTAGTGATTTTTCCTGCGACTTTCGCCTGAATAGAAAATTCTGCAGCTTTTTTTATACAGTAATCAGCTTTGTCTTCATTAACAACAATTAACATCCCTTGCCCACCATTCCAGGTTTCGTAGAATTCTTCGTCTTGAATATTATGCCAGGTTGCACAATCTGTCATGATTTGTGGAGGTTCCCATAAGTTTGGTAAGTCCGCCGATAGCCCTCTTGGAAACAAAACATCTTTTGCCAGTTTCTCTTTAATACCACCTCCGGAAAGATGCACAACAGAATAAATATTTAATTCAGGTTCAAAATTTTGATTAAACCATCCGTGTAAAGTATTTATAAATATATCATAAAGCACAGATGGTGTAGCTGCTTGTCTGATGCTCTCTTGCGCGTCGGGATTAGCATACCATTCTTTACCAAATTTTTGTGCCAAGGCTTTGCGCACCGCAGTTCCGCCGTTGCTTCTAAAACCTTCTTCTTTGAGAGCAATAATTACTTGTCCGGCAGTGAGCTTTTCTCCGGTTATCATTTTATCTTTATGATATGCACCAATCATTACCCCAGACCAATTAAATTTGGTTTTTGAATTTATAATTTCGGAGCCTACCACGTCATTGACCTGGGCAGTTTCACCTTTTAGAACCACAATTTTATTTTCTTTTGCCACTTTTCCTAGACCCCGAATAATATTTTTGTAAGCTTCATTGGTCTCGCTTCCCTCTGGTCCAACTCCCGCAGTGTCTAGAATATTTAGAAAGACAAGTGGAATGCCTCCAAAACGGGTGATGTCACTGGCAGTCATAGCAATAATGTCATAAGCGGCTAAATGATGAGTTTTTGCCGCGTCAATTAAAATGCCTTTTGTGCCGAGGCCATCTGATGAAGCTTCAATCATGTAGCCAGCTGGTAAGTTTTTTAAACTAAAAGGCCGTGGACCTCTAAAGTGTCCGTCGGATAAATCCTGAACTTCTACAAAAGGGGAGTTTGTGTAGCTGGCTTTGCAGATTGAACCAGCAAAGCTACTAAACTTTGTTTCTTCTTCTATATTAACTCCATCTTTTGCATATTGGCTCATTTACTTAGTCTCTAAATATTTTTTAATGCCTAGTTCATTAAGCTTTTTAGCTTTGTCATTAACTTGCTCTGCCATTGTTTCTTTGTAAGCAATTAATTTTTTGGCGATTTCTGCATCAGCCGTGCCTAAAATTTGCAAAGCCAAGAGTCCTGCGTTTTTGCCATTGTCTATCCCCACGGTGGCTACCGGCACACCCGGAGGCATTTGGGCGGTTGAAAGTAGAGCATCGAGTCCATTTAATTTCCAATCTATTGGCACACCAATTACAGGTAAGGTGGTACTTCCTGCCATCACGCCAGCTAAGTGAGCAGCTCCGCCAGCTGAGGCAATAATAACTTTAAGCCCCCGCTCTCTGGCAGAGGTGGCATATTCGTGAGCGCGCTTTGGGGTGCGGTGGGCGCTACAAACTGTAATTTCATACGCCACGCCAAATTCTTCTAAAACTTTGGCAGTTTCCTGCATGGCTTTTAGATCACTGTCCGAGCCCATAATTATGCCGATTAAATTAGACATAGAATTTTTTGTCATTCCGACCGAAGTGGAGGAATCGCTTAATCTCGGTAATATTTATGATTAAGGGATCCCTCGGCAAGCTCGGGATGACAGAGTAGTTAATTGTTGAGTTGTTTAATAATGCTTTTTAATTCTAACATATTGTGGATTAAAAAGTCAGGGTGGTGTTTTTTAAGACGTTTAGTGGAATTGTATCCGCCGGTTATTGCCACGGTGTGGTAGCCAAACTTTTTGCCAATTTCAATTTCTTCTTCGGTATCGCCGACAGAAATTACTTCTGTGGGTTTAAACTGTCTAAGTTTAATGTAAGCCTTGAGTTTTTCCCCTTTACCTCGATTATGGAGCAAGGTATCATCTTTTGTGTTTCTGGCTATTATGGTGTGAAAATATTTTTTTATTTTTAACCGATACAATTGGTGATCAATAAATGCAGTTACATGATTACTATAAATTATTCTATTAATATGCTCTTTGTTAAGCCAGTCTAAAATATTTTTTACTCCGGCCCGAGTTCGGGTTTTTTTTGCCATGGGCTCATAAATATCCAAGTAAATTTTTTCAATCTCGTGCATATGGGATTTAAAAAAATTTTCATCCATGCCCACATTTTTCCAGTATTGGATAATTGGAATATCAAAACATTGTCTAAATTTATTTAGGGTAATGGACTTAAGTCCTAATTGTTTTAAAGCAATATTTTCTGCGTTGACAGCGGTTTGGGCATCAGAAAGTAGCGTGCCGTTCCAGTCAAAAGCGATTAATTTTATGGCCATAAGATTTTTTACTACATACTTAAGTAATGTTCACCCTCACCCTACCCTCTCCCTCAAGGGAGAGGAGGAGGGGGGAGGGATTTTGCTCCTATATCTGTTCTGTAATGCATGCCTTCAAAGTGAATGAGTTTTATAGCAGAGTAGGCTTTTTTAAGCGCGGTTTGTAAAGTATCAGCCGTGGCAGTTATACCGAGAACGCGACCGCCATTAGTAAGCAACCTCTCCCCGTCCCTCCCCTCATGAGGGGAGGGTGCCCGAAGGGCGGGAGAGGTTGCTGTACCAGCGTGAAAGATTACGATATCTTCAAGTTTTGATGCTTCTTCAATGCCAGTGATTGGCAAACCTTTTTCGTATTTTTCTGGATAACCGCCACTGGCTAAAACAATACAACATGCAAATTTTTTTTCCCATTCAATATTTATTTCATCTAAATTCCCATCTACGCACGCATTTAAAATGTCAAACAAATCGGTTTTTAGTAAACGCATATAGCTTTGGGTTTCTGGGTCTCCAAAGCGGGAGTTGTATTCTATTGTTTTGACTGCAACCTCTCCCTCAATCCCTCTCCTTATGAGGGGAGGGAAGGAAGCCATTAGGCCAGGGTATAACAGGCCAACAAATGGGGCGCCAAGGTTTTTAAGACCCTCTAATGCGGGCTTAACAATATCTGACGCAACTTTATTTATCATAGTATCGCTCACCCAGGGTAGGGGAGCTATGGTGCCCATCCCGCCTGTATTAGGACCCATGTCGCCGTCAAAAATTGTTTTATGGTCTTGAGAAGGGGGCAAAATTTTAAAATTTTGCCCGTCGCAAAACGCGTGAGCGGAAAACTCTTGACCCTCTAAAAATTCTTCTATAACTACTTGATTGCCCGAGTCGCCAAAAATTTTATTTACCATTACATTTTCTAAAAACTTTTTAGCTTCGTTTAAAGTCTTGCAAATTGTTACGCCTTTGCCTAAAGCTAGGCCCGAGGCTTTTATAACGATAGGTGCTCCTTCTTGCTCCGTATATTTTAAAGCTTCTTCGTAATCCGTAAAAGTTTTATATTTGGCTGTTGGAATGTTGTTGTCTTCCATTAGTTTCTTGGAGAAAGCTTTTGACCATTCTATTTGCGAGGCACCTTTACTAGCCCCCCAAATTTTTAAATTCCTTTTTTGAAATTCATCTACCACGCCTAAAGCCAAAGAGTCGTCCGGGCCCACCACGGTAAAATCTACTCTATTTTTTTCAGCAAAATCTGCTAAAGCTAAAACATCGGTAGCTTTTATATTTACATTTGTGCCAAGTTGAGCAGTGCCAGCATTGCCAGGTGCAAAAAAAATTTGCCCACACTTGGGGGACTGGGAAATTTTCCAGCCTATGGCGTGCTCTCGTCCGCCACTGCCGATAATTAGGATTTTCTTTTTCATAGGTTTGTTAAGACTTCTACATAAAGTGCGTTTTCTTTTTGCTTTAATCTGTTGTAAAGTGTTTCCACTGTATCATCATTTTGTATTTTTTCAAAACATCTACCCAGCACAGGGCCAAAGTCAAAGTTGAGAGTTAAAAAGTGAATAGAGGAGCCGGCATAGGTTGCCTTTTGGTCTAAGAAGTTTTGTATCGCTTTAGTCGTAAGCATGCCTTTGTTCCAAAGCGCATTAGTGTTGTCCGGATTTTTTATTTGCCCATCAATAGTGTCCGGAATAAGTCCGGGGTGGAGGTTTAAAATTTTATTGGGAAAAGCCAAAATAACTTCATCAAGGATTATTTGTTTCCAACCGGCTAAACACACATAATCAGGCTTTAGTTTTTTTAGCAGGGGTAGAAGGTCTTCTTTCTTTGGGCAAATTTCCACTGGTAGATTATTATCCTGCGCATGTTTTAGCCCGAGCGCGTCGGGTTTGTCGGAAACAACGGCAGAGATATTAGCTTTTATGACCCCACTGTTTATGGCATCAATTATGGCTTTTAAATTTGTGCCAGTGCCAGCATTAGAGATTAGGACAGTAATTTTCATTGAAAAAATTCTAAATTCTAAACGTTATAAACCTCTAAACAAAATTTAAAATTTGAAGTTTAAACATTTAAGCCGTTTAAAATTTGTTTAGTTTTTAGGGGTTTATTATTTAGTTGTTTAAAGTAAGGCACCTTCTGGTTTAGCCACTTTCGCATAAACTGGTTCAGAAATATCGTTTTGCTTTTCTCCTAAATCTATGGGATATTCGCCAGTAAAACAGGATGTGCAGAATAAATCTTTATTTAAACCAGTGGATTTTATAAGTCCCTCTAAAGATAAAAAGTATAAACTGGTGGCACCCAAATACGTTTTAATTTCCTCTGGAGTTTTATGCGCGGAAATTAAATCTTTTTGTTTGGGCGTATCTATGCCGTAAAAGTCGGGAAATTTTACTGGTGGGGAACTTATGAGCATATGGACTTCTTTGGCGCCAGCTTCAAAAATCATTTTGACAATTTGCCGAGAAGTGGTGCCCCTTACAATAGAATCATCCATAATTATTACGCGTTTGTCTTTAATCACTTCGGGCAGGGGAGTGAGTTTCATTTTTACGCCCAATTCTCGAGAATGTTGTTCGGGTTGAATAAAAGTGCGGTGGATGTAGCGGTTTTTTATTAAACCCATTTCAAGGGGAATGCCGGAAGCGCGGGAATAACCAGCTGCCACAGGCATGGCAGTTTCGGGTACGGGAATAATTACATCGGCTTCCAGCTTGCATTCTTCAAAAAGCTGGATACCACATTTTTGCCTAACTTCATAAACCGACTTACCTAAACTTTGACTGTCAGGGCGAGAAAAATACACAAATTCAAAAATATCAAATTTTTGTTTGGGTGTTTCCAGTTGCACACTTTCCACGCCGTCTTTATTTACTATAACCATTTCGCCGGGTTTTATTTCCCGTTCAAACTCTGCACCGATGGTGTGAAAGGCACAAGTTTCAGAAGCAAAGACAACTCCATCCCCATTTAATTTTGCCATAGATAGGGGGCGAATACCAAAAACATCACGCACTGCCACTAGGGTGTCTTTAGTTAAAATCGTTAAACAAAACGCGCCAGTCCAAAGGGGCCAACATTTTATAACTGCGTCTTTAAGACTTTCGCCGTGTTCCAAATAATACCCCAAAGCCTTGGCCATAAGTTCACTGTCAGAATGATCTTGTGTGCCAATATCTTTGCTTTCTAAAAAGTCTTTAAGTTTTCTCACTGAGGGTAAATTGCCATTGTGGGCTAAAGACAACAGACCATTTTTTACAATTACAGGTTGGGCATGCTTTAGTCCCGTGCCTTCACTGGTAGAGTAGCGATTGTGCCCAATGGCTAAATGACCTTGCAAGGAGTGAATAGTTTCTTCGGTGTAAACTTGGTTAACTAACCCCATATTTTTGTAAGTGTGAATGCCATAGCCGTCAGCTACAGAAATTCCGCTACTTTCTTGCCCGCGGTGCTGGAGGGCGAATAAGCCAAAAAAGCTCAGGCGAGCAACATCTAAACCTTTGCCATAGATTCCAAACACCGCACATTTTTCATTTTTATCTTCCATAAATGTTTTCTACTAAATACGAAAGGGGCGAAATACTAAAAAATTAGTTAGCATGATTTCGTATTTAGATAATTTAGTATTTAGTAGAGCCTATCTAAAATAGTTAATCGCGTTTTTAAAAATTTGGAGAGCTGGGCTGAATTTAGGCAGAGGTTTATTTTGCCTCAGGCATATTTCTTTTTGGAGTGTCCAGAGGGGGTGCTGAGTAAAAAAGATGGCTCTCTCTGGGTGGGGCATAGTGCCTAAAATTTTTCCGTTAGGGGAAGTAAGCATGGCAATGTCTAATAGAGAGCCGTTAGGATTAGGCTTTAAGTTTTGCATTTTGCATATTTCACCATTGGTGTAAATTCCGGCAATTTGTTTTTGCTTTTTGATTATAGCAAGAGTTTGGGAGTTTGCATAAAATTTACCTTCCCCGTGGGCAATGGGTAGGGACAGGGTATGGATGCCAGAGAGCCAGGGGCTAGGTGCCGAAGGTGCTCTTCGGCTTAAGCCGAAGAGCACCTTCGGCATACGCACCTCCACCCCCCTTGTGGGGTAGCGGGGAAAATTGTTAAAGGGTAAAGCGCCGGGGAGCAGGCCAAAATTGGTGAGAATTTGAAACCCATTGCAAATGCCAAGTAGAAGTTTGTCTTTTTCTGCAAATTTATTTAGTGCATCATGTAAATGGTTTTTTAATTTGTTAGCGTAAGCTTTGCCACTGCCTGTGTCATCGCCATAACTAAACCCGCCGGGAATGGCAAGAATTTGGTATTTCATCAATTTATTTTTTTCCGCAATAAGATCGTTAACATGAATTATTTCAGCTTGACCACCGGCAATATTAAAAGCCACCGTGGTTTCTTGTTCGCAGTTTAGCCCGAAGCCCGAGAGAATGAGGATGTTAGGAGTTTTCATATATAATTTCTACTAAATACTAAAGGGACGAAATACGAAATTTAGTATTTAGTAGTTTTTAAAGGTGGAATGGTAGGCTTTGGCTAGTTGGCTAATTTTTAAATCAATTATTTTTTTATTAGATTTATCCATTATCATCAAATTATTTTTTTTCTGTATTTCACCAAGTTTGGCAAAAATATTTGCGCTCATTAAAGTTTCAAACTCTTCGGCTTTTTGCGGGTTCACACTTACTACAATTCTGCCTTGGCTCTCGCTAAATAGAGCTTGATAATTTTCTGTCCAGCCTCCTGGTGCATCAGCCAAAGTTATTTTAGCTCCTAAGTTTCCAGCAATTAACATTTTACTTAAAGCAATTACTAATCCGCCCCTGCCAAGGCTAATGCTAGAGGCAATGAGGTTTTTTTGGATTGCTCTATAGACCGCTCTATAAAGTCTATAATTCTCTGTTGCATCTACTCGGGGCACAGGCAGGCCATTGGCCTGCACTACATTGGGGTTTGTCATACGAGCATATTCGCTACCACCCATTTCGTTATTGGTTTTGCCTAATATATAAATTATATCTCCGGGAAATTTGGCATCTAGCGAAATGGACTTTTGAACATCGTCAACAACTCCTATGGCAGAAATTAAGAGGGTGGGGGGAATAGAAATTTTAACAGTTTTTCCTTTATCATCAAACCCTTTAAAGTCATTGTGCATACTGTCTTTGCCGGAAATAAACGGCGTGCCAAAGGCAGTGGCAAAATCATAACAGCCACGCGCTGTTTCTTTTAATTGCCACAGCCGGTATGGGTCGTCTGGACTGCACCAACAAAAATTATCTAAGAGTGCCAAATAGTCTGGGTTGCCACCTACACACACAGCTTGTCTGATAGCAGTATCGATAGCACAGCCAGCCATCTGGTAAGGGTCAAGTTCGGAGTAGGTTGGGTAGAGCGCGGAAGATAGCACTACTCCTTTTGGGCTATCTAAAAGTGGTTTGGTAATGGTGGCATCGGCATTCACTCGCTCTTTACCTTGGAGAGGTTTTAGCACGCTTCCGCCTTGCACTTCGTGGTCGTATTGGGTGTTAAGAAAGGCAGTGGAAGCGAGGTTGGGGCTAGAGAGCAAAGCAAGAATTTCTAATTTCAAATTTCTAATTTCTAATGTTGGATTTGGGATTTGTTTAGTTTTCCCTCCTACGCCAAGGCTTCGGAGGGCAGGTAGGATTTTGAATCTAGTGGTTTGATTTTTTATGGGTCTGCCATTATGCAGAAAATTTAAGTCTAAATCCAACACCGTTTGTTTGCCGAATTTCACTTCACAGTTTCCGGTGTTTGTGAACTGCCCAATCACCGAGCTTTCTACTCCTCGGGCTCGCATTAGTTTGGCAAAAGTTTTCCATTTTTTGGGAGGCACAGCTAACACCATTCGCTCTTGGCTCTCTGAAATCCAAATTTGCCACGGGGCAAGGCCTGGGTATTTTACTGGCACGGCCTCTAACTTAACTAAACAGCCGTGGCTTTCTTTGGCCATTTCCCCAATAGCACTAGACAACCCCCCAGCTCCACAGTCAGTAATAGAATTAAATAAATTTAAATCCCTCGCTTCTTTACAAATCGCATCACTCATTTTTTTTTGAGTTATGGGGTCGCCAATTTGCACAGCTGTAGCAGGGCTATGCTTGTCTAAGCCCTCAGAGGAAAAAGTCGCGCCGTGAATGCCATCTAACCCTACCCGTCCTCCCACCATAACAATTAAGTCGCCTGTTTGGGCTTGTTTGTGGTGTGAAAATTTGCCTTTAATTTTTCTTGGGATAAGCCCCACAGTGCCGGCAAATACGAGGGGCTTGCCTCTGTATCTATTATCAAAATACAGAAAACCAGAATTGGTAGGGATGCCACTTTGGTTTCCGCCAGCATTTATGCCAGCCACGACGCCGTCCATAATTCTGCGCGCAGAGAGCATTGGTTGCTCTAGTTTTTTGTCGCGGAATAGTTCTGTGTTGTCGTCTGGCTTTGCTAAACAAAATCCAAAAGTATTTATTACAGGTTTAGCGCCTAGCCCAAAGCCTAAGCAATCGCGGTTAACGCCTACAAGCCCAGTTATGCTTCCGCCAAAGGGGTCAAGGGCTGAAGGTGTGTTGTGAGTTTCCACCTTGTGGGTTACCAAATAATTTTTGTCAAAAATAATTCCGCCCGCATTGTCTGTGAACACGGACACACAAAAATCCTTTTTGTGTTTTTGTTTTCGTATGGCTTCGGTTGCCCCTTTAATGTAGGTTTTATACAGCCCTTGTTTTAAATTATCTATGGGGTCAGCAAAAATGGTGTGCTTACAGTGCTCTGACCAAGTTTGCGCTAAAGTTTCTATTTCTACATCTGTGGGTTGTCTTTTGAGTTGGTTAAAATAGTTACGGATAGTTTTTAAATATTCTAAGCTTAGAGCCAAAGGCCCACGCCTGCCTACTTCCCCCCTTAAAGTAAGGGGGGAGTGAGGGGGGTTATTGTCTTTAATGCCCAATTTCCCCAACTTCACCAATTCTTCATCACTCACATTTAAATTAACTTTGGTAATTTTTTTAGATGCCGTAAGTTTGACTTTGGGCAAGTTGGGGGGGAAATGGAAATTGGAATAACCCCCCCTACCCCCCCTTTGGACAAAGGGGGGGGAAGAGAGAGAACTTTTTCCAAAAGGGGGAAAATCAACTCCGCCCCCTCTTTTTAAAAGAGGGGGGTAGGGGGAGTTAAATTTTTTTTTCAAAGATTTAATGGTAGCTTTTTGAATAAGGGGATTGTAAAGTGAATTGGCAATTGTCTGAATTTCCCTCCCCTTTATGGGGAGGGTTAGGGAGGGGTGTTTGGATGCAAATTTTATAAAATAAACCACACTAGAATAAACCCCTTCTCCTTCTTTAAATTTATATCCTGTCCCATCAGTAATTGTTTCTTGGGCAGTGTGTGCCACATTGTCCGTAACGCCGGGGAGAAAGGAGATTTCTATGGCAAAGTCGAAATTAGCGTTTAGCGGGTAGCGTTTAGCGGGTAGCTGGTCAGAAATACAAGTTTCCAACAGTGGGTTAGTTAAAAGTTCACAGGCTTTGTGGATTTGTTTAGTATTTAATTTGGCATCTACGGTATAGCAATCCACAATTTCCACTTTAGATATTTTTATATTTTTATTGTAGCGTGCCGATTTATCGGCTTTTGAGACTTTGTTGGAAATTAAAGAATTAAAAAACCCGCATTTGGATACACTGCGGGCGTCAGGCACTTTAAGTTTGGTTTCTAGACGAAAGGGCATTATAAAAGGTTGGTTAATTCTTCTTTGGAAATTCCAGCTTGTTTTAAAATATTTAGGAGTGTGCCTTTGGGAATTTCGGAATTGTGGAAAGCCACTATAACTGTTTTATTGGAAATTGGGTGAACATAAGATCTATGACTACCTTTGCTTCTGGAATAGGCAAAACCCATTTTTTCTAAAATGCCAATTAACTTTTTTGGAGCAATCACTGGCAGTTTAGGCATAAACTTTTTGTTTTTGATCCAGTTTTATTAAACTTCTTTTAATAAAACTCATTGGGGTAACTAAACTTTCATCAGTGGGTACGGGTTGTCCGTGCGCTTCCAGGGTTTCTATCATTAATTCAATGGCTTCTTTGGCCATTGCCTTGGCTTCTTTAAGCGTTTTGCCATAAGTAACACAGCCAGGGAGGGCTGGCACAGTAACAGTAAACCCACCTTCAGGTTCGGGAGTAAATACCACATTGTAATTTAAAGTTTTAGCTTTCATATTTGGATTATAGCATAAAAGTTGTAAGTTGTAAGTTGGTAAGGGAGTAAGGAAGGGTGTGTATTTTGTCATTGCGAGTCCGAGTGCCTCCGAGGACGTGGCAATCTTTACTGATAGAAATAGATTGCTTCGCTATCGCTCGCAATGACAAAAAAGAAGATTGTTTTGTCGCAAAGCTTCCTCGCAATGACAGCGTGGGCGTTTGTCATTGCGAGCGAACAAAGTGAGCGTGGCAATCTATTGGATTATTGAATTATATAAATCTTCCCATTTAGGATTCAGCTTATTAACTAAATCAATCTTTTTTTGTCTGGATCCTGCTTTGATTTGTTTTTCTCTTAAAATTGCTGACTCAACATTTTCTGTTATCTCATAGTAAGCAAGCTTATTGATGTTATATGTTGCAGTAAATCCTTCCGTGATTTTATTTTTATGTTCATAGACCCTTCGTATTAAATTATTTGTGACGCCTGTGTACAAGACAGTATTTGTGTAGTTGGTCAAAATGTAAATATAATATTGCTTCATATTGTTTGTTTTAGATTGCTTCGCTATCGCTCGCAATGACAAAAAAGAAGATTGCTTCGTCGCAGAGCCTCCTCGCAATGACAGCGTGGGCGTTTGTCATTGCGAGCCCGAGCCTTGGAGGGCGTGGCAATCTTTTTTTACTGATAGGGATAGATTGCTTCGCTATCGCTCGCAATGACATCAAGTCTTTACTATTATCGCGTCCCTCTCTGGGCCTGTGCCAATGAACATAATGGGCACGCCCACTAGACTTTCTATTTTGTGAATAAAGTTTTGGGCGTTGGTTGGTAAATCAGCAAAGTTAGAAATGCCATAAATATTTTCTTGAAAGCCCTGCCAAATTTCTATAACAGGTTCTATTTCACTTATGCGCCAGGGCGGGGGAACTTGTCCTGTTTCCATTATTTCGCCGTCCAGTTTATAACCTACAACCACCGGCACTTTTTTTATGCCAGAGAGCATATCAAAACGCGTTAAGGCTAAATATTTTGGTCCGTTTATACGGACAGCGTAAGCAAGCCATGGGATGTCTAAAAAGCCAAGGCTTCTCCCGCGTCCAGTGGTGGCGCCTCTTTCGTCGCCTAAGACTTGAAAGTACTGGGACATTTCTGCGTTGGTAGATATGCCAGCATTAATCTTTTCTAATAGACCTGCGAGAAACTCTGCGCGCTTTTTTTTGTCTGTAAATAAGTCTTTATTATCTTTAGCAAAATCCATGGCTTCTTGCCTGCCCCACATTTCCGAAGGAAATGGACCCATGCCGACTCTGGTGGGAAGTGTCTTACAGACCACTACAACAGTATCAAAAATATTCATAGGCATTCCGGTGCCTATAGAGGCGCCTTGAGACACGGAATTTCCGCTGGACACAAAAGGGTAAGTGCCCCAAAAGGCATCGAGTCCCGTAGCCTGGGCGCCTTCAAACAAAAGTTTTTTGCCCTGGGTATACATTTTGGAAAGTAAAAAAGATGTATCAGCCACAAATGGTTTTATTTGCTCTGAATAAGAAAGTAAATTTGCGAGCACGGTTTCCGGAGTTGGAATTTCATTAGTCATTAAGTTTTGAGATTTAGCCCCGTTAGAGACCGCTTGGCTATCTTTGCTACGGTCGTCTAAAGACGACCTGTCTCTAACGGGGTGGACAAAATCAAAACACGGTTTTAAAACATTGTAGAGAGAAGTTAGCACAATGTTTAAAGCTTTGGGCGCGAGCAAGTGCCCAACCACGGGTGAGAGGCGAAGTTTATACAAACCCTCCAAAGGGCCAATGCCTTTGTTCGTGGTGCCAATTTTCTTGTCCCCGCGCATAAGTTCTATGTAGGCTTCTAAAGCCGTGTGGTAAGGAGTCCATAGAGGAGCTTGTTGGTCTATGTAAATGGCAGATATTTCTTTTGTTCCTAAACTCTGGCGAGTTTCTTCCAGTTCCTTTAAAAAAAGCTCTGCATTAAAAAATTCCCCTCTGGCCATAACGCAAATTTTATTTTGCGCCAGTCCGCAGGGGATTAAATGACTCACGATTTTTTTAGATGGGAGGTTGTTGACAGGGTCAGCATCGGTGAATACTGTGTGGCCGGCATTGGCTCCGCCGGAAAACCTTATGGCGACATCGAACTTACGCATCACTAGGTCAATGACCTTACCTTTGCCTTCGTCGCCCCAGTTGCCACCTACCACTGTAAGGGTTTGGGTATCTTTAAAAACCGTATCTAACTGCTCATAAATTTGTTCGAGTTTGGACATAGTGGTTTTGCAGTTTTTCCCCCTCTTTCCAAAGAGGGGGTAGGGGGAGTTAGTGCAGTGGGGATTGATATTTAACTCTAACCCCAAAATTAACCTTACTCCAAAAAAAATCATTCGTCAAAAAAATATTAGGATTGAGAAAAAGAGAAGTAGAGATTTACTGAATAAAAGAAAAGACATCACATAAATATTTTTAAATTTTAATAAATAGTTGTATAATATTTAGAGAAAATCATCATTAACAAAAAAAATTATGCCAAATAATGAACAAAGGGAATTTGGTCAAAGAGAACAAATTCCTACACCTAATGCTGAAAAAAGTAGACCAGAAGACCCAATTCCTCACGATGGAGATATACGAGTAGATGAGAATGGAAATAGGGTTAAATATACAGGCGTTGGAGGCTGGAAAGAAGTATATGAGAGTGATGGTTGGTTTTGAGGATAATATTTTAAAAAAGACTTTAAAGAAAACTTTCAAGTCTTTTTTAAAATACAGTCGTGGTATAATACTTTTATGCTTAACATCCAAGAAATAAAAAATAAAATACAAGGTGAAGTGGACAGTAGCGAAGAAACTTTAAAAAAATACAGCACGGACGCAAGTATTTTTGAAGTGAAGCCTTTATGTGTGGTGCACCCGAAAGATGTAAGTGATGTGAAGGAGTTGGTAAAGTTTGTGGCAAGAAAAAAACAACTCCCCCTAACCTCCTCTTTAGAAAAGAGGGGGGAGGGAGAGCTATCCCTCACTGCCCGAAGTGCTGGCACCGATATGTCAGGCGGGCCATTGAACACTGGAATTATTGCAGACTTTACCACGCATTTTAACAAAATTTTAACCTGGGGACCGAATTTTGTAGAAGTAGAACCCGGGGTGTTTTACCGCGATTTTGAAAAAGAAACTTTAAAACGCGGACTTTTGCTTCCTTGTTACACTGCCTCCAAAATGTTAAATACCGTAGGCGGAATGGTGGGCAATAACAGTGCCGGAGAAAAAACCTTGAGCTACGGGCAAACTAAAGATTTTGTGGAAGAGTTAAGTGTGGTGTTGTCTAATGGCGAGAGTTATACTTTTGGGGAAATGGAAATGCCAGAATTAGAAGACAAACTTAAACTCCCGAATTTTGAGGGTGATATTTATAGAAAAATCTATCAGCTGATAAAAGATAATCGTGATTTAATAAAAAAGGCGAAACCCAAAACCAGCAAAAATTCGGCTGGGTATTTGCTTTGGGAAATTTGGGATGGAGTGAAATTTAATTTAGCAAAACTAATTGTGGGGAGTCAGGGGACTTTGGGACTGGTGACCAAAATTCGGTTTCGTCTTATTGAACCTAAACCAAAATCCGCATTACTTGTAATGTTTTTAAAAGATTTGAATAGTTTGGGTGAAATTGTGGCTGATGTGGTAGAGCACAAGCCCGAAAGTTTTGAAAGTTATGATGACAAAACCCTAAAACTCGCCATAAAGTTTTTACCCGCTATGGTGAAAAAAATGGCCAAAAATGCAGGCTCAGCTTGGGGCGGGATTTTTACTATGTTAAGTTTAGCTTGGCAATTTTTGCCTGAAGCCATTATGACTTTAACTGGCGGGATGCCTAAATTGGTTTTAATCTGCGAGTTTACTGGCACAAGCCAAGAAGAGGTGAATGAAGAGGCGAGTTTACTAAAACGGGAAGTGGAAGGGAAATTTCACATTCAAACCCGCATTTGTGAAAGTAAAAAAGAAGTAGAAAAATATTGGACCATAAGGCGGGAGAGTTTTTCTTTGCTTAGAGAAAGGGTGAAAGACCGGCATACCGCCCCCTTTATAGACGACATTGCGGTTTTGCCAAAAGATATGCCAGCCTTTTTACCGCGGTTAAATAAAATTTTGGAACAATATCAAGATAAAATTATTTACACCATTGCTGGGCATGCGGGCAATGGGAATTTTCATATTATTCCCCTTATGAATTTGGCCGATGAAACCCAGAGAGCCATAATTCCTAAACTGTCAGACGAGGTTTATGACTTGGTTTTAGAGTTTAGCGGGACAATTACCGCCGAGCACAATGACGGACTTATTCGCACCCCATATTTGGAAAAAATGTATGGCAAAGAAGTTATAGCTTTGTTTGAAGAAGTGAAAAATATTTTTGACCCCCACAATATTTTTAACCCCGGGAAAAAAGTTCACGGGGATTTGGGGTATGCGCTGGAACACATTAAAAGAAGTTAGTAGTAAGCTAATCAGCAGACAGTGAATCAGCGGTCAGTGAATCAGTAATCAGTAGACAGCGAATCAGGAGTAAGTAAATAAGCAAATTTACGAATACGAATATACTAAATAAGAAAATTAAGTAATAAAGTTGTTAGTAGTAAGTGGTTAGTGAAAGCAAATAAATGAAACTGCCGGACCGACGCCTCCTCCCGGGGGGAGGGGCGTGGTCCGGCTTTGCGTGCACGCTTTCTTTTTTTGCTGGCGGTCGCGCCACCTCCAGCAAAACCGATTCGAACTCTAGAACTGCCTTTTGGGCAGCAGGGGCGCATGCCCCTTCCAGAAATAGCTCAAGCTGATACACAGCCCGAGCGTTTTCTGGCCGGAGTTCAATCCGGTACTGCCGTTTTTTTTCGTTGACGGCGACAACGGTCAGGTTCAGAGTCTTCCCCGATTCAATATCGGGGTTTTCTTTGAGCCATGGGACCAAGACCTCCGACACCGCGCCATGCAAGGCGCGGTAGTCCTCGCCGGAGTCTTCCGGGAGGTCTGCGGGCAGGACTTGCACCTGCCGGTCGGTCGCCCCTCCCAGAGGAGGGGCAAAATCAAGGGATAAAATAAAAAAAATTGCCTTGACTAACAACCAAAATATTCTTTTCATCGTCCTTTCCTGTCTGAGATTCGCGTCCTTTAGGGCTTTGGTAGCCAAGAACGCTTAACAGAGAGTATAAAAGAAAAATGGTAAAATTACCAGAATAAAATAAAATCGCGCTTTGCACAATTAGCAAAGGCGATTTGGACTAACTTAAAAATTAGTCCTCCTAAGGGAGAACCGGCTGGCTACCACAATGGACGCGGTATTGAGTGCCAGCCGGCCTCACCTGCACAAGGTGCAGGTGCAGATGAGTTTATTGTATGCTTGGTTAAGGAATTTATCAAGCACTGGTTTTTTTAAGAAAATAGCAGTATAATAATTAGGTAGTAGGTGTTAGGTTTTAGGTGATAGGTCGGTCAGCAGTCAGTAAATCAGCTAATAAGTAAGTAAGCTTGTAAGTGAGTAAGTTGTAAGTTGGAGAAAAATATCAACCTCTCTGCTCTGTCGTAAAGTGTGACAGAGCATCTCCCCAAACATGGGGAGAAAAAAATTGAGCAAGCTATTATGACCAAACATCTTAAATTAAAAATTTATGGTAGGGTGCAGGGAGTGGGGTTTCGGTGGTGTGCTTATGAAAAATTTGTAGAATTGGGTTTAGTGGGCAAGGCCGAAAACCGCGAAGACGGCACAGTAGAAATTTTTGTCGAGGGAGCAGAAGAATTTTTGCTAAATTTTATTAATTGGGCAGAAACCGGTCCAGACGGTGCTAAGGTGGAAAAAGTAGAAACCGAAGAATTAAAGGAACCCTTTGTGCCTTTAAAAAATTCTTAATTATGATAATGTTACTAAATAGAGCAGAAAGAAATTTGCGTTTGCCAGTAAAGCCTCCAATTATAGGTGAGGTAGTAAGAAGGATACAAGAAACTACACCAGTTGGTGGAAGATTAAGAGAACAAGATTTTATTGGTAAACCATATCCACCTGAGGAAGTTCAGGCAGATTTAAGAACTGTGGCAGGTTTAGAAGCACGAATGACAGGAGGAGGAGAAGAACAAGAGGGAGTTTTGCTTGAACAAATTGTGAAAGGTGGTATAAATAAACATGGCTGGTTAGGGCCGAATGCGGTTTGGAATCCTACCGCAAATTTTGATGATATTGTTAATGGAGTAGACGGAGTGTTGGAATTTCATTCTGGACCAGATAAAAATGAATCTATGTGGGCAATGGCAGTGGATATTACGGAAAATTCTGGGCAATTCTTACAAGGTAGTGGAATTCGGGAAAAATTAGTAAATATTCAAGCTGGGTTAGATACAGGAGAAATGGGTAAGGTAAAATATTTTCGTCCTAACCGTCCGGGTCTACAAATGAAGGTGAATGGAAAGGTTTGCCTAAAATGCTTTTAGTGTCATCAGGCAGGGAAACAGAACGGTTAGGAAAACATAGTCAACAAGAATCGTCAGGTTTAAAATTTGACCCAATAGCAATGGATTTTTTAATTCAACTGCGCATACAAGCTCAAGTGTATGCAGATTATGCCCGAAGTCGAGGCAATAAAAAAATACAAGGAATGTTTTTAAATATAGACAGGGAATTAAAGAAAATTTTTGACAGTAAATTTCCTGACTCAGTTTTTACTTCCTCAGATTTTGCTAAAAATCCCAATGACTTGGTTTTACTTAAGGCTTTAGGTGATTTGGGATATAACGTGGATAATGTGAGAATCTAAAAATTTTAGTATGAAAAATTATTCGATTATTTTTGTTTTATCTGCGGTGCGTTTAGATAGTGAGGGTAATTTTCCTAATTATGAAAGAAATCCTCACAATGCAGATGAAATAATTTATACGGGGGGGGGCGTAAGAATGGAAGCCATGAGGCAGTTTGCGGAACTATATTCAGAAAACAAAATAATTACAGTTGGCGGATTGGAAAGAAACAAAGATGGAGAGTTTTCTAAGGCAAAAGAGATGGCTGATTGGCTAAGAAGAAAAAATCCAAATGTTAATATTAGTTTTCTTAATTCACAAACTTCCACGAGAGGTAATTTATCTGCAATTGCTGAATATTTATTGGAACAGAATCTAACCAGCCCTTTTGCTATATTAACAAATAAATATCACCAAGAAAGAGTCAGTGCTTTTTGGGAAACGATAAAACAAAACTTTCCTAATTTACCCGCATTAAAATTTGTATTTCCCGAAGATCTTGGATTATGTGAAGTTGTAAGTGAAAGTGATGAAAGTTATCGAAAGCGGTTAACATTGGAAAGAGAAGGGGTAGCTAAAATTAGAGAAGGAACATATAATAATTTTGGTGAAAAAATGAAGTAAAAAACAAGAAATAATCTTTGAAAATAAAAATGTTTGGAGGTAAAAAAAATAACAATCAATCTGCATTCACTATAATTGAACTAGTCGTGGGACTGGCGGTTTTTGCTTTGCTCGCGAGTGGTATTATTTCCTCATTCTTGGCTTTGTCCACCACAGTGAAGCAAGCCAGAGAAAAAACCGTGCTGGCTTCTTTAGCTTCGAGTAATTTAGAAGTGGTGAGAAATATGCCTTATAGCCAAATCGGGACCATAAGTGGAAACCCAACAGGTAGCCTCTTAGATTTTGCCAATGCCACGACTACTAAAATTGAAGGCTGGACCTACAAAATTTATTATGAGGTGACTTATATAGATGACCCAGCTGATGGCACAGTCGGGGGCAGTCCGGCAGACAGCTCTCCAGCTGACTATAAACAGGTAAAAATGAGTTTGCAGAATATGCAAACCGGTATTATTACCGACTTTTTAACTAACATTGTGCCAAAAGGTTTAGAAGGCACCACCAACGCTGGAGCCATAAGGATCAAAGTTTTTAATTTCTCCGGTCAGCCAGTAAGTGGCGCAGATATTCGAATTCAACGTCCCACTTCTACGCCCACTTTAGTGTTAGATAGACAAACCGATAGCAGTGGGCAATGGACAGAGGTGGGCTTAACTCCAGATATCAACAACTATAGGATTGTGGTAAGTAAAAGTGGGTTTAATTCAGACCAAACCTACCCCATTACTGCAGAAAATCCGAATCCCACTAAACCAGACGCGACTGTTATAAACGGACAAGTGACAGAAATAAGTTTTAGTATAGATTTACTCTCCAATTTAACCATCAAAACTTTAAATGACTTGTGCCAAAATGTGAGCGGGGTGAATGTGAATATTCATGGCGATAAACTCATTGGCACGAACCCTTTTGTTTATAAATTTAACAACAATGTTTCATCGGTGGCTGGCCTGGTTGCTTTAACCAATATTGAGTGGGACACTTATACTCCAACTTTGTTAACTGGTCAGTCGTGGGTGGTGCGGGGCACTTCGCCTATTCAAAAAATTGATGTCTTACCCGGCACGAGCCAAACTTTTACGATGATCTTAACCCAAAATTCTACGGCAAATAGTTTGTTAGTAATTGTGAAAGATAGTGCCACTAATTCGGCTTTAGAAAATGCTGTGGTGCATTTGCAAAAAGGTGGTAGTGAGCCACAGGATTATTATGGCATAACGGGCGGGAGTGTGTGGACACAGAATAGTTGGACTGGGGGCAGTGGGAGTAGTGTCTGGTCAACTACTTCGCCGAGTGTGTATTATGCCGATGATGGCAATATAGATATTAATTCTAACCCCACGGGTGTGAGACTGAAAAAAACCAGTGGCAGGTATGCTTTAAGTGGGTGGCTAGAGAGTGCCACTTTTGATTCGGGCACAGAGAGCAGTAATTGGACAACTATTGCTTGGGAGCCAACAAGCCAAACGGCCAACACCACGCTGAAGTTTCAATTAGCCACTGCCAGTGCTTTAGAAGGCCCGTGGACTTATTTGGGTCCCGATGGCACTGCCTCGACTTACTACACGGCTTCGGGGAATAATATTGCCTCAGTTCATGACAATAGCCGATATATTCGCTTTAAAGCTTTTCTCTCCACCACCGATGATAAAAAAACTGCGGTGTTAACTAGTTTAAGTTTGAATTATGTGTCAGGGTGTTTTACTCCGGGGCAGGTTTATTTTGGGGATTTAACTGCTGGGAATAATTACGATGTAGAAGTGAGCTTAGATGGCTACCAGAATTTTGAAATAGAGAATACCACGGTTAATGAAAATGAAATTTTAGAAATTTTTATGAGCCCATAGCGATATTGCCAAAAATGAACAAAATTGCCAAAAATGAACAAAAATTAAAAGCCAATTATTTTCGGCGTTTTTGTCATTTTTTTAACTTTTGTCATTATCAAGATCGTGGTGGTTTTACCTTGGTAGAATTAATTGTGGCGCTATTTGGGTTTGCGGTTTTGTCATTTGGCGTGGTGGCTTTAATTAGTAATGTCTTTGTGTCTTCTACTAAGCAGTCTAATTTACTCGCTGATTCCGATTCAGCTCGAAGCTTAAGTCAAAAACTTATGAGTGAACTGAGGAATGCTTCGCTGTCTTCTGTGGGGGCTTATCCGTTAGATACGGCTGGGGCTCAAACTATAATTTTTTATAGTAATGTAGATAAAGATGCAGATATGGAACGGGTAAGATACTTTGTGCAAAGTGGTAAATTATTTAAAGGCATTATCAATCCCAGCGGAAACCCTTTAACTTACAGTAGCGCAAATGAAAGAGTAATTACTGTGCAAGCAAATTTGGCCAATGGCAGTAGCCCGCTATTTTATTATTACAATGGGACTTACACAGGAAAGGAAACTTCTTTGACTGAGCCAGTCAATGTCACAGACGTAAAAACCGTGAAATTGGATTTAAGAATTTTTAACCAAGCTGGCATCACCAATAGTAGTTTTTATACGGTGACAGCTAGTGGGGTTATAAGAAGTTTAAAAACAAATCTTGGAGATTAGTTTCTTTACGAACTACAAATATATACTAATATACGAATTTTAACAAAAATGGTAAATGCGGGATTGGTATATATTTGTAGTTAGTAAAGACAGGAAAATGTATGCAAAAAGTAAAAATTACTTGTCCCCCGAAGTTCTTTTTGGGACGAAGGGGGGAAAATTTAAAATTCTTGCGACTGAAGTCGCAAGCGGGGAGTGTGTTAATTTTTAACGTGGTTTTAATTTTTATTTTTTCCGCGGTGATGCTTGGGGTGCTGTCTTATGCGGTGGTACAACTTCGGGTTATTCGGAGTAGTGTGAATAGAGAAGTAGCCTTTCAAATTGCGGAGGCTGGGGTGAATTACTACCAGTGGCACTTAGCCCATTTTCCTACTGACTATTTTGATGGCAATGCTTCTACTACCCCGGGTCCCTATGTTCATAACTTTGTGGACACGGACACGAATCAAAAAATTGGGGAATATAGTTTGGAAATCTCTTCGCCTCCAGTAGGTTCCACGGTAGTTACTATTAAATCCACTGGCTACACCACGGAGAATCCCAGCCAAAAACGGAGCATAACAATTCGCTATGGCGTGCCTTCTTTAGCCAAGTATGCGTTTTTAACTAACACCGATGTGTGGATAGGGAATACCGAGACAGTCAATGGTGAAATGCATGCCAATGGTGGAATTCGTTTTGATGGCATAGGCAATGCGCCGATAAAATCTTCTAAACCCAATATCCCACCAGGGCCGGGATATAAGTGTTATTGGTATCATGGTTGTAATAACCCGTTTCAATGGAAGCCGGGCATTTGGGGGAGTGCAGCTACCTCGACGAGAAATTATTGGAAAATGTCAGAGCCCAATGTGGATTTTGCTTCTCTTACTGCGAACTTGCAAACTTTGGAGACTTTAGCTGACGGGCAGACTGATTTACCTCCCTCCAATGCTCAAGGTTATTCTTTGGTATTTAATAGCAATGGCACAGTGAGTGTGTATAAAGTTACCTCCCTCCGTTCCCACCAAACTGGTCATGATGTCAATGGGGGCGCGCACAATGAAGATTTAGACTATCAAAATCGAAGTTTTCAATATACTATAAATTTACCCACCAATGGCGTGATTTTTGTGAAGGATCATGTGTGGGTGGAAGGTGTGGTCAATGGCAGAGTAGTTGTGGGGGCCACCAAATATTCTACTAATCCCAATTTACAAGCGAGAATTTTAATTCCTAACAACTTAACTTATTTAGCTAAAGATGGGAGCCACAGTTTGGGTTTAATTGCGGAAAAAGATATTTTAATTACTTATTTTGCGCCAAGTAATTTAGAAATTAATGGCGCGTTGATTGCGCAAAAAGGTAGTGCGCAAAGGTATGATTTTAGTGGTAATACCAAAACTAGTTTAAACCTTTTTGGCTCTGTGGCAAGTTTTGGCGTGTGGACTTGGAGTTGGGTAAATGGTTCCAACCAGTGTGTGAGTGGGTATTGCACAACCTCTACCACTTACGATGCTAACTTACTCTATTACCCCCCGCCGTCTTTTCCTTTGTCTAGTGAAGGTTATCGGCAGTTAAGCTGGAGTAGCGATTAGGTTAGGACTTACGGGATTGCTGTTTAAGACTCGGGCAAAGCTCGAGCTTAAAACAGCATTTAGCCAATTACTTCGTTATTTTGCTACGGTTTTTGTCGCCGTATGAAGCATACGTCTCCAAAAATCCTCATAAAATGCCTCGTACTTGGCTAAACCCGTAAGTCCTTAGGTATGAATTAAGAATTAAAAATTATGACAACAAATCAATTACAAAAAAAAATTCAAAATCAGAATGTCAAAAATTTTAGAATTAAGAAATTTGGCATTGATGGGCAATTGGAAATTGGCAATTGTAAATTTATGAGAGTAATTATTTTCATCATAGCTCTTTTTTTGATAGAGTTGATTGGTGTTGGAGTAGGTGGGGTAGAAGCTGTGCGGATGGTGCCGGGGACGGTGCCCACTAGCACTCCGCTTCAGCCACCCCCACCAGATGTGTATCCAAACTACCAAGGCAATATAGAGTTTAAAGCCACTGGGCAAAACACAGAGGTTGACAAACCGACGCTAAATCAGCAAGATGAAATTAGGTCGGTAGATTTAGTAAAAACTCAGCCCACAGAGAGTAAAAATACAGGCAATGGAAAATTACAATTTGTCATTATTTTAGTATGCGGGTTGGTATTGATTTACGCGTATGTTTATTTCAAAAAAAGTTTGCGTTGATTGTGGAAAAAATCCAGTCCCGCATTTTTTGTATTGGTATTTTGAAAGTTTAAATATCCTGCTTGGTCCCATCCGTAGATGTTTATTGCAAAATCCAATTGCTATTTGGTTTTGGGGTGTGGGTAAAAAATTTCAGTTGGCTTTTATCTTTTTAAAATTGGGACAAGCTTTGGGGTTTGTTAAAATTCGGGGTGAAATAAATTTATGCAAAGTGGAAAGGGCCAAAGTTTTGTGGGAAGAGGCCACTCGGAGAGGGATTAAAATGCAGGAGTTGTTGTTATTGGGTAAACCGTTTGATACTTATATTGCAGACAGTAATCAGTTATCAGCTAATCAGCACAGGCTAATATTTAGTGGACTGCCCAGACCAGCCAACTATAACAACTCAGCTTTGGACTGGATGGATGATAAGTGGCTATTGAAGAAAAAATTTATACAAGAAAATTTGCCTGTGCCGAAAGGCGGGACGGCTTTAACTTTTAAGCAGGCAAAACAGCTTTTTGACCAAATTTACAAGCCAGTAATTGTCAAACCTAGAGCCGGGAGTCGGGGCAGGCACACGAGTATTTTTGTTAAGGATCTAAAGCAATTGCAAGTTGCTTATAACCTAGCTAAACAGCTGTGTGCTTGGGTCATAGTGGAAGAGCAAGTTATGGGTCCGGTTTATAGAGCCACGGTAATAAACTATGAACTCTGCGGGGTGCTGAGAGGTGATCCGCCGAGTGTAGTCGGCAACGGAGAGCAGACCATTTTTGAATTAGCAGAGCAGAAAAACAACACTGCCTTACCTCAAGTTAAGCCTATGGTGTTAGATAGTAGCGTAGAAAAGTTTTTAAATTTACAACAGCTTTCCTTAACTACTATTTTACCTTGTGGTCAACAAGTAAATTTATCCGAAAAGGTGGGTGTAAATTATGGGGGTTCATCGGCTGAAGAATATGACATTTGCCACCCAGCTACCAAAGCGCTTTTTGAAACTGCTTCTAAAGTTTTAAACGAGCCAATTGTGGGGTTTGATTTTATTATTGAGGATATTACTAAGTCTTACACCGAGCAAAGGTGTGGCTTTATAGAAGCCAATAGCTTGCCCTTTATTAACTTGCATCATTCCCCCCTGTTTGGCACTCCCCGCAATATAGCTAAAAAAATTTGGGATATGGTTGGTTTTTAGTGCCGAAGGTGCCCTTCGTCATTTTGACGAAGAGCACCTTCGGCAGAAGTAACAATATGAACTCACGAGATTATAAAATTTTTAGAGCAGAGCATTATTATCATGTTTATAATCGGGGTAATAATAAATTACCGATTTTTCTTGATAACCAAGATTTTTTGGTTTTTTTGAATCGTATTAAATTATCATTGGGCTTGTCAAAGGTGCTCTTTGGCTTAAGCCAAAGAGCACCTTTGACACCATCGGCTTCCAGAATCCGAATTCAGCCTTTTCCTAAAAATGTTTTTTCCATAATTTCTTATTGTCTGATGCCAAATCACTTCCATTTTTTAATAAGACAGAACTCAGAAATACCAATAGACAAATTTATTTTAAAAATTTGCACTAGTTATGCCAAATATTTTAACAAAAAGTATTCTCATATTGGGAATGTTTTTCAGGATAGGTTTAAAGCCAAAATAATAGATTCCGATGCTTATTTAACTTATCTTTCTGCATATATTCACAATAATCCTCAAGACCCTGCTAACTATGATTTTTCTAGTTTTAAGGATTATTTAAATTTACGACCTGGAAATTTATGCGAAAAAAGTTTTATTTTAAGAATGTTTGATAATAATATTGCAAAGTATAAAG
>SXGR01372281.1_pt1 | contig 35405 bp, 26 predicted proteins | sample 3174711 | NCBI WGS metagenome assembly SXGR01 (sample SAMN11356860, study PRJNA531348) | freshwater metagenome | isolation source: freshwater sample F1-60 | place: China: Fuxian Lake, Yuxi | collected 2017-12-25 | reverse complement strand
GAAGGCTCAACGCCAGGAGGGTTCCTTCGGAACAATGAAGCTCTCACCCATCGCCAAAAAGTTACAGAAACTCATCGACGGGGAAGACGCGAACTCGGCCGAACGCGGCTGAGTTACAAGTCCACAGCGCAAGCCCCTCGTTCGCCGGTTGCGACGCCGCGAGCGGCGAAACATCACAACACCCACATCACCTTCTCATGTCCGGCGTTGGACAGCATCGATACAACAATAAGCTTGCCTGCCACAGAGACCGGACGAAGTGATGTTTCTGCGCGACCCGATTAGCTCGTCCTCGCACCTTCTAACCGCGGCGTGGGCGGTGTTCGCCACGCTCGTGATGTTCCGCCTTACCGCGAACCGACCGGGGCGCGTGTTCCCGGTGTTCGTTTACGGCTTGACGATGATACTCCTCTTTCTGGCAAGCGGGACGTTCCACGGTCTTCACTACGACACGCCCGAAGAAAAACGCTTCTACCAGAAACTCGACCAGTCCGCGGTCTACTGCCTGATCGCCGGGACGTACACGCCGATCCTGTCGATCGTGCTGACTGGTACGTGGCGGAAGTGGTTCCTGCGGATGGTGTGGCTGCTCGCGTTCGCGGGCGTGTCGTGCATGTGGCTCCTCCCGAAAGCACCGCACTCCGCGATCGTGGCGATCTACGTCGCGCTCGGTTGGATCGGGCTTCCCCCACTTCCGCTGTACTACCGGGCGCTCGGCTGGCGTGCGATGAACTGGGTGTGGGTCGGCGGCGGCTTGTACAGCATCGGTGCCATTTGCGAACTCGTCCAATGGCCGATCATCATCCCGGGCGTGTTGCAGTACCATGAAGTCCTCCACATCACTCACAGTGCCGCGTGCGTGGTGTTCTTCCTCTTCATCGTCCGCTACGTGATCCCGTACCAGCGGCCCGCGAGCGAGAGCGCGCCTCTGGGTCGCACGTTAAACATCGGTCGGTCAACTCCGCGCGCCGTGAGCAATTAAACACCTTTCCTGTTGTTCCGAGAACCTGCAAGATGCCAGTATTGTTTCAGATCACCGACGCGCACAAGAGCTACGGCGACCAGGTACTTCTCGACGGCGCAACCGCCAGCATCACGGACGACGTGAAGGTCGGATTCCTCGGCCGCAACGGGGCCGGGAAGAGTACGCTCCTGCGCGTCCTGCTTGGCGAGGAAGAACTCGACAGTGGGGAAGTGATCCGTCACCCCAGCCTGCGCCTCGGTTACCTGCGCCAGCACGACCCGTTCCTGCCGGGCGAGACCGCGCTCGAATTCCTGATGCGCGACAGCGAGCAACCCGACTGGCGATGCGGAGAAGTCGCGGGGCAATTCGAGCTAAAGGGGGCGTACCTCAACGGCCCGGTCGCGAAGCTCTCCGGTGGTTGGCAGACGCGCCTCAAACTCGCGGCGCTGCTGCTACACGAACCGAATCTGTTGATGCTCGACGAACCGACAAACTTCCTCGACCTACGAACTCAGATTCTGCTCGAACACTTTCTGCGCGACTTCCGGGCCGCGTGTCTGATTGTCTCGCACGACCGCGCATTCCTCGGCGCAACGTGTACGCACACGCTCGGGCTGTCTCGGGGCAAACTCACGTCGTTCCCTGGCAAGGTGGAAGCGTTCCTCCAGTTCCAACAGGAAAACCGCGAGCGCGCGGAGCGGTCGAACGAAGCGATCATGGCCAAGCGCCGCCACCTCGAAGACTTCATCGCGCGCAACAAGGCGCGTGCCGCGACCGCGGGCCTTGCCCAGTCGAAGGCGAAGGCGCTGGAGAAGCTCGAAACGGTCGAGGTGTTGGGCGACGAACCGACACCGCACATTCGTGCGCCGCGCATCGAGCCGCGAAAGGGCGTCGCGGTGCGCTGCCGCGATCTCGCCATCGGTTACCCAGAACGGCAGATTGCATCGGACGTTCAGTTAGAGGTCGATCACGGCTCACGGGTCGCGATCGTCGGCGACAACGGTCAGGGCAAGACGACGTTCCTGCGCACGATCGTGGACTCGCTGAAGCCACTCGCGGGTGACGTGCGGTGGGGCCACGGGTGCAAGATCGGCGTGTACGCGCAGCACGTTTACACCACGCTTCCCGAGCGCGACACGGTGCTCGACTACCTGACTCAGAAGGGGAAGGGTCGGAAGATTCAGGAGATTCTGGAGGTGGCGGGCGCGATGCTGTTCCGCGGCTCACACGTCGACAAGCCGATCTCAGTACTTTCTGGCGGCGAGCGCGCTCGCGTGTGCCTCGCGGGTCTTTTGCTGAGCGATTACAACGTCCTCGTCCTCGACGAACCCGGTAACCACCTCGACGTGGACACCGTCGAAGCGCTCGTGGACGCGCTCCTTGAGTACGAGGGGACGGTGGTCTTCACGAGCCACGACCGGCACTTCACGTCGCGCATCGCGACGGGCGTGATCGAGGTCCGCGACGGTCGCGTCGCGCTTTACAACGGCAAGTACGAAGACTACCTGTACCGGGTGAACAAGGAGATCGAAGCCGGCGAGCGTGAACTCGCGGCCGGGAAAGTGAAACTCCCTGATGAGGTGCTGAAAGCACCGAAACACGCACCCCGCGCGACCAAGCGCGACGCAACGCAGGTTCAGCACGACATGGCGACGTTGGAACGAACTATTGCGGCGCTCGACGAGAAGCGCCATGCCCTCGAAGCCCGATTGAACGAACCGGCCGACGCCGACGAACTCCAGCACATCTGCGACGAACTGGCCGCGGTTGCGGATGAACACGACGCGGCCGAGCAACTGTGGCTCAAGTTGCAATCGGAACTTGAAGCCGTGGGGTGAGGAACTTCTTCCTTCGCTGCTCGTGGCGTCGCAACCAACTCTCGCGACGCCGCAAGCGGCGCTAAACCCCTCAGTTTGACTTTTGGCGATTCCCGAGCAATCACCCGAATATTTCAGTTGACTTGAACCCGGCTCAATGTGAATATCCAATGAGAGGGCAGTGTGCGCGCGTTCCCGCCTCCCACCGGTGACCCGGTGCCTACCTCACAACACACTGCCTTCCTGGTTCGCACCGGAGTTGCTTCCCACCTTCCTATCCGCGTTCGCGAGGATCCTGTCATGCTTCGATTTCTCGGCTCGTCCCGCAAGTTCTGCGACGGCGCCACACGGCGCGACTTCCTCCAGATCGGTGCCTTCGGTGCCGGTCTCACGCTCGCCGACATGCTGCGGTTGAAGACCGCCAGCGCGGCCGCGACTAACAAGAAACAGGCCAGCCGCTCGCAGAAGTCCGCGATCATGATCTACCTGCCCGGTGGGCCGTCCCACATGGACATGTACGACCTCAAGCCGGAAGCCCCGGTCGAGTTCAAAGGTGAGTTCAACCCGATCAAGACCAACGTGACCGGTGTCGAGATCTGCGAACACTTCCCGATGCAAGCCAAAATGTGGGACAAGTTGTCCTGCGTCCGCTCCATCGTGTCGGTCGATGAACACTCCGACTCGCTCGTGATGACCGGCTACCCGGATCGCGTGAACCGGATCGCGGATCACCCGTGCGCCGGATCGGTCATCTCGAAACTCCGCAGCGGCAACTCTGGCGCGGTTCCTCCGTTCGTTAGTCTTCGCGGGATGAGTCGCGGCAGCGAACCCGGCTACCTCGGGATCGCACACCGGCCCTTCACGCCGGGCGGCCAGGGCAACTCGAACCTCCGCCTCGCGAACGGCGTCACCGTTGATCGCCTTGAAGAGCGCAAGAACCTCCTTGAGAAGTTCGACGACACCAAGCGCGAGATCGACGCGACCGGCACGATGGTCGGGATGGACGCCTACAACGAGAAGGCGCTCGAGATGGTGACTGCGGGCGTTGTCCGCGACGCGCTCGACATCCGCAAGGAAGACCCGAAAGTCGTCGAACGCTACAAGGGCGTCGAGTCCTTCCTCACGGCGCGTCGGCTGGTCGAAGCTGGTGTCGGCTGCGTCACTCTCTCCATCGGCGGGTGGGACACGCACGGCCAGAACTTCACCCAACTGAAGCGCCAGCTCCCGATCGTGGACCGCGGCATCGCGAACCTGATCCAGGATCTCCACGACCGCGGGATGCAGGACGACGTAGTGACGGTGATGTGGGGCGAGTTCGGCCGCACCCCGAAGGTCAACATGAACGCGGGTCGCGATCACTGGTCGCCGGTCATGGGCGCGATGGTTGCCGGCGGTGGCCTGAAGATGGGTCAAGCGGTCGGAGCCAGCACGGCCAAGGGCGAACGCCCGAAGGACAACCCGCTGAGCGTGCCCCGCGTCCTCAGCACGATCTACCGTGCGCTGGGCATCGACCCGAGCATGACCTTCAACAACGGCGCTGGCCGTCCGATGTACATCCTCGACGAGCGCGAACCGGTGAAGGAACTGATTGGCTAATCGCAGCCGCTTAGCCACGACCCGAATGGAATCGCGAGGATTCGCGGTTCCCGCCGGGTCGCGGCGGCACGGGACGTTCACCCCCACCCCAACACATTTCGACTTCATAGGGTTTCCGCCATGCCTCGCTTCCTCGCTGCCCTCGTCGCGCTCGTTGCGACCACACTTCCCGCGATTGCCGCCGAATCGCCCGTGACTGCGGTCGCGGCGTACCCCACCGCCTTCAAGTTGAGGGGCATGGAAGACGCTCCGCAACTGGTCATCACCGGAACGCGTGCCGATGGCCGCGCCGTTGACCTCACCGCCGTAGCGACCTATTCCGTGTCCGACGCTAAAGTCGCACGCGTCGAGAAGAACGGTCGCGTGTTCCCGCTCGCCAACGGGAAGACCGAAATCACCGTCAGCGTCGAGGGCAAGACCGTCAAGGTACCGCTTCTCACAGAGAAGATGGAGGCGCCGCTCCCGATCAACTTTACGAACCACGTCGTTCCGATCTTCACCAAGTTGGGGTGCAGTTCGGGTGGTTGCCACGGGAAGATCGCGGGTCAGAACGGGTTCCGCCTCTCGCTGCTCGGATTCGACCCGGCGTTCGACTACGAGAACCTGTTGAAGGAAGGCCGCGGACGCCGTGTGTTCCCGGCCGCGCCGGACCAGAGCCTGTTGCTTACCAAGGCGAGCGGCTCCGTGCCGCACGGCGGCGGCAAGAAGATGGACGCCGAAAGCGAAGAGTACAAGATCGTCCGTCGCTGGATCGCGTCTGGTCTGCCATTCGGCAGCAAGGAAGACCCGACCGTGACGAAGATCAGCATCTACCCGGAAGCCCGCGTCGTTGACCGCCAGAACCGGCAGCAGCTCGCCGTGTTCGCTCACTACTCCGACGGCAGCATCGAAGACGTGACCCGCCGGGCGCAATACGAGAGCAACGACACCGACATCGCGACCGTGACCGAGGCTGGTCTCGTGAACACTCTCAACATCACCGGCCAAGCCGCTGTGATGGCTCGGTTCAACGGCAATGTGACCGTGTTCCGCGCGAGCGTGCCGCGGGCGGGCGAAGCCGCGAACTTCACCTTCAAAGAACAGACCGTTGTTGACAAGTTCACCGCGAAGAAGTGGAAGGAACTGAACATCGCACCATCGGACCTGTGCTCCGACGAGGTGTTCATCCGCCGCGTGTACCTGGACGTGACCGGCTCGCTGCCGGAGGCGAAAGACGTGCTCGCGTTCCTCGCGGACAAGAACGCCAACAAACGTGACTTGCTCGTGGACAAACTCCTCGAGACGCCGGAGTACGCCTACTTCTTCGCGAACAAGTGGGCCGACATCCTTCGCGTCAAGCGCCGCGGGCAGGCGAACCGCGCGTACGGCACGTTCGCGTTCCATACGTGGATCCGCGAGGCAGTTGCGTCCGACAAGCCTTACGACGACTTCGTCCGCGACATCATTTGCGCGCTAGGCGACGAGAGCAAGTCCCCTCCGACGGTGTGGTACAAGGAAGTGAAAACGCCGGAGAACTTCGTTGACGACGTGAGTCAGGTGTTCCTGGGTCAGCGCCTCGCGTGCGCCCAGTGCCACCACCACCCGTACGAGAAGTGGTCGCAGGACGACTACTGGGGTTTCGCCGCGTTCTTCGGTCGCGTCGGCTTCAAGGCGGTCAACAAACCCGGCGCAACGGCCCAGAACCAGCAGAACCAGAACCAAGTTCTGTTCGTGAAGACCACGGGCAACGTACAGAACAAGCGGACCGGCAGCACGTCGCCAATGAAAGCGCTTGACGCCGACCCAATGACCGCGACCAGTGACGAAGACCCCCGACAGAAGTTCGCGGATTGGATGACCTCACCGAAGAACCCGTACTTCGCGCGGACAGTGGCGAATCGCTACTGGGCGCACTTCTTCGGCCGCGGCATCGTGGACCCGCTGGACGACATGCGCGTAACCAACCCGCCGTCAAACCCCGAACTGCTCGACGCGCTGTCGCAGAACCTGATCGACAACAAGTACAGCCTCAAGGCGCTGGTGAAGACGATCTGCAAGAGCCGCACGTACCAACTCGCGGCGGAACCGAACGAGTTCAACAAGGGTGACAAGCAATCGTTCGCGCGGTACTACCCGAAGCGGATGCAGGCGGAAGTGCTGTTCGACGCGGTGGCGAAGCTGACCGACAGCCCGACCGCGTTCCCCGGTCTCCCAGGTGACAAGTTCGCTCCGAACCGCGCGATCATGCTGCCGGACGAATCGTTCGCGTCGTACTTCCTGGACGTGACTGGGCGCCCGCAGCGCATCAGCGCGTGCGAGTGCGAACGCGTGAACGAGGCCAGCCTCGCGATGACCTTACACCTTCTGAACAGTCAGGAAGTGCAGGACAAGATCGCCCGTCCGGGTGGCCGCGCGGATCGCTTGGCGAAGGATGCCCGACCCGACGCGGAGAAGGTCGAAGAACTCTTCCTGCTCGCGACCGGCTCGAAGCCGAGCAAAGAGAAGATGGACCTCGCGCTGGAGCACATCGCGAAGCACGATAAGGCCAAGAAGACGGCTTACGAGAACATCGTGTGGGCGTTGCTGAACTCGAAGGGATTCTTGTTCAACCAGTAGTTTTCGAGGTGGTTAGCGTGTGACCCGAAGGGGCAACAACGACGCGGCCGTGGGGTTTCCCACGGCCGCGAGGCGTTTCAAGGCAACACGCTGTCGAGCAGTATCGCGCGGTACGGCTCGACGAACACCGCGACTTGCGTCCACTCTACAACAACCCGCTCGCCAAGCCCACCGCCACCGCCATGAGCATCGCCGCGACTATGACCTGAACACCGCGCATTGTAACCTTCTTGAGGTAACGGTTGCCGAGGTACGCACCGGCAAACGCGGATAGCACTGTGACACCGAGCAACGTGTAATCAAGGTCTGCGCCTGTCGCCAACAGCGCTGGAACGTAAACGCCGAGCCGCGAGAAATCGATGAGGCACGCGACCACGACACCGGTTGCGACGAACGCTTCTTTCGACATCCCGACCTTCAGCAAGAACGCGGAGCGCAGCGCGCCCTGCATACCTGACAGCCCGCCGAAGAAGCCGCTCAGCACGCCGCCGAGCGGTAAATACCGGGCGCTGGTGGTCACCTCGCGTGTGTACGGCAACAGTTCGACGACTGCGAACACGAGCAGGAGTAACCCGACCGCGAGTTTCACCGGCATAACGCGCACCTCGCGGTCGAACAGATAGTAGTTTGCAAGCGGTCTGAGGTCTGTGAGTTGCAACAGTAGCCACGCACCCGCGAACGCCGCGACGATCGCGGGCACTCCGAACCGAATCACGGCACGGCGGTCCGCGTGTCGCCCGACCAGCGCGAGTTTAAACAACCCGTTGAGGAAGTGAACCACGGCTGTGAGCGCCACCGCCCGTTCGATCGGAAAGAACAACGCGAACGCAGGTAGGAGTAGGGTGCCAAGCCCGAACCCGGAGAAGAACGTCAACCCAGACGCAAGCAGCGCAACGGAGCAGACGACAAGGTAGGTCATGCTGTTTGAACCTCAGCAGGCTGTATCCGACGTGGCGGCTCCGTTATCAGACTTCGCTCCTCACCTTATCGCGTTTGCCCCGCTGTGCCCTCTCCGGTATCGTGATACTCACGTCTAACACGCTTCTCACGCGAGCGTTTATCCATGTACCGATTCCAATTCGCTTCGCTCCTGCTCGCCGTCGCGTTTGGATTACCGCCGGCTCCGGGGGTTGACACTCCCGCCGCGCCCAAGACCGTGGTCGTGTCCGAGAGGGCGCTCGTGATCCACAACGAGGCGCTGCTCATCGACGGGCACAATGATCTGCCGGGCGAGCTACGCGAGGCCGACGGACCCGGCTTCACGAACATCGACCTCACGAAGCCGCAGAAGAGATTCCACACCGACATTCCACGGTTGAAGAAGGGCAACGTCGGGGCGCAGTTCTGGAGCGCGTGGGTTCCGTCGTCCACCGCAAAGAAAGGCACCGCGGTCAAGCTGACCCTGGAACAAATCGACATCGTCCACGAACTCGCTCGTCGATACCCGGACACGTTCGAGATGGCTTACGGCACCGAAGACATCCTTCGCGTTCGGAAGAAGGGCAAGATCGCGTGCCTGATCGGCGTCGAAGGCGGGCACTCGATCGACAACTCGCTACCGGTACTCCGCAATCTCTACAGACTCGGGGCGCGCTACATGACCCTCACGCACTCCGACTCGCTCGACTGGGCCGATTCGTGCTCGGATGAGCCGAAGGCGAATGGCCTGACGCCGTTCGGCGTGAACGTCGTTCACGAGATGAACCGGCTCGGGATGATGGTCGATCTCTCGCACGTGTCGCCCGACACGATGAAGGCCGCGCTAAAGGCAACGAAGGCCCCGGTCATGTTCTCGCACTCGTCCGCGCGCGCGGTCGCGGATCACTCGCGCAACGTCCCCGATGACGTACTGAAACTGGTGAAGGAGAACCGCGGCGTGGTGATGGTGAACTTCTACAGCGGGTTCCTCACGCCCGAAGGCGCGCGGGCGATGAAGCTCATGTTCGAGAAGAGCCGCGAGTTGAAGAAGCAGTTCCCGGATGACGAAGCGAAGTACCGCGACGCGTTCCGCGCGTGGGCCAAAGAGAACGACTACCCCGCGGGCGATGTGAAACACATCGTCGATCACATCGACCACATCGTGAAGGTCGCGGGGATCGACTGCGTCGGGATCGGGTCGGACTTCGACGGCGTACCGAAGCTGCCCACGCAGATGAACGACGTGTCGTGCTACCCGCTGATCACGCAGTTGATGCTCGATCGCGGGTACACGAAGGAGCAGATTCACAAGGTGCTGGGCGGGAACATCATGCGGGTGTTCGCGGAGGCCGAGAAGGTGAGCCGCGACTGGGGGAAACCGTGACGCCTCGCGTCGCGATCATCGGAGCTGGCCTCGCGGGGTTGACCGCCGCGCACCGGTTGCTCGCGCGCCCGTCGCCGCCCGAAGTCACCGTCATCGACAAGGGCCGGCACGGCGGCGGGCGAATGTGTACACGTACAGTCGAATTGCCGGACGGCCGCAAGGCCAAGTTCGATCTCGGCCCGCCGCTGCTGTTCGAGTGGCGGCAGGGCGGGCGCCTCGCGGCGATGCTGGCCGACGAACTGGCTGGCGAGCAGTTCTACCAGCCCCGCGTGGTCGGGCGCATCGGTACGGCCGACGAAATCGTGGCCGACGAGATCTACGGGCTATCGTTCAACGGCGGGATGCGCGAACTCCCGTTCCGGCTCCTCAACACGCACGCAGGTCGCTTCGACTTCCGCGACCACACGCTAGTTGAGAAGCTGGATCGCACCGAAGAGGGCTGGCGCGTTCACACGCGCTCGCTTCGCGACGAACACCAGACCACCATCACCGCGAACGCTCTCGTTGTTACGCCGCCACTGCCACAGACGCTCGAACTGCTCGAACGCAACAACATCGTGATGCCGGACGCGATCCGGGATGCGCTCCGCAAAGTCACCTACTCACGCTGCATCGCGATCTACGGCATGTTCGCGGGCGCGGACGGGCTTCAACCCGGTGGCGTGTGGCTTGGCGACGGTCCGCTCGAATGGATCACCGACAACCACTTGAAGGCCGTCTCTCCTCTTGGCCCCGCGATCACCGGCCTCACGACCGACAAGTGGGCCGAGACGCACTGGAACGAACCCGACACGCGGTTGATCGAGTTGCTACTGCCGCGGTTACGACCGTGGGTTGGCGCACCGCTCGACGCGGCGCAGGTGTGGGTCCACAAGTGGCGATGGGCGCGGCCGGTATCGCCGGTCGCGCTCCCCTGCGCGCTACTCCGCGACCTGGCGGTCGTCCTCGCGGGCGACGGCTTCGCCAACGAGAACCCCGAACCTGCGGACGCGGCTGTCGCCTCGGGCGGGGCCGCTGCCAACCGCATCGGCCAGTTGCTCAACGACCTCGGACGGCGCGACGGCCGGTACACAGTCTCACGCCCACGGCGATACGAACTGGAAGTCGCGGTCACAACGCCGACGGAAGCCGTGAGAGCGACCCGTGCAGGCGCGGACCGCCTGGAGCTTTCGAGCGGCCTCGATCTGGGCGGCTTGACGCCTTCCATCGGGCTGTTCCGCGCGGTGCGCCAGGTCGCGCCAGACGTGCCGCTGTACGTCCTCATCCGCCCACGGCCAGGCGGGTTCGCGTACTCCGCCAACGAGTTCGCGGTCATGGTCGATGATGCCGAGACGTTCTTGAACGAAGGCGCCAACGGGATCGTCTTCGCCGCGCTCACTCAGAAGGGGCAGATCCACCGCGACTCATGCCGAAGGCTGGTTCAAGTTGCCAAGGCCAAACAGGGCAAGGCGGTGTTCCACCGCGCGTTCGACTTCCTGCCCGAACCACTCTTGGCACTGGACGCGTTGATCGAACTGGAGTTCGATCGCGTGCTGACGAGCGGCGGCCAGACCACAGCGGAAGCCGGGACAACACAACTCGCGGCGCTGGTGCAGCACGCGGGCTGGCAGATCGGTGTAGTGCCTGCGGGCCGAGTGCGCGCACACAACGTCGCGGAACTCGTCCGCGCGACGCGGTGCGATCAGGTTCACGCCGGTCCGCGCGTAGCGGCCCCCGACGAACACCTCGGAGTGCGGCCGACGCTCGCGAACGAAATGGGACGTCTGACCGGACTTGACGCGGACGCGGTGAGCCTCCTGCGCCAGCAACTCGACGGGCTTGTCGAGTCGCTATCATGACCGACCCGCCCGACCCGCCGATTGCAAGGTTCGTCACGACCCTCCGACTCAGCAGGCTCATCGAACCGTCCGACCTGGACCGCTTCGCGGCGCGCCACGCCGCCGGTTCCGCGCGCGAACTCTCCGCTGCTCTGGTCCGAGACGGTACCCTCACACACTACCAGGCCGACAAGCTCCTCCGCGGACGCTGGCAGGGGTTGGTGCTCGGGCCGTACAGCGTACTCGCCCCGCTTGGGCGCGGTGGCATGGGCACCGTCGTCTACCTCGCGCGCGACCGACGGCTGTCCGAATCGCTCGGTGACTCGGAACTGGTCGCACTCAAACTGCTCCCGAATCGAAAGGGCGCCAAAAACCCGAAGTGTTTGACGCGGTTTCAGCGCGAGATGGAACTAGGCTGCCGCGTTGGGCACCCGAACGTGGTGCGCACGTTCGCGGCCGGCGAGCTGAACGACGTCCACTTCATCTCGATGGAGTACATCCCCGGGCGCACGTTGCGGCAACTCGTGCTCGACAGCGGCCCGCTCACCGTGGGCGACGCGGCTCGCGTCTTCGCAGATATCGCCGCGGGGTTGGCCCACATCCACGAACGCGGCCTCATCCATCGCGACGTGAAACCCGGCAACGTGATGGTGAAGCCGGACGGAAGCGGCGTGATACTCGACCTCGGCCTCGCGTACGCGCCGGGCGAACCGTTACCCGCCGACCCGAGCATCGTCGGAGGGCGTGGGTACACCGTCGGTACGATGGACTACCTCGCACCGGAGCAAGCACGCGACGCGAGCGCTGTTGGCCCGGCGTCCGACTTGTACAGCCTCGGCTGCTCGCTCGCGTTCGCGCTTACCGGGTCGGTGCCTTTCCCCGCAAAAACCACGAAAGAGAAAGTGCAGCAGCATCGCACCGAACCGCCGCCGGCACTCGAGCACGTGCCGCCGGACTTCACGCGGATTGTGCATTACCTCATGGCGAAGGCACCGTCGATGCGCCACCGGTCCGCTGCGGAAGTGCGCGATCTATTGCTGGCCTGGGCGACCGCACCGCAACCACGTTCGATCAGAGATGCGCTGGCGCTCGCCGACGCGCCTGGACGTGACGCCGGATTGTGGGAAGCGGCGCCGGGCGAGGACATCCCTGAAGAGGACGAGGTCGGTGTTCTGGAAGAGCTTCCCGATGAAGTAGAGGTGTTGGAGCTTCCGCCCGAGGAAGCCCGCCGCACCGGGTGTGGGGGGGCCGTGCTGCTGTTCGTAGTGGGTGGATTGGTTGCTCTGTGGGCTTGAGCGCGAACAACGTTCGATTGGCCCCTCCAGGTCCGACGCTAAACGGCTCGCATGAACACTACACCTTGAACTCCCACAGGAAACACTCCAGCGAGCCGTTGAAGAACGGCTCCTTGTGAACCACCTTCAAACCCACCTTCTTCGCCAGCATGGTGTTGCTGGTGAACACGAACAGGCGCCAGCCGCGCCAGTGTTCCTTCGCGGTCGTACCAATGCGTGCGTACAGGCCGATCAACTCTTCCTCCTCGCCGATGCGCTCGCCGTAAGGCGGGTTGCAGATCAACGTGCCGCTCACGCCCGACGGCGGGCGAGCGGCGTCGAGTTCGAGCCTCTCGAACCTCAACAGGTGGCCGACGCCAGCGGCATGCGCGTTCGTCTTCGCGAAGTCGATCGCGTCCTGGCGCAGGTCTGAACCGGCGATGGTCGCGGGCAACTCCTTCAGCACAGCGCGGCGGGCGTCGTCGCGGATCGCGTTCCACAATGGCCGATCGAAGTCGGGCCACCCCTGGAACGCGAACCACTTACGCGTCAGCCCCGGCGGACGATTTAGTGCGATCCATGCGCCCTCGACACAGAATGTTCCCGAACCGCACATCGGATCGACAAGCGGCGTCGCCTTGTCCCACCCCGCTCGCAACAGCAAACCTGCCGCCAGCGCCTCGTTCAGAGGCGCGACGACCTGGATCGGCCGGTAACCGCGCTTGTGTAGCGAACTCCACGAACTATCGAGGCTCAGGATCGCATGGTTCTTCGAAACATGCAGGTTCAGCCCAATCATCGGCTGTTCGGTGTCCACGCTCGGCCGGCGCCCGGTGCGTTCAAGGAATTGATCGCAAATCGCGTCCTTCACCCGACGCGCCGCATACTGCGAGTGCGTGAGCGCGGAATCGCGCACGTTGCAATCGACTGCGAGCGTCTGGTCAGGTGTCATCCAGTCATTCCAACAGATCGACCGGACCGCGTCATACAACCCATCCGGGGTGTGAACGTCGAACTCGTGGATCGGACGTAGTACGCGGACCGCGCTGCGGAGCCAGAGACACGCGCGGTAGAGCATCGCGGCGTCACCGTGAAACGTGGCCCCTCCTCGCCCCGGCTCGATGGACGACGCGCCGAGAGTGCCCAATTCGGCCGCAAGTACCGGTTCCAGGCCGCGGGCGCACGTCGCGAAATAACGTGTCATCAGACCAACTGTTGAATCAGGATGATCAGGGCGACGACGAAGCCGATTGCAAGGACGATGGAAAGCTGGATCAGGCGCTGCGTGTACCACACCTCGACGCCCTTGCCGAACCGCACGCCCATCAACCCAGACTCGATCCCGGCAGAGATGAGCAAGTCGAGCGGGAGTGCGAGCAGGAACACGATAATGCCGGCCTCACCGCGAGGCAACCCCGCCGCGTTGCACGCCTCATGGACAACGGTACGCAACACGCCCACTGCCATGACGAGTGAGAGCCACGCGACGAACATGATCCCCGACGCGACCAACACCGTTGGCTTCGGCAGCCCGCACAACACGCACGACCACCGGTAGATGAAGGTGAGGGCGAACAACGTCACCGGCACCAACATCACCATGAAGAAGCAGAAGGCGCACGCGATCAGGAGTTGCAGTACCACTACCGACCCCTCCGCGGGATGCGAGAGAGGGCAACGACAAGGCGACGCGAGACCCCGCCAGGGCAACCGCTGCTCGGGAACTTCGCACGCACTACGCGATCTCGCTGGGTGCCGGGAATTGCTTGCTCATTTCCCGCACGCCGTCCTTCACGCGAGCGGTCACCGCCGCGTCGTTGGGGTGCGTTAGCACCTCCGTTATCCACGTCGCGATCTGCCGCATCTCGGCTTCCTTCATCCCGCGTGTGGTGAGCGCGGGCGTGCCCAGGCGGACCCCGGACGGATCGAGCGGCTTCCGCGGGTCGAACGGGATCATGTTCTTATTCACCGTGATCCCGGCCGCGTCGAGTTCGTGCTCCGCGATCTTCCCCGTCGATCCCTTCGCGGTCACATCGATCAGCATCAGGTGCGTATCGGTCCCACCGGACACGACCGGGAACCCGGCTGCGAGCAGCGATTCCGCGAGTACCTTCGCGTTGGTCAAGACCTGACTCATGTACTTCTTGAAGTCGGGCTTGAGCGCTTCGCCGAACGCGACCGCCTTTGCCGCGACGACGTGCATGAGCGGCCCGCCCTGCACACCGGGGAACACCGCGGAGTTCACCTTGTCGGCCCACTCCTGCTTGCACAGGATGAAGCCGGCTCGCGGGCCGCGGAGCGTCTTGTGTGTCGTGCTGGTCACGAACGCTGCGTGCGGCACCGGGTCCGGGTGCAACTTCGCCGCGACGATACCGGAGATGTGCGCCATGTCCACCATAAGTGGCGCACTGACCTCGGCGCAGATCTCCGCGAACTTTGCGAAGTCGAGCGTTCGCGGGTAGGCGCTCGCGCCGGCGATGATGAGCTTCGGTTTGTGTTCGCGCGCTTTGGCTACCAGGTCGTCGAAGTCGATGCGGTGGTCTTCCTTCCGCACGCCATAACTGACGACCTTGAAGTACTTGCCGGAGAAGTTGAGCCGCATCCCGTGGGTGAGGTGTCCGCCGTGCGCAAGATCCAACCCCATGATCGTGTCGCCGGGCTGCAGCGCGGCGAGGAACACGGCCATGTTCGCTTGTGCACCCGAGTGCGGCTGCACGTTTGCGTGGTCGCCGCCGAAGAGTTCCTTCGCGCGATCTATCGCGAGGCGCTCGACCACATCGACGTGTTCGCACCCGCCGTAGTACCGCTTGCCTGGGTCGCCTTCTGCATACTTGTTTGTGAGGCACGACCCCTGCGCGGCCATCACCGCCGCACTGGTGTAGTTCTCGCTTGCGATCATCTCAAGACCGACCTGCTGTCGTTTCCGCTCGCCGGTGATCGCGGCGAATACGGCTGGGTCGGTCTGCTGAATGATGTCCATGCTCAACGCGCTCCGTGATGCGGCACCCCGTCGCTAACACTCCGGGTTCGCCTCCTCATGTTGTACCGACGTCAACACCGGTCGCCCGCAGTTTGTCCGCGAGCGTGCCGTCAGCGCGATAAACTACGCCCCTCCAACCGAATCTCTCGGCGGCTTCGACGTTCGTGGGCAGGTCGTCCACGAACACGCACTCGCCTGGTTCTGCGTTCGCGTGCTGGTGAATGTGCACGAAGAACTCCTGCTCGGGCTTCCGCGCGCGGGCCGCAAAGGACGTACCCAAGTGATCGAATGGAGAGAGCGCGGTCGCGAATTGCTCCGCGAAGTGTTCAAAGTGCGCCACAGTGGTGTTGCTCGCGAGCAGCACGCGGTACTGCGGTTTGAGTCGCGGAATGAGCGCGCACACCTCGTCGTTCCGCCAGAACACGTCCGCGTAGGCCGCGAGGAACTGCGCTTTCGTGCAACTGAGCCGGCCGTTGAGGATCGCCTCGCGGACGTACTCGTCGGAGTCGATCGCACCGCGCTCGTATGCGTCCTCGATCGCACTACCGTAAAGCACGAGCGCGAGTTCGACTGGGTCCATGTCGGCGTAATCGGACAGCCGCGCGACAGCGCGACCGTGGTCGAAGAACGCGACCACATTCCCGAAGTCGAGGATCACCGTCTTGATTGGCATGTGCTACTTCCCCGGCAGTTTCAGAATCATCGCGCCCGGTTCGACCTTATTCCGCGGCATCCCCGCGTAGCCGATCACGATCCGGGCGCCGTCGGGAAGCACGGTCATGCTGTGGATCGGACCGAAGTCGCGCTCCGCGCCGGCGACCCGCTTGCCGTCCGCGACGGTCCACACCGCGAGGTACGACTTCCCGCGCGGCGCCGCGCCCGCCGTGACCAGTTTCGTGCCGTCTGGCGTGAACTTCACCGAATGCACCCACCCCGGATGCGACGGGGCCGGTTCGCCGGGGAACACGGGCTTGATGTCGGGGTTCTGGAACTCGCGCACCACCTTCGCGGTCGTGACGTCCCAGAGCTTCACCGTCTTGTCACTCGACGCGGACGCAAGGAACTTCCCGTCCTTCGACAACGCGATGCTGAACACCTGGTCCCGGTGACCGAACGGACCCTCGTCCTTCTTCGGCGGTGGCGATTTGTCGTCCTTCTTCGGCTCTGGCATCGGCTCCGGTGCGGCCTTGAACTCACGCACCAGTGTTCCAGCGGTCGCGTCCCACAGCTTGATGGTCTTGTCGTAGCTGGCGCTGAAGATTTGCTTGTAATCGTTCGTCCACTGCACCGCATAGATCGGGTTCTGGATCTGTTGCGGCATCGTGACGACGTGCGCGTTGATCGTCTTCAGCGGCGTGTTCTTGGCGAGGTCGAAGGTGCGCAGAATCCCGTCGTGGCAACCAGTCGCTAGCACAGCGCCGGTGTCGTCGAATGCGACGCAATCGACGAGGTTCGGGTGGCTGAGCGTTCGCACCGGATTATCAGATGCGATGCGGAACCGGCGCGCGAGCTTGTCGGCGGCCGTGGTGATGAAGTGCCCGTCGCCGTTGAATGCGAGCGCGTTCGCCGCGACCGGGTGCGGGAACGCTTGGATCTGCCGCCCAAACTCCGGCGGGATCGGCTGACCTGGCGTGAAGCCCACGTTCCACGATACCGCGTTGTTTTCCTTGTCCGTGAGTAATCCGGCGAGGACGGTGTTGGTCGCCTGGAACGCGAGGGCTTTGACCGGCGCGCCCGCAGCGACCGTGCCCACGAGTTTCGCGTCCGCGGTGGTGTAGACCTTGATGTCTCCGCCCGCGCCGCCAACCGCAATGCGCTGAAGGTCTTTCGAGATCGCAGCGGCCGTCGCATCGCCCCCGGACTCGAACGCCCGCTCCTTCATGCCGGTATTCGTATTCCAACTCGTCACCTCTTTGCCCGGCCCGATGGTGACCACACGCTCGCTCCCAGGCGACACGACCACGCCGACCGGTTTGCCCGCACCGAGAGGAATGATCCGGGTGCAGGTCACCGGCGAGATGACGATGCTCTTGTCCACGCTCGCGGTGATGACCGTCGCCAGGGTCGGGTGCACGACTACTCCGCGTACCGCGCCGGTGTGCGGGAACGACTGGAACACGGTGCCGGTCGCGACTTCGGCCAGCACCGCGAGGTTGTCGACGCGCCCGATGAGCAACCGCGTCTTGTCCGCGTTGAAAATCAGGCTCAACACGTCGGCCGGTTGCGTTAACTTGCCCACCTCTTTGCCGTCCGCGAGCGTCCAGAGCAGCGCGTCCTTGCCCACTCCTGCGGCGAGCGTGAGGTTGTCGCGACTCAGCGAGAGAGTGGTCGCGGGTGCAGCGAGTGGCCCGATCTCTCGCACCGGTTTTTCCGGCTTCGTCACGTCCCAGATGCGAATCAACTTGTCCGCGCCCGCGGTAATGACCTGCCCGGTCGCGGCATTGAAAAGCGCTGCGGTCACCTTCCCCATGTGTGCCTTGAAGTCGTATTTGGTGCGGCTCGGTTCCTTGCCGTCCTTGTCCTTCACCAACTTCGCGTCCAGCGGGAGGTTCCAGCCCTTCAGAGCGCCGTCCGCGCCGCCGGTGAACAAGATCGGTTGCGACGGGTGGAACACGGTCGCTGTGGTGCCGCCCGCGTGTGCCAGAACTTCGCCCTTCGCCTTTCCTTGCTTGTCCCAGGCGGTCACTTTTCCGTCAGCGCTACCCGCGATGATAGTGGCCGCGTCCGCTGACATGCTGACGCAATCGATGTTCCCCTTCGCTCCGATGTACGTACCGGCTTCCTTATTGGTTGCCGTCAGGCCCATCGTGACCACCTTGTCGGCGGTCGCGTAGAGTACCGTGTTGCCGTCTGAGGACGAGTAGAACGCGGTCACGGCGTCCTTGAGCGCGGGGAACACTCGCGTCGGTTGCGCCGGTGTTTGCCAGAACCTGAGCACGCCGTCGGCGCTGGTCGTGAACACGGCCTGACTATCGGGTCGCACCGCGAAGCCCGTGATGTCCGCGGTGCCGGTGCTGTAGCTCGCGATCAGCTTCGCGTCGATGCCGTTGAAGAAGCGGATCGTCTTGTCCGCGCCCGCAGTGACCCACACGTTCCCGGTCGTCAGGTAGCCCACACTCAGCACCGCCCCGGTGTGACCCTTCAATTCGAGTGCGCCTTTCTCTTCCCCAAGTGGGAACACCTTCACAACCCCGTCCGCGCCGGCGAGCGCGAACGTCTTCCCGTCGGCCGCGACAGCGACTCCGGTCGTCGCGCCGGTCGTGGCGAAGGTCTTCGCGGCCGTCGTTACCGGCACGTCCCAGATGCGAACGCTGTTGTCCGTGCCGCCTGTTGCGATCTGATCGCCCCTCGCGGAGAACGCGACGCACAGCACTTGTCCCTTGTGCCCCTGTTCGCCGCCGTAGGTGCGGAGTTCCTTTCCGGTGGCCGCATCCCACAGCTTCACGGTCTTGTCGAAGCTCGCGGTGGCGATGAACTTCCCATCCGCGCTGACCGCAACCGCCTCGACGGTTTCCGTGTGTGTCTTCAACACCGCGACAGCGTCCGGGGGCGCTGGCGGTTGTCCGCGCAGCCCGCCAGCGGACGCGTACAGAGCGAAGCACAACGCGACGAACGCGATTCGGCGAGAAGCGGGCATGGCGGGTTCCATTTGGAGAGGCGTGAGTGGGCAGATAGGTAGTGTCGCAAGATGTGTCACGCGGGTCAACGGTGCGAATGCCGTGTTGAAATCGTGGCGTGCGGCGCGGCGTACTGGACACTATCGTGGCACCGCTTGTACTTGCTGGGTAGTGAACGCGTTCCTGGCTCGACGAACCTGAGTTCGTCAACGGGCACCTTCAGCTCACTGCCGGGGCGATACGTTCCAGCGTCCCGGTTCGCCAAGGAAATTGTACTGCCCCGGACCTCGCGGTGACGAACCAAGGCCAAGTGACCTGAACCGTGTGAACCATCACGACCGCCTCACTCTCCATGCAGGGACGATCCCCAGACCGGACCCGGAGACACCATGCGCAAACTCGCCAGCATCCAGACCGTGAACGCCGCAGAGCCGATTCCCAACGCCGACGCGATCGAGAAGCTCCGTGTCCTCGGCTGGTGGGTGGTCGCCAAAAAGGGCGAATTCAAGCCCGGCGATCGCGTGGTGTACTGCGAAATCGACGCGCTCCTACCGGAGCGGGCCGAGTTCGAGTTCCTGCGCGTCCATTGCTTCAAGCCCGCACAGACCGACGCGACCGGCACTGTCACAGTCGCCGCCGGGTTCCGCATCAAGACGATCAAGCTCCGCGGGCAGGTATCGCAAGGCATCTGCTTTCCGCTAAGCGTGCTGCCCACGGACGCACCGACTGAAGAAGATGCGGACGTGACCGACGCGCTCGGTGTGCGTAAGTGGGAACCGCCACAGACCGGCACCAGCGGGCGTATCAAGGGCACGTTCCCCGGTTTCCTCGCGAAGACCGACGAGACTCGCGTCCAGGTACTCGAAAAGGTTCTCGCTCGCCACCAGGGCATCGAGTTCTACCTCACGGAGAAACTAGACGGCACGTCGTTCAGCGCGTTCATCCGCGAGGGCGAGTTTGGGGTGTGCAGCCGCAACATGCTGCTCGACACCGCCGACGAGGCAAGCACGCTGGTTCGCGTGGCCAAACAATTGAAGCTCGAAGAGCGGCTCCGCGCATTCGGCGCAGCGCGCGGCTTCGAGGTCGCGGTGCAAGGGGAGCTGATCGGCCCCGGTGTTCAGCAGAACAAGTACGCGCTGAAGGAATTGACGCTCCGCGTCTTCAACGTGTTCGATGTGAGCGCCTACCGGTTCCTCGACCACGCGGACGTGCTCGCGGCGGTGGCCCAGATGGGGCTGGAAGCTGTCCCGCATCTCGGCACGCTGGTGCTGAACCACGGCGTGGACGAACTGGTCGCGATGTCGGAAGGCACGAGCGTGCTGAACGCGAAGGCCCAGCGCGAAGGCGTCGTGTTACGCCCGCTGCGCGAGGTTGACGACGAAGACCTGGGGCGCCTGAGCTTCAAGGCGATCAACCCGAAGTTCCTGCTCAAGTACGACGAGTGAGTCGGCGGACCCCGGCCTTGCGGCCGGGCTTCGCCTACACTTGCAACACACCGGTCTTAAACGGTTTTCCTTCATCGAATCGTGTCGCGACCGCGAGCGCGGTGAGCAGCGCGGTGCGCGTTTCTTCGGGGCGGATGATCGCGTCCACCCACAGCCGCGCGGCCGCGTAGCGGATATCTGTTTGCTCCTCGTAACTCGCCTTCACCTTGTCGCGGAGTCGGGCGAGTTCGTCCGCGTCGGGTTCCTTGCCGGCGCGCTTCAACACCTGAATCTGCACGTCGAGCAGCGTACTCGCGGCCTGGTTCCCGCCCATGACCGCGTAGTGCGCACCGGGCCACGCGAGGAGGAATCGCGGGTCGAACGCCTTGCCGCAGAGAGCGTAATTCCCAGCCCCATAGGAGCCGCCCGTGATGAGCGTGAGCTTCGGCACCACGCTGTTGGAGATCGCGTTGACCAGCTTCGCGCCAGCCTTGATGATGCCGCTCTGCTCCGACTCCTTGCCCACCATGAAGCCGTTCACGTTCTGCAAGAATAGTATCGGTACGCGAATCTGGTTGCAGTCCATCACGAACCGCGCGGCCTTCTCCGCAGAATCGACGTAGATCACGCCGCCGAACTGGAGGTGCCCTTCGGCCGACTTAACTCTCGTCTTCTGGTTCGCTACAACGCCGACCGTTTGCCCGCCGAGTTTGCCAAAACCACATACGAGTGATTGGCCGTAGTCCGCCTTGTACTCATCGAACGGCGCGTCATCGAGTACCATCTTGAGCAGTTCGCGCGCGTCGTATTCGGGCCTGGTGAAGTCCTCCCAAAACGCCCCCGTTGCGACGGGCGGGCTTGCGGAGACTTTCTGGTCTTCAGACAGTGCGCCAACCAATCGGCGCAGACGTTCGAGGCATGAGTCCTCGTTGGGTTCGCGGTAGTCGATAGTGCCACTGATTGCGGCGTGCATCCTCGCGCCGCCGAGCGATTCGGAATCGACCACCTGACCGATCGCGGCCTTCACCAACGCGGGACCCGCGAGGTAGAGTCCGCTCCCCTCGGTCATCAGGAGCACGTCGCACAGCACCGGCAGATAGCCGCCGCCAGCGACACAGTTGCCCATGATCGCGGCGAACTGCGGAATGCCCGCGGCCGAGATCACCGCGTTGTTACGGAAGATGCGACCGAAGTCGTCTTCATCCGGGAACACCTCATCCTGGAGCGGCAGGAACACGCCTGCGGAATCGACGAGGTACACGAGCGGCAGCCGGTTCTCGGTCGCGATGCGCTGGGCGCGCAAGACCTTCTTGCACGTCATGGGGAAGAACGCACCGGCCTTCACTGTCGCGTCGTTCGCGATCACCATGACGCGTCGACCGTTCACAGTGCCCACGCCCGTGACGACACCAGCCGACGGCGCTCCGCCCCACTCCAGGTACATCCTCCACCCGGCCCACAGACCGAGTTCGAAGAGGTCGGTACCGGGGTCGAGGAGTTTCGCGATCCGTTCGCGCGCGGTGAGCCGGTTCTTTTCGTGCTGACGCTCGATGGCCTTCACGCCACCACCTTCGCGGATCGCGGCTTCCAGGCTCGAGAGTTCGTCGGTGGAAATCATGCCGGGATTATACGGCGGTCCGCCTTGACCGGGTTCCCCGATCGCGTCTATAAGTTCGGGTCTATCGTTTTCACACCGGGAGCGGCGATGGCGAGCAGTCCGCGCGGGAAGGTGATTCCGCTCTCCCCCGCCCGGCGGATTGTGGACGAACTGTTGCACCACGCCAAACACATCCCATCGCTCCCGCTGGCGCGCGACTGCCGCATCGAGGCGCTTGTCAATGCCCGGCGCACGGGAACCGGCGTGTCGTGGACCGGCCTGTTCATGAAGGCCTACGGCCTCGTCGCCCAGCGCCACCCAGTGTTGCGCCGCGCGTACATTCCCTACCCCTACGCCCGCTTCTACGAACACCCGCACAGCACCTGCACCGTACTGATCGAGCGCGAGTGGAAAGGCGAACCGGTTGTCCTCGGCGCGAAGGTGATCGCGCCCGAAACGACCCCACTCGCGCTCCTCGACGAACACCTGCGCCGCTTCCGCGACGACGACGTGCTGTCGATCTCACCGTTCCGACAGGTGTTGCGGTTGGGCCGTCAGCCGTGGGCGCTGCGCCGGTTCGCGTTCTGGTCGTCGCTCTACTTCTCCGGGTACAAGCGGGCCAAGCGGTTCGGCACGTTCATGATGTCCAGCCTCGGCGCGCAGGGCGTCGAGCAGATACACCCGCTCACCCCGCTCTCGACGTACCTGACGTTCGGCCCGATCCAAGCCGACGGCCGTGTCACGATCAAGGTGATCTACGACCACCGCGTGATGGACGGGCGCCACGTCGCGCGCGTTCTCGTTGACCTCGAACACATTCTGAACACGACATTGGCCGAAGAAGTGCGCGCACCGCAGTCGCGCGCGGCCTGACCTATCGGAGAGGCGACACCGATGACGAAGACTACGCCCCGGAACTACTGGCGCGATGACCGCTGTGCGAAAGCGTTCTGGAGCCAGCACGAGCTGCCCGCGTACCAGCAGTTGCTGACGGACACAACCGCGTGGCTGGACCCCGAACCCGGCGGGCGGTGGCTCGATCTGGGGTGCGGCGCCGGGCGCCTGTGCCGCGCGCTCTGGACCAAGAGCGGCGGCCAACTCGCGGAACTCGTCGGTCTCGATGTCGCGGCGCTCAATGCGAAGTCGTTCGAGAAACTGGGCCAATCGCTTTCCCCGCCCCCGTTAGAGCGGTTGCGGTTTGAAACTGTGGACTTCAGCGTCGGGCTTCCGTGGACGGGCGAGAACCTCTTCAACGGGGCCGTGAGCGGTCTCGCGATTCAGTACGCGGAATCGTTCTCCGAGGCCGAACAGCGCTGGACCTGCGACGCTTACGACGGGTTGCTGCGCGAGGTTCATCGCGTGCTGAAGCCGGGTACGCGGTTCGTGTTCTCAGTGAACGTGCCGGAGCCGTCTTGGGGACGCGTGGGCTGGAACGCGATGAGCGGCTTCTGGTCGGCGAAGCGCAAACTGAGGTTCCTCGGCAAGCTCCACGGCATGTGGCGCTACGGCGGGTGGTTGAAGCGCGAAGCACGCAAGGGCCGGTTCCACTACCTGCCCGCCGAAACGATCACGTCAAAGTTGACGGCCGCCGGGTTCACCGACATCGAGCACCGGTTGAGCTTCGCGAACCAGGCGTTCCTGTTCCGCGCCACGAAGCGCTGACGGCTTCGCCCGCAACCAGAGGCGATTCAGCCCGCGCGGGGCAACTCGCGCACGCGCCGCGTGCCACGCGAACGTGTCCGCCAGTGTTTCGCGCAGCGGCCGTGCTCGGTAGCCGAGTTCGGTTTCCGCCCGCGCCGAAGTAACAAACCAGCACCGTCGGAACAGGCGCACGAACTCGAACGACGGTCGCGGGTCTTTCCCGGTGATGCGGTGCCCCAGTTCGGCGCACGCGGCCACTGCCCACAACGCGAACGCAGGGATCGCCGGGCGGAACGACGGCAGGAACGCGCGCCGCAGCCCGCCAACCCGCGCGAGCGCCGCGAACAGTTCCACGAAGCTCACGTTCTCGCCACCCAGAATATAACGCCGACCCGCGACCCCGCGTTCGGCGGCGAGCAGGTGCCCTTCGGCCACGTCGCGCACGTCCACCGCGTTGATCCCACCGGGCGGCGGAACGGCCACGTTCCCGCGCCAGAACCGCAGGCACAGTTCGCCCATCGCTGACGGGCCGGGATCGTCTGGACCGAACAAGTAGCCGGGATTCACCACCACCACGTTCCGCTGCTCGGCCACCGCGAGCGCCGCTTCTTCCGCGGCGCGCTTCGCCTGAACATACGCGACTCGCAGCCCCGCATTGGGAAACGGCGAGTCCTCAGTCCGCACCTCGCCACCGCCACCGCCGACGGCGACGATGCTCGACGTGAGTACGAGTCGCGCGTCGCCCGGTAGCGCGTTCAGAACTCGGGTCAGCGCGCCTTGGTGCGTCCCCATCGCGAGTGCCGCGTTTCCACCAACTCCAACCGGACCCGCAGCCAGGAACACGACCCTCGCACCTTCCGCGGCGACGCGCACCGCGTCCGTGTCGGCCAGGTCGCCGGTGCGCGCGTCAAGGTTCAGATGCGGGTCTCTGAGCGGCCCTGGAAGCGACAACGTGCGCACCTTCGCGCCACGCTCCAGCAGGTTCGCGACGATCTGGCGGCCCAAGAACCCGTTCCCGCCGAACACGCACACCGGCGTGTTCATCCAGTACGAACGATGCGCGGCGCTGCTCTGGGTGGATGGTGTCAAAAGTGGCCTCCCGAAAAAATAGCTGGCGAGGAGTGTAGTCAGTCGGTGGGGGCGAGATCAACCGGAGGTTGAACTCTCGGGCGAATCACGATGGGTGCGAAGTTGACCGCGTTAGGTCGCTGCCACGCAGCAGGGTTGAGAAGCGATCTCAACAATGTCCCTTTCACGAAGTCAGGTCGCGACCGGGTGGCGAAAATCGCTAAGACAACCCCGCCTACTCGTCCCGCACTCGCGAAGGGGGAACCATGCAAGGAAACCAAACGGTCATCGACGCGCTCAACCGCGCGCTCACCATCGAACTGACCGCAATCAACCAGTACTTCATCCAGTCCAAGATGTGCAAGAACTGGGGCTTCATGAAACTCGCCCACAAACACTACGAAGAATCCATCGGCGAGATGAAACATGCGGAGAAGCTAATCGACCGCGTACTGTTCCTGGAGGGCACGCCTGAGATCGCCCGGTACGACGTGATCCGCGTCGGGGTCGATGTGAAGGAGCAGTTCGAGTTCGACCTGAAACTCGAAACCAGCGGGGTGGCGGCTTACAACGAACTAGTCGATCTGTGTATCAAGTCTAAGGACAACGGCACGCACGCGCTCGCGCTGGGGATCCTGGTCGACTCCGAAGAACACGTGGACTGGTTGGAAACGCAACTTGGCTTGATCAAGGCGGTCGGTCTGGAGCGTTACTTGGCGGAGCAGATGACCGGGGACAAGGACGGCGAATAGACGGCGAGGTAGGCGTCTAGCTCGCGATGACAACAGGTGCAGCCGTTGCCGGCCTCGGTGGCAACGCGAATTTCTTTCACCGTACGCAACCCTAGCGTCGCGATCGCAGTGATGAGCGTCTGTTCTGTAACGCCAAGGCAGCGGCACACGACACGGTCCGGACAACTCCCAACAGTTGTGCACGAGCGACACGAGCCGATACAGTCGTCAGCCGTCAGTTTCAGGTCCAGTTCCATCGCCCTCGCCCATGCTATTGAGATATAATCTCACGATATCATACCTCGCCGATTGTGGCTGGGCAACACCAGCTCGCGGAAAAATCCCGTTCAGTGAACGCGCGATCCCGAACGCTCGGGGCGAGCGGCGGAAGCGTCTTCTCAGCACTTCCCGCACCGGACGAACGGTCGGTTCGCCGCATTCGCTGGGGGGAGTGTTGATTTGTTGACACCGACTTGGACAATTAAACGGATGTCTTCTGACGCGGCTGGTGTGGAGACGGGCTTCGTTTCACCAGCGGGAACTGAGACCGCGAGTCCAGAAGTGGTTTGTTCCTGGTCGGCGAGTGCCCTTCCGTCCACTTTCGACCGCGCGATTTTCTCTTTCATCGAAGGGTGGTCATGCGTCGTCGTGGTTTTACTCTGATCGAGCTGTTGGTGGTGATCGCGATAATCGCGATCCTGATCGGACTGCTGCTCCCTGCTGTGCAAAAAGTGCGTGAGGCCGCGGCCCGCATGAAGTGTTCCAACAACCTGAAACAGTACGGGCTGGCGGCCCACAACTACGCCGGCACCCACGGCACGTTACCACCGACGCAGCATACAACCGTGATCGCGGGCGCGACGGTCACGTCGGGGGCGCCGCTCCAAGCGCTGCTGCTCCCGTATTTCGAGCAGGCTAACAAATTGAACCAGTTCAACATGAATTACAACGTGAACAGCGACGCCGCGATTCACGCGTCGATCCCCGCGCTCACCGGTGCGAACGCTGCGGCCCGCACCGGCGACGTGCCCGTGTTCCTGTGTCCGTCGGACTCATCGAGCGAAACCTACTTCGCGGCGGGAAGGCAGAACTATTTCGGTTCCCTCGGCGCCTGGGCCAACTATCGAGGAGGAGGCGGCGGGAACGACGGCGTCTTCTCCGTTCCGTACCCGGCCGCCGGTGAGTCAATGCAGGGCTTCTCGATTCTCGCAATCAGCGACGGCACCAGTAACACTGTCATGTTCGCTGAAGTGATGCGATCCACCACGGTGTACAACGCAGGCAGCGGCATCCGCGACAACATGACCATCATCATCAACAGTGCGAACACCGGGTACAACGAGTCCGACGGAACGACGATCAGCATGTGCGCGGACGGGAGCAACTGGAGCACTTCTATCAAGTACGTGGGCTACCAATACTACCGCAATCTGCCCTCGAACTTCGTGTTCACGCACACACTCCCGATCAACTGGAACAGGAAGGTGACGAGCGGCACGCAACACTACAGTTGCGGGAACAGCGCCTTCACATCGATGCACATCGCGGCGAGCAGTTACCATAGCGGCGGGGCGAACGCGTGCATGGCCGATGGGAGCGTGCGGTTCGTTAGCGACTCGATCTCGTTCACGAACTGGCGCGCGATGGGCACGCGGGCTGGCGGCGAAGTCGTCTCGAACTGATGCGCCCGAAGCACCGCCCCCACGGCGCGCCGTGGGGGGTTCCGTTTCCACACCCGTTCGGAGTACCGCCGTGACCCGCTTCGCTCTACTGCTTGGTTCGCTAGCCCTGGCGGGCTGTTCGTCCAAACCGGCTCAACCCTCCGCGCAAGGCCCAGGCCAGGATGCGGTCCTGCACGAGGTCGGCGGCCTGATCCAGATGTACAGCGGTGAAACAGGGCAGGGACCGAAGAAGCCCCTGGACCTTACGAAGTACGAGAATGGCTATCCACTGGGCTACAAGGCCGTGCAATCGGGCGAGGTGGTGGTCGTGTGGGGCGCGAAGATCGCGGGAGAGCAAGAGGCCGCGTCCAGCCCAGCGGACGTGATCGCCTACGAAAAGATAACACCCACCGACGGCGGATGGGTGTTGCTCCAGAACGTGACGACCAAGTGGATGTCGGCGGGCGATTTCGCATCCGCGCGCAAAGCGCGATAACCGACCGCGGCGCCCACGCACGCTCACATCGGGAACGTATACGGCTTGCGGTATTCGTAAACCAACAGCTTGTTCGCCTCCTCGCTATTGGTGAACCGCTCGGTCTTCGCGTCCCATTCGAGGTACGTCTTCGTGCGGTGCGCGATGTTCGCGATGAGCGCCGCCGTCGTGCAGCGGTGACCGTACTCCACGTCGCACGTCGGCGTCTTGCGGCTCCTCACGCAGTCAAGGAAGTTCCGCGCGTGGTCCGCGTCGAGAATTTTGCCACTCACCATCTTCGCTTCAATCTGTGGCTTCGCCCCGACGCGCCAGCCCTTCTCAATGGTGCGGTCCAGCGGCGTGCGCGCCGCGAACTCATTATTGGTGACGACCTCCGGCACGATTTCGTATCCGTTGGTGCGGAAGTACATTGTGCCGGTCGTGCCGCGGAATTCGATCTCGCACGGCTTCGCGGCCGGTGGCGCGCCGGTCGCGTTGAACTGCGAGAACGTCACCAGCGTGTCGCCCGGATAGTGCCACAATACCTCCATCGTGTCGGGCACGTCGCGGTTATCGAAGTTCGCGAACTTGCCGCCGAGCGCGACGACGGACTTGGGCGCGTCCTTCCCGAGCGACGCCTGAATCTGTGCGAGGTAGTGAACGCCGAAGTTGGTGAGTTGCCCGCCGCTGTAGTCGTAGAACCAGCGGAACCGGTAAAACGTGTGGTTCTTGTTGTACTTCTTCGCGGGCGCCGGCCCGAGCCACTTCTGCCAGTCGAAACCTTCCGGCGGCTTCTCCTCGGTCGGATTGCCAATCCCTTTCGGCCACTCGTTCTGCACGTGGAACGCACGCACCGCGGTCACCTTTCCTATACCACCCGAGCGCACGATCTCCGCCGCCTCCTGGCAGAACGTGCTCGACATGCGCTGAATGCCGCACTGCACGATCCGCTTGTTGGTGCGCGCGGCCATCACCATTGCGCGCCCCTCCGCGACGCACAGCGATAGCGGCTTCTCGCAGTACACGTCTTTCCCCGCGGCACACGCTTCGACGGTCTGTAGCGCGTGCCAGTGGTCCGGCGTGACGATCACCACCGAGTCGATGTCCTTTTCGCCGATCAACTTCCGGTAGTCGGAGAACTGCTTCGGGGTGCCGCCGACCTTCTTCGCGGCGAAATCCACATACGGTTGGTAGATGTCACAGAGCGCCGTGACATCGCAGTCCTTGTGTTCGAGGAACGCAGAGAGCACCTGATCGCCGCGATTCCCCAAGCCAATGAACCCGACGCGAACGCGCTCGTTCGCCCCGTAAACGCGGCGCGCGCTTAGCGCGGTCGCGCCGGCGACGGCCGCGGTCTTGGTGAAGTCGCGGCGTGTGATCCGTGGCATTGTGAACCTCCGGGAGAGGGAAGGAAGATGAGGAGAAGAGTATTCACGGACGGTGGCGCTGGGCCATTGAGCGGAAGTCACCGAGGTTGTTACGCCAGAAGTAGCGTTCGTTGAGATCGACTTCCGCGAGAACCACCTCACCCCACTTCGTCGCCTTCGCGATGGGGGTGCCCGCGTGGTCGTACACGGCCGACAGCATCCAGTTGCTCTTCGCGTCGGTGTAGGTGCTGCTCACAACGTAAACGTGATTCTCGCACGCACGGGCCTGCGCGAGTAGCGGGTTGCAACCCCACACCGGCCACGCGATCACCTCCGCGCCGCGGTTGGTCAACTCGCGCGCGACTTCGGGAAAGAAGCCGTCGTAGCAGATCATCATGCCAACCTTCCCGAACTTCGTGTCGAAGACCGGATACTCGTTTCCGGGAGTCACGCCGGCTTCGACCTCACTGTGCGGCAGACACACTTTGCGGTACTTGCCGATCAGCTTCGCGTCGGGGTCGAGCAGCGCCGCGGTGTTGTAGACAACCTTCGCGTCGCGCTCGTAGAGGCTCACGACGATGTGCAGGTTGTGTTTCTTCGCAAGTCCGCCGAAGTAGTCCGTGGTCGGCCCGGGAACCGCTTCCGCGGTCTCATGCGGCTTCTTGCGAACCCGCACGTACGGCACCGTTTCGCCCAGCACGACGAGGTCGGCGTTCTGCTTCGCGGCTTCCGCGATGAATGGTGCGTACTCCTCACAGTTCGCGCGCTGGGACTTACCCGATGGGTAATGATGCACCGTGGCGAACCGCACCTTGCGGCTCGCGGGGATGGGCGCCACCGCGAAGCTCACCTCAGCCCAATCGACACGCCCGCCTGGCGCCCACTGAAGGTGTAACTCGATGATCGCTTGCGTCGCCTTCGACGGCGCGCGGTACAGACCGGTGACCTTCGTCCAACCTTGCTTGTCGGTGTCGGCATCGAGCGGGTGCTCAGGCTCCGCGAGCGGGATCGCGCCAACTTCCTTCTCGCGTCCCGGCGGCGGATCGGCGCGAACGGCCTTCCCTTCTGCGTCTTGCCACACGATGCGCACAGGCGCGCTGCGCCGCGGAGTTGTCACGTTCGCAGTCTTGCGCACCGCCTCGAAGCGGTAAAATTTCCCATCCGCGACCGCGAACGACTTCTTGACCGTGCCGTGCTGTCCGACGGAATCGCCGGTTGTGATGATGAACGCGCCGGTTCCTTTCGGCCCGCCCTTCAGGTCGAACGAAAACGCGGGGCGAATCTCGTCGCGTTGCGCGGTCGCTTCCCAACCGGGCGGGAGCGGGTCGCTCACCGGCTTGCTCACGGGCGGCACGTCGGCCGAGAGGTGAAGCGTGGACAGGAGGATGGTTGCGACCGCAACCATCCCCGCAAACTTTAACACCTTGAACATCGGCGATCCTCGTTGTGGGCGCCTGATTGTTCCGCACGCGGGGTCAGCGCCGCAACGAAATTCGCACGCGGGCGCCAAAACAACGGACCACGCTCACGCGATCAAGTCCTTGATGACGTGTTGTTCTTCCACGCCCGTGAGCCGCTGGTCGAGGCCCTGGAACTTGTACGCGAACTTCGCGTGGTCGATGCCCATGAGGTGGAGCACGGTCGCGTTGATGTCGTTCACGTGCGCCGGTTTCTCCGCCACGTTGTAGCTGTAGTCGTCCGTCTCGCCGTACACCTGACCGCCCTTGATGCCGCCGCCCGCGAGCCACATGCAGAAGTTTCGCGGGTGATGGTCGCGCCCGTAGTTCGTCTTCGACAGCCCGCCCTGACTGTACACCGTGCGCCCGAACTCGCCGCCGCACACCACGAGTGTGCTGTCGAGCAAGCCCTTCTGCTTGAGGTCGGCTAGCAGCGCCGCGGTCGGCTGATCGGTGTCGTAGCACTGCGACTTGATGTCGCGCGGCAAATTGCCGTGCTGGTCCCAGCCGCGATGAAGGATCTGTACCGCGCGCACCCCGCGCTCAACCAGGCGGCGCGCGAGAATCGCGCTGGCGGCGAACGAACCCGGCTTCTTCACCTCTGGACCGTACAGTTCCAGCGTCTTCGCGGGTTCCTTCGAGAGGTCAGTGAGGTCTGGCACGCTCGTCTGCATCCGATACGCCATCTCGTACTGCGAGATGCGCGTGAGCGTTTCCGGGTCACCGTACTTGTCGAACGTCTTCTTGTTGAGCGTGCCGAGCGTGTCGAGCATCTCGCGCCGGTTTTCCGCGCTCACGCCATCGGGGTTCTGCACGTAGAGCACCGGGTCGCCAACACTACGAAGCGCGACACCGCTGTACTTGCCCGGTAGGAAACCGTTGGCCCACATGCGCGAGAACAGCGCCTGCGCCGCGGCGCCCGAACTCCAGTACGGTGTGAATACCACGAACGCCGGTAAGTCGTTGCTCTCGCTGCCCAATCCGTAAGAGAGCCACGAGCCGATGCTCGGCTTGCCCGGTGTTTCGCTGCCGGTCATCACGAAAGTACACGCCGGGTCGTGGTTGATCGCGTTCGTGTGTACGGTCTTCACGAGCGCGATGTCATCGACCCACTTCGCGGTGTGCGGCAGCAGTTCGCTGACCCACGTGCCGCACTTGCCATGCTGCGCAAACTTGAACATCGTCGGCGCGACCGGCAACCGCGTCTGACCGCTGGTCATGGTGGTGATGCGCTGCCCTTTGCGAATGCTATCGGGCAAGTCCTTGTTGAACTGCTCGATGAGCTTTGGCTTGTGGTCCCACGTGTCGAGCTGGCTCGGCGCACCGTTCAGGTGCAGGTAGATGACGGCTTTCGCCTTGGGCACGTGGTGCGGAAATCCCAGCAGCGGCGGGTGAATGCGCGCGACCTCTGCCGCCTGCGACTTCGCAGAGCGCGCGAGCAGCGCCGTTGCGAGACCGCCGAGGCGAAGACCAGAGGTGCCAAAGAACTGTCGGCGCGTGAGTTCGAGAGGGTTCATAGTAATTGTGGTGGGTTCGATCGTTTAGCATCGGCCCCAGCGGGGCCGAATTCGCTCGGCCCCGCTGGGGCCGACGCTAAACGGAGGTTGGAGATCAGTTCCTTGTGACTGCTTCGTCCAGGTTCAGGACGAGGTTGGCGATCATTGTCCACGAGGCGACCTCGACATCGCCCGCCACGCCCTTCGGCTTCGACTCGCCCGCACGAATTACTTTCTTCGCCGCCTCAGGGTTCGCCGTGAACAAGTCGCGCTGCTTCGCGAGCGCCGCGGAAACGAGTTTCCGTTCGTCCGCGTCGGGCTTGCGACTCAACACGGTGCGGTACAGGAATGTGATGCGATCCTCCACGGTGTTCCCGCCGTCGGACAGTACCACCTCCGCGAGCGCGCGAGCAGCTTCAAAATGCTGTACGTCGTTCATCAGTTGGAGCGCCTGAAGCGGCGTGTTGGTGCGGTCGCGGACGGCGCACAGTTGCTCGCGGTTGGTCGCGTCGAAGTTCGTGAGGAATGGATGCGGAGCAGTGCGCTTGATGAACACATAGAGGCTCCGACGGTATAGCGCCTCGCCGTGATCTTGTAGGTAGTAGCGCGTGTTGCTGTCACTGTAGCCGACCGGCTCCCAGATATTAGGCGGCTGATACGGATTCACCCCGCGGCCGCCCATCTGGGAGTTCATCAGGCCACTGACGAAGAGCGCATTGTCGCGAAGTTGCTCCGCGTCGAGGCGGAAACGTGGACCGCGCGACAGAAGCCGGTTCGCGGGGTCTTTTGCACGCGCTGCAGGTGTCTGGCTCGCGTCGCGCTTGAATGCATCGGTCATCACGAAGAGCTTCACGAGCTTCTTCGTGTCCCATTGCTTCTGGTACTCGCTCGCCAACCAGTCGAGTAGTTCGGGGTGGGTCGGGGGTTCGCCCTGCGCGCCGAAGTCGTCACTCGTCTTCACCAAACCGACGCCGAAGAACTGTTGCCAGAGTCGGTTCACCGCGACACGGGCCGTGAGCGGGTTCTCCTTCGACACGATCCAGTTCGCGAGATCGAGCCGCGTCGCGCGCTTCGCGGGGTCCGCAAGCTTCAACGGAGGAAGCATCGACGGCACGCCGGGAGTGACCTTCTCGCCCTTCTTGTCGTACTGCCCGCGGAGCATCACGAACGAGTCGCGCGGCACCGCCAGATCCTTGAACACCATCGTTCCCGGGATCGCGTCGGCCGCGATGGAGTGTTCGACGCGGGCCGTCTCCCACGCTTTCTGCCTCATCACGAGTTCCGGGGTCGCGGGCCGCGCGACGTATGCGAGGTAGTACGCCTGCAACTTCGCCGCGTCCGAAGGCGCGTACGGCTTCGCCGGCCCACCGGCCGCGACCGCGTTTAACTCCGCCGGTAAGTCGAGCGGCACCTTCCCGTTCAGCAATTTCCACCACAACCGGAACGACGACCGCGGGTCGGTGGCGGGGTTCGTATCGCCCGTCATCGCTGCCGCATCCCAGTACACTACGCCGCCGTATTCTTGGAGCGTTAGCGACGCGAGCGACTGACCCGCCTTTAGCCCGAGTTCGTCATTGGATGCCGACAGCTTGGCCCACGCGCCGGGCTTGGGAAGAGCGCCCAGGCGCGTGCCGAGGCTGCCGTTCCCGTAAGGCGATTCCGCAGTCGGTTCCTTTCCCCACCACACTTTCTTGCCACCCGCGAACTGCACTGTGATCGCACCGGGCGGTTGCTTCGGATCGATGTACACCCACGTCTCGAAGAAGCCCTTCGCGAGCGCCGCTGGTGCTGTCGCGAAGGCGATCGTGTCCTGGTGGAAGAAGGTGTTCGCTTGCCGCAATACGCGGCGCCCGGAGTGCGCCTTGAATGGCGGGTCTGTTACCCAGTCGGCCGCATTCCGCGAGGTGTTGCGGTCGGTGGCGCCGACAGGAAACGCGTCGTCGAACAACAGGTCTCGCACAAGGAACGAGTCCGTGCTTGCGAGCGTCGCGTAGTCGGTGTAGTCCGCGTGCGTGCCGGCTTCTCCTAGCTTGCGGCGCGCGTCCGTTTCGGCTGTCGCGGCGGCTTCGAGCGCGATCTTTTGCACGGGCGTCGGTACTTTTACAAACGGCCCGGTAGTGCTCAGATTGCCGTCCAGTGGAGGATCGGCACCGGAGTAGAAGAACGCGTAAAGCGAGTAGTATTCCTTCGTCGTAATCGGATCGAACTTGTGGTCGTGACACACCGCACAGCCAGCGGTGAGGCCGAGGAACGCTTGCGTCGCGGTGCTCGCGCGATCGACCGCGTTGCGGTACAACCACTCCGAGTCGATGGACCCACCCTCGCCCGTCGTCACGTTACACCGGTTGAAACCGGTCGCGGCAAGTTGGTCGTTGGTCGGGTCCGGCAGCAGGTCGCCGGCGAGTTGGTAAACCGTGAACTTGTCGAACGAGAGGTTGGAGTTGAAAGCGTTAACGGTCCAGTCGCGGTACTTCCACATCAGCCGTTCGTTGTCGAGGTGGAGACCATGTGTGTCGGCATAACGGGCCACGTCGAGCCAGTGCCGAGCCATCTCTTCGCCGAACCGCGGTGACGCGAGGTAGCGATCCACCATCTTCTCGTAAGCATTGGGCGTCTTATCCGCGTGGAACTCATCGAGTTCCTTCAGCGTCGGCGGCAGGCCGGTGAGCGCGAACGACACACGCCGAATCAGCGTCTCTCGGTCTGCTTCCGCGGTCGGCTTCAGGCCCACGCTCTGAAGGCGTGCGAGGAGGAACGCGTCGATCGCGCTCGCCTTCGAGTCGCGGCTAACCGGCGGCTGGGGGCGCGTGATCGCCTCGAACGACCAGTGTTTCTGGTACTTCGCGCCCTGAGCAATCCACAGGCGAAGTGTTTCCTTCTGCGCGGCGGTGAGTTTCTTGTTGCTGTGCGCCGGTGGCATTACCGCATCGGCGTCGTCAGTAGTGATGCGCTTCCAGAGTTCGCTCTTCTTCGTGTCGCCCGGCTTGATCGGGAACGTGCCCTCGCGCTCCGCGAACGCGCCTTCGGGGGTATCGAGTCGGAGCTTCGCTTTGCGCGCCTTTGGGTCCAACCCGTGGCACGCGAAACAAGCGTCCGCGAGGATCGGCCGCACGTCGCGGTTGAACTCGACCACACGCTCCGGGGGTTGGGCAAAACCTCTCCCCCCAACCCCCTCCCCTAAAAAGGGAGGGGGAGACAGAACCGGTCTTAGCCCCTCCCTTCTTAGGGGAGGGGTTGGGGAGGGGTCAGCGCCGCGCACGACCAGCAGGCACGTGAGCAGCGCGAAAATGGACAGCGATTTCATAACGGGATGCCGGATAAGGGGCGCGGCGCGGGAAGTTGATGAAAACAGTTCGGGCAATCGTTGTCAACCTGGAACGCGATAAGAGGAGGTTCTTGCGCGTTCGGCGTGCGCCAGGATTTTCAGGCGTCGGTGGCGGTGGTCAAATCGCGTTACCCCAGTCCTCATTGGTGTTCAAGCGGTTTATCTTGTCTGGTCGATGACATTTCGTGATTTTTACCCCAG